>Ga0315289_10004115_pt1 | contig 21787 bp, 33 predicted proteins | sample YL17G11_40_MG_FD_203452 | JGI IMG/M metagenome (GOLD analysis project Ga0315289, IMG submission 203452) | Sediment microbial communities from Yellowstone Lake, YNP, Wyoming, USA - YL17G11_40 | ecosystem: Environmental > Aquatic > Freshwater > Lake > Sediment | place: USA: Wyoming | collected... | reverse complement strand
GAAAAATTGATGGGTGGGGCAGAAGGAATAAAGAAATTATTTGGGGAGGGCGCGCTTGAAGTGGCTGCCTTAGGAGCTACAGCTAATGAAAAAGCGCAAGCAGAAGCAGATAAGATGATGGATGTTACTGCTGACTTGGCTAAAGATTTGCTTGATTTACAGGATGAATTAGCATCAGATTTAACTAAGGCAGAACAAGATTTACAGAGTGATTTGGTTAAGATTGATGATGATGGATGGAAAAAGCGTTTAGATATTTGGGCAGATTACAACGAAAAAATCCGTGATATTGATTTAGACGCTTTTAGAGATACGCAGAAAGAAAAAGCTAGGTATGCTTTGGATGTTACTCAAATCAATCGTGCAGCTAATCAAAAACGTGCAGAGGCTGAGGCTAAATATCGAGAGAAGGAAATTAAAGCTGAGATTGATTATCAAGAACGTCTGAAGAAACTTCGTGAAGGCTTCTTGATGGATTTGGATGAAGCATTACATGAACGAGATGCACGCCAAATCTTGCGTTTAATTAAACAATATAATTTACAGAAGGAACAGGCTGGTCGAGACTATAAAATTAATCTTGATGAGATGAAACGTGCGCATGTCTTAGAATTACAAGAACTTGAAGCACAGAGGGCGGAACGACTTAGAATATTAGCAGAAGAATTACAAATACGTTTAGCCACTATTCAACAAGAAGCGGCATGGAAACGTGAAGAAGCCAAACGAGATCGAGACGCTAAATTAGCAGAAGCTGCGGCGGCGACCAGCCTAGAAAAAGCGGAGCGTTTAGCAAAATATGAACAAGAATTAAAAGACATTCAAGACCAAAATCAAAAACGTATTGATGCTATTGTTCAAGGTCTTGCAGATCAATATAAACTTACTCAGCCACAATTAGAAGCCATAGCAAAACTGTGGGAAAGTGTATATGGAAAAGATGGACGAATAGAGGCAGCTTTCAAGAATGCTATTGCTTGGGTAAACGAATATAATTCAATGCTGGCTAGACTTCAAGCATCCTTATCGGGGTTATCTATGCCTAAATCAGGAATGCCATATCCAGGGAAAAGGCGAGCTTCAGGTGGTATTGATTATGCAACGAAACCAACATCTTTAACGTTTGGCGAAGCGGGGCCAGAAATGGCAATTACTATGCCTCTCTCACGAGGTTTTAGTGGCAATCAATATCTCAACGGCAGTCCCATTTCCTCCTTGTCTGGTGGTTCTAAGAATGGTAGTATTGATATTGCTTTATTACTCTCACCAGATTTGGAAGCGCGAATTGTGCGCAAGTCTGGTGATACGGTTGCTAACGTTTTATTAGAAGTTCAGAGACAGAGGCAGCGATGATAGGTTATCCAAGTGGTAGTTTTGCTATTGGTGGGGTTGACTTTCTTCTTCAACCTACAGAACATAAATGGATGCCTCGCACTATGTTAGGTAGAGATGGCGCAGGTCATCCTATTTATTCTGGTGTGCGAGAATATGAGTTTAGATTTCAACTTGCGTCTCTTACAGAATATTGGCAACTTCAACAATGGTTCAATCTAATGAGCAACACTGGAACACTTGTATTGGATTTACCTGCTTATGCTGTAAGTGGCACTTATCTATTTACATCTTATACAGGCTGTATTATTGATGAACCGGAAGCAGGCACGTATTTCTCGGAAAGTAAAACAGATATGCTACTTATCGCTTCCAATATACGCACATAAGGATTAATTAATGTCCGTTCCTACTACAGCAGAACTAACATTATTACGAACACACCCTCACTTAACTAAGCCTTACCTTTCTATTTTTCAGCCTGAAATTGTATTTTCTGCTACGGTAACAGGAACAATTGCTAAAGGTGAACGTGAAGTTGATTATTATGATGTAACTGTAGGTGACGCCGCTTTTGTTAATAGTGGCATGACGATGTTGGTTGGCAGTTCTATTGGGGATGAATCAAAAGGTAGAATACGTGTTCGCTCTGCTACAGGTACAGCGTCTATAACAGTAGCAGAAAATTCTCATATTGATTGGGCAAATGGAGACACCTTGACGGTGTTAGATTTCTATGAAATTAATGCGGTTTACCCACGAATTATCCAAGACCCCGCAGATGATACCAAAACACTCTGGTATAAAGATTACGATATTGCCTATGCCGGACAAAACTCTGCCTTGGGATCATTCATTTGCATGGGTTCACATTATGCCGGATTTACGGGAGATGTATTTTATTCGGCATCGGGAACATACAATCTAAAAGGCGAAGCCCTTACTTATTATTGGTCATTCGATGTTGGTGCATCTGTTACAGGTTCTAACGCTAACACACCAGGGAATATTTACTATGATACACCTGGTCATTATACAACTATGTTGACTGTTTCAGGTACATCAGCAGGTGCAGGAAATACATCCTATAGACATATATCTATCTATGATAGGCCAGAAGCGGGGGCTGGCGCACATCTTCCTATATTGTCATGGGAATTACAAGATTTATCAGGTAGCAGGGATCAAGGTGGGTATAATGCGAGTATTCGTATTCATCAAGATTTGTCTCTTGTGTATTCATTGGGTGGCGAATATAAACCCATTGTGCGTGAGGGTGATTTAGTAGTTATATTCGCTGAGGATTGGTATGGTACTACTAAACAATCCATTGGGGGTAATTGCCTCGGCAGAAAATCTATTGTATTCGTTGGGTATATTCTAAAAGGAACTGTACAATATAACTATCGAGATAGTTTTGTTGATTTCTCCGTAGGTAGTCCAACAGAGATTATGAAGATGGCAGAAGGATTTTCAATCTCTGTTCAAGATAGTGCTGATCCATCGACTGCTACAGATAACCCCGATATTCCATCAAATTGGGTAGCAATTTTGGATATGGATATTAAGAGAGCTATCTATCATTATATGAGGTGGCATACAACAGTTTTGAATTGTTGTGACGTAATATTCAAAGGAACAGATCGACCATTGCAGTATTTTGATTCAGATCGTACATCTATTTATGATGCAATTAATACACTTATAAAAGGCGCATGGATAGGTAATACGTCTTGCGACAGACAAGGTGCAATTTATTGTGAACGAGATGTTTATATTGAACCATCCACCTTTCCCACTACATTTGCATTAAATAGCAAAGATTGGTTGGATGATATTAATATTGAACAGGCCAGACAAGAAAAGACTTCTTTTATTGAATTGGGTGGGGTTGCTTATACAGGTGCATCAGGAACATACACACCTCTATTATCTAATGCGCCTGGGGTTAGTCCAGGTTATCGCGGTAAGGTAGTACGCCAGCAAGGTTTAGCTTTGACCAGTCAGGCGGAACTCAATAACATAGCGGGTGCTATGTGGAGACATCATAATCTTATCTATCCAAATATTGATTTGAAACTCGCTGGTAATTATCGTAACTTTGATATTGCACCACAAGAGAAAATACCTCTTACCGTAGGACTTACAGACACCGTTCGAGGTATAGTGTTTACTCAAAAACCGTTCTTCGTAGATCGTATGCAGTGGCAATATGATCCTAAGACAGAAATATTCTTGCCTAATGTTTCATTGATAGAATTAGTTACAGGGAGTTTTGCGGGGGATACTGTAACTATCCCTGACATTCCTCCCACAGTGGGGGATGGAGGCGGATTTTATATTCCACCCATTGAATTTCCAGTAATTACTATTCCACCATTTCCAACCATGCCTGGAGGAGCGTTTGATTGGAGTTATATTATATCAAGCGGAATAACTGGATCAGCAATTGGAACAGGTATTGTGGGTATGATGGAAGTTCCATATAATTGTATTATTACATCCGTAAAAGTTGTTTCTACTATTGCAGGTAATATTACAATGGATTTATGGAAATGTACATATGCCCAAATAAACCCTGGTACACATCCTGTTGCAACGGATTCCATTGTAGGAGTAGGAGTCAAACCAAATTTGAATGTTACATACAAAAACAGTGTATCCCTAGTAATGTGGACAACTGTCCACTTATCGGCGGGAAATTGGTTATATATTAATGTGGAGAGTGCCGACTTGTCTCTGGTAACATTATCTATATCAGGAGAAGTGGGTTGATATGAGTACATGGAAAGTGTTTAATATTCATTCAAGATCGGTTCTTTATGTGGATGATTTTGTACGCTATGGTTGGACTCACGATAACTCAAATATTGCAATTGGTTATTATTCAAGCGTCAATGATATAAAAAGCAGTAAAAACACGGCATCAAATCTGAGTGCAAATTCCAATGCAAGTCTTTTAAATGACGTATATGGATTTCAATGGTATTTTTATTCTCCCTTCACTAGTTCATCCAATTATCTATATTTTATGAGAACACGTGGTTATAATACTTGGACAGCATATAGAATTAACTTAGCAACAGGCGTTATAACATCCGTTAATTATTTGGGAGGTTGGACACCCCCAAGCGGAGCTAATTATTCTGGTCACGATACTTGTTTAGCGATATATACTGAGGATGTTGCCTATGCTGTTATAGATAAAAGTTATTCAAATCATTATGAGTTTTATCTTCATAAAATAGATTTTGGTGCGGGAACATCCACACAAATAATAAATTTTAAATATCCAACAGGGTATCAATGTTCATCTTTATCAATTCATTGGGTTTCAAGCATAAATGGATGGAGATTAGTATATCCATTTTTTGAATACAAGTTTGATATATATGGTAGTCCTACTTATGTAAACCGAGTAGATTGGTATATATATGATCCAGAAAATGAGTCTCTTGTAACTATTTTATATAGTTCTGAAGCATCAAATTTTCTTTACGACGGATATAATCAAATCTCAAATTCCATCTTAACTGGAAATAAATTAGTTACGGTTCTTACCGCAGAAACATCGGCAGATAAGGCAGAAGTACACGTAATTGATTTATCCACAAACACTCTATCTGTTTATACAATAAATAATAGTCCAACACAGGAATTTCTTGTGGAGGGGTGTGCTTTAGATGCCACAGATTCATGTGTATATATGGCATTTACCTATTGGGATGATAGTTATGACCATTGGTATAGTCGTGTATATAAATATGATCCAAGTGATAATTCAATCTCCACAGTCAATACATGGGAATTTCCCAATTATGAAACTCCAGGTCAATTTGCTCCACTACAAGATTCACAACATGCCTATATAATGGTTGCTATAGATGCAAACAATCAAAAACTAGTCCGGCTTTCAGATAATCAAACAATGCAAACCATTGTTATGACCGATTTTGTTTGTGCTACAGTAGATGAAGATAGACATGGATTGCTAACCAGTAACGGTAATATAGGTGGTGGTACAACTGCTATAACTATTTATTATGATGATGCTACAACAACAGTAAAATCCATTGCTTCTAGTTATGGATATAAACATATATATTTACACAGGGAACGTCTTATAGTCCATGATAGAAATAATAGTTATTCACATATATTCACATTCTCACATGTATGAGGTATTTTGATGAACCGTAGACTTTATACTGCCTTCAATGACCTCGATATAGCAAAAAAGACTAGAGATAATTTTATCTCCGGTATCTTGGGATTTACTATTAATGGTATAGAAGTAGTCGAAGTGGCAGGGCGTACAGGGTATGTTTGGGTACGTTTACATAATAATCTCAGTGAATTGGTACAAGCCTATAACGATAAAGTTTCCCCTGTTTATAGTCTGCCTGTTCTAGTTGTCAGGGATGAAACAGATCAAACCCGCTATAAAATTTATAATCGAGATACGGGGCAATATCAGAATTGGCAATCCAATAGCGCATATACACCTGTGCACGGCAACCAACATTCTTTCAATCCATTAGGGGGCGGTGGTGGTGACGTAACCTGGGTATTCGATAGACAAATTATGCCTCTTATGGTTTATCCCTCTGGCTCTAGTGGGGCTGGAATGGTAATGATTGCCGAGGATTTGATTTGGCATAACTCACTTTGGATGGCTGTAGGTGGCACAGGTACAGGTGATTTATTAACATATAAACCAGGCACAGGCTCGATGGGTTCTTTATTATTGATTTCTTTAGATGGAAATGGAAACCCAAAGATTACTGAAGGTGACGGCTTTTTAGCATCAGTTACAGGTGGTGCAGCTTTGCTTCCTTATCTACCTAACCCTACCGCAAATGATATTCCATTGGCTATGGTTCGTTTGGTTAGCGGAACAAGTACAATCCTTTGGGATAATATCTATGATTTACGTAAGATGGCATGTGAATAGCGGGTATAATAAAGAAAGAAATCTTTGGAGGTAACTTATGTCTATTCGTACAGACTTTTCAGATGCTTTTCCACTACAAACCTTTGGGCGCATTACAGGCACGTTTGCCATGTCTCAATTCCCAAATAATCCTGCATCTTTAGCAAGGTTCAAAGCCTATTCATCTAATACCAGCCCTATTTGGCTTGGTAACATAAGAACTAGTGGCACATTTCCTTTTTGTTGGCCGCTAGAACCGGGGGATGATACAGGTTGGTTCTCTGTGCCTTTGGATGATAACGTAGATGCACTTGGAAATTTGAATACATTTTGGCAAAATGCCGCGTCCGGTTCTTGCTATTTGAGTTATTGGGTACAGCGATAATAAGGTAATTTATTATGCCCTCTTATATACCAATTTTATTGTGGAAGAAATTCGCTACGAAGAAAAATTATTTCCGCTACCAGGTCACTGTCACTGCCGGACAAGCCACCACGCCGAAGTTCACCTTCGGTGCGGGTGCGCCTGCGGCGGTCGTAGATTGGGGGGACGGCACGGCTCAGTCTGCGGTTACGTCCGGGGTAGAATTGAACCACGCTTACACGGTGGGCGGCACTTATACCGTCACATTGATTGCGCCGAACCAGGCAAAGTACCTGACGCAGATCGACATCGGCTCGGATAAGGTCTCTCAGGTGCTGACGCCTATCCATAAGTTCCCAAAACTAACGTACTATCAGTTAAACAATAATTCTGCGTGGGTACAAAATATTAGCGGATGGGTAATGCCTCCATCAATAGTATATTTGTGGCTGCGCGTTTGTCCGTTAATTGGCGATATTAGCGGATGGGTAGTGCCTGCATCACAACTGTACTTTTGGGTTCATTCCACTTCGCTATCGGGTTGTCCGAATCTGGACTCGATGGTATCTATCCAACAAATTCGTGCAGATGACACCGCTCTCATCCAGGCATCCGTCGATCTGTATCTCTCCCGATGCGTGGCGAACGAGGGAGATACGACGTTCGCTACACCGACGCTCAACCTGGGCGGGACGAATCAAGCACCGTCGGCGGCAGGATTGCTGGATAAAGCTACCCTCGTGGCAGCGGGCTGGATCGTGACAACTAATTAGGATAATCTATGATACTACCTAATAGCACAATCATCCTGTATAAACCCACACAACCAGCCTGGATTGCCGAGCTCAAAACTGTCAAGCAGGTTTCGACGCGATATGCCAGTCCGATCAAGATATACGCATACACAACGCAAGCCGAGGCGATTGCTAAAGCAGCCGAAAGTCCGATCAAGGAGGACATAAAATGAGCGTCATTCCAGTCGACGAACTTCCAACTCAGGTATCGCCCAGGCAAAAATGCTGGAGATTGGCGCACGATGGCGTGAAAGTCATTGCCAAATTCGAAACGTCAGGAGAAACCTGGACAATTGGACAACTTTTTTGCGCTACGGAAGAGCAAGAGATAACCGCTGAGATAAATCGTTTGGGGCTGAAAGAATTGCCTGTTGACGTGAGTAAAAGTGTATGATGGAATGGTTAGATCAAATCATTCAGGTTTGGGGTGCGCATGTGGTATACCATGTCTTTAGAGCAACTATTAAGCATTAGTGGATAATCGAGATGATATAATACTAAGTAGAAATTTATGTTCGGAGGTCATTTATGACTAAACCTAGTTATAATAAAACAGAAGCGATTAATCGCATCTTGCAAGTGCTTGAAGGTAAATCCCATCTCAGCGATGCGCCCGAAACTTTAGCAGGCGACGTTCTTCCTGAAGAGGAAGCATTATCTGACATTGCAAAATTGATGGTTGGTATTCTACCTGGTGAAGCGGGTGTAGTTCCTTTTGGTATCAGTAGCCTGCCCGCTAAAGTAAGTGACAGTAAAAACTTCTATGTTATTCCCGATCATGTTAATGCCGCCGATACTAACTCTGGTGAGAACCCTGCTTATCCTTTGGCTACTGCTGCAAGGGCATGGGCATTAGCACGTGCTTATCATGGGGATACAATTTGGGTTACTTCCAGCGATAGTTGGCAGTTCGGCGCAGGAACAGAAATCGGGATTGTAGAAAGTCTTGTTATTCCTGCCAATAAGCCTGGGGTTGCTATGGTTGGGGTTAGTCGCGGCTCAGAAGGTTGTTATTGGCAGCCAACTGGTACTGCTGGTTGGTGTATTTGGGTACAGGCTTTGGATACCGTTATTGATGGCTTCTGTTTCTGGAATGATGCTGGAACATGCAATGGTATTTACTGTGATTGGGCATCGCCAACTGCCTTTGGTGAAAATACTATTATCTGTAATAATACCTTTACAGACGATTGTTTAACAGCCATTCAAATGGAATATACCTGGTACGTTGACATCTTCAACAATCGTCTCCAACAATGTGATCCCTATGGAATTGCAGTGAGCGTATCTGGTTCTGGCGTTAATTATGTGCGTATCTACGATAACTGGTTCAATGATTGTGCTATCGCTATGTATCTTAATAACTGCGATCAGGGACTTATCCGCAGCAATCATATCTTCAATACAATAGTACAAGCAAGTGGAACATGCACAAATATGGGCATTAATACTGCACTTGGAGCGTCTAATCTGGTAGAAGATAATTACTTCTCTTGTACAGTGGGACAAATGAACGCATTTTGTTCCGGCGCACCTACAGATGCTTGGATCAATAACCATTGTACAGATGGAATGCTTGTTACTATACCTACTTAGGAGATGACTTATGCCTATTCCCACTACATTCAAAAACATTAAAGAACTAAAAAAGTTCTTGAATACACAAAAACTGAAGAAGATTAAATACAGTTTAGCAGAAGTTACTGCCGCCAAAGCAAAATTTAAACCAATCAAACCTAAGAAATAGTGGGTAAAGTTAGGACAAAATAAATTGAATATATTAAAAAGAAAATCTACCAGAGTGGTGATTGCAGTAATCAGTGACGGATTCTATGGGAAGTCCTAGAGATTTAATAGGACAAAAATTTGGTAGATTAACTGTCATAGAACAGCGAGAGGAACGAATCCAAGGGGGATTAGTTTGGTTATGTTTATGTGATTGCAAAAAAGTCGTTATTGTTAGGAGCGTAAATTTGTGTTCTGGAGGCACAAAAAGTTGTGGCTGTCTAGTAAAAGATGCGTCATCAAAACAATCAAAACTTCGCATAAAACCCAAAGGTTATGCATCAATGACTGGATTATATAATAATTATAAACAAAATGCTTTACGAAAGCAGAATTGTTTTAATTTATCCAGACCAGAATTTGAACGGCTAGTCAATCAGGAATGTTTTTATTGCGGAAGTCCTCCCAACCAGATTATAACAGGCAATAAATACAATGGATCATGCGTTCATAACGGCATAGATAGAGTAGACAATTCTAAAGGATATGCAATAGATAATTGCGTTCCCTGCTGTAAACATTGCAACTATGCTAAAGGCTCTAGAACTCAAAAAGAATTTTTTGAATGGATAAATGAAGCATATAATCACAATATTGAACTTATAGAGGAGATTGCGGGTGAAAAGACTTATCTTAGTTGGTCTTAGTGATACTCATGCGGGCCATAAATTAGGATTATGTAATCCTAATGTTTTACTACAGCAAATAGAAAATGGAGAAGTGAAATGGGCATCTCCACAAATATCAGAAACGCAGAAATGGATGTGGGAAACATATCAATGGGGGATTGAAGAAATAAAAACATTGGCGGGTAAAGATGATATTGTATTAATTCATAACGGCGATCCGACTCATGGTAAAGCAGGTTTCTTAGATTTAATGTCGTCTAGAATGTCGGATCAAGTTTTGATTGCCGAGTCTAATTTTGAAGAGTGGACTAAACTTAAAAATCTAAGGGCAATTAGGTTTGCTGTTGGTACAGGTATACACGAAATGGGAGAGGGGTCAACAAGCCTTCTGATCAATAACTATCTAACTGGTAAATATCCAAAATTAAATACAAACGTTGTTTATCATGGTGTATTATCTTTAGGAGATTTCGCCGTAGATTTTTCTCATCATGGCCCAAATACGGGCAGTAGAGCGTGGCTAACTGGTAATGAAATGAGGTATTATCTGCGCTCTATAATGATGAAAGAATTGATGGAAGGCAAGAAACCGGCTGATTTATATTTAAGAGGTCATTATCATACTTATGTGCGAGAATATCTTGAGATTGCAGCCAATGGCAATGTGTACGAAAGTTGGATAGTTCTTTTGCCTGGGTTTACATTCAAAGATGACTATACTCGTAGAGCTACACGCTCTGAATATAAACAAACAGTGGGTATGGTAGCTTTTGAGTTGTTAGATGGACATCTATATAGAACGCATAAGTTAGCTAAAACAATTGATATAAGAACACGAGAAATCCTATGACAGTTAATTATGACAAATTTTGGGAAGAAATCGTTAAGGAAGCACAAGAAGAAATATTACCCCCGCAAGAGAATGAAGTTACAGTAGAATTATTTGCAACGATGTCTAAACAAGATTATCATGTCGCTTATGGATTTCTGGAAAAGGGTGTACGAAAAGGTAAGATTGGAAAACGTTATGCTAAACTAAATGGGCATAGAACAGCTATCTACCATGTTATCTTCTAATGTTTGTATAACTTCCAGCAACATCTTTCTACGTTCACTACATTTTTGAGCGTGTGGCGTATCTGATAATCCCTTATCAAACAGGTTTGCATCAAAGTTTGTTTGTTTAATTGAGCTTCGAACACATTCTATAGCAAGGTTAATAGCTTTATTTAGTTTCATCTTGGTTCTCCCAACATTCACTCGCATAATAGGCACATGCTAAAGCTGCTACAGCATCGGGCGCATCTTTTAGATACCAGACCTCATGTGCCTTGAGTTTGCCACTTCCTAATACGTATTTCTTTATGGTATTGGGGGGTATGATCCTGGTTTCCATGCCCAATCTATATGCCCATAGCACAGTTGATGCCCTAATTTCAGACAATTCGGCTTCTCTATATTGCATACTATAAGCAGCCCCTTCAATAACTAATCTACAATGACCTTGAACAATCAAATTCATCTCACCTAATACACTCTGCCAATTTACAATTCTATCTACAGCATTCTTCCAACGTGGCATCTCTATTTGGTAAAGATCAATATAAGACTTATCAGTAATATAAGGAATAACCGCAATGCCAACATGAGAAACACCAGGATCAAAACCCCAACATTGTAGAGGTGACGTAACATCTTTAGGAGGTTCAATTCTGTACCTCGTCCACTTCGCTAAGCTCGTTTCCTTCGTTTTCTGTTCCAGTATCTTGAGTTCCATCTAACTTCTCCAATTCATCTTTGAATGGTTTGAATATATCTTCGCCTGCTTTAGCAGATTTTACAAGCGTACTCAATCTGCCATAACTTTGAGTGCCAATCTTAATTGTGCCATTCTCATATTTTGCAACTTTAAGGATTACACAATCCCATACTGCGCTCAGCCCTGCATGTAATCCATACCCTGCCAACATAAACACAAAAAATAATCTATCAGAATAACCCCATCTATTCTTTTCTGCTTTACCCTGTAGAATATATGAACCATCAGGAAACTCTTCTACTCGTTTTAGAAGTATTCTTACTGTCAATAGATAATTCTTAACGATTCCGCCGGGACTTTCCCACCCTCTTCCACTCATAGTAGGTCGCCAATGATTGATCGCAATAATTGTCTTAGGTTCTTTGGCAAAGCGAAAAATGTGTAATGCTTTGCGTGAGAATTGTGCCATTGTAAAGGCTCTTTTGCCCATATTGGCTTCACCAATATCCCCATCCATTTCTGAGATGGGTGATATAGCAGAAATACTATCCAGAATGGCTACATTATATTTTTGTTTTGCGTCTGCTAATAAATCTAAAGTATTCATCAATTGTTTTTCATCTTCTATATCAGATAAAACATGAATGTTTCCATCATATCCTACAGATAACATTACTCTTTCGAGGAAGTCCACATCAAATCCCTCGAAGTCGCAGAGTACAATATCATCCGCTAACATTCCTGCCAAAGAATACGCAAGAGTAGACTTACCAATTCCTGTAGCACCAAAAATTTCATATCCAACTCCAATCGGCATACCTAAATCACCTTTATGATTGATAAAGGCATGATCTAAGGAATAATAACCAGTCTTTATGCGCTGAATATTCGGATGATTACCTTCAATCTTCACGGTAAACTCACACATTTTCCAAGCACACAAATCACAGTCACAATTTCATTCATGTCTGTAGGCAAATGTAAGACTTCCACATGAATAAACAGATAAATAAATACCAAATAAAAGATCAATATGAGAAGTCTATATTTCATCTTCATTGTCTCATTACTCCTGCATTGTCTATAATTCTATTGATTGCTTTCTTCACTAAAGGTTCATCGCTTATAATTTCTAGAGAACCGACAAATTTTCTATCTTCATTGTTCATCGCCCATAATGTACCAAATTTGTCTATCATAATTGCTAGACTAGATTTTCTTGGCGGTTGACCTTTGATGTCTCTCACCTTTTTAGAGATCGTCGAGAAATCGGGCGAATTAGCCAAATCTTTCCAATCCTCTGCATCAAATTCATAACCCTGTGCTACAGCGTTAGCAATTGGAATTAATTCGCCCATATTTCTTTGCTTGATTTGTTCCTCTAGATCAGCAGGAATAGTATGAGTTGCAAACATCTCTGCTACCTTGATATAGCGTTCAATCGTATGAGGATGTAAACCAATTTTAGGATATGCTAACTCTTCAAAGGTCTCTGTTATTTCAAATATATTCCAATGTTGTTTGAGTTTATATAGCATGGTTGCTAATGATCTACCAGATAGTTTAGCAATCTTTACCAATGATTCGCAGGCATTGAGAGCATAGTTTACATCCTGTTCACGAAATGCTTTCTCTAAGATTTCATCAATTCTATCTTCCCAAAATGTATCATCAGCAGGAATGGGCTGATCTAATCCACTAAGTAACATTAATTCATCATTCATATTTGCCTCACCCAAATTACATTTGCCGCCCTTGGTTCAACGCTTATGCGAGATTCGGAAGACACAGAAATTATTTGCTGATACTTTTCGTTCACATCTATAGATAGAACAGAACCGCCATCCAATTCAAATTTAATCCATAAAAGTTTGGATAAGTCAATATCAAACTTCTCTGTTTCCCCTTTAGACCCAAAATATTCTGCATATATTCTCATAATAACCTCATTTCTTCGATCATTTTAGCAAAATTCTTTAGTGCAAATTTTACTTCGCCTATTACACCGTTTTCTTGAAATACTATCGCCGGTTGCACCGATACCATTACCGTTGCATTTAGATATTGGCAGGGTACAACCAATCCATTATATTCCTCTACGCTTATATTGCATAGTTGTTTGACTGTTCCTGCACCAATCAGCAGAATAAGTTTTCTATCTTTGGCTTCCTTTATTACCATTTCGATGCCATTTTGTAAACACTTCTCATTACTATTATCAATATGTAACCAGAGATTTGTTATTCTCATGCGGTTATAGTCTGCACCAAGAAAACCTAATTCATTCCGTAAGATTGTGCCAGTATTACCAACGAAAGGTCTACCTAATTTGATTTCCTGAGTTCCAGGTTCATCCCCAACAATCAAGATGGAAGATTTACTATACCCTGATGGATAAACCATTTCAGTTGTGCCACAAACAGGGCAGGACATATTATCTTCCCAAGTCATAATTTATCCAACTCTTTTGCGGAAAAGTATTCCTCGGTTAAATATTTATATGGTATATCAAACGTTACATGCACAATCATTTTATCTTTAGGATCAATGGGTGCATCAATACGACTTATTGTTCCTCGTACTCCCCAATACGCTTCAATACAATTAGAATTAATTATTACTCTCATGCCTATTTTAATCTCTTCTAGATTCATATTTATTCCTTCGACCACGATTGAGACACAAATACCTCGGCAATGAATTTCATGCCCGGTAACATCTTGTTAGCCACATCTTCCATGTGAAATTTCATAAACTCTGCTACATCCTTTGAGATTTCCTTTGGCACATCTGCTACAAGTTCATCGTGGATAGTTGCCACAATCCCAAAGGAATAATCGAACTTCCAATTTTGATACATTTGAGATAGAGACATCTTCATAATATCTGCTGCTGTTCCTTGAATCGGATTATTATAAGCATTTCTCTGTGATTTATTCGTATAAGGATTTAGATATGCTTTCCTACCCAACACAGTTGTAGTAAACTTTTTTACTCTATCTTGATTATCCATCCATAACTTGACTTTAGGAAAGGCATGAAAGAAGTCCTTCAGCATTTTCTCTGCTTCATCTAATGAACATCCTAACCTTTTAGCCAATCCAAACTTACTCATTCCATAGTCTGTTCCTAGTACTAATGCTTTTATCTTTTTCCGCATTAAATCGTCTTTGGTTATTGCCAATCCATAAATTACTAAAGCAGAGCGAATATATACATCACCACCAGAATTACAGATTTCCATGAGTGCTTCATCTTGACTAAGATATGCCATGATAAAGATTTCTTGCTGGCTATAGTCACCAATCACTAAATCATTTCCAGGCTTAGGTATAAAGCATTCACGGAATACATTCGTGTCTCTAACAGGAATATTTTGTAGATTAGGAGAGGAGGCAGAAAATCTTCCAGTCGCCGCTCCAATTACATGAAAGTCACTAAAGAAATATGTGCATCCATCTACTTCTTCTGCATAATTATCCAACATACTTTTTCCATAAGTAGAAGCTAATTTCCTATATCCACGATCAGCCAAAATTAGATTTGCCCATTTTGCTGCATCTGTATTCGGATATTTTCGACCGTATTCCTCTAGTATATCCTCACCCGTGCTAGGCAATCCCTTGAACCCATGTTCACGTAAATATTCTTTTACTTGTTTTGGGCTTCTTGGATTTATTGGAAGTTGCAAATCCAAATCGTCAGATAGTTTTCGATGGTGTTCAGATAATTCCAGCCATCTGTCCCTGTCCACACGAAATCCCTTGAATTCGAGTACAGCCCATAACGCGGGTAAATCAATCGTTTTGTAAACTTGCATGTCAGTTTTGGTGATGTATTTTTTCTGTTCATACCATATCCTCAGCAATGTTTCACTGTCTCGGCAGGCATATTCTAACAGGTCTTGTGTTACTTCTGTTGCCGTTCCCCACGCTTTCTGCAAAGATTTATCTAAATGTTCATGTAGATACCGTCGCGCTAAACTTTGTTCATCAAAGTGATCATAATAACCATTCCAAAGTATACGTTCCATCATGTAGGTATCTATAAGTTTAGTACGGGGCGGAATATTTGTATATCGCCTCATCTGCGTAATATCAAACTTAGCGTTGTGGATAAGCCATATTGTATTATCTATAGCATCCAGCATAGCAGGAATATCTTCTTCCCTATCTATATACCAAACCTCTCCTGGTTGATAACACACTGTAAGTAGAGCAAAAACGCCACTCGTAGGGCGATGAAGAGTTTTTTCATTCATCAAACGAAATTCACTGTCCCATGCACAGTATGTATTAGGAGGAAGTTTAGGTGGTATGCCCTTGATAATATTCATCTAATTAAATATAACAATGTCACCCCGATCATCTTCACTTGTAAACCAATGAGTGTTGTCATTAATGTGTTCATCAAATCCAGCTTCTTTACTTTCGAGAAGTAATTCTGGTGAGCGATGAATATGAATGGTTATACAAATTTTATCATAAGGCACTTCTGGAAATAGTTGGGTTGTTGCCGTTATTAGGGATTTTCGTAACAATTCTAATTTCTGTAATCTGGTCTGCATGTTATTTCTCCTTTTTTATCTTTTCGTAACATCTTGTTATCTATATTGTATACCTATTTAGGCGATTTTAACCTTAGGGTATGATTAGAGATTGTAGCAAGGAACACGTGAATATCTTCAGGATTTACTGTTGCATCTTTTATATAAATGGCAAATTCATATTCACCAACAAAATAATGTATATCAAAATCTGATTGTTCCAATCTACCCAAAGCATTTCTAAGTGCATCTAACGCTTGTTGTCTTTTATGATCTTCCATATTTAACTCACATTCTTCAAACTAAACCATTTTGATTGTGTTGGATGCCAGCCACGTTTGCCCTCAAAAGGTATCATTATTGCACCAGGACACTCATTCTGATGTTTTCTAAATCCGCCTCTAATCTTCCATGCTATCATATAGGAACTTCCCTCAACTATAGGTAGATTCTTTTCCTCTTCTGAATCATTCGACCAGTTTACACTGGGATCATATAGCATAATTACCATCCAAGCCAATCCCCAAGCTAATCGACTGAAACGAATATTTCTTGGCTTTGGCATCCCCGTAAAATCTGTTAGTTGTGCAATTACAATAATGGGGCAATGCAGTAATTTACATGCTTTAGCAATTTGGGTGTACGCTAATGACGTACTTGTAACATCAATCACACCATCAATAGCAAGGTCTATAAAATCAATAATTATTAAACCTAAATCATCTACGGTTGCTGCACGATTGATAATTTCTACTACTGATAACGGCTTATCACAAACTAATAACCTATCCTGCTCATCTTTAGTAAGCCGGATAAGAGATTTCTGACGCGGCCCATATTCAGATGCCATCATCTCAAGAGAATGTAAAGCAACTTTTTTAGTTTTATGATATTTTACAAAACTACCTGCCACCCTTGCAACATTTGTTGTTTTTCCTATTCCAGGTCTGCCGCCAATAATCACCATACCTACTTCAGGAATGCCTCCTAAATGCGTATCCCATACTTCCCATCCAGTCGGGATAAAAGGCATTTCCTCTTCTTTAATATCCGACAATCTTATATAATCTGATGTACTTTCTTGTTCAATATTATTGATCATTCCTTTCCATTGTGATAAATCTACACTTTCACCCCGCATCATTTTTTGACATAATTTTGCCCCTTTAGCGCCCGCATCATAAAAAAGTGCGGATTGTTCTAATATCTTTATCCAATCCCTTTCCCCTAATCCATTCATTCTATGCACCTGATCAAATGCGCCTTGAATAGGACTTAATCCAGTAGCTATAATCAAATCCTCAATAGATGTTGTAGGCTCTTTCTGTAACAATTTAATAACTTTATTGTAGGGTTCAATGAATAATTCAGGACGCACAGCATTAACAGACAAACGATGATCTAAGATAAGACCGAGGACAATTTCGCTACTGTCTGACCAGTTCATTAAGCACCTCTTGGAATAAAGATTTATTTTTCATCCATATATCATTTAAATCTTTTGTTCCATCAGGATATGATATTCTTGCTACATTACCACGCCAACCCAATTTGGATGCTAATATATTGGCCTCTTTTTCCTCGCCCAAGTCAGGTATAATCACAATTCGTTTCCTTATATCCACTAATCCTATAGGATTGGTTAGTTTTCCGCTTATTGATGAAAACGCCATCACTCCATTTATGGCTAAAGTGATAGCGTCGAAAATTCCATATGTCAAGAATACTATTTTTGCTCTGTCATATAATCTCCAATTGGGTGCATATAGCAAGTTTGGGTTTTGTCCGTGTGGTTGAGTGTATTTATATCGACTTTGGCTTGTTGGGATTGCCCTCGCGACACATCCAACAAGTTTTTGTTCCCTTGAAAATAGCGGGATGGTATACCAGTCATCCTTATAACCCAATCCCAAAGATCGTCTGAAATTTTCTGATATTCCTCTATCTCTTGTAATATAGTTTCCGAGAGCTGAATAATAATTGATTGTGTTCCAAGCAGATTTACAGACATCGTATAGGGATTGTGTTCTAAGCCATCTTGAGAAAGGGTTGACCGTTTCATGTTCATCTTCCTGCTTATATTTTACTCTAGTTTTACCTAAACGTTTAAGGAGTTCTGAAGTATATCCCCAAGTTCCACAAGCAACACATTTGTATGTGTCTTCATAGATAAATAAAGATGGTTTAGCGTCATCATGGAAGGGACACAATGCCGCCAAATAATAACCATAATCTTTACAGCTTTCCAATACCTCTTTAAGTTCATCAAAACATTCATTCATTATCTTCTTTTAAATATTCATTAATTGCCCATCGAACACTAGGATCAAACAATTTTTCCATAATCTTATCTACCATAGATTCTACTGCTTCTTCATATGTTTCTGCGATAGCACTAAGAACAACAAAACGAATAGTTGCTTCTGCATCAGTCATTTTATATCTCCTGATATAAACTACTGCATCGAATAGGTTGACCATGTGCTTCAGTCTGTTTTACAAACTCATATAAATCATTACCACTCTTTACTGACCATCGAGCCAACGCTGGAATATTTACGTCTTTCCATTCATCATTTTCCCATATTGGAAAGTATTCACCGTAAACTTCATACATTATTTTGATTGCTCCAAGACAATCTTCTAATGTGGCAAATAATGTGCCAATAAACGGTTTACCTTGTTTTAGTCTATAAATCTTGTACCCATTATTAATTGCTACAGCACAAAGAAATTCACCTACAGGATAAGCATAACGTCTTGTTGTTACGTTGTATGTTTTATCGTTGATAATTACGCAATCCATGACGTTTCCTTTCACACCAAATATGGTATCCGCAAAAGGCACATTTCCAATCCCCATCTAATACCCAAAGAAATATTCTGAATTTTTCGCAGTTAGGACACCAAAAAATTTTCATTCATCACCTTCGAGTTTTTTCAGGGCGGCCTTAGCGATTTCACCATCCCAGCCAGGATAACCAGCTATTTGTTTCAATGCCTTCTGTGCCGTCGCAAGTTGGGCGCGCAGGCGGGCAATTTCTTCGCGCTGCTTCTCTTCGTGACGGAGAAGCCAGGCGCGGAATTTCTGATATTGTTGTTTGCGATGTGGTTGATTTATATAATTAGTAGATAGCAAAATAACATTGTTTACCTTGAGTAATGCAATCAACATTAATTTGAATTTCATCTCTATTCTTCTTTTTGCCTGCCCGTTGAACGTTCCATCTTTCGCCATTTGAATGTGGGCACAATATTTAACTTGTTACATAACGCAAGTAAATAAGTGATGCAATCTCCGACATGTCTAGCTGGATCACGAGCTAGTGTCCATTCAGGAGTAAGCTTTCTGGGAGATGGTTTGAAATCGGGCGTTACTGTTAGCAATAATGCCATGGCAAGTTCGCCCAACTCTTCCATAGCACCTAAGCAAAGTGTCTGTGGACCAGCAGCATAACCACGATCCTCATATAACTTTTGAATATCCGATTGTAATTTTTCTAGATCGCTCATCTTTACTCTCCTTTATCTGCCTGCCCGCCGAGCGTCCCATCTTTTAGCTGGTGTTTCCGCAAGGGATTCACGTATCCAATTGACTAATCAATTGTGACGTGCAAGATATTATCATACCCTGGACGCATAACGGGGCAGGCTTTGCAAAACGGCTGATTCGGTTTCATATTGCGGTGCTAATTAAGTACTTGCCTGACCGATGGATTAGGCACACACCAGCCGCAATTGCCTTATTCTTCTTTCCCATTCTCTAACTTATCATCCTCAAATGTTTCATTGCTCATATCAGGGATAAGATTTTCGATATTGCCGTTTTTGATATGTACCAACAATTTTTTGTTTGCATCAAGCGCACGTCTCTGCATAATAGGCAATAAGTTTTCCTGCCATTTCATTGCACCTCTGTCCCATATACCAACTGATTCCATGAATTCATTCAGTTTTTGGGTATGAGTAGACTTATCCAAAGATTTAGAATAACCAACAATCTTATTGCCTTCTGCATCATCAAATTCTGTAAAATTATAATCCAATCCCCATTGATATTCAACTAACATACCTTTGACATCATCTCTTGTCAATTCAAACAATGGACGAAAAATAAGATGTTGAAACTCTATTTTACCACTAGACATTTTAGGCAATGGTTGTTCATCTTTGGGCGCACGAAATTCTTTGAAATGTGCAGGAAATACGCCTTGAATAGGTCGCACATTATACAGCCGGTCTTTATTTGATGAAAGGTTACACGCCCAAGTTCCGACCAATGCTACAGGGTGACAATCTTCAACTTTGACTAGCAGTTTCAGGGTTTCACCAAAGTTGCCATCTTTATCCTGTTCGCGAAACATGAACTTGACTTTGCCATCAGCAACTTCAACAATCTTTACTTGACCATTTGTTCCAAAATTACCTTTTGCTGCGGGCGGTTTATATGCCATTTTACCATTGCTCCTTTTCATCTTCCCATGTTTCAGATTCAGCTTTATCTGTTTCAAATGGACTTTTGCCCCAATCATTTTCAGCAGGCGCAACCTTTTCAGGGTTCAAACTCTTTTCGGTATCTACAGTATTACCCCAATCATCATCAACATTTTTCTGTTCTAATTTCTTTTCCGCTTCTACTACATCATTCCAGTCCTCATTTTTAGTTTTTGGTTCTATAAACCCCAACTCAAGTGATCGCTTAATAAATGCGTATCCTTTTGGAGTAAGCACAGGTTCAGGAATGCCTTTATTATTAGATGATAATTCTGAATCAGAAATGTCGGACAAGTTCAGTACATATTCATTTTCCCTCGGCAAATCCACACTTACATATAAAGGAGTGTGAGGAATAAAACTATCGCTATCCTGTCGAAAATCTCTGCTGTCCAACTTAATCCGTTCTAATTTGAATGTATATCGAAAGTTTTCAGTCATATTATTTATCCTTTTATGTGGTTATAGTCAAACTTTTTACTGCTTTTTTAGCTTGGTTACGCATCTCCCTAATTTTAGGTAGCATAGGTTCTAAAATCATGGGACGTGTATCACCTGGTCGCCCCATTGCAATCCAGAGCGCCCCACGAAACCGAGACTCAATATGGTTTGGTTCGGGATCAGTAATCAACTCAGAAGCCCAACCTGGATAGGGAAACTTATCATTTACCAAGGCTTCTACGGCACGTTTGAAACTATCGTGCATCCCTCGGTAATCATTTGGTTCGTCTTTGGGATGTTTCATAGAACACCCAGCATAGGGTTGAATACTTGGCCCATGCAGAATAGTACATAATGTGATGAAATATGTATCAATTGTTTCCGTAGTAAATAACACAAGCCACTTCCCATTCAATTCTTTGGTGGTTTTTGTTACATGAATTACATATTCTTTCATATATTTTCCTTTTAGAATGAATATAAATCTTCTTGATGTTCTGCATATACTTTAGCTAGATCAATTGCAGAAGCTTGTTCTAATCCTTCCATCTCATACTTCAAATCCAACTCATCTTCTTCTTTATTTTCGTCTAGTCCAATTGTTTCAACTTCGATATCTTTTGGCAGAAATTCAATGGTTGGATAAGTAGTAATCAATTGATGAGCATATCCTACAGGATGAAATTCTGCATTGTATTCATCCTTGACAT
>Ga0315289_10004113_pt1 | contig 21796 bp, 14 predicted proteins | sample YL17G11_40_MG_FD_203452 | JGI IMG/M metagenome (GOLD analysis project Ga0315289, IMG submission 203452) | Sediment microbial communities from Yellowstone Lake, YNP, Wyoming, USA - YL17G11_40 | ecosystem: Environmental > Aquatic > Freshwater > Lake > Sediment | place: USA: Wyoming | collected... | reverse complement strand
TCGCGGGGTCAGCCTGCCCGCCATAGCCGTCGCGGCGACGGCGGGGCGACCCCGCGCCCAGTGCACTCCTCGGTCGGCGTTGAGCACGGAGTTGAACTGCGATACCCACTCTCCGCGAACACACCCGGCGTAGGGGGGTTCGCGAACCGCCTCTACGACCGCAAAACCCCGATCCGGTGGCAGAGGACTGCGTCCGGTGCGACGGTCATTGCATCCCGGGCCTACCTCACGTTCGCCTCGGTCAACTCCTCCGTCTCGGCCTCCTGCAATTCCTCCGCGACCACCACCACTCGCCGCAGCACCGTGATCAGCTCGCGCGATGAAAACGGCTTCGGCAGATAGAGCGTGGCCCCGCCCTGCCACGCCGCGCTCACCGTCGCGTCATCGCTGCGCACGCTGAGGATGATCACGGGGATGGCTTGGGCCTCCGGCATCTTCTTCAGCACCGACAGCAGTTGAAACCCATCCATCACCGGCATCACGATATCGAGCAGGATCACATCGGGGCGCTCGGTTTGCAGCTTGCTCAGGGCGACGGCGCCGTTCTCCGCTCGCGTCGCCTCGAACCCGTGGCGTTCGAGCATGGACTGCAACGTGCGCGCGATCTCGTCGTCGTCATCAACGATGAGCACCTTCTTTGGCCGCAAGCCATCCTCGCTCTTGTGGCGCATGGTCGTCATCTGTTCACCACTATTGAAATAGCCGCATCTCCACCGTTGTAACCTTGTTCCATGTATCACGCGCATACCAGGGCGCTTCACCGCCCCGGTTGTGCTTAATATCCAACAACGACGATCGGGACCGCAAGGGCGCTCGACGGTGCGAGAGGATGTGGCATCAGGCGCCCCTGGTCTGTCGGGGTCTGCGGCTAGGCCGTTGGCCGCCGTGGCGGTCGAAGACCTAGCCACTAATCCTCCTTCGGCGCCTCGTTGTTCACGATCACCGCGCGCTCACCCGCCTGGTTGATGACGCGCACGCCGTGATCGCCATTGTTGTCCGTGATCACCGCGTGCTTCACCTCGGGCCCCAGCCGCACCGCCGGCCGGTCGCTCTGGAAACTGCACCCGCGCACCTGGATGCGCCCCGATTGCGCATCCAGCCCCGGCATCGCCGGATCATCTTTCCCCCAGTCCGAAATGAAGCAGTTCTCGAACGACACGAACGACTGCCCCTTGAGCGTTGCTATCTGCTTCGCCGGGCCCCAGAACGCGCAGTTCGTCAGCCGCACCGAGCCGCGGCAGGTGGGATTGACCACGATCTCCACCGGGTTGGGGCCGTTGAACGAAACAAACTGCCCGTTGGTGATCAGCAGCCCCATGTACTGAATCGCGTCCACCACTACGCAGTATTCGCTCGCATCGGAGCCGATGCCGCAGAACTGCCCGTTGCAGGCGCCGTGGTCGGTCTCGATGAAGTGATAGCCGATGCGGGTGGGAAAGACGAAGGTATTGAGGACGTACTCCCAATCGGTGCGCGCGAAGATGAAGGCTTCCAAGTTTTTCCACATGTACTCGTAGACCGGGTCCCATGCGCCGCCGAAGGCGGGCGAGCTCCAGTAGTGACAGTGGAACTGGACGTTCTCGATGCGCCCGATGTCGGTGCAAGAATCCACGAAGATGCCGCGGCGGAGCACGGTGCCGAAGACGTTGCGGATGAGGTGGCGGACATTCGCCTCGGGGCCGGTGCGGATGCCGTTGTAGCTGTTGATGAGCGTGACGTCCTGGATCGTGTCATCGCCGCCGGCGCAGCGAAAGGTCCAGGGGTAGGGATGAATATCGGTCGGCTTCTGGTCGGGATAGTAAACGGTCAGCGCCTCGACCGCCCCCGAGCGCAGCTCGAACAGCGCCGGCGCCGCTTCGTTGTCGCGCCCGCCGGTGGCGAGGATGATGGTGCCGACGGCCGGCTCGATGTAGAGCGGGCGCGTATTGACGCCGCGCACGGTGACGCCGGCGGGCACGGTTAGACTCCCCGCGACCACGTGCTTGCCGGCGGGGATGACGACGATGCCGCCGAGGTTCGCCGCGGCGTCAATCGCCCGCTGAATGGCGGCGGTGTCATCGGTGACGCCGTCCCCCTTTGCCCCGAAGGCGATGACTGGAAAGACGCCTCCCTTTTCCTGAGCCTCCGCCGCCCCGGCTCCGCGCGCCGCGAGGGCGAGCATCATTGCGCCAGTCAACACCGGCAGCGCCCATTCCACCCATTTCATCACCGCCGCCTCCTTCATAAGCGCTGCCGCCTGTTACCATGCGGCACCGCCGTTTCCTGCCAGCCCTTCTCGCCCAAGGGGTTGAAACCGGGTGCGGCGCGGCCCCGCCCCGCGTGCAGGGTAACGCCGCAGCGCCGCCGAATCCCATCAATGACAGATACCCCGGGCCGCTGGCCGCTCCAGTCCACCGGCCGGCGCCCGACCTCAGGAGGGAGCTGGATGCGAATACTTGCGCCAGCGATTATCATCATGGCAATCACCACTTCGGTGGCACAAGCCGCCGCGCTCTCCCTTTCGGCGGGCGGCAAGTCTGATTACGTCATCGTCGTCGGGCAGCAGGCCTCCCCCTCGGAGCGCCGCGCCGCGGGAGAGCTCCAGATGTTCCTCAAGCAGATCGGCGGCGCCGAGCTGCCCATCGTCACTGATGAGGCGCCGGTGGCTGAACACGAAATCATCCTCGGCGACAACGCCCACCTGCGCGCCCTGGGCGTGGATCTTGATCTGCCCAGCCTGGGTGATGAAGGCTGCGTCATTCGCACCTTGGGCCCGCGCCTGATCATCGCCGGCGCTCCCCGCCGCGGCACCATGTATGGCGTCTATTCGCTGCTTGACGAGCACCTCGGCTGCCGCTGGTTCACCGCCACCATCAGCCGCATTCCCAAACGCGATCCCGTGACATTGCCCGCTATCAATGTTCGCGTCGTGCCCCGACTGATCTACCGCGAGCCCTTCTGGCGCGAGGCCTTCGACGGCGATTGGGCCGCGCGCAACCGCATGAACAGCAGCGCCGCCCACCTCGGCCAGGAGCACGGCGGGAAAATTACCTACTACCCCTTCGTGCACAGCTTCTATACCCTCATCCCTCCTGACCAGTACTTCGCCCAGCATCCGGAGTGGTTCTCCGAGATCAACGGCAAGCGCACCGTTAACCACGCCCAGCTCTGCCTGACCAATGAGGAGATGCTTCAACTGGCGATCAACAACGTCAAGGGCTGGATTCGGGATCACCCGGAGGCCACCATCTTCTCCGTATCGCAGAATGACTGGGGCGGCTGGTGCACCTGCAAGAAGTGCCTGGCGGTGGAAGAGCGCGAGGGCAGTCACTCCGGCCCGATCCTGGAATTCGTCAACCGCATCGCGGACGCGATCGCCCCGGAATACCCCAAGGTCTGGATTGACACCCTGGCTTACTCCTACAGCCGCAAGCCGCCGAAAACTCTCAAGCCGCGGCCCAATGTCATCATCCGCCTGTGCAGCATCGAGTGCTGTTTCTCCCACCCGCTCGATGGCTGCGACAGCGAGGAGAACCGGGCCTTCGTGCGCGACCTGCGCGCCTGGCACCACATCTGCGCCGCCAACCAGCTCTTCATCTGGGACTACGCCACCAATTTCCGCAACTATCCCCAGTCGTTGTGCAACCTCCGCTCCTTGCGCCCCAACATCCGCACGCTTGTCGAAAACGGCGTCATCGGCATCTTCGAGCAGGGCTGCTACACCACCACCGGCGGCGAGTTCGCCGAGCTCAAGGCTTACCTCATGGCCCGCTTCCTGTGGAACCCGGACTACGAGTACGAGACCGCGTTGACCGAGTACCTCGACGGCGTCTATGGCCCCGCCGCCCCAGCCCTCCGCCGCTGCTTGGACCTGTTCATTGATAACGCCGCGACCAAGAATCTCCACGCGCACATCTTCGACCGCACCGAGGCGCCCTATCTCGCGCCCGATGTCATCGCCCGCGCGGATGAGATCCTGGACGACGCCGAGCGGCTGGCGGCAGGGGATGAGCAGGCCCTCAGCCAGGTGCAATTGGTGCGGCGGCAGACCCTGTATGTGCGCCTCAACACAGCCAAGCCCCTGTGGCGCCTGGTTGGGGACCACTATGCCCCCGACCCGACTAATGCGGCGCAGCACCAGGCGATGCTCGACCGCTTTATTGAACTCAGCAATCGCATCGGCGTCACGGGCGTGGCCGAGGCCTCGGGCTGGGAGCCGTGGATCGCGACGCGGCGGCTGGCGGCCGAGCCGCTGCCAGTGCTGACGGCGGGCAACGATGCCCTCGAATTGCGCTTCGTGCCCGCCCTTGGCGGGCGTCTGCTGAGCCTGGTTGACAAGAAATCCGGCCTCGACATCATCTCGCCGCCGCACCCGGATGATGATGACTACCCAGCCTCGCGAGGCTACTGGGATGGCGCCGGCACGGGCTCGGTTGCTCCGACCGCGCAGAATCCATATCAGGCCCAGAAGCGGGTCACTGCCCGCGGGCAGGAGGTTTCACTTGCGCGTGATGTTGGCGCCGGCTTGCGCCTGGAGCGCACCATCTTCATCCCCGCCGGCGCCAGGCGCAGCATCATTATCACCAGCCGGCTGATCAACACCGGCGCCGCGCCGCAAAAGGCGGTGCTTCAGGTGCACCCCCAACTGCGCCTTGGCGAGTTCGAGGATTGCGTGCTGCGCGCGAAACTGGCGGATGGCTCGAAGCTGGAGGACGTGTTCGCCACGCATCCGCGCGGGACGTGGTGGGCGATTGATCTGCGCGACGAGAAGCTGCCCGCCGGCGCCTGGAGCGTAGTCAATGAGCGCGCGGGCGTCACCCTGACCATCAGGTTCGATCAGGGCGCGGTCGAGCGCGCGCTCGCCGAGCCCTGCGGCCAGTGCCGCGAAGTGGAGCTGACCCTTTTCAGCCCCGAGCGCGACCTCGCCCCAGGCGAATCAGTTGCCATCACGCACCGCTGGTCCCTGCGCTCGCGTGGCTAGGTGTGCGATGGCTAGGCCCGAAGGGCCGCCTAGCCAGCGGCCAACGGCCTAGCCGCTGACCGCAGCGGAGCAAAGAGGGCGGGGGCATTCCGCGCTGGGCTGCTCACCACACCATGCTCGCCAGCGGCGCGCGCTCGCGCTCCGCGATGAACTCCTCGAACTTGTCCCAATAGCCATCGAAATTGTAGATGACAAACTGCGCCGTCATCGGCCCGCCCCGCGGCTGCGCATAAACCTCGATGTCGCAATACTTGGCTGGCCCCTGGGCCTCAAACTTGCGCTCGGGGTAGAACCCCTGCCGAAAACCAGAGATAGCCTGGGGCGTCGTCGGGATGATGGCCAGGGCGTCGCGCACGTCGTTGGCGTCCACCATGTACGCCGCCCACGCCGGGGGAACCCACGGCCCGTGGTATTCCTTCCATCCGAAGTGCTCGGCCTCGGTCTCAGGCTTCCAGCCCGTCGCCTCGCCAAGGGTGGTGAAGCCGGGGAATATGCGCCTCAGGTCATTGCGCGCGAGATGGCTGTTGAGGAAACTCACCACCGCATCATCGGGCAGCGCCTTGGGCGTCACTGTGACCGACAACTCGACGAACGGCTGATACGCCCGCAGCCGCCAGACCTGAGCCACCGCCACCCGTTCATCCTCCCACATCGCCTCCATCGTCACGCCCCATCGGTCTTGCTCAATCACGTGGACCCGCCCGGGCGATGAGCGCTGCGATATGGTCTGGCCGCCGAGGCGATATTCGGCCCCAAATGACCCCGCGCCATAATCGAAGCCCCGGGCGAGGGTGACTAATGAACTGACCGTTCCGCCCACTCGCGGGTCGAGCACCAGCCGCAGGTGCGAATTCTCAACGGCGATCGTGCCCGCGGTGCCGTCTTTCATCACCCGGAGATCCGTGGCAGGTTCTGACGGCACTGCGTGAGCTGGCGCCTCCGCCGTCTCGGGCGGCGTGGGCTCGGCGCGCACGCGCAGCACCTTTGTCTGCGCCGGCGCGAGCTCGATCAGCGCCGCCGGCCCGCCAGCGCTCGTCACCGGCACCGCGGTCCCGTTATCATACACGGTCGTGCCCTGCGGCAGCGGCACCGGCAATTCGACCCACATCTGGCGCGCGCTGCCCGGATTGGTGACCGCTATCGCCGGCCCCTGCTCCTTGGCGGGCAGGCCTCCCACCGCGATGCTGTCCTCGGTTTGCACCCGCTTTGACTCCTGCCGATAGGAGATGCGCACCACCACCGCTTGACCTGACGGCGCGAGATGGAAATAGGCCCGCCCGGTGGATGCTGGCGCAATGTCGCCAGCTCGCGCGTTCTCGGCTCCAATGGTGACCTCCACCTCGCGCGCCGGCGCCTCGCCGACGTTCTTCAGTTCAACCGCTGCTTGCGCGCCCTCGGCGGGCACCTGCAAGCAGGTCGTCGCGAGTCTCAGGTCCGCTGGCCGCAGCGCCTGGGCGAAATGCCAGAAAGTAACGCGCCCCTCGCCGTAGTCAACCTTGAGCCTGATGGTGCGGCGCCCCCAATCCCAGAAGTCGGCGGTGCGAATCGTGAGCTTGACCCTGCCGCGCCGCTGCGGCGCCAGGCTGAACTTCGCCGGTTGGCAGGCCAGGGACGGCGAACCCTCGATCCACACCTGGCCTGAGAGCTGACGGTCCACCTTGCTCTCAAGCTCGACCCAGACGTCGTAAACCCCGTTCGGCGCCATACGCAAATCGGGCGCCTCCGCCAGCAGGGGCGCCTGAACGATTTCGTAAAGCCCGTAATGCTTCACCCGGTCGCGCAGCAATGGAGCGCGATCACCGGTCTTTGCCTCCAGCCGCGCCGGCGGTTTGCCGTCCACATCAAGCCGCATGACCAGCGCCCCCGGCTTATCCGCCTTGCCCGCCGGCCGCAGCGAAAACTCGGCTGGTTCCCCCAGCGCATTGCTCACCGCGACCAGGGTCGTGTCATCGCACGGCAGCGTTGTCAGCAGCATCCCCGGCGGCAGCTTCAATTCCGGCATCGGCAAATGCGCCCAGTTGCGCAGCAGCTCCTGCATCAGCGCCGCGGTCATAAAGGTCCCGCTCGCTCCGTTATCATAGAGAACCTGGTTGCCTCCCACCCGCGCCCGGACATACTTGGCCGGCCCGTCGGAATAGGTGGCGACTACCTCGCCGCGATGGAGCTCCAGCCGGTCGCGTCCACCCAGCAGTGGGATCGCCATCCGCGCGCCCTTCATCTCGCCGAAGATCTCTCCGCTCAAGATGATCTCCGCGGTGGCAGGGATGACCGCGGGCGCCTCCCGCTCGTGTCCTTTAACCGCGATGTCCACCACGTCAACCGCGATGCCAAGTGTCGAAGTGTCGCCGCCCTGACCAACTTCTGCCGGCACCCACAGGGCGTCATGATGGAAGTCGAGTTCGCTCTCCGAGCGCGCCCCGACCACCGCCGCCGGCACATCGAATGTCAGCATGTGGACCCCCGGCCGCGGTCCGAATCGGCCCACTTCCTGATCGTTCACATATACCGCGCCGCTGACCGGGTAGTGCCATTCCGCGATGATCGTGAGCGTGTGATCCTTGCCCGGGACCGTGGGCAAGAGCATGCTCGACCACTCGCGGTTGGTCCAGCGGATCGTGCGATTCGAGCCATAGCCGGGCGCGCCCGGCGCCGGCTTGCCCCAATCCTCGCGGCCGCGCCAGCCGGCCCCCAGGTAACTTTCATCGGCGGAGGCCCCGACATCCACGATCGTGCGATTCGGCGGTATCGCGCCTTCGGCTGGTCCCGTGACATCGAACCCGAGCAGCTCGCCCCACTCCGGCGCGCGGGTGAGCCACAGCTTGCGCCCGCTGCCGGCCGAGATCCACTCGCGCAGCAGCTCCATCACCGGCCGATCCTCGCGGTTGAAACCGAGACCGACTCCGCATGTGGGCGCGATGATGATGTCATAATTGGCGAGCCGATCCGCCGTCGCCAGTTCCTCTGGCAGCAGGTCGAACGGCACATCGAGCCGCCGCAGCGCCTCCACCACGCCGAGCAGATCATCGCCCGGCTTGCCATAGTAGAACGGCGCCCATTCGTTGAAGATAACGCACAGCCGCGAGCTCAAATCGCGCTGGCGCGTCGCCGGCATGCACTCCGCCAGCACGCTGGAGTAGAGCTCGTTCTTCGCAACCCACCGCTTGCCGTACTCGAACGAGGGCTCGATGTTGGAGCCCTCCCAGAACTCGTTCCACGAAGGGTGCTGCACCTTGTCGGCGTGATGCAGCAGCGCCTGGATCCACCAGCGCTCGAACTTGAACGGCTCCGGTGGGTAGATGAAGCCCGGCGCCCGGTGCACGCTGTCGTTGTAGCGCGCCTTGATATGGTCGAAGAAAAGGCCGCCGAAGTGCTGCGCCGCGCGGGCGTAAGCGAAGCGATGTATTTCGCGCTCCTCGGGCGACCCCATATCATTGCAGGTATGCACGCCGCCGAAGATGCGCGTGACCGCCGAGTAGCCCGCCACACTGGGGGTGAACGCATTGATATCGGCGCAAATCGCCGCGCCCGGGATCCCCGCGCGGTCGCGCAGAGTGCGCTCGACTTGCTGCCACTGGCGCTGCATCAGGCGCGTGGCGTAGAGCACCGATTCCGCGCGCCGCCAGCCCGGGATGTCGCCGGGCCGATGCTCGATCGCATCGAAATCCGCGAAGCTCGTGCCCCACTTTGCATTGAGCGCCGCAATATCGCCGTACTTGCCGCGCAGGTATTCGCGGAACCCGGCGTTGTCGGTGGGCAACTGCGGCACACCACAGCGGCCGTAGATGACGACGTAGGGCTTGCCCTCCACCGTCGCCCACAGGTGCGGGTAACGCTTGTAGTAACGTTCGAGAGAATGCGAAAACATGGTGCCCGGTTCGGCGTTGGCGGGCAGGTTCGCGTAGTCGAATCCGTGCTCGATGTAAGCTGTGAGCCAGACGTTGTAGCCTTCCTTTCGCAGATCGTCGGCGGCGCGGCAGATGGTGTCAACGATCTCGTCCTGGTGCGGCCCCCACCATGAAAGGCAAGCGGTATTGATGCCCCACTCGGCGAGGGTCTTGAGTTCGCGATACTCCGTGTCATAATCGCGCGAATCGTAATAGCCGATGAGCGGAGTCTCCAACACCCCGCCGTTCCAATTCAGCTTGTGATTGCTGAAGTCGCGGGTGTACCAGATGTAGAACATGGGCATGTTGACGTAGAGCGCTCGGGTGCCCTGCGCCGCGGCGCCAGGACGCGCTGAAATCATGATGATCGCTCCCAGGGTCAGACAGATGAACACGCGCACGATCGCCTCCGACATCGTTCAATTCGAGGCGAAGCGCCTCCCACCTGCGGGACGCGCTTGGGAGCCGTTGATTGTACCTGTCATATGCAGCTCATTCGGAGCGAAGCCCGCGATCCGGCCCTACACATTAGACCCAGATTATGCGTCGGGAGTCCGAAGCATTCACCTGGCGGGTGAACGCTCCAACCGGGCGCGGCCTCGCCCTTCGGCTGCGCTCAGGGCAGGCTCTGAGGCCGCGTTTCGCGGGGTCAGCGACCCCGCGCCCGTTGCCAACACAACCCCGTACGCATAATCCGGGTTACAGCTGTATGGCGACGCGATTCAAGGCCGAGCACCTCGCCGGCGTCTTCCACCAGCGCAAGAATACGTCCTTGCACAGGCAGCAACGACGTTGGGGTGCCTCGCTCACATGAACGCAGGCAATTGTGCGCAAAGCCGCCATTGCGCTCCTGTCAGGCGGAAAGGTGCCGCTGGCTGCGGCGCCGAAATCCACACTACAGCTGGAGGCGGATATGGCGGTTGGCGTTCACCTTGAGGAGTTGGCCCACAGGCTCGCGGCCCGGCTCGCCCAGGACGAGCGAGTGGTCGGGGTTCTGCTTCTGGGCTCGGTGGCGCAGGAGCAGGCCTGGCGGCGTTCGGACCTCGATCTGCTGGTGATCGTTGACGGCGAGCGCGCGGAGCAGGCGCCTCCGCTGCTGGTGACGCAGATTGAGGGCGTGCCGGCCCAGGTTGAGTGGATCACCCTCGATGCCTTCCTGGGCGAACACCGCGAGCGCGCCCCGCTGCGCAGTCACCTCGCGCTCGGCGCCAGGGCCTATGCCCGAGTGCTCGTGGATCGCACCGGCCAGATCAGCGATGCGCTCTCCCGCGCGCGCACGTTTCCCGAGACGACGCGGGAGGCCTTCCGGCTTATCTACATCGGCTGGGCGGGCCACGCGATCCATGCTGCTGAACAATATCTGGCCTTGTCCCGCCCCGAGGTCGCTGTGACGTGGGCGCGTCGCGCGCTCGACGAGGCCGGCCGCCTGGCGCTGGTCGAGCAGGGGGTCTATCCGACCAAGGCGTGGCAGCTCCAGCTCGAACGCGTCCGCCCCGACCTCCACGCCGATTATGTCATCCTGGTTAGCCAAGCCGGCGACGCCGAGGCAGTCTGCCGCCGCATCCTGGGCCGGGTGAACGCCGAGTTGGAATGCTCGCTGCCCGCCTGCGCGCGGTTTGTCCGAGGCGCCTTCGAGGGCTGGCCCGGGCCGCTTGCTCTGCCACAGCTCATTAGTCGGCTTCAGACCGCCTGCCAGATCGAGTTCGGCCGCGCCCTGGGCCCGGCGGCGTGGGGCCTGGTCGAGCAGTTGGTGCAGCGCGGCGTGCTGGCACAGCACCAGCGTTGCGCCGAGTTTCCCACCCGCGGCAGCGGCATTATCTTCGACGAGATTGTCTACGCGCCAGCGGGCGGGTAGAACGCATCAACGGTTTGTGCCCAACTGAGTCGAAAAGCCCTCGGAGCATCGGGTGTGAGCCCGAAGTCTTGGTGGCCGCGCCCTGGGATGTGGGACCCCGAGTGGTCGGGGTGCCACACTCGAAATTACGGCGGCACCCTTACCGAAGAGACTCGGTCACACCCGGTTGCGTCTCCTCTGTTGACGCCACGGCGAGCGGGCGGCCGGTTCCAAGCGGCGTCCCGCGCCAATCCCGAGAGCGGCCACAGGGTAAGCAGTTCACAGGCGAAGGCTTCACGATAGCGCTCGCGTGCCGCCGGCGAAAAGGATGGTTATGACCTTGTCACGACGACTGCTTCTCGCACTCTGGCTGACCTGCGCGGGGTTGGTGGCAAGCGGGGCGCCGTCTGCCGCTGACACCGAGGTCAAGGAGCTTTGGGCCTTACCCTCGCAAGTCGAGCCGGGCGAACTGGTCACGCTGCGGGTGGTGCTCGCGGACCCCCAGCAGGCGGTGGCCAAGGTTTCGCTGGCGGTCCGGGGCGTCCCCGAGATCGAGGTTGAGCTCAAGCCCGCGGGCGGCGGCGCATGGGCCGCGGAGATGGCGGCGCCCCAGATGGCCCCGCCCGGGGCCTACACCCTTGACCTCAAGCTGCTGAATGCCGCAGGGCAGGCCGTTGCCGCGACCGGCCCCGCGGCCGTCAAGCTCGAGGTCGTGCCTGCGGGTCGCAAGCATGTGGCCGAGAATGTGGCCCAGCGGCTCGACGAATTGCGCCAGATTCTCGGCCTCCCACTTACCGACTGGCATTGGGCGGTCGGCGACATCGCCGGCGCCGAGCAGCCGGGGTTCGATGATTCGTCGTGGTCGGTGGGCAGCCCTGAAATCTCGTGGGGTCCCGAGCAGTCGGTCGCCTGGTTCCGCAAAGAGGTGGTGATACCCGACAAAGTCGGCGGCTTTGATGCCTCCGGCTCGCCGGTGGCGCTACTGCTGGCGGTGGATGACGACGGCGAGGTTTACGTCAACGGCAGATTGCGTCAAAAGTTCCACTGGGACCAGGGGCGCGTCGTGCTCACCCAGAGCGCGCGTCCCGGCGAGAAGTTTCTCGTCGCCGTCAAGGGCTTCAACGGCCCCGGCGAAGGGCGATTGTTCAGGGCCGAGCTGCGCGCGCCGTCGCTCAACCCGCTGCGCCAGGAAGTCGGCGCCTACCTCGGGGATCTGGAGTTCGCTCAGGCCGCCCTGGCGCAGACGCTGGTCGGGGGTGAAGGCTTGCGCGAAGCGATCTCATCCTCGGTCGCTGCCGTCAACCTAGACGCGTTGAGCCGTGGGGAGAAGCAGGCCTTCCTCGATTCCCTCCAGGCGGCGCGCGCGCCGCTGCAACCCATTGCGGTGGCGCTCAAGAACTACACCGTGCACCTGGTCGGCCACGCGCACATTGACATGAACTGGCTGTGGCTGTGGCCCGAGACGGTCGAGGTCTGCCGCGCCACCTTCCGCCAGGCGCTGGATTTCATGAAAGAGTTTCCACTGTTCACCTTCTCCCAGAGCCAGGCCAGCGCCTACCTGGCGATGGAGCAGAACTACCCGGAGATCTTCAGCGAGATCGCCGCCCGTGTCAAAGAGGGGCGCTGGGAGGTCACCGGCGGCACCTGGGTCGAGGGCGACATGAACATGGCCTCGGGCGAGGCCATCGCTCGCCAGGTCCTCTACGCCAAGCGCTATTTTCGGGATAAGTTCGGAGCGGACGTGCGCATCTGCTGGGAGCCCGATACCTTCGGCCACGCCTGGACCATCCCCCAGATTCTGAAGAAGGCCGGCATTGACTATTACTACTTCACCCGCTGCGGCAAGGACATTCCCATGTTCTGGTGGGAAGCGCCCGACGGCTCGCGCGTTCTCGCCTACAACCTCGACTCCTACAGCGCCGGTATCAATGCGGGCATCGGCAACCTGCCCCTGGAGTTGCAGCGCGACTTCGGCGTCTCCGACGCGATGCGGGTCTACGGCGTCGGCGACCACGGCGGCGGGCCCATGCGGGGGCACATCGAGGCGGCGTTGGAGTTGCAGCGGCGGCTCATCTTCCCCACTGTCGCTTTCTCCACGGCCCAGGGCTTCTTCGACAAAGTGCGATCCCAGCCGGGAGAGTTCCCCACCGTGCGCGATGAGCTGAATTTCGTTTTCGAGGGCTGCTACACCACCCATGCCGACATCAAGCGCATGAACCGCGTCAGCGAGAACCTGCTGCCCACTGCCGAGGCCTTCTCCGTCATCGCATCGCGCTACGGCCGCCCCTATCCCGGCGATGATTTCGTAACCGCCTGGCGCAATACGTGCTTCAACCAGTTCCACGACATCTTCGATGGCTCGGCGATTCACGAATCCTACGAATACTCGCGCGGGCTTTTCGAGGAGGCATACAGACTCGCTGACAATGCGCTCCAGGGCGCCCTGCAAACCCTTGGCAGTCGCATTGATACCCGCGGCCCGGGCGCGGCGGTGGTGGTATTTAACCCGGTGGCCTGGGAGCGCACTGATACGGTGCTCGCTGGCGTCGATCTGCCGGCGGGCACTGCCGCGGCGCGCGTTAGGGATGACCGCGGCCGCGAGGCGCCGGCGCAGGTGGTCGGCCGCGATTCCACATCAGGGCGGCTGCAAGTTGCCTTCACCGCGCAGGTGCCCTCGCTCGGCTACCGCGTCTTTCACCTCCAGGCTGCCGACAAAGCGAGGCTCTCCCCAGGCGGCGCCAGCGCCGATGATTCCGGGCGCATCGAGAACGAGTTCTGGCGGTTGCAGGTTGATACTGGCAATGGCCTGGTCACCAGTATCTACGATAAGCGCAGACACCTCGAGCTGCTGCCGCCCGGCGAGCGCGCGAACCTCTTCCAGGCGCTGTGGGAGAAGCCTCACGGCATGTCCGCATGGCAGATCGGCGAGATCAGCCGCACCGAGAACCTGGACGGCCCTGCCGAGGTGCGCGTGCGCCATCGCGGCCCCGCGCGCGCCGCCCTCCGCATCAGTCGCAAGTGGCGCAACTCGACGTTTACCCAGGACCTCACGCTCTACTCCGGCATCGAGCGCATAGATTTCATCACCACCGCCGACTGGCGCGAGATCGGCACTGCGCAGGCCGACTTCCCGATGATCAAGGTCGCCTTCCCGGTCGCCCTCAGCCGCACCGAGGCGAACTTCGAGATCCCCTTCGGCGCCATCGTTCGCCCCGCTGATGGCCGCGAAGTGCCCGCCCTCAAGTGGATAGACCTGTCCGGCATCGCCCCCGGCGGCGCCCAGTACGGCCTCAGCCTGCTCAATGACTGCAAGTATGGTCACGACGTTAACGGCAATGTCATGCGCCTGACTCTTCTGCGCTGCCCCTATGAGCCCGATCCGCGCCCGGATGAGGGCGTGCATCATTTCACGTACTCGCTGTACCCTCACGCCGGCGGCTGGCGCAAAGCGGCGACGGCGCGCCAGGGCTATGAGCTCAATAACCCCTTGATTGCGCTGGCCCAGTTGCCGCACGAAGGCAAGCTGCCGGCCAGCCATTCCTTCCTGCGGGTCGAGCCCGACAACCTTATCGTCACCGCCTTGAAGCGCGCCGAGGATTCGGATGACGTCATCTTACGGTTCTACGAGTTCGCCGGCACGCAGGCGCGGGGGCGTGTGGTTCCCGGATTCGATTGGGCGAGCGCGGCCGATGTCAACCTCATGGAATCGCCCACCGGGGCCCCGATTGACATGGATAAGCCTGAGATTCGCCTCGACGTCGGCCCGTTCGAGATCAAAACCCTGCACCTCAGCCGCAAGCCGTCATAACGGCCGGCGGCTCCAGGCTGGCGCTAGCGGGGCCGTCCTCGGTGCGCACAGCGATCCGGCGCTCGCTGACCCTGGGACCAACGAGCGCCTCTCGGCCCAGGAAGCCCCTCGTCCGACATAGCCTCTTGTCCGCCGTAGCCTTGCGCGAAAGCGAATGGCGAGGTAGGCTCGGCCGTGGCCGCGGGGGCGACTTGGCGAGGCTGCCGCACAATCGGCCCAGGCGTAACTGATGGCGCATTCGCGGGGCCGAGATTCAACGCTTCGCGCTGCGCGCTGCGCTCTCAATGACATGCGCGGAGGCATGCAAGTCTCCGCCACTGAATTGTGCAACCGCCTCTGGCGAGTTGCCCCCGCCGATTCCTGACCAATGCCCACGCTGCGCGGTCACACCCAGCGATCAACTCGAGATTGACAGGGTGAGCGATCTGTGCTACCTTTTTCAGAAAGGTGTTACACCCAAATGGAAAAAGTGAAGCGGTTCGGGGTTTCGATACCACAGGAGCTGGTGCGGGCGTTCGATGCGCGCACCCGCCGCAAGGGCTACCGCACCCGCTCGCAGGCGATCCGCGACATCATGCGCGAGTACCTAGTTAGCGGCGAGTGGGAGGGCGGCCGCAAACAGGTGGTGGGCACGGTCACCATCGTTTACGATCACGACACGCGCGAACTGAGCCATGCGCTGACCGAGTTGCAGCACCGGTTCCACGACGCGATCTCCTGCGCCACCCACGTTCACCTGGACGACCATAACTGCCTGGAGGTGATCGTGGTCAAGGGCCGCAGCGACCAGGTGCGGGCCATCGCCGACCGCCTCATCAGCACCAGGGGGGTGAAGCACGGCAAGCTGGTGTGCACTACCACTGGCCACACCCTGGCATAGCCGTCTCTTTGCGGAAGCGAGGTAGCACTATCCTGAGAAACGTAGTACGCAACCGGCGACCGGCGATTTTTCGCCCCAGGCACACCGCGTGCGCGCTTTGCGCCGTGCTCGCAACAATCGTCTTCGCCGCCGGCGCTCGGGCCTGCTATACCGGCCTGGTGAACATCCCGACCGCCGAGGTGATTGAACCCGGGCAGTATGGAATCGAGTTGCAGTTCGATGGCTCGTTCGCCGCGGGTAGGGCCGACACGCGCATTCTCAACACCGAACTCGGGCTCAGTCCGCGTTTCGAGGCGGGAGGGGATTTCGACCTGAGTCATCAGGCGGAGACGAGAACGCTATTGAACGCCAAGTATCTCCTCTCCCCGGGAGGCGAGAAGCGTCCCGCCCTGGCGCTTGGCGCCTGCAATGTGGGGCGCCACGCGAGCGCAACTCCGTACCTGGTCGCCACCCAAGAGTTTCGCGGGGCGCGGGGCCACTTGGGGGCGGCCCGGATTGACGACCGCAACTGCTGGTTCGTGGGAGCCGACCACGCGGTCAACGACAAGCTGACCCTCATGGCTGATTACACAAGTGGTTCCGAAAACTTCGCAACCATCGGGGCCAGCCACCAATTCACCGATAGGTTGGGGGGCATGGCAGGGGTGGTATTCCCCAATGTTCGCGACGCGGACACCGCGTTGACGCTCCACTTGGTGTTCACCGGACCATACCGACTCGCGAAGAAAGAGCAGTAGGCATGCACATCCCTGATGGCTACCTGGGGCCCCAGACCTACGGCGCGGCCTACCTGGCCGTCGCGCCGTTCTGGGCTGCAGCTTCCCGCAAGCTGAACAGAACGCTGCGCAGTCGGCAGGTTCCCTTGCTGGCATTGAGCGCGGCCTTCACCTTCGTCATCATGATGTTCAACGTCCCCATTCCTGGCGGCACCACTGGTCATGCGGTAGGGGCGGTGCTGGTGGCGGTGCTGGTGGGCCCGTGGGCGGCGTGCATCGCGGTATCGGTGGCCCTAATTGTCCAGGCGCTGCTCTTCGGCGACGGCGGCATCACTGCCATCGGGGCCAACTGCCTCAACATGGCGGTGATCATGCCCTTCGTCGGCTATGGTGTGTACCGCCTTATCTCCGCCCGATCGCAGGTCACCTCCCCGCGGCGCTGGATCGGGGCAGCGGTCGGCGGCTACGTGGGGCTCAACGCGGCGGCGCTTGCGACTGCGTTCGAGCTGGGCATTCAGCCGGCGATCGCCCATGATTCAGCCGGTCACGCGCTCTATGCGCCTTACCCACTGGCCATCGCCGTGCCGGTGATGGCGGCAGGGCATCTGCTTGTCTTCGGCTTGGTGGAAGCCGTGGTCACCGGCCTGGTCGTGGCTTATTTGCAGCGAGCCGATGCATCTCTGCTGGACGGGAGCGGGTTAAGCTCGCGCAAGGCGAGTGCGACCGGCTCCCGCGAAGCCGGAGTCGAGCCGTGAAGACGACGACGAAACTGTGGATCGGCGTCATCGCGCTCATCGTCCTGTCTCCGCTTGGACTTGTCTTGCCCGCGGCCCTGGGCGCCGGCGCCGCCTGGGGCGAATGGAGCGCTGCGGAGATTCACAAGCTCGTCGGCTATGTGCCGGCGCGGATGGCGCGACTCGCAGGTCTGTGGAAGGCGCCGCTGCCGGACTACGCACTGCCGGGGCAGGAGAGCGCGCCGCTGCGCGCGTTGAGCGCCTGCTACATCGCGTCGGCAGCCGTGGGCGTGATAGTAGTTGTGGTGGTGACGATCGTGCTGGGCAAGGCGCTCGCCCGGCGTGAGAGCCCCAATGCTCCCTGAATGGTTTCACACAGCACCCGTATGGCTCAACGATAAGCCGAGGGCGCCGCGTCGCAGCGGCCGCTTCGTGCGCAAAGCCCTGGCAAACTTGCTGGAGGCCTTGGCGCAGGAGCTGGGAGCGTCGGAGGGACAGGCGCGGTCCCCGCTTTCCCGGCTGGAACCCAGGGCCAAGGTTGGCGGGGTCGTCCTGCTCATCATCGCGACCACTCTGGTGCGCCGCCTGGAACCGCTGGGCGGGCTGCTGCTCGCTATCGCAGTGCTGGCCGTGGCCAGCCGCGTGAGCTTTCGTCGCCTGGCTCGCGTGTGGATCGGTGTGCCGCTATTCAGCCTCGCCATTGTATTGCCCGCGATGTTGAACCTCGTGACCGACGGCCCGGTCCTCTTTACCCTGTGCCGCTTGGGCCCTGGGGTCAAGCTGGGGCCGTGGGGGCTGCCTGATGCCATTGCGGTGACCAGGCCCGGAGCCCTTGTCGCCGCGCGGTTGGTGCTGCGCACGCTTGATTGTGTGACACTGGCCTTCTTGCTGGTGGCGACGACAGAGCCGAGCGCGCTGCTGAGCGGGCTCAGACGCCTGGGCATGCCGCGGGCATTTGGCATGGTGCTGGCGATGATGCAGCGTTATCTCGCGCTGCTCCTGCGCGCGTCCCAGGACATACACCTGGCAAGGTTGAGCCGGAGTTTTGCCGAGGTGGACGTGCGCGCGGAACGCCGGTGGAGCGCGGCGGCCATCGGAAGCCTGTTTCGGCGAACCCGATGGCTGGCGGAAGAAATTCACCAGGCGATGGTTTCGCGCGGCTATGACGGGGATCTACAGGTGCGCGCGACCAACGGCATCGGGGTCCGCGACGCCTTCTGGCTTGCCGCGGCGATGTGCTGCGCCGCGGCGCTGATTGCTGCGGATCGCATTATCTAGGAAACCGTTATCCGCTGACTACGACCCTATGCACAACGACACCTCCAGCAACAGTGACGTCTTCCGCGCTGAGCATGTGGACTACCACTATCCCGGCGGCCCCCTCGCCCTGCGGGACATTAGCTTCTCAGTTGCCGCTGGAGAGCGCGTCGCTGTGCTGGGGGCCAACGGCAGCGGCAAGTCAACGCTTCTGCATCTTCTGGACGGCCTTTACTTCGCCGATCGCGGCAGCGTGTTGGCGCTCGGCACCAGGCTCACCGAGTCGAGCATCGAGACCCTTCCCTTCGCTCGATACTTCCGCCAGCAGGTCGGATTCCTCTTCCAGAACTCTGACGCCCAGCTTTTCTGCGCGCGGGTTGACGAGGAGCTCGCTTTCGGCCCGCTTCAGCTCCGCCTGCCGCCCCCGGAAGTTGAGCGGCGCGTCAACGACATCCTGAGGCTGCTCGAAATCGAGCGCCTGCGCGAGCGTTCCCCGCAGCGGCTGAGCGAGGGAGAGAAGAAGAAAGTCGCCCTCGGTAGCATCCTCACCTGCGCTCCGCGGGTGCTGCTGCTGGACGAGCCCAGCGCCGGGCTCGACCCGCGAACGCGGGACTGGTTGGTGGACTTGGTGGACTCGCTGCACCGCGAGAAGGTCACGCTGGTGATCGCCACGCACGACCTCGGCCTGGCCCGCGAGTTGGCTGACCGCGCGATTCTGCTTTCGGAGGACCACCGGCTTGTCCGCGATGCACCGATGCGCGAGGTGCTGGGCGATCGCGAGCTGCTATGGTCAGCGAACCTCGTGGGCCGGGCCGCAGCCCGGCCGCGTTCGCTCGGCCCGCAAGACGCTCACTTTGATTCAGCGTGAGAGATAGCAGACGCGCGAGGGGCGCGACCGATCTTGGGGGGACGCAACGTCGCGCAGCGTGTGGCACAGCTCGCGCTTGGTCCCGACACATCGGGACTTCGCAGAGCAGCACCGCCCTTGGCTATGATCCCCACGCTCACACGCCGCGCGCAGTCGTGCTTGACAGGGCATGGCATCGGCCATATAATACGGCATCACCGAAGCGTCCGGTTGATTGCCGGGGCGGCAGCATAGCCACCGGTGAGTTGCCGGGATCCAATCTCCGCGTCAAGAGCGCGCCCGCAGAAACCCCTTGAGGAGTGATAGCATGTCGTACTGGAAAGGGAAGCGGACTCTGGTGACAGGTGGGGCCGGATTCATCGGCTCCCATCTGGTGGAGATGCTGCTAGCGGATGGGGCCCGGGTGCGCGTGGTGGACAATCTGGAGCGGGGGCGGTTGAGCAACCTGGAGGCGGTGCTGGATGACATCGAGTTCATCCAAGACGATTTGCGCGATCGCAACGCATGTTTGCGGGCGACGCAGGGCATGGAGTGCGTCATCAACATGGCGGCGAAGGTGACCGGTATCGAGTACAACCGCTGCCACCACGGCGAGATGTTCACCGCGAACGTGCTGATCAGCGCCAATGTCCTGGAGGCGGCGCGGCTCAATGATGTCACGCGGCTCTGCGCCGTGAGCACTGCCTGCATCTACCCGCACGACGCCATCGTCCCCACGCCCGAATCCGAGGGCGAGCGGGGCACGCCCGAGCCGACCAACGAAGGTTACGGCTGGGCCAAGCGGATGGCGGAGAAACAGGCCCGCTATTATGCCGCCGAGTACGGAATGGAGATCGCGATCGTGCGCCCCTTCAACGCCTATGGGCCGCGCGACTACTACGACCGGGACACCTCGCACGTGATTCCCGCGCTGATCGCAAAGGTGCTCGACGGCGATGATCCGCTGGTGGTGTGGGGCAGCGGCGATCAGAGCCGGGCCTTTGTTCACGCCGAGGATTTTGCGCGCGGCATCCAGCTCGTGACCGAGAAATACCCGGCGGCGGACCCGGTCAACATTGGCCACGACCAGGAAACGAGCATCAAGGACCTACTGTACAAGATCCTGGAGCTGACCGGAAAAGAGCCGCGGGTGTTCTTCGACGCTAGCCTGCCCGAGGGCTATCGGCGGCGCGCTGCCGATACCACCAAGCTGCGCCAGGTGACCGGCGGCTTCGTGCCCCGGATTTCCTTGGAGCAGGGCCTAGTGGAGATGATCGAGTGGTATCAGGCGACCCAGGCCGCGTATCGGCGCAACGGTTGACAGCCGCCGGCCCGCTCGCGTCAGCGGCGCGGGGCCGGGGTCGAGGGACGATAAGGGTTGCTCGCTGGTGGAGGCGACGGGGGCAAACGATTCGGGGGACAGGGCCCTAACCGATGCGTCGCACAAGCGACACTCGTCCCGTTGCACACAGCTCGTACACCGTGCTCTCCCAGTGCGGCTCTCTGGGCCGTGCTCTGTTGTGCCTCGCTGATGTAGCGGCGCTGGCGGCGGTTGGCCTCGCGCTGCGCGCAGGGGCGCCTGCGATCGCCATCGCTGCCGCGACCTGGCTCATATCGGCGGTCACGTTCGGTCTGTGTGACCGCAGGTGGTGGCCGCGCCCGCGTCTGCTCCCTGTCATCGCCGCCAAGACCTGGGCCGGATCCTCCGTCCTCTGTTTGCTCGCCCTCGCCATCTTGCCCTCCTCAACCGCCCCCACGCGGATGCTCGCGCTGCCGCTTGCGAGCGCCGTCGTCGCCATCGCCCTGCGGGCGGCGTGGCATGCAGGGGCGCTGCGCCGGCGCAAGCCGGTGGTGGTTGTGGACGCGGTCGGCGAGGCGCGTCTCCAGCGTTGGCTGGCCTACTACTGGCCGGAATGGGAGATCGTGAGCATCCTGGACGGCAGCGACCCATCAGCGGTGGAGCGCCTGGCCGGCGCGCGGCGCGCCCAGGTGGCTTACTATCTCAATGGCCAGGCGCCTCCGGTCGGGTCTGGCCGCCTGGCGCCGCTGCCCCTTGACGATTTGCTGGAGCGGGCGAGTGGTCGCGTGCGCGTGGACTGCGCCGGCGAGGTGCAGCCGCACTGGTCGCGGGCGAATGGCGCGACCAAGCGGGCGGTGGATGTATGCGTGGCCGCGGCGGGGCTGGCGGTGCTATCGCCGTTGATGGCAGCGCTGGCGGCGCTGATCAAGCTCGAATCGAGGGGGCCGGCGATCTACCGGCAGCGGCGACTGGGGCTTGGCTGCCGACCCTTTCAGATGCTTAAATTCCGCTCGATGGTTGACCAGGCCGAGCAGGAAACGGGGCCGGTGTGGGCCCAGGATGATGATCCTCGCTGCACGCCTCTCGGCCGCATCCTGCGACCGCTGCATCTGGACGAACTGCCGCAACTGGTGAACGTGCTGCGCGGTGAGATGAGCCTTATCGGGCCGCGCCCCGAGCGTCCGGAGCTAAGCGAGGATTTGCTGCAAACCATGCCGGCCTACCGCGCCCGCCTCGCGGTCAAGCCGGGGATAACCGGTTGGGCGCAGGTCAACCAAGGCTATGATCGCGGAATGGATGACGTGCGCCGCAAGCTGGAGTACGACCTGTTTTACGTCAGGCGCGGCGGGCTGCTCTTCGACGCGGTGATTCTGCTGCGAACGATTGACGCCGTCATCTTCGGCAAACCGCAGCGCCCGGCGCAGCACGAGCTCCCATGAGCAACCGCCCCGGTTGCCGACCTCCGAGAAGAAAGGGATGTACAGGTAGATCCTTACCCCTCAGGCGTTGGATTTCCTTTGGCAGCAGAATATGCAAATGGTCCTCGAGCAAGACCGAGCGCCAGACGACGATACGC
>Ga0315289_10004112_pt1 | contig 21797 bp, 24 predicted proteins | sample YL17G11_40_MG_FD_203452 | JGI IMG/M metagenome (GOLD analysis project Ga0315289, IMG submission 203452) | Sediment microbial communities from Yellowstone Lake, YNP, Wyoming, USA - YL17G11_40 | ecosystem: Environmental > Aquatic > Freshwater > Lake > Sediment | place: USA: Wyoming | collected... | reverse complement strand
GAAAGAGGAGTAATTCTTGAGGAAATCAACCGAAGAGAGGATAATCCCGAACAGCGGGTCCTCGAGGTGCTTTTTGAGGCCCTCTTTCCAAACCATCCTCTAGGCCGGCGGACTCTTGGGACAAAAGAGATAATCAAAAGAATGAGCCGGCAAGATTTTTTGACTTATTTTAAAAACTTTTATAGACCCGGCGATATGATTGTGGCCGTTGGTGGTCGGATAGAAAAAGGTGGGGCAGCAAAGGAAGTCGCCAGTCAATTTCTCTTTCCTACGAAAACCACTCCTGGGGACTTTGAAAAATTTAAAGACACTCAAGTTTCGCCCGTTGTTAAGGTCTATCCTAAAAAAACCGAACAGGCTCATCTGGTTTTGGGGCTGAAGACCTTTCCCGCCGGCCATTCCGATCGGTTTACCTTAGCGGTTTTGGATAGTCTTTTAGGGAAGGGGATAAGCAGTCGGCTTTTCCAAAATATAAGAGAAAAGAAGGGCTTGGCCTATTCGATCTATTCAGCCCACGATTTTTATCAAGACACCGGCGTCTTTTTGATTCATGCTGGTTTAAATCTTGGTAAAGTTAAAGAAGCGATCTTAGCCACTTTGGAAGAGCTTCGTTTGCTTAAAGAAAAAGAAGTCTCCCCTCGGGAACTTTCCCAGGCTAAGGAAAAAATCAAAGGCCCCCTGACTTTTATTTTGGAAGAGCCAATGACCCTGGCCACCTTTTTTACTCACCAGGAGCTTTTGGAAAAGGAAGTCCTAGCACCGCAAGAGATGATGGAAAGAATCGATAAAGTCACCGTTAACGATATCAAGAGACTAGCAAAAGATCTCTTTTTAGCTCAAAAATTAAATTTAGCCCTAGTTGGCCCATTTGAAGATAGACAAGGGTTTCAAAAGTTGTTAGAATTTTAATATGGAACAAACCGTTATCTTAATCAAGCCCGACGCGATGAGGAAAAAAATCGTGGGGGAGATAACCAAACGTTTTGAAAAAGAAGGGTTTAACCTCGTGGCTTGCAAGATGATAAGGCTCACCCAGGAACTACTTAATGTCTGGTATAGCCATCATAAAGACAAACCATTTTTTGCCTCTTTGTGCCAGTTCATGATGGAAACGCCGGTTGTTGCCCAGGTTTGGGAAGGAAAAGATGTCGTAGCCAAAGTTCGTGATTTAATCGGGCCGACCGATAGTAGGCTAGCCCCAAAGGGAACTATAAGAGGTGATTTTGGCGATGACAATCAAAAAAACATCATCCACGCCTCAGATTCTCCGGAAACGGCCGAGAAAGAAAAATCCATGATCTTTTCTCTCGGAGAAATATTCTGTTGGTAACCCAATAATCAAATAAACAAAGCTTTTACTTAGTATTAAGCATTTGAGATTTGAAATTGATTTGTAGTATTTGATTATTTATGGCATTTGATTATTTTGAGCAGGTTTGTTTCTCTTAAGACTGGTAGTAGTTTTTCTAAGGGAAGCCCAAGGACGTTAGTAAGCGAGCCCTCAATCTTAGCTATAAAATCCTGTGGCGTGTCAAAAAGGGAATAGGCGCCGGCAAACTTAATCAGGTCAAACCTCTTAACAAAGATATCAATCTCACTCATTTTTAATTTCCTAAAAGTAACCTTAGTGATTTCAACCGCTTGCCAAACCTTTTTTCCCTGAATAACACAGACGGCGGTGACAAAATCGTGGGTTTTCCCTGAAAGAGCGGCCAGGAACTTTCTCGCCTCTTTCTTATCCCTTGGTTTACCATAGATTTTACCATTTAGGATAACGGATGAATCGGCGGCGATAATAAGAAAATTTGAAATTTGAAATTTGAAATTTGAAATTTTTTTAATAACCGTCTCTGCCTTGGCCCTTGCCCTTGTTTTTAATATTTCGACAGGATTTGAACCAGTTATTTTATCTTCGTCAAGATTACTTGGAACAACCTCAAATGGAATTCCCAAACTCTTAAGAATTCTTTTCCGACCCTGGGAGGCGGAAGCCAAGATAATTTTCCTCATGGAAAAATTATATCACAACCCAACCTAAATACCTCTTGATACCTCCGGTAACCCCCCCCCAACTAATCCAATCGTATATGTTTGCATAGTTTCTGTAGATGTAGGATAGCAGATATTTGTCAATGAATTATTGACAAATTCTATGGGGCGTGATAAAACGGGGGAGGAAAGTTGAGCTTTTTAGGCTCAAGCTCAAGAATTTTTGCTCTTGGGACTCTGCGGCCTAAAAAACTCTTGGCCACGTGAATCTGAATTCATGAAAAAGTATTATACGTGGCATGCACCTTGATATGCGAAGGGAAGATGGCAGCCGATGATGTAGGCACGGAGAAATTGGTAATAAAGACTAGATTTATTATCAGCTTCTCCGCGTATTACATCATCAGTTGATTGAGAAGAGTTCAAGAGAGGAGAGGACCATGAAGAGACAACTATCATGGCTGGTAGGCCTAGTGGCTATAGGCCTAGTGGCTATAGGCCTACTATTGACGGTTGGGATTAATGGTCAGGCGGCAACAATGGAAACAGCATCGTTGCAGGCACCGACTCAGTCGGTGTCGCCGTTGCCCGCGATCACGGCCACCGACACGGCGCTGCCTACCCCCACCCCGGTGGCTACGGCCACCCCCACACCTACCGACACGCCCACTCCGACGGCCACCGACATGGCTACCCCCACGCCCACACCAACCCCCACGGCGACATGTATACCGCCGCCCTCGTGCCTTTGGGCGCGGCCGCGGTGCCGGTTGGCACGGGAAGATGGGGAGAAGCTGAGCCTCATGAAATATAAGGAGGAAGGGACGTTAATGCCTCCGGAGGACGGGGGTGTATTTTGTCCTTGGTGGGAGATTTATTTTATACTACTGCACCACAATTCCACCGACACCCCTACCTCCGCGGCCACCCCTACCCCCACCTCCACCGGCACGCCGCCGCCGCCGCCAGCCCCATCGTCGGGGCAAATCAGTTGGAGGAGGCCCGCGTGTCTCCTCCAACTACCGGGAATGGCAGAAGAGCTAACCAGCTCAAATTTGCCAGCCCCAAAGTCTAATCCCGATTATTCGGGACAAAACTACCTTTTTGGCATAGCTGCCCTTCCCTTCGCATATCTACATTTAAAAAGTTCCTTCGTAAAACTTTCTTGCCTAAGACCCTTCATTTCGCTAAAATAATAAATGAACTACCGTCCAGCAAGCTGGACGGTATCCTAACGGAAAGTTCGTTCTCTTGCTTGCTTCATCCGTGGAGCAAGCTCCACGGTTTTCGCAAGCGCGTGAATAATATTGTTTGGGAAAGATGCCAAAGAAATTCTTCATTTTAGGTTTAATACTCGTTTTATTTTTATCTGCGGTTGGGCTCTTTGTCTTTTGGCGCCCGTCTTCCCAAACCGCCCCTCCTTTAACTTCGCCTTTGCCGCCCGCCCTGGTCTTTTCTTCGGGAAAGGCGATCGACCTGGCTTTAGATTTTGTTAAGTCCTCAAGAACTTATGCCTATGACGGAATAGAGATTTCCCCGCCCGCCAAAGAAGAAATTATGGAAGGCAACTGCAGCGGACCCTGTTTTCTGGTCCCGGTTTCTTTCCAAACCAAAAGTCAAGGGTTTGGTGATCGTCCGAGATGGCAGGAAGAAGGGAAAACTGCTTATGACCGGCAGGCAAAAATAATTGTTGGCCAAACAGGAATTCTTAAGGCCACTCTTGATGATAAATGGAATATGCTAAACGGCCGAAGAATTGTTAAATTAAAAACCGGCATGGAGGAAGGGACAACCAAGGGAATGGCCGAGGAACTGGCCCTTAATTTTATTAAAAATACCGAGATTTTTGATTCCCGAGATGGAGCGGATTTAAAAATTGTCAAAACGGAAACGCCTCTTTCCTTGGGAAGTTTTAAAATAACCGTCTCATTTACAACTTCTGCCGCTAATTTGGGCCAGAGAGAAAAGCACACTGCCCTTTTTGAAATAAAAACAGGCCGGCTTGGGAAAGCCACGCTTGATCAAACTTTGGATTTGCTAGAAGGAACGGAAGAAGGGTCGACCGGCTAATACCTCCTGCTATTATTTGTGTTTCCCATAGTATTGACGAATAGTATATAATCAAAAGAAGAGAATTTTCTAAAGGGTCTTGTTTGCGAGGTCTTTTTGGGAAATTCCGCTTAAAATTTTGTACCTTTATAAGATGCCAAAGATGTCAACTTGTCTCTAGCGGCCGTATCCTCCTTAACCTCTTGCTTGAGGGAAGCGCCCTGGGAAGAAAATTTTTTCTCCCTAGCGCGCTTCCTTCTTTAAACAAGCAAGAAGGGAAAGCGGGGGCCCCGAAGGGCCCACATCACCTCGATCTCACTCCAGCCGGAGCTGGGGGCCGGAACCGACCCCTTAGAGGAGAAAGAGGAATATTACGAGGAGGAGTCATGAACACAAGAGCAAGTAGAACGAGGACGCGCCTCGTTCTCGGGATCGGGGCGTTGCTACTGCTGGCCGGCCTAGCGGGCTTCTTCGGCATAGTGTCCTCGGCGGCCCCTGGCGCCGCACCGGCACCGGCCTCAGCACTACTGCAGCCCACCCCCACCGTGGGCGTGCCGAGCCCGACGCCCCCTGTTTGCCAAACCCCAGGTGGGCCCACGCCCACCCCAGGGGGAACCCCCATCCCGGTCTGCACGCCGACCCCCCCTGGGCCGGGGACCGGCGACATCTGCGTCACGGTATTTCACGACGCAAATAGGAACCGCCTCTTTGACGAAGGGGAAGAGAAGCTGTGGGGGGCCTGGATTTGGGTCGATGATCAGGGGCCAGGCGGTGAGTACTGGTACAGGACGGATGGCAGCGAGCCGTACTGCTTTAATAACTTGGTACCGGACAGGTACCACGTTAAGGAGTTCAATCCGCCCGGCTATCCCAATTCGACAACGCCGAACAGCGTCCACATCGACCTGGAATCCGACCAAGGCATGTACGTCTTCTTCGGCGATGGCCCCGGCCATGAGCCCGGACAGCCCTGGGATCTCTACTTGCCCATCATATACTACAACTACTGGGATGGGGACCGGTAGATTCGCGCGCGCTGGCAAGGTGCAAAATTCTCGGATCCTGGTGGATCCTAGCTTCCCGAGAGAAAGGGATAGGTGGGGAACCTTTTCTTTCGGGAGGCATTTTTTTTATCTCTCCTCAAGGACGGGTCTTGAGCACGGCTGTTGAAAATAGAAAGCATTTAAACCGAGGCAATACTAATTAGTATGATTCCCGTCAGGGCAAAAAATATTCCCGTTTTTTGTTGTCTTGTAAGGGGTTCCTTAAATATTAGTCGGGTGAGTAAAAAATATACCACTGGCGAAGATCCAGCGATAGGTGATACTACGGAAACATATCCCTTTAATACGCCTAAATTATAAGCGCAGTCGGCCGTCCGCGCCAGAATTGTCATTATAAGTACCGATCCGACATTTCTTGCATTTTTAAATAATGTTTTCATTGATTTAAGGCCCACTTTACCTAATAGTAAAGGAATGAAAAGATATATATTCTCGGCATAAGCTGCCCAAAACCAGCCAATTTTTTCTGCTGGAATACGGACTAAGCCAAAATATATTCCCCAACAGAAAAGAGTGATGATGGCAAAATATATACTTCTATCAACAAATAGGCGTTTCGCCGACAACTCTTCTTTGTGTTTTATCGTCAGTGAAGTCAAAATTACTCCGATAAAAGTAAAAGCAATGCCAAACCAACGCCCAAGAGTAACGGTTTCCCGGAAAACGACTAAAGATAATATAACAGCGACAATTGGAAACGATCCGGCAATAGTTCCTACGATTGAAGCATTACCGATCTCAAGAGCCCGGTAGAATAGCATCGTCCCTACGATATGTATAAAACCAAGTCCTAAAGCAAAAAAGTAGGGAGTAAAGGAGGCGGAGGTTGGTAATTGACCAGTAAATAAAAAATAGATAACCCCAAGAATGAGGCTGAAAAAGAGGAAACAAAAAAATGTTAACCAGGAGCCTACTTTTCTTGAGGATAGGGCGCTAAAAATATCACCAGTTCCCCAGCCAAAAAGTGCAATAAACGCAAAAATAATTGCCATTTTTACTGCGTCTTATAACAAATACTCTTTCCGAGTCGGAGCACTGGGAATTGAACCCAGTACCTCTCGGTCCCGCCCGCCAAAATTTTCTATGTCGGGGAGACAGGAGTCGCACCTGCCACCTCACGGTCCCGAACCGTGCGTTCTACTGCTGAACTACTCCCCGAAAATTGGGTGGGCTTCCGGTGAACTACGCTCCGGAATTTAGGTGGGTGGCGGGTAAACTACTTTTAGACATCTTTAACTCTGTGTTTCCGAACCTTCACCCGTTGCCGCACCAGATTGCATTTTAGAAACTGCCGTCATTAATCTTTCTTTTCCTCTTCGTTTTGCATTAGAATCGGGAACAGGTCTAGGTGGCGAGACTAACAATTGCGCCGCTTTTCTTCGTGGGCCCTTCAATAAGCGCAGAGATCTTTCAACTGTTAGAGGTAACCCAGGTTCCTGTTCCATATTTTTATTATAACCATTTTTGCAAACCAAAGCAAAACCTGATAAAATTTTAAAATTAGTAGATCCTTACGTATCCTTCCCTTGCCGTCGTAGCTCAACGGATAGAGCAGCCCCGTCCTACCGCGCCTGCCTATGCCGGTGTAGCTCAATGGATAGAGCAGTCCCGTCCTAAGGGAAAGGTTGGGAGTTCGACTCTCCCTACCGGCGCAAAGTTCGGCGGGCAGGAGGGGAAGATTGGAGGTTCGATTCCTCTCGACGGCGCTAGCGATTGCTAGTTTGCCTTTGGCGAAGAAAAGAGAGATTAACCATTTAAATCGGCCCGGGAGTGCAACGTACAAAATCAGAGATTTTTACTATACGCAGAGGCAAAATTATTCGGCAATTTTTGCGCTTCGCCTTCCCTCATCTTAAATCAATGGCGTAGAGGTTTGGTTTGTCTAGGACGGTTAGATTAAGAGTAGTTAAGACAAAAATCTTATTTCCATTAGGAGATGGAGCAACAAACTCTTTCTCAAACGGCCCGGCGTAGACAGTTGTTTTATTCGTTCCGTCATATTCCACGATGGAGATCTTGTCTTTGTCAACCAAAATTAAGTGACGGGAGTCGGGGAACCAGTGAATTTTTGGCCAAATGTCCTTTCCTTCGCCAACATGGAAATTCTTATCCTCTTTAAGGTCATAAATATAAATTGCCCCTTTCTTGATTTCCCTTTCCTCGGTGGTTGAGTTAGTCCCAATAAGTGGAGGAATAATTATTCTGGGAATGTTAGCCGACGAAGTGGCTTCGTATAAAATCTTACTTTCATCCGGCGACCATTTAATAATTGTCATCGACGTAGTGACCACCTTAATCAATTCGGGAGAAAGAGTGCTAAGAAGAGTATCTTTGATTGTTGTTTCTTCATTTTCCCATTGTTTAATAATCTCGGAAAAGGATAAGCTAACCTCATTTAAAGGATTATTTAGTCGGTCGGCCTCTAAAAGATAGGCAGTTTTTCCGATTTTTGCCAGAATTTGTCTACCGTTTGGGGAGAAACTTAGGGACTCAGGAACAATTTTGGCCAACTGCCGGCTGCCAATTCCTAAAATTGGTCTTTCATTAAGGTCCAGAATCCAAACGCCGGCTTTATCATTTTGGGGAACGACATAGACAATTTTCATCCCATCAGGAGAAGGGATAACAAAAGAAGCTCCAGCGGTAGTTAAGGGCTTAAGAGCCGGCGTGACTGGAAAAAGGAGAGCATCGGTTTTAGCCACGATCTCTCCTTGAAGTCTTAGCCTTTTTTCCCAGGGTTGGTACCCCTCCTTCTGGAGTTTAACCTGATACCATCCGGGCTTAAGCGAAACCGTTGTGTTTGTAGCCGAGGTTAATTTTCCATCAATTACTACCTGGGCGCCATCAGGAGACGAGGTCGCCACCAGTAGTCCGGTTGGCTCCAAACTTTTTTTCTTAAAGTCGATCCTATAACCCCGTCCGTAGAGAATCACCGCTACTCCGACCGATAAGATAAAAATGATTGGCAAAAAGGCTCCCCGAATTTGTTTTCCCACGGTCATATTTTACCACACCCCACAAGTTTCCGGCCGTTTAGCTCAAGGTCAGACGTTGAGCACGGATTTTTTCAAATTGGGGTATCCCCCTTGTGGGCAAGGGAGAAACTGCTATAATATAAATTGAGTTTTCACTTAATTATCCTCCTTCGCAGAAGGCCACGGTCGTTGGGCCGCGGATGAATGCCTGTCTTCTGCTTCGGCGGGACGTCGAACGTCCCAGCCACGTTCGACTGTGGCGGATTTCGCTCAACCGTTGGAGGAGAAGATGCCACGGGCGTCAGCCCGGGGAGCTTCATTTTTACTTTTTAACTTTAAAACTTTAAAAACTTTCTAACTTTTAAACTTTATTATGTTTTTTAAAAGACTAGGAATCGATTTAGGGACGGCCAATAGCGTCATTTATGTGGCTGGTGAGGGAATAGTTTTAAATGAGCCGACGGTGGTGGCAGTGGCAATAGAGGACAATCGGGTAGTAGCGGTCGGGAATGAGGCTAAGGAGATGCTTGGCCGGACTCCGGGGAACATTAGCGCTTCTCGGCCGATGAAAGATGGCGTCATTGCAGACTATGTCGTTACCGAGGCGATGCTTCGTTATTTTATTCAAAAAGTCTGCGGCCGGTCTTTTTTATTTAAACCCGAGGTTATGATCTGTGTCCCCTCAGGTTGCACGCAGGTTGAGCGCCGGGCGGTGATGGATGCCGCCCTTTCTGCCGGATCCCGTCAAGTTTATCTTATCGAGGAGCCCTTAGCCGCCGCTATTGGGGCCAAGATTCCTATTGCCAACCCCTCCGGAAACTTAATTGTGGACTCGGGCGGCGGTTCAACGGAAACGGCGGTTATCTCCCTAGGAGGGGTGGTTGTTCATAACTCCGTTCGGGTGGCGGGGAATAAAATAGATGAGGCGATAGCAAGCTTTATAAAGAAGCGTTACAACTTAATAATTGGCGAACGGATGGCCGAGGAAATAAAGATCTCAATTGGAGATGCCCTGCCAACGACCAACGACCAGCGACCAGCGACTAAGATGGAAGTACGTGGTCGAGATAGTCTCTTAGGTCTTCCTCGTCTCATTGAGCTAAGTTCGCAGGAAGTAACAGAGGCCATTCAAAAACCCCTTGAGGCAATTATTAACTGTGTTAAAGGGGTGCTTGAGAATACTCCTCCCGAGCTTGCCTCCGACATTATTGACAAAGGTGCTGTTTTAGCCGGAGGAACGAGTCTTCTTCGTAATATCGATAAACTCTTGACCCAGGCGATGGGAGTAGCCTGTCATGTGGCCGAAGACCCAATGCTTTGTGTGGCGCGGGGAACTGGAGTAGCCCTTGAAAACATCGAGCTTTACAAAAGGTCGGTAAGCAGAAGATGAAAGAGCAAGGCGCAAAGAGCAAAGTGCAAAACCTAGTTCAAAAGTCAAAGCGAAAAATCTTTGGAATTTGATCTTGTCTTTGCTTTTTGATCTTTGATACTTCGACTTTACTCAGTATCATCCTGAGCTTGCCGAAGGATAATTTTTGAGATATTTATTGTCCTGTATAAAAATAATAAGAGATAGATTCAGTTTATCGTTTGAAAAAAGATGGTATTATAATTAGAAAAAGATGAAGTCTTATAATTTTTGAGTTTAACAACGGTCAATTTAATTATTGCCCAAAAATTAGATAGACAAAAAGTGTTCAAAAATAAAAACCGCCGAAAAAAGCCAGTAAATGATTTATCCTAGAGAAAAATAAAATGGAAGAAAAAACTGTTACCGTTCTCGGCGTCAAGATTTCTATTTTCTCAAAAAATCAAATCCTAGAGGAAATAAAAAAATACCTTGAAAAAATCCAAAATCCAAAATCCAAAATCCAAAATCCAAGAGTTAGACCTTTGGTGATTTTTACTCCTAACCCGGAGATTATTGTTTACGCCCAAGATGATGAAAATTTTCGCCAGATTTTAAATCAGGCCGATTTAACGCTCCCGGACGGCTGGGGAGTCGTCTGGGCCAGTCAAATATTAGATCAAAAATCAAAAATCAAAAATCAAAAATCAATAGAAGAGAGGATAAGTGGAGTTGCTTTTATGGAAGACCTCTGTCAATTGGCGGCCGAACAGAGCTTACGGGTCGGACTTATAGGCGGAAGAAGGGGGGTAGCAGTCAAAGCACTTGAGTGCTTAAAGAGAAAATACCCGGGGCTCGAAGGGTGGACGGAGGACGGACACTATCAGGACTTACGCACAATTCCCGGAATTGAACGGAAAAAATTCCGGGAATTAGCTGAGTGCGTAAGTCCTGTCCAGGTTCAGAGTTCAAAATGGCGGATGGATGAGCTTGTTGAAAAAATAAGAAAAGAACAGACCTCCATTCTTTTTGTCGGCCTTGGCTACCCCAAACAAGAATACTTCATTTTACAACTCCAGGACTTACGCACAATTCCCGGAATTGAACGGAAAAAATTCCGGGAATTAGCTCTCGCAAAGCGAGAGTGCGTAAGTCCTGCCTTAGTCTTGATGTCCGTGGGCGGAGCCTTTGACGAACTCTCCGGCCGGCTGCCCCGCTGCCCAAAGTGGCTTGATGATTTAGGCTTTAAATGGCTCTGGCGGCTGGTCCTTGAGCCTTGGCGGCTTCCTCGTCAACTGGCCCTTATTAAGTTTATCTTCTTGGTCTTGAAAGAAAGGTTAAGATAGTATAAGATAAGCCTTATGGCTAAGGGAGATAATCATCAAAAACCGCGGGTCCTTTTTCTTTACGATTTCCCCCTTTTTGGTGGTGGGTCGGGTGCTTATATTAAGTATTTAACCCTTCGGCTTCTCGAAAGTTATAAGTATGAACTCGGCCTGGCCGCTCCAGATAAGGAAAAGATCGACCCGCGAATTAACCACTTTTATCTTCGTCTACCTCAGATACCGGTTTTTATTGGTCGGCCTGGCCTTGAGGCCGCAAAAAGATATGCCGATTTAACTCCCAGCGAGATTGCCAGCCTTTACAAGGCCTTTATTGACGGAACGATTAAAGCAGTTGAGAAATTTAGGCCCAATCTTATTCATGTTCATCACCTAGGGATAAACGCCTGGGCCGCTAGATTTATAAGAAGCGTTTTTGGGACAAAATTTATCATTACTTCCCATGGCAGCTGTCTTTTGTCAATTGCCAAAGACCGGCGCTACCTTCGTCTTTCTCGAGATAGCCTTCGGGCGGCTTCGGCTCTGACCGTCGTTAGCAATGATACCCGGGCCAAGCTTTTGAAGATGTTTGGCCGGGACCTTTCGGCCAAGACCCGAACGATTCCCGGAGGAATTGCCCTAAGTCTTTTCCCCCCGGAGAAAAATGTCAACGGTTTAAAACGGGAATTAGGCTTAGGGGAAGAAAAAATCGCCCTTTTTACCGGCCGGCTGATTTTGGAAAAGGGAGTGAAGTATTTTGTCAAGGCGGCCAAAAATATCAAGGGCCAGGTTTTAATCGCCGGAGGCGGGCCGCAGCAGGGTCATCTTGAGGCGATTGTCAAAGAAAAGGGCCTAAGGAATGTCCGGTTTTTGCCATTTTTAAAAGACCAAAAAGAGTTTATCAAGCTTTATTATTTGGCCGATGTTTTTGTCTCCCCAGCAGTCTGGGACGAACCGTTGGGTCTGACAATTATTGAGGCGATGGCCGCCCAAAGGCCGGTTGTTGTGACGAGAAAGGGAGGAGTGACTTTAGCGGTTAAGGACGGGTTTAATGGCATTTTCGTCCGACCCCGCAACAGTACTCAGATTGCCGAAGCCGTCAACCGGCTTTTTGCCAATGAGGCGCTGCGCAAAAAAATGGGAGAGAGGGCCAGAGAAACGGTTGAGGCAAAATTTACTTGGACTAAAATTGCCGCTCGTTTTGACCGGCTCTACCGAAAAGTGATAGGGAACAAAAAATGAGAATTGCTATATTAGGTTCAGTCGCTTTGCCCATTCCGCCCAAAACCTACGGCGGAATTGAATGGATTGCTTATTATCAAGCAGAGGGTTTAGTTAAACGGGGGCATAGAGTTCTTCTTTTTGCCTCGGCCAACTCAAAAACGAGCGCCGATCTGGTTTCGGTAGGGAAGGGAGATGTCATCAAAGAGGAATCTCAAGCGGCCGAAGTCGAGGCCTCAAGAAAATTGAATCTTGAACTATCTTATCTGACTTCAGTGGCTCGGGAGCTTATTAATAGGAAGGATGATTATGACTTAGTTTTAGCCAATATGAGAGGGAGTTATATATTTTATCCCTTGGTTAAACATTTAGGCAAAAAATTTATTTTTGTTTTACATCTTCCGCTTTTTCCCGAGCTTATCGAGGTTTTCCGGAAAGAAAATATTCCCTTAATAAGTATTTCTAGCTCCCAAAGAAAGCCGGCTCCCAAGCTTAATTGGTTGAAAACAGTTTATAACGGCGTCGACCCGGATGTTTTTAAATTCTCGCCAAAACCGGCAGATTATTTTTTTACCATGGGTTCAATCGGGCCAAATAAAAACCAACTTGAGGCGACTTTGGCGGCTAAAAAAGCCGGTGTCAAGCTTGTTATCGCTGGCGAAATCAAACCGGGAAGGGAAGCTTATTTTGAGGAATTAAAAAAATACATTGACGGAGAGCAGATTAAATTTGTGGGTTCACTCGGTCTTGCGGATAAGTTAAAATACTATCAGGGAGCCCGGGCATTTTTATTTCCGGTTCGTTGGCAAGAACCTTTTGGTTTGGTAATGATTGAGGCGATGGCCTGTGGGACGCCGGTTATCGCCTATCCAAACGGGGCGGTTCTTGAAGTATTAGTTGATAGAAAGACTGGGTTTTTAGTAGATGATATCAGTGGGATGGTTGAAGCAATTAAAAATATAGATAAGATTGACCGGGCGGCCTGCCGTCGGCATGTTGAGGAAAATTTTACCGTTGAAAAGATGGTTGACGGCTATGAAATGGCTTGTCAGAAAGCCATCTTAAACGACAGGACTTACGCACAATTCCCGGAATTGAACGGAAAAAATTCCGGGAATTAGCTCTCGCGAAACGAGAGTGCAAGTCCTGGGACAGTCCTTAAAAGGGGTTTTAACTATGGAAAGAAAATTAAAGATTGCTCAACTTGTTCCGCCCTGGATTCCTGTTCCGCCCAAGGCCTACGGAGGAATAGAACGGGTTGTTTATTATCTTACCGAAGGTTTAACTAGCCGGGGGCATGAAGTGACTTTATTTGCCTCTGGAGATTCCCAAACCTCTGCCCGTCTTATTTCTCCTTTTCTCGAGGCCCTGGGCAATATTGGTGAGCTTAAAAATAACCCAACCCTCCAACTTCTTCAGGTTTCTCCCTGCTTTGAAATGGCGGGGGAGTTTGACATTATCCACAGTCATATGGTTTATCAGGCCGCCTTTTTTGCCAATTTGGTTAAAACGCCGGTTGTCCATACTCTTCATGGTTCCTTTATTAAAGGAGAAGTGCCGGAAGAGCGAAGACGGCTTTTGGAAAAATATAAAAACCAGAATTTTGTCAGCATTAGTTTTGCCCAAAGAGAAGGTCTTCCTGATCTTAATTTTGTGGCCAATATCTATAATGGCGTTAATATTGACGAGTTTGAATACGGAGAGGGAGGAGGATATTTGTCCTGGCTGGGAAGAATCACCCCAAAAAAGGGAGTGGTGGAGGCCATCGAAGTTGCCCGTATCTTAGGAAAAAAATTAAAGATTGCCGCCTTTATCGACCCTATAGATCAGCCGTTCTTTGAAATGAGAGTCAAACCCTTAATTGATGGGCAGCAAATAGAGCTTGTAGGAGAATTAAAAGGTACAGCCAAATCCGATTTTTTGAAAGCATCCCTGGCTTTACTTTTCCCCATTGATTGGCACGAACCATTTGGTATTGTCATGATTGAAGCCATGGCCTGCGGGACGCCGGTTGTTGCCTTTGACCGCGGTTCGGTTTCTGAAGTAGTAGTTTCGGGAAAGACTGGGTTTGTTGTAGATCCTAACTTGGGAGTTGACGGATTAGTCGAAGCGGTTAAAAAAATTGACCAAATAGATCGTCTTGCCTGCCGGCGGCATGTTGAGGAGAATTTCAGCGTTAAAAAAATGATAGACCGATATGAAGAAGCTTATAAAAAAATTCTGGCGAAACAATGAAAATTGCCATTTTAGCCTCAAATTTTATCAGACTTCCTCCAACACCCAAGTATATCCCAGTTGGTTTCTCTGGTGCTCCCGAGATGATTGCTTGGTGGATTACCGAAGGGTTACTGGCCAAAGGACACCAAGTGACTCTTTTTGCCTCTGGTGATAGCAAGACTGCCGCTAGTCTTCAAAGCGTCACCGATATTTCAGTTTCCCAGATGGGAAACCTAAATGTGGAGTTTGCCTTGGATTATGAGCATCTCTTGGCTTCATATGCCTACTCTCTTGCTGAAGAGGGACGTTTTGATATCATTCATAGCCATTTAACAAGTAGGTCTGCTTTTTATGCTTCGCTTGTAGGTACACCCACGGTAGTTACCCTCCATAGTCCTCTTTCTGGTCAGGGAGGCAGAGTCCTTCGCCATTTTAAAAAAAATCAATACTATGTTTCGATAAGCAATGCCCAAAGAAAGCCTATCCCTGATTTAAATTTTGTTGAAACCATCTATCATGGAATAGATTTATCGGAGGTGCCATTTTCTAAAGAAAGAGGAGATTATTTAGTATTTATAGGGAGATTCGTTTCTCAAAAGGGAGTGCTTGAGGCAGTCCAAACTGCCAAAACTACCGGCGAAGATTTAATCCTTTTTGGCACCGCCGCCACTGACTCTTCTTATTTTGAAAATGAGGTTGCGTCCTTGATTAATCATGTAAAGATTCAGTCATTTGGTTTTTTGGAAAGAAGAAAACTATTTGAAGTTCTAAAAGGCGCCAAAGCTCTCCTTTTTCCCGTTCAATGGGAGGAACCATTCGGATTGGTAATGGTTGAGGCGATGGCTTGCGGGACGCCGGTGGTCGCCTTCAACAGAGGCTCGGTTCCCGAGGTGGTAGTTTCGGGAAAGACTGGGTTTGTTGTAGATCCTAACTTGGGAGTTAACGGATTAGTCGAGGCAGTTAAGAAAATTGACCAAATAGATCGGGCCGCCTGCCGGCGGCATGTTGAGGAGAATTTTACCGTGGAGAAGATGGTTGATGGATATGAGAAGGTTTATCAAAAAGTATTAAGTAATAAGTAATAGGTAATAGGTAATAAGAGGACCTACGCAAAATTCCCGGAATTGAGAGCCTTAAATTCCGGGAATTGGCTCCCGCCGAAGGCGGGAGTGCGTAAGTCCTCACTTACTAAGGTATGAGAGAGGGCCGCAAATATTCTTATAAGAATGTGGTGCTTGGCGGTACTTTCGATCGTCTTCACAAAGGCCACCGGGCCTTTTTGAGGCGGGCTTTTAAGATGGGGGAGAAAGTTGTAATCGGTTTAACTTCTGATAGGTTTGCCCGTTCCCTAAAAAAGTTGGGCAGGATAATTCTTCCTTTTCCGGAAAGAAAAAAAGAGCTGGAGAATTTTTTGGAAAAAAATAATTTGCTTCGACGATCCAGGATCTTTAAAATTGATGATATCTTTGGACCCACGCTTAGGGAACCGGAAATTGAGGCGATAGTGGTAACGTGCGAGACGATCAATGGCGCCCGACTCATAAATAAAGAGAGAATAAAAAAAGGGCTTCCGCCATTAAAGATTATTGAGGCAAGATTTGTCCTTTCCGAGGATAGCCGCCATATCTCCTCAACAAAAATAAGAATGGGCCAAGGAAACCGTCAGGGTCAAATCTTTAGCCGCCATATCTTAGGCCGGCGAAATCTTCCTCTTAAGCTTCGGCCGCATCTTAAGAAACCCTTAGGAAAACTTCTAAAGTTTAATGTCCTACTCAAAAAAACAAGCGATCGCATCAAAAAACGAGTAGTATTTGAGGCGGAAAATGGCAGAATTATTAAAAAAATCAATGATGCAATTAATTACCTTAAGCCCATCCTAGTAATAACGGTTGGCGATGTGGTAACAAAGATTTTTAGGGAGGCGGGGATACCCATAAACTTGGCGGTGGTGGATTTGAAGGTTGGGAGGAAAAAAGTTTTTAAAGATTTAGCCGAGCTTGGATTTCAGAGTCAGGACTTACGCACAATTCCCGTACGCACAATTCCCGGAATTGAACGGAGAAAATTCCGGGAATTAGCTCTCGCAAAGCGAGAGTGCGTAAGTCAGGAGAATGACACAATTACTCTTCGAAGCGGCCCGGGTTTTGTCTCGAAAAGTTTGATAACCGGGATTCGGCAGGCCTTAAAAAAAGTTCTTTCTTCAAAGAGTCCCATCATTATTAAAGTCTTGGGCGAGGAGGACCTGGCGACCTTGCCGGCGGTTCTTTTTGCGCCCTTGACAACCCTGGTTTTTTACGGCCAACCAGGAGAAGGGTTAGTTATGGTTGAGGTGACGGAAAAAAAGAAAGAAGAAGTCTTTAAGATGATTGAAAAATGGAAATAAAATTTTATTTTTTTATGCTATACTTAGGTTATGGCCAAGTTTATCCCTGATGTAAAAAGTAAACGTTGGGTGGTAATTGCCTCTGAAAGGGCAGTTAGGCCGTTTGAAAGAAAAGGTAAGGGAAAAAGGGAGGGGCTGGTTTTTAAAAAAGGGTACTGGTATCTGCGGACTTGCCCATTTTGCCTTGGCAATGAGAATAAGACGCCGCCTGAAATTTACCGTTGGAAAAATAGGTCTGACAACTCTTACTGGTCGGTTCGGGTTGTTCCCAATAGGTACCCGATTACTGATTGTCATGAAGTTATAATTCATTCTCCGGACCATAAGAAAGACATTGTTGATCTTTCGCTTTCTCATGTCGAGATTCTTTTGAAGGTTTATCGGGAACGCTATAGAATTTTGACAAAAGATGGTCATGTTCTTATTTGCAACAATACCGGGGCGGCCTCGGGCGCATCGCTTGTTCATCCTCACTCCCAAGTCGTGGTTATCCCAAGGCAGATAACGTTAGATGTTATTCCTCTGGAGCCGTGCCGAAATGTTGTCGAGGAAAATAAATACTTTACCACCTATTGCCCCGATTTCTCCCAATGGCCTTATGAAGTTTGGATTGCCCAGACAGCTTGTCTTCAGGGGATTCACGAAGATGGTTGTCTTTTTGAAACAATTACTGATGAACAAATAAAAGATTTAGCGAGAATTCTTCAGAATATTTTAAGACGGCTCACCAAACTTTTTCCTTCCCTTTCTTATAACTTCTATATCTCACCCTTCCCTTGTTGGTATTTAAGGATTATTCCAAGACTCACCGAGCGAGCGGGGTTTGAGCTGGGGACGGGTCTTCATGTCAACTTTGTCGACCCGGTAAAGGCGGCGCAGGATCTAAGGAAGTAACTACTCAGATTTTACCTCTTGGCCTAAAAGCCAAAGGACGGCCTCTTTTTTATATCTTCTATCTCCCCGGGAGTTGATGCGGATAGCCGGCAGTTTTCCTCTTTTGCCCCAACGTTTGATAGTTAGGGGAGAAACCCGCAGGATTTTAGCCACCTCCCTGACGGTCAGAAGATCGGGCCAATCATCACCTAACGCCATAAACCACCTCCCTTTATACTTTTATAAAAACTTAGCTATCACAATGTATCATAAGAAGAGGTAAGGTGTCAAGTAGGAGAATGCATGAATGCCACAATCTTTAGTTTGTTAGCCTAAAAAGCAGAGCTTGACGGAGGTTTAAGGTTATGATAAAATTATAATTGACTATATGTCAAAGGTTTTTAATTTCAAGGTTATCGTTGAGCAAGATGAAGAGGGGTATTTTGTTGCCTCCGCTCCCGCCATTCCCGGATGTCATTCCCAAGGAAAAACCCTTGATGAGGTCTTGACGAATATTAAAGAAGCAATAGAGCTTTGTCTTGAGGTGGCGGAAAAAGATGAATTCTATAAAGAAAAAATCGGCTTTCTCAAAATGAATGAAGCTCCTCGCTTTTTAGGAATTACAGAGGTTCCTGTTCAGTTTAGATTTGCCTAAAAATGCCCAAACTTTCACCAGTTAAAGCAAGGAAGATTATAAGATTCCTCCAAAAGAAAGATTTTTATCAAGTAAGACAAAAGGGCAGTCATAAGTTTTTTAGCCACAAAGACGGAAGAACCACCGTTGTCCCGTATCATCCCGCTAAAGAAATAGGACCAGGACTTTTGCGGAAAATTCTCAGCGACATCCAAATTTCTCTGGTGGATTTCTTAAAATTTAGGGAATAAAAAATTATCCACCAAAAAACCCGCTTACTTAACAGCTTTTTGTCAATAAGCGGGTTTTTTGTTTGCTAAATTTGCTTTCGGCGTTTTTTAAAAGAGCGCGAGAAATTTTAACTTTTCGTGCCCTTAAGAAAACGACCGAAAGCAACCTAATACCTTATAACTATAAGAAAAAACCTGCCGCAAAAATGGCAGAAGTTTCCTTAAAGAAAAGGCTCGGAGAGCCGCTCAAGCTGAGGATGAACTCCTCAGCTTGAGTGTCTCCGGGTGGGCCTAGCCCTCATTCTTCATGAAGAAGAATTTTAACTTTGTCACTAGACCCAGAATGAAGCCTATCATCGCACCCATTGCCACACTTCCGAAGAAGACGGCTTGCCGTGCGGAAAGCGGCAGGTCGAGAACCAGGGCGATCAAAGTACCCATCAGGCAGCCACAGAATGCCCCGACGTAGGCCCCGATGGTGGCCAAGGGAGGCATTCCTTTTCTCCGCTCTCGGATCTTTGGAACTTTGACCTTGAGGCCAAATACACTGAGGATCCGTAATACACTGATCCTCAAGGCTAGGCCCCAACCGATGCTTTCTGACCCAGCGGGTTGGCGCGCCTGGATGACAGGTCGGAGCCACCGCCAGATGAGATGGTAAAACAGTCGGCCTACCCAGTAGGCCAGTCGTTCGAACCGCACGTCGGCGCCCCAGCCGATGCTGGGATAGAAGTGTCGACCATAAAGGCCGGCGGCAAATGCGAGTCTTAAGCAGTACCAGTTGGCGTACAGCGCCCGCCAGGCGCCGTAGATCCTTAACCGCAGCGGAAGCCACCACTGATCCTGGATCAGGTAATCGCCCGCTTCTGCGGGTTTAGCCTCTTCGTCTGGCTCTAGCTCGCTGGCGGGTTTCTCCTGCCAGTGCCTGATGAGATAGCCTATGACCCATATAAGGCTAACTATCAGGGCCGCGAAGAACAGGACGGCCAGCGCTGACGCCAGCCAGTCGCGAACGGGTATCCATCTAAGGAGTTTCATGGGAAATCTCTCCTCTCAAACGCTGTTGGCTTTTTTGCCCCAGAGCGTTAGAATCCCTGCTTCGACAAGCAGGGAAGCGACGCCCGTCAAACCGTCTTCGACCGTAAATTCCGCGCCTGTCTGTAAGAGAACCCAGTATAAGGCGTATTTAAGGTCAAAAAAGTCTTGCGGGCAAGTCCAGAACTGCCAGATCTTCCCCCCTCTTTTGGTTCTTTTGGTATTGGGGATTTGGACTACATACCCCGGGGAACCAATCGACAGTACGGCTTTGCAGCGGAAGCAGTGGCATTTTTTGTCCGCAGCAGTGAGAATCACTGGCGTGAACTCCAGCACCACTTTTTTCACGCCACCACCCTCTTTGGGCCGTTTTACCAGAATCCTGACAGCCTTTCCTCCAAGGAAAGACTTTAAAAGAAGGGGTAGTATCATGGGTCCCTCCCTAAGTTGACCCGCCGAGTCGGCGGGTTGATTTGTAAGGGGGCGAGATTAGTCACCCCCTTTGCCACCAGGGCCTGTTAGATCTTGAACCTGCCAGGTCGGCGTTGCCGCAGGCCGCACTGGGAGTTTACCAGTTGCTTTAGTTGGTCCACCGAGTGGACGCAACTCAAGACCACCAGCAGGCCTCCCATTTCGGCGAAACGGCTCTTGAAGCGTTGTTCCAGAGCCTCGGCCAGCTTCTTCGTCGTCACGACGACGAGGCCAAGCCGCTGCTCCTCCCCGAATAGGGCCTGAAAAGGGGCTATTACCGCTTGGATCCTCTCCTCTCGAATTTCGTTACGCAGAGAGTCCAGGCTGGAGATACTGATCTGAAAGATCACAATCAGGTCTCCAACCCTAGCGATAACGGCATGCTCGTTTGTCCTGTTCCGTCCCTTGACCAACCGGCCGACCAAGCAACCCCCCCAGTGACTCCTTATAAAGGTGAAGTTGCTTGTCCCTGCCGGGAGCGATAGATTTGAGTCGACCTCTTGATACCCGCGGCTAACGTTCCAGAACGTCGTTCTCAGCCAGACGTCCAGGACGCCGCGGGCAGTGTCTTCGTCTATGGGCCGGCCACTCATCCGCCATACAACGTATGGCGAAAGATCAACCAGCCCAGTTCTGAACTCTTCCCAGCGGAACTGGGCCTTCGCCAGTTCCGCCGCGAGCTGCCCCAGCAGGTCGTTGCTGTAAAGATCCATTTGTTGCCCCCTTAGAGGGTAGAGGGTTTCACCCCCCCTACTTGGTTTCCTTCGGGAGGGCCGCCACGGCCCGATGAGCCCGAAGGAAAACTACAAATGCTCCCCTATCCACTTTCACTTTCACCGGGGAACTCGCCGGGTGAAGCCACGCAGCTAAAACGGGTAGCGAAAATAGAAGATTGTCGCCGTCCCAAACGATGACGGGAACCCCGCCGGCTAGTGGCAAAGCATATGGGTTGAAATTGACTATTTTTATCCCTTCTGCTCGCCAGTCATCATAGTCCCGCCGTTCGTCGTCGCACTGGAGGCACCAGTCGACGAATGTGGAAGGCATAGTCAACTCCGCCCAATGAGACGGGCTTACCCTGAAGAAAAACTTTAGGTAGAGATTGCCGTCGGGCAGCAGCCGTAGGGCCACGTCTGCTGGCCATTCTTCATCTTCAGGTCCTTCTTCCATCCTAATTTGCGTCTCGCACAAGATATATTTCTTACGTCTCATTGATTCGCTCCTTGCTTCCCGTACTCGTCGGGAAACAAGATTTGACCCCACCAGCTTGGGGCTAAGGGGCCGACGTATTCTGCCGCTATCGATAGCTCGACGGTAGAAATCCCCGGCCGGATTCCATAGGCATAGTTATAGCCTGTCACGGTGACGCTTTTGACTACGATGGTCGCGTATAGGCAACCAGCCTTGAGAGTCATCGTAGTCCCATCCTGAATCAGTACCGCCGGGTTCGGCTGCGGTCGGATCACATCAACTCCCGCCAGCAGCCAGATCTCTTTTCTCTCCAGCCACTGCCTGAGCTGGATCTCAAGGGCCACTATTGGAAACATCTTTTTGGGCCCTGTCGTGGCTTGCGCTGACAGTATTGGAAGTACCTCCACTTCGCCCAGCACTTGGTACTCTTTTCCCCGGACGACAACCACCGGGTGGTGGCGGCCGTATCCGGAAGTATCTGTGTCTGACGGTCCGAGCTCCAGACCGTAGCGCACGGACTCGTCGAATTCGAGAGAGAGACCGGGTCCGTCAAATCTTGGTTTCAAGTGTTCAAGGCGAAACCCAATCTTCCCCGGGATTACGAGGTGCGCCCGCACTAATTTTCTTATGACATTCACTTTATCCTCCTTCGAGGAAAATCTAGTTCTCTCCTTCTTCAGGAGAGAACGGCCAAGTTAACCCAGGTACGGAAACACTCCGGTCCCGGGGCTCTTTAGTTTTTCCCAAAAACTAAGAGAGCGGCAAGGGACCACCTTGCATTTCTGCCGGTCTGAA
>Ga0315289_10004111_pt1 | contig 21804 bp, 18 predicted proteins | sample YL17G11_40_MG_FD_203452 | JGI IMG/M metagenome (GOLD analysis project Ga0315289, IMG submission 203452) | Sediment microbial communities from Yellowstone Lake, YNP, Wyoming, USA - YL17G11_40 | ecosystem: Environmental > Aquatic > Freshwater > Lake > Sediment | place: USA: Wyoming | collected... | reverse complement strand
CTCCGGGTTCAATCGAAACTGAGGGTGACGTGATAAATTCATCAGGCAGTTTACCCGAGATCTCTACATGCTCTCGTGGAATGTTCACGGTGGAGTGCTTTAGCATTTGACGATGATCACGGTAACGACCTTCAAGCTCTTTTACATCGATCCCTTCTTTAACCGTGGTTTCTTCGTTCTCAACTTCGGGGGTCAACGGCCTTTGAGCAAAAACGTCAAGAAACGACCGTTTACGGTTGCTAACTTCGCCGGTCCTCTCTTCAATAATTTTCCTATCGGTGGCCGTAAAAATGAGGGCAGAGGAACCGGCGATGGCTTCTCCCTGCAAACTCATATTCGGTATTAATGGTGCTATAATCGGCTGTGCCATTCTATTATATTTATCGAGTTTTTAGGCCAAAAACTTGCACTAAAAAGGCCTTGACAGATTTGCGTGTAATTGTTATAATGTTCACGTATTGAACGATAGCTGAACATCATGGTTAATGAAAAAGAGCTAAAAGTTATCGAAGAGATCTCAAGAGAAGCGCAAATTACCCAGAGGGAGATTTCCAGGCGAACCAAGCTGTCTCTGGGGGCGGTGAATGTTATCATAAAGCGCCTGATGAAGCGCGGCATGGTTAAGACCAGGAATTTGAACCCCAGGAAAATCGAATATATAATCACTCCTACAGGCTTTACTGAAAAGACACAGAAAACTTATAATTACGTGCTTAAAACAGTAAATTTGGTTAAACTGGTGCGTGAGGAAATCGCCAAGATTGTTCTGGAAGAGTATAACCGAGGGCAGAAGAAATTCATTGTTCTCGGCAGTGATGATCTGGCAGATATTATCGAGTTGGCCCTGAAGGGCTTTGATTATGAGAGGGTGCAAAGTATTGCTGAGGTCAAAAATAAAAATGCGGTGGTTTTAAAAGGCAAGAATCCTCTGCGGGCGAATGGTTTTCGGGTGATCGATGTCGCGGCGAGGCTGGGTGAATCATATTGGGGTGTGGAGTTATGAGCAATCCTGACAAAGAAGTAAGTGCTCTCCAGGCATTGTTAGCTGCTGAAAAAGAGGGGAAAAACCCCCAGCTTGATTCGGAGCTTGGCCTGCGGCGATTCGTTGCCAATGCCGACTTGATCAAAACCCGGCTGGTCTCTGGCAAGATCCTTGATTGGGGCTGCGGATTAGGCCACATGTCGTTTCTTCTAAAGCAGCATCAATTTTCGGTCACTAGTTATGATGTTGCCGATTCGGGCCGCGACTTTCTGTCTAAGATCGGGCAAAAGCTGATCTTGGCCGATGATGCCATCAAATTGCCTTTCCCGAACGCCGAATTTGACGCGGTCCTCTCTTCCGGCGTCCTGGAGCATGTGCCCCAGCCGGATGGGTCACTGCAGGAGATCGATCGCGTTTTGAAGCCCAAAGGTTATCTATTCATCTTCAGGCTCCCCAACAAGTATTCTTACCTTGAGTTCATTTCTGACCGTCTGGGCCGAGGGGATCATGCAGTCAAATATACCCCAAAAGGGATCCGCACGATGCTGGATCGCGTCGGTTTCGAGGTCCTCGATCTGCATTATCAGGGATTTTTACCATACAATTTGAAAGGGTTTCCCGCTGTGATCAGGAAGATATACCACCGGTTCGATGCGCTGCAGTCGAATCTAGACTCTTTCCTGGCTATTTTGCCGCTTATCAATATGTTGTGTACCAATATTGAACTGGTCGCTCGGAAGAAATGAACATGGAAAAAAGCGTTACCAAAAGGATCGCCAAGAATTTTTCCTGGATGTTATCGGGCAATATCATCGGCGGCGGGATCAATTTCTTTATCATTGTGTACATCGCCAGAGTTCTGGGCGCATATTCCTTCGGGTTATACCAATTAGCTCAGGCCTTTTTGCTTTATTTAGTCCTTTTAGTCGATTCCGGACTATCGATCCTTGGGATGCGGGAGATTGCCATGAACAGAGGCCAGGCCTCGGCGATCAGCCTGAATATTTTTGGCTTACGCTTATTGCTCGCGATGGTTGTCTTTTGTTTATCAGTCGCTTTGATCATTTGGCTGCCGCTGGCCTGGCCGATCCGGTGGCTGTTCATCAGCACTTTTCTCATGGTCTTTTATCGCGCCTTGAACGCCGATTGGGTCTGCCAGGGATTGGAACGCATGGAATATTCTTCGCTCAGCAGGATAATCTATGCTGTCTCTGTTTTCTTATTGATCATATTATTTATTAAAAACCCAAATGACTTGATCAAGGCCCCTTTGATCCAGGTTATTTGCGGTACCGTAGTCTCCGTGCTGATCCTTTTTCTGTTATACAAGTATTTATTGCCCTTTGATCTCTCTGTACTGGCCCCCGGTAACTGGCGCAGTTATTTAATTATGGCAATCCCTCTGGGAGCTTCCGTTCTAATGGTAATGATCTATGATAATATCGACACGATCATGCTTGGCCTGATGGATAAACCCGCTATTGTCGGCTATTATAATGCCGCCTACCGGGTGTTCTATATCTTTAACGGTGTCTTTGCGACCTGGCTGACTACTGCGGCCCCGGTAATAACCAAAAAGCTCGACCAGGGCAAGGCTGGCGCCAGTCTCTTTTTGGAGAGATATTTTCAGCTAACCATGTTGTTCCTTATTCCCGCGACCGTGCTGGTTTTCCTGGCCGCCAAATTGTTCATTGACCTGATCTTTGGACCGCAATATGGCGCTTCGGTCCCGGCGCTTCAAGTATTGATCTGGGCGCTGGTCCCGATGGCATTCGGCAGCATCTTCGGCACCTTGATCTTGATCCCCGCCGGGCTTTTTAATGAATTCTTTTATGTCATGGCGGGTGGCGCTTTAGTGAACCTTATTATGAATTTTATCTTGATACCAAGATTTAGTTTTGTCGGAGCGGCGATCGCCACGATCGTTGCTTACGCTTCAGTTGCCCTGATCGCCCGATATCTTTCGCGGCATCTGCTTTCCATCAGCATCTTTAAGCACCTTATTACGCCGTTGATTATTACTATTTGCGCGACCATCTCATTTATTATCTTTGACAATCAAGGGATTATCGTTTTGGGTGAATTTTACCGCATGTTGCTGGCCTCTTTTGTTTATCTTTTCACTTTTTCGATCATGATCTATTTGCTGGAAAAGGATTTGCTATTTAGTTTTGCCCGCGAGCTTTTAAACCGGGAGCCAAAGTCGGCATGACACGATATTCAACACAGATGGGGGCAAAATCCTTGGTAGATCAGATATTAGTATCGCCGGCAAATGCTGTCATTTGGTTAGATAATAAGGAGGGATTAAAAAGATGGGTATCACTAAATCGCGTTTGTATCTATTAGCGCTGGAACAAAACAACCATCCGATTATTGGAGATACGTTAATAATTAGCCAGCAGGCCGTCTTAGCAAATAAAAAGGAAGTTGAGCGAATATTTCAAGGATTACGGATTAAGCTTCATCCATTGGCTGACAAATACGACACAAAAAATAAAATACCGGCGTGGATTGGTTCTCCGCTAGACGATTATACAAATGTGCAAACGGTAATGACAATGCTTGGTGCTGCTAAAGTGGTTGTAGCTGATGTTTCTGATTATGAAAAAGCGGACATTATTATGGACCTAAATTACGCGGTGGATGACAAACATCATGAAAAATATGATGTTATCTTTGATTCAGGATCACTAGAACATATATTTGATATACCTATGGCTTTAGCTAACCTAGTAAAAATGTTAAAAATAGGCGGCCGTATTATCTTGTTTTTACCAGCATCAAATGCGATTGATCATGGTTTTTATTCTTTTAGCCCTACGTTGTTTTATGATTATTTTAGTTCTAACGGATTTGCTGAATTCAGCTGCTACTTGATTGAGGGCAGCTCATATAACCAACACCTAAAAAGTAAAATATATCGCTACAATTATGTTGATAAAGATTTCCCGATAATATCTAAAAATAGTGTTGATGTATGTTTTATGGCAACCAAAACTAAGGTTTGCTCGCAGATAACAAAACCCTCGCAAAATATATATTCTAATTACTATTGGGACAGAACAAAGTGTGAGAAGGGCGCGATAAATAAGGCCAGTGCAATTGCCCGTTTATTAAAATGGATCCAATATAGAACTAGATACCTAAGACCGGAAATTCTAGATATAATTTATAAAAATATTTGTCGAGGCAAGAATATTTCATATTTAGGTAAACATTGATCGAGACGATAAATAGTGAGCAGTCAGATCGGGTATAATTGGGAGACAAATGAAGGGAAAAATCGAACTAAATGATAGGAACAGGCCGCTGGTCAGCATTATTACTGTTGTGCGGAACGGTGGCCAGGTATTGGAAAAAACGATCCGCAGCGTGGCAGCGCAAGATTATGACAATATCGAATATATTATCATCGATGGCGCTTCAACTGATAACACGGTCGAGATCATTAAGAAAAATGAAAAGGATATTGATTATTGGGTCAGCGAGCCGGACCGGAATACTGAAGACGCGTTCAATAAAGGGATCGGAAAAAGCCATGGCGAGCTGATCGGGATGATAACCTGCGGGGACTGGTATGAGCCGGATACCGTTTCCAGCGTGGTCCGGGCCTTTTTGGCCGACCGGAGCGTTGACGTGATCTACGGTAACCTGAAAAAATGGCGGGGGGACAAACTGCTTTATCTGGCCCGCCCGCCTTTAAATCTTGATAAATTACGGCGCTCGATGGTGTTGAATTTCTTGGACTGTTTTATTACTAAACGGAGTTACGAAACTCACGGTTTGTACACGGAAAAGTACTGGGTGGCGACCGATTATGAGCTATTACTGCGCTTTTATACCCGGGGCTTGAAATTCAAATACCTCAACAAGGTTTTAGCCAACATGACGGCGGGGGGCAACAGTGAGGTCCACCAGGTCAGGGGGATCTACGAATGTTATTTGATCTCAAGACAATACGGTTATCCAATATTCAAGGCGTTCCCTGTCCTGATCGGCCGGCTCATTAAATGGCTGGGGCGCTTGATCTTGAACAAATTGTAAGGAAAAATGGGACCAATGAAAAAAGAAGCAAAGATCTACGTGGCCGGGCACACCGGATTGCTGGGCTCAAGCCTGCTGAGGATACTGGGCCAGGCGGGCTACAATAACATCATCGTTCAGACGCGCGAACAGCTTGATCTGACCGACCAGCGGGCCGTTACCGGTTATTTCACGCGGGAAAAACCGGAATACGTTTTCCTTGCCGCGGGAGTCACGGGCGGGATCGTTGCCAATCAGGCCTGTCCGGCTGGTTTTTTCCATTCTAACATATCGATACAGGACAACGTGTTTGAAGCCGCCCAGGCTAACGGGGTGGAACGCCTGGCCTTTTACGGCTCTTCGTGCGTTTATCCCAAACAGTCGGCTCAACCGATCAAGGAAGAATATCTTATGACCGGCCCGATCGAAGAAACAAGTGCAGCTTACGCGGTCGCCAAGATCTCCGGCCTTATTGCTTGCGCGGCTTATAACAAACAGTATAAGGCCGGGCGTTTTATCGCTTTGGTGCCAAATTCAATGTATGGGCCAAATGATGACTTTGATCCGGAGCGGGCTCACGTCCTTTCCGCTCTGATCAGGAAGTTCCACGAAGCGAGAACGAACGGTTCCGCTTCGGTCTTGCTATGGGGGAGCGGCCGGCCAACCAGGGAGTTCGTTCACGTCGATGACGTGGCGCGCGCCTCGCTCTTTGCTCTGGACCAGGCCGATCGTTTGGAGAACGTTCATTATAATGTCGGCACCGGCGTTGAGACCTCCATAGCGGAATTAGCGCGGTTGATCGCCTCGGTGGTCGGATTCAGGGGAGAGATCATTTGGGACCAGAACAAGCCGGACGGAGCAGCGAGGAAATTGCTTGACAGCTCACGCTTCAGGTCGCTGGGCTGGAAGCCTGAAGTATCTCTTGTCGAAGGGATCAGATCCACTTACGAGTGGTACATCAAGCATCTTAAATAGTAAGAATAATGGAGGGATTGCAATGAAAATACTTGTGACCGGGGGAGCTGGCTATCTAGGTTCGATCTTAGTTCCGCAGCTATTAAGCAAAGGCTACAATGTAACCGTACTTGATAACTTTATGTACAATCAGGTCTCTCTGCTGGATTGTTGCTATGATGAGAAACTAAAAATTGTTTGCGGTGATGCCAGGGATAAGACATTGGTCGACAGATTGCTGAAGGATGCTGACGCGATTTACCCACTTGCCTGTCTGACCGGTGCGCCGCTCTGTAATAAAGATCCGCAGGGGGCGCGGACTGTTATTTACGATGCCGTGAAACTTATTCTGGAGCTAAAGAGCAAAGATCAAAGGATCATTTATCCAACGACTAACAGCGGTTACGGCGTGGGACAAAAAGACAAGTATTGCACTGAGGAAAGCCCGTTAAAACCGGTTTCACTCTACGGGCGACTGAAAGTTGATGCTGAAAAAGCCATCCTTGACCATGGTAATTCCATTACTTTGCGCCTGGCAACGGCTTTCGGCATTAGCCCGAGAATGCGGCTGGATCTACTGGTCAACGATTTTACTTATCGCGCCGTTAATGATCGTTTTATCGTTCTATTTGAAGCGCATTTTAACCGCAATTTCATCCATGTCCGCGATGTCACCCGGGTTTTTATCCATGCTTTGGAAAACTTTGACCGGATGAAGAACGAGCCTTATAATGTAGGCTTAAGTGATGCCAACTTGAACAAGCTGCAGCTCTGCCAGGAGATTAAAAAGCAGATCCCGGAATTTTATTATGTTGAAGCGGAAATTGGCGAAGACCCAGATAAACGCGATTATCTAGTGAGTAACGAAAAGATCGAACGCACCGGTTTTAAACCGATAGTTTTGCTCCCGCAAGGGATTAAAGAGTTGATCAAAGGATATCAGATCGTAAAAAGGAACCAGTTCGCCAATGTTTAAGAGGGGAAGGCAATGAGCGCGGATATTTTATTTATTCATCCAGGAAATCATAAAAAAAACTACCAGGAGCTGGCAAAAGAATTTACTGCTATAGCGACTCCCGCCTGGACGCTTTTGCTGGCCAATTATCTAAGGAACCAAGGGACATCGACTGCGATCTATGATGTTAATGTTGAAGGCTGGGATGGATCGGTCATCCGGGACCTGGTAGCAAAATACAGCCCGAAATTGATCGTGCTCATGGTTTACGGGCACAATCCGTCCGCTTCAACGCAAACAATGCCTTCCGCCATAAAAATATCGCATGACATTAAGGAATATAATCGAGACATCCCGATCGCCATGGGCGGCATCCATCCGTCGGCCTTGCCGGAAAGGACACTGCTGGAAGCCGGGGTTGATTATATTGTCCAAGGCGAAGGAGCATACACGCTGCAAGGCCTGATCAACGTGTTGAATGGTAAAGGAGAACTAGATAAAGTCAAAGGTTTATGGTACAGGGTAAAAGACGCAATAAAACATGGCGGGCCTCCAGTGATTATCTCCGACCTGGACCGCGAATTGCCAGGCTATGCCTGGGACCTGCTGCCGGACCTGAATAATTACCGGGCTCACAACATGCAGTGCTTCCAGGATTTTAAAAACAGCCAAAAAGATGATTTTTCCGATGTTCGTTCTCCCTACGTCGCCATGAACACTTCGCTGGGCTGCCCCTATAATTGCAGTTATTGCTGCATCAACGCGATCTTCGGTAAACCGGGTATCAGGTACTGGACGGCGGAGAGAGTCGTTGACTGGTTCGACGAGCTGGCTAATAAATATAAGATCAAGAATATCCGGCTTGACGACGAATTGTTCATCCTTGACCCCAAAAGGGTCGAAACGATCTGCGACCGGATCATTGAACGGCAGCTGGACCTTAATCTCTGGGTTTACGGGCGCGTGGACACGATCAAAGCCCCCCTGCTTAAAAAAATAAAACGGGCGGGGATAAACTGGATCTGCCTGGGGATCGAATCGGGCAATGAGAAGGTCAGGAACTCCGTTAATAAGAACATCAGGCGCGATATCAAAGAAGTGGTCGGGACCATCCAGGCCAATGATATTTATGTCCTGGGCAATTATATGCTGGGGCTGCCGGAAGATGACCGGCAAACAATGTCGGAGACCTTGCAGTTGGCGACCGATCTGAACTGCGAATTCGCTAATTTCTATACCGTTATGGCCTATCCCGGGTCGCAGCTTTATCTCGACTCGGTGAAGATCGCCGGCCGTGTGCCCGACAATTGGGAGGCTTTTTCCCAGCACGGATATGAAACGCGGCCGCTGCCGACCAAAACATTATCTCCGGCGGAGGTCTTAAGGTTCAGGGACGAAGCGTTCGAACAGTATTTCCGCAACGAACGATACCTGAAAATGATCGCGGACAAATTCGGCAAAAAGACGAAAGCCCACATCGAAAAGATGCTGGGAATAAAGATCAAGAGGAGGATCCTGGGCGATTAGCGATTGCAGGAAGCGTTGGTCCAAAAACCGGAATAAATGGAGGCAAAAAATGAGCGAAGAGAAAATGGCTGTCGGGCGACTGAAGGAAAAGGCCAATAAGATCAGGAAGGCCGTGTTGGATATGTGCGTCAGGGCCGGGACCGGACACGTGACCTCGTCAATGTCCTGCATCGATCTGCTGGTGGCGCTTTATTTCGATAATATCCTGCGCTATGACCCCAAGGAGCCTTTGGATCCCTGCCGTGACCGATTTATTTTGAGCAAAGGGCAGGCTAGCCCGGCGCTTTACGCGGTCTTGGCCGAAGCCGGTTATTTTGACCCGGCGGAATTAAAAAAATTCGCGCAAACCGGGGGCAAATTCGGTGTTCATCTGCAAAAGGATGTTCCGGGCGCGGAGATTACCTGCGGCTCGCTCGGCCACGGTTTTGGTATTGCCGCCGGCATCGCTCTGGCCGCCAAACTGAACCGTGAACTGCAGCTGGTTTTTACCATGCTGGGTGACGGCGAATGCTATGAGGGGTCGATCTGGGAGATGGCGGCATTTGCCAGCCATAACCGCCTGAACAACCTGGTGGTGATCGTGGACCGGAACTACTTATGCGTGACGGATTTTACTGAGAACCTGGTCAGGCTGGAGCCATTTGAGGACAAATGGCGGGCGTTTGGCTGGGAGGTCAAAAGGATCGACGGCCATTCGTTCGAGGCAATCCGGGAAACATTTAAAAATATCAGGTCAAGGACTTCGGGTAAGCCGCTGGCCGTGATCGCCGACACTACCAAAGGGAAAGGTATCGATACGATGTGCTATAACCCGCTCTGGCACGGGTTGGCGCCGAAGGATGAAGAGGCAAAAAAAGCCAAATCATGTTTAGAAAGGAGCTGGGACAATGAATAATCTTCCGCAAAGGGACGCTTTCTGGAATAAAGTTTATGCCAATGCCAAAACCGACAGGGATATCATTGTCATTTCCGCCGATATGGGTGCGCCCGCTTTGGATAAATTCCGGATCGATCTGCCGGGGCAATTCGTTAATGTCGGCATCGCCGAGCAGAACGCGATCACGATCGCTTCCGGGCTGGCGTTAAACGGGAAAAAAGTATTTACCTACGCGATCGCTCCGTTCATTACTCTCAGGTGTTTGGAGCAGATCAGGGTCGAGAACGCGATCATGAATATTCCAATAACCATTGTCGGCGTGGGCGGAGGTTTTGGTTATGAGGATTCGGGGCCGACACATCACTTGTTGGAGGATCTGGCGATCATGAGGTCGATGCCCAATATTACTATAAATAGCATTACTGACAGCGTGATGGCCGAGCATTTTGCCGATCTGTCCTGCCGGGAGAAAAAAGCGACTAATTATGTCAGATTGGAAAGAGCGACGCTTCCCGTGATCTATGATAAAAATACGGATTATTCCAAAGGCCTTTCCATACTTAGGACCGGCGGCAATTGCTGCATCATTTCTACCGGGAGCATGACCCATGTAGCTCTGGATGTTGCCGACAAACTGGCTAAGAAGAAGATAAAAGTCGGGGTAATCGATCTGTTTTCTTTACCGATCAATGAAAAACATTTTCTATCAGCGGTCAAAGGAATCAAAAAGATCGTGACCTTGGAAGAGCACTTCCTTCCCGGCGGGCTGGGAAGCGCGGTCTGCGAAGTTTTGAGCGACAAAGGACTGACTCTCCCCGTAAAAAGGATCGGCATTTCGACGGAGCAGGGATATTGTTATAAATACGGCGGCAGGGAAGTTATCAGGAAACATTTGCAGATCGATGCCGGTTCGGTAGCGGAGAAGATCGATGGATTTATTAAAGCATAACGAGCTTAACTTGTTAGTATTGAATTAATGAGAGTTCTTTTAATCATACCGGCTTCCGGCTATCCTGCGTATCCGGTCCCGCTGGCCTCAAGCGATTTCCCGACCGGTTTTGCTTATATTGCGGCCAGCCTGAAGAACGCTGGTCATCAGGTGTTCGGGGTAAATCCTAATAACGATTTCACGTTCGCCACCGCTTACGACATGATAAAGTCAAAGATCGTAGGCAAATTAAAAGCACATCAGCCTGATCTTGTTTGCCTGGGCGGACTATGCACCGAATATGCGTTCATCAGGGACGCGATCGCGATCGTTCGCCGGTCTGCTCCCGGAGTGCCGATAATCTGTGGCGGTGGGATAATCAATAATGATGCCGAATATATATTTGACCTGCTGGGCGTTGATTTTTGTGTGGTTGGGGAAGGGGAGGAAGCTATCGTGCGGCTGCTGCAAGCCATTGAAGCAGCCGCGAAAGATTATGATCAAATAGCGAACATTGGCTATCGGGTAAAGGGGAAAGCCGTTTTTAGCAAACAGGATTATTCTTATCCGGATATAGATGCGCGGCCCTTTCCGGATTATGAGCCGTTCGATTTTGACCTGTTGCTGGACAGCGCCCGCTTCATGGTTGATCGCAATCTTTACCGGTATCCGTGGCCCAAAAACCCACGAGTAATGCCGATCGTCACGGCCAGAAGCTGCCCTTTTAGATGTACTTTCTGCGTGCATAATAACAATATAAAATACCGGGCGCGCTCGATCGATAATATCTTGGAAGAAATAAGGGTGATGTATGCGCGTTATCGTTTTAATGTGCTGATCATTGTCGATGAGCTATTTGCCGTCAATAAGGAAAGATTAAAGGAGTTCTGTGCTGGTCTGCTGAAGGGCAAGGTAGCCCATGGCTGGGACTTCGCTTGGACGTTCCAAACGCATGCTAATGCCGCCCTGGATCGAGAAGCGCTGCTGATGGCCAAAGCTGCCGGATGTTATTTTTTTGGCTACGGGATCGAAAGCGCCAGCCCGCGGATACTGGCCAGCATGAACAAACGGTCTCGCCCCGAACAGATCAGTGAGGCTATTAAGCTGGCCCAAGAGGTGGGGCTTGGCTTTGGCGGAAATTATATTTTTGGTGACCCGGCCGAAACGATCGCGACCATCCAGGAATCGCTGGATTTCCTCTATCAGCACAGAAAATACACAAATAATCTGTTCTATTTTGCCCTGGTCCAGCCGTATCCCGGCAGCAAGCTCTTTGACTTTTGCCTGGCGAAAGGGTTGCTCAAGGACAAACATGATTGTTACGAGGATCCTTTAAAGCAGATCAACATGACCCAAATACCTGATAACATCTTTATTGCTTTGAGCAATGACTTGAATCTGATCGGCCGGACGATGACGATCGGGGAGGTCGAACTGATTAAGCAGGTCAGGGCCAAAAATGTGTCGGTCCTGCCGATCGATGGCCGTCTGCCGATCAACAGCGCGCCAAACCTGGTCAAATGCCTAGTAGCGTTATTGATCAAAAAAGATAAGTTGCAAACCTTGATCGCCTTGGTCCGGATGCATATCGCCAAACGGAAGCTGGTCGCCATTAAAGAGAGCTGCCCGCATTGTGGCAATCGGATCGACTGTGTAGAGCCTTTAAATTTTGGCTTTATCAATCCCTTCATTAGGATCGGGTGTCCTGCTTGTAATGGGCAAATGATATTAAATGTGGAGAAGGCATTTTCATCATTTTATAATATTATTGGACCAATATTATTCAAAACGGCTAAAATGTTATTAAGATATTTAACCCAAGGACAACTACGGGCCAAAGTAAGCGGCAAAGAACATGCTAAGGTTGATATTGTTCTGCAAAATGATCGAGTTCAGGTGATTGTAGGAGGGTAGAAAAACATGATAATAAGCCGGACCCCATTTAGGGTATCATTTTTTGGCGGAGGCACAGATTACCCGATTTGGTATGAAGAGAACGGTGGTGCTGTGCTCTCGACCACGATCGATAAATATTGCTACATTACTTGCCGTTATCTCCCGCCATTCTTTAAGCATAAACACCGCGTTGTGTATTCAAGGATCGAGGACGTAAGAACGATCTCGGAAATCCGTCATCCGGCGGCCAGAGCAGTCCTGGAATATCTGAAAATAAAGGATGGCGTCGAGATCCATCATGACGGCGATCTGCCGGCCCGGACCGGCTTGGGATCAAGCTCGTCCTTTACGGTGGGGCTGTTGAACGCCGTTTACGCCCTTAAAGCAGTGATGGCGACCAAAAAACAGCTGGCGGAAGAAGCAATCCATGTTGAAAGAGACATCCTTAAGGAAAGCGTCGGCTCACAGGACCAGATCGCTGTCGCGTACGGCGGTCTGAACAAAATAACGTTTCAAAAGAACGGCCGGTTCGACGTGGCCCCGATCATTCTTCCCCATGACCGGTTGACCGACCTTCAGGACCATTTGATAATGTATTTCACCGGCGTCTCGCGGTTCGCTTCGAAGATCGCCAAAAAGCAGATCGAGCAGACACCAAAAAGACAGATTGAACTTTCAACCATGCACGCTCTGGTGGATGAAGCAAAGGAGATCCTTGCTTCAAAACGCGATCTGGCGGAATTTGGCAAATTGCTTCACGAGTCCTGGCTTTTAAAAAGATCCCTGTCCAAGAGCATCTCGACCAATAGGATCGATGATATTTACTCGGACGCCATGGCTGCGGGTGCTTTAGGCGGCAAACTTTTGGGCGCCGGAGGCGGGGGGTTCATGCTGTTCTTCGTGAGGCCGGGGATGAAAGAAAAGTTGCGGCGGCGATTAAAAGGATTGCTGGAGGTTAAATTCAATTTTGAGACCGCGGGCAGCCAGATCATTTTCTATAACCGCGGTCTCCAGGATGAAAGAGGCCAGGGGCGATGAATAAAAAGCTAAAAGTGCCTTTCGGGACGATGTCTGTTACTGAAAAAGCAAAAAAGCTGGTCGCCGAGATAATGGCATCAGGGAAACTATCGTGCGGGAAATATGTCCGGGAATTTGAGATCAAATTCGCGGATTTGATCGGGACAAAAGAAGCGGTGGCGCTTAGCAGCGGGACCGATGCCGATATCTTAGCCTTGGCAGTCTTGTATGATTACGGCGCGCAGCGCGGCGATGAAGTTATTGTCCCGTCATTATCATTTGTGGCTACAGGGAATGCCGTTCTGCACGCGGGATTTACCCCGGTCTTTGTCGATGTGCAGATGGACACGCTCAATATTGATCCGGATAAGATCGAAGCGGCGATCACAAAGAAAACCAGGGCGATAATGCCGGTCCATTTGATGGGCAAGCCGGCCGAGATGGATAAGATCATGGCCATCGCGAAGGAATATAAGCTTTGTGTTGTTGAAGATGCGGCCGAAGCACACGGCAGTGTCTATAAAGGGAAGAACGTTGGCACGATCGGCGATATGGCGGCCTACAGCTTGTATGTTGCCCACATGATATCGACCGTTGAGGGGGGCGTGATCACGACCGACAATTCCGATTATGCGGAGATAATCAGGTCGCTGCGTGCGCACGGCAGGTCCTGCAATTGCAGCAGTTGTGTCATGAGTTCGGGCGCGGTGACCTGTAAGAAAAGGTTCAAGGGTGGGGTTGATAACAGGTTCATTTTTGAGCGAGTCGGTTATTCTGCAAAGATGAACGAACTGGAAGCGGCGATCGGGCTGGGGAACATAGAAAAGTGGCCGAAATACTTAAAGCGGCGCAAAGATAATTTAAATTATTTAATGGGCCACTTCAATAAATATCATCCTTACTTGATGACCTTTAAGATCGAAAAATATGAAGAGATCGGGCCGCACGCCTTTCCTGTCATTGTTGGCAGAGATGCGATCTTTACCCGGGATGAGCTGGTTAATTACTTAAGCGAGAGAGGCATTGATTCAAGAAATCTCTTTCTCTCCATGCCGACACAGTGCCCGGGTTTCAGGTTTTTAGGTTATAAACTTGGTCAGTTCCCGAATGCGGAATATATTGGGGAAAACGGTTTGCATATTGGCTTGCATCAAGATCTCGATCTTAAGCACATGAAGTATTTTATTGAAGTGGTAGATAGTTTTATCCATAAAAAATGCAAATGACAAGATGCCAAAATCAATAGTTGCGATCGTCAAAGTCAGAGCTGGAGTGATCGAAGCGGTAAAAGCGGCGATGGAGCTGGCGAACTGGAAGGATTTTATACCCCGCGGCGCTGCTGTCGCCGTTAAACCTAATCTTGGCTGGGACCTTTTCTTTCCGGGGGCGGTAACCAGCCCGTGGGTTGTTGAAGGGGTCATTCAGGCCCTAAAAGAGCACGTCAAGGAGATCTATGTGGTTGAGGCCGGACAAATATTGGTCGATGTCGAAAAAGCTGTCAGGCAGACCGGGATCTATGACCTGTGCCGAAAATACGGCGTCGAATGGGTTAATATGTCCAAAGGACGGTTTAAAACGGTCAGGATCGATAACGGCTGGATCTTAAAAGAGGTAATGGTCCCGGAAATACTGACCCGGACGATATTGCTCACCGTGCCGGTCATCAAGACCCACGGCAAAACAACGATCACTGGCTCGATAAAAAATCAGTGGGGCTGCCTGCCCGAATTTCGTCATAACTATCATCCGGTCGTAAACGAGGTGCTGGTCGACATTAACCTGGCGACCAAACCTCGGTTCACTGTGGTCGACGGCACGATCTGCATGGAGGGTAACGGGCCCAAATCGGGCCGGCCAAAGGTTCTTGATCTGGTGATAGCCTCCGGCGATATTGTTGCGGCTGATGCTACCCAAGCCAGGATAATGGGCTTTGATCCGGTTATGATCAAGTCGATCACTAATTGCGCCAGGGAAGGACTGGGGCGATATGATCAGGCCGATATACTGATCCGGGGGGAAAAGATCGAGACTGTAAAGAGCAATTTTCTGCCAGCCAGGCATAATGCTGTTTCCCTGGTCGAATCGCTACTGCGCAAGAACGGATTGCTGCGCGCCGTTGTTTTCAGCACTTTTATCTTAAAGATCTGCTGCTGGGGTGCGCTGCTCTGGTATGATATTTGGTATTATCTGGGGCCGGGGAAAAGATTGAAGGACCGGGTTTTGAGGAATTCACGGTTCGGTGGGCAATGGGCGTAAAAAACAGGAGGATCGGAATAATTGGCGGCGGAGTGATGGGCTTGGCGGTCGCCTATGAACTGACAAAGCACGGCTATCCGGTCATGCTCTTTGAAAAACAAGAAGTGCTGGGCGGCTTAGCGGCTTCTTATGAGTGGCAAGGGATCGGACTGGAAAAATATTATCATTTTATTTGTCTGCCGGATAATGTCTATGTCGGCCTGATAACAGAGCTTGGCCTCAAGCCCAAATTAAGATGGCGCAAAACCAAGATGTCCTATTTTTACAATGGTGAATTATACCGCTGGGGCGATCCGCTTTCCCTGATCACTTTTCCAGGGTTAAAACTAGAGCAAAAGATCAGATACGGGCTAAACGTCCTTTATTCAAAGATCTTCAGTGATTGGAAGAAGATCGAGAACCGTTCTGCGGTTGAGTGGTTGAAAAGCTGGCTTGGTGGAGAGGCTTATGAAGTCTTATGGAAAACGCTCCTCGATCTTAAATTCTGGAATTATGCTGATGAGGTGTCAGCCGCCTGGATCTGGTCGCGGATCAGGCGGGTCGCCAATTCACGGAAATGGCTTTTGCATGAATATTCCGGCTACCTCGAAGGCGGGACCGCCACATTCATCGGTAAAATGGCGGAAGAGATCAAAAAGAACGGTGGCGAGATCATGATATCTGCCCCGGTCACCGGCATAACTACCGCCAACGGAGAGGTCGCTTCGATCGTCTCGGGGAACAACGAATACAATGTGGGCGCAGTCGTTTCAACCATTCCCTTGCCGGAAATATTAAGCATCAAGATCGATCTGCCTCAGGCCTATCGCGACCGAATCGCCAGAATTAAGAACATTGGTGTTGTCTGCCTGGCCTTGCTGCTGAAAAGGCCGCTGACGGATAACTTTTGGTTGAACATCAAGGACCCGCGGATCGGCCTGCCGGGACTGATCGAATACACGAATTTGAACGACAGCCTGGCCCGGCAGGGTAAGCATTTGATCTATATTCCGCTTTATATCGATTCTGGCAGCCCAAAATATAAAAAACCTGACGCTGAATTGTTCGCTGAGTATATCAACTGGCTAAAGATCATCGTCCCAAGCGTGAAAGACAGTGATATTTTAGGGTATAAAGTTTTTCGCGATCCGTATGCCCAGCCAGTCCCGGAAAAGGGCTTTACCGGGCTGCTGCCCGCAATGGTCTCGCCTATAAATAAATTCTTGATCGCGGACACGAGCTATTATTTTCCGGAAGATCGCACGATCGACCAGAGCATCGCACTGGGAAAAAAACTGGCGCGAATGACCATGGATAAAATGACATGAGCAAGGGGTTGCCTAATTGAACAAAACAAAAAACAACAAATTCAATGTGGCAATGATCATTGCCGTCTTTCTTTTTACCTTTATTCTGCCTTTAATGGTATTTAAAGTCCCGCTGCAGGGAGATGACCTGAGCTATTATAAGATGCTTTACGGCAACAAAACGAAACTGGCTGATTTCTATGAATTCCAGCGTTTACCGCTGGAAGGGGCAACTTTATTTTATTCCTACAAACTACTGATCCAGCAGGTAAATGAGCCGAGCGAAAACCTTATCTTGTTCATTTACTATCTTTTCCATTTATTAAGTGCGATCATGCTCTACTATTTTTCGGCGCAGCTTGTCCTTTACCTGAAAACAAGAATGCGGACCGACCAGCTGACCGCTTATGACGATCAGCTGCCGATCTTAGCTGCGCTTTTGTTCCTGGTCATGCCGATCGCACTTGATTCGTATGCTAATATCAGTTTAACGGTCAGAAATATCGCTCTGCCCTTGATCTTGGGCTGCTTGATTCTTAAGCTAAAATATATTTCATCTGAAAAAGCTTCTCCCGGGCTTCTTATCGGTAGCATCTTTTTATTACTGGCGGCGATCAGCTACTATGAATCATATATACTGTATCTATTTTTTGGTTGGGGGCTGCTCGTGCTGGGAAAGAACTTGGACCTGAGGATAATCAAGGCTCAAACGATTGAGCTGCTGACAATTATCTTATTAATGTCCATAAAATTCATGTTCGGCATGAATAACATGGTGTCCCGTGGCATGAACAGTAATCTAATGCATTTAGCAAAATCTATTTTACTTTATTGCATCTCGATCGTTCTCCCGCATATCCATGGCTTAATGCTTTGGACTTCACCACTTTATTTGTTGGCGATGATCTATTTGGTCGTAATCTTAATTCGCCAACTGCTAGCCGGGAGAAGAGAGATCTGGTTCCTGGCGCTGCTCATTGCCTGTTATTTATTAGGCATTTCATTTAATCCCTATATAATATTGAGGGCGCTCTATGGGATCATGCCGCTAATCGCCATACTTGGCGCGCTCCTTATATTGAAACAACCCAAGATCATGATCATAGTTGGCTTGAGCGGAATGATCATTTTTGCTTCGGTGGTCGCTTTATGGCAATTTTATTATTTGCAAGATCGAACCTATAATGAAGTCGCTGCTCTGATCAAAAAGGTCGACGCCCTGGATAGCTCCCGGCCGCAAAGCCTGGTCTATAGGACCTCTTCGCTTGGAGTTAGGTGGCTGCTAATTTATGACGACCTGAAGATCAATCTGGCAGAATTGCCATATAACGAGATCTTTAAAAAGGATTATTCAAATATATCACTGACAGTTAAGCTAAATAAAAAAGACATAAACACTAAGACCGGCGATCCCAAAAAGCTTATAAATAATATGATCGAAATGTTAAAAAGCAATTGGCTGGGCAATTAATAGGACATAATAATAATGATAAATATTTTATTCATTGAACAATTCCCGAATATCAGCGGTGGCCAGAAGCTTCTTCTGAATATTATCAAGGATCTGGATAAAACCAGTTATTCCGCGCTCGTCGCCATTCCGGCTAAAGGTGAATTTAATGACGAACTGGAGAAGACCGGAGCAAAGACGGTCATTTTACCGATAGGCGCATATTCAGCGGGCAAAAAATCGATCTTTGATCTGATCAATTACTCATGGCGCTCTATTGTGCTTATTTTTATGACCATTGGATTGATCAAACGGAATAATATTGGTTTGGTCTATCTTAACGCCCCCAGAACATTTCTTTGGGGGACCTTGGCGGCGAGCATCTGCCGCGTGCCGATCGTCTGGTCGTTGCATAAATTCCTTTCCGGACTTGAGCTAAAGATCTGCGCCAGATTGCTGAAGAAGATGGTCAACAGCCTGATCGTTGATTCAAAGTCTGTTGCCGATCCTTTCTTGCGGGAAGACCCCGGGTTGGCCGGGAAGGTCCGGGTCATTTACAATGGGATCAACCTTGATCAATATGAACTGAAAAATGCGGTCAGCGATCTTCGCAATAAATATAATATAGGGAATAACCTGATGGTAGTGGGCTATGTTGGTCAATTAGCGGCATGGAAAGGGGTGGAAGATTTTATCAGGGCGGCAAAGATCGTTTTGGAAAACAACAATGAGTTGGTCTTTTTGATCGTTGGTGACGTAATCTTCGGCGGACCAAAAGAGCGGCAGTATAAAGACCGGCTGCTCAGCCTGGCCAGTGATCTGGGGATCAAAGATAAGGTAATCTTCACCGGTAAGATAATGGATACCTTGTCAGTTTTAGCTGCGATCGACGTTGTAGTGATCCCATCGATCGAACCTGACCCCTGCCCGTTGATCTTGATCGAATCAATGGCGGCCGGGAAAGCTGTGATTGCTACTGCTCATGGCGGACCGGCCGAATTGATCATAAATGGGGTCAGTGGCAGATTATATCCGCCCAAGGACATAGTTGCTTTGGCTGGAATAATGAAAGAGCTTATTGCTGACCGGTCCAAAGCAGAACAGTTGGGTCTGGCAGCAAAGCAATATGCTCAGACTCATTTATCCCAGAAGATATTTATGGATAAAACGTACGCCGTCCTTGCCGAAGCCACCACAAGCGCTTAGCCGTTAAGAGAAAAAAAAGGAGTAGTTCATGAATAATGATGGAATGGCAACATATGCCGGTAAAAAGGTCCTGATAACTGGCGGGCTCGGGCTGATGGGCAGTAATTTAGCGCACAGATTAGTTGGGCTGGGTGCTGAAGTCACGATCCTTGACGCCATGCTGCCACTCTATGGTGCCAATTTGTTTAATTTGCACGGCATTGAAAAAGCGCTAACGATCATCCAAGGCGATATCAGGGACGAGCAGCTGATGGCCAACATCGTCAAAGGGAAAGAGCTGATCTTCAACCTTGCTGCGCAGGTCAGTTATACTGACGGACAGATCGATCCGCTGCTCGATCTGGACATCAATTGCCGCGGCCATTTGATCTTGCTGGAGAGCTGCCGCAAATACAACCCGGCGGTCAAGATCATCTTCTCCGGCTCGCGGTTAGAATATGGAGAGACAAAAAGCGTCCCGGTCAATGAAGATCACCCATTAAACCCGAAAAGTTTTTACGGTATTCACAAGGTTGCCGGCGAATATTATCATCGGATGTATTTTAGGCTGCATCAGATCAAGACTGTTGTTTTCAGGATAGCTAATCCTTACGGCATCCGGCATCAGATGAAGCACTCGAAATATGGGATCGTTAATTATTTCATAAAAGTTGCCATGGAAGATCAAACGATCAAAATATACGGCGATGGAGCGCAAAAACGGGATTATATCTATATTGAAGATATTGTTGAAGCATTCATGCTGGCTGGAGTGAAACCTGCTGCGGATGGTGAGATTTTTAATGTCGGCAGCGGGATAGGGACCCGTTTTGTCGATATGGCCAAACTTGTTGTTGATGTTATTGGAAAAGGTAAGATACAAATGATCGATTGGCCTGAAAATTATGCTATTATAGAATCAGGTGATTATGTCAGTGATATCAGTCGGATAAAGAAGGCACTTGGTTGGCAGCCGAAGATAAGCATGCTTGAAGGGGTTGCCAAGACGTTCGAATATTACAAGAAATATCGCGATCATTATTGGCGATGATTGTTCACACTTACAACGGTCAGGAATAAAGCGACCGGCACCTGGTACATCAGCATTCTTTGGACCAATGTGCCATCTACAAGAAAGGTGAAGGTTATTGGATCGATAAAGCCGTATATGACCATGATCAGATCCAGAATGATGATCAATAAGAGATATTTCAGCTCGGACTTCCAGATCGCTTGCCAGCAGAACATCAGGACTAAGATCAGTACGAACCAGAGGATCTGCCAATCAGCGTAAGTGAACATCTTTTTGCCCAGATGATAAAGGACTGCGTCAAGGGTTGGCGCGCCGTATTGGCTGGTTGCTGCAGATAGGTTTGCCGCAGGGTTTGCCGCATTTGGGGACAGCTTGTTCATCAGACTGTAAAATTGGCCGATCAGAAAACTATGCTTGTTGATCAGCCAGGGCAGGCCGGTCAAACCGGAGATCAGAATAAAGGATAGGCCGGGAGAGAGCTGTTTCTTATTCTCAAAAAACAGGTAGATAGCCAGTACAAACAAGGCAATGATCCAAAGCGGCGTACCCAACTGTTTAACGAAAATGCCGATCCCCAGGAAAAAAGCGGAAACATAAAGCCACTGATTGGACTTCTCCTTTATGAACCGGAAGAGATAGATGACGCCGGCTGAATAATAGAAAGTCTGCATCAAATCCGAATAAGCGGTTCCGGCATGATATACGATCAACGGGAAAGATGTAAATAAATAGGTGAAGAGCAAGGCGTAACTCCTGGACATATTTTTGCGGAGGTTCGCATATAAGATAAAAAGCAGTGATAAATAACATAGCGGAAAGATAATTTTCCCCAGCGCGTCGTTCCAGGTTCCGATTCCCATGTAGATCCAGGCCTGGGAAAGAGGGTTAAGAAAAGGATGAGGACCGGCCAGTTCAAGCGTCTGGTCGGTGATAACTTTACCGGTCGTAAAAATGATCTTGGCGATGCATCCCTGCCGCCAGAGGTCGTCAAAATTCACGATGGGCTTGACCAGAGCGTCAAAAAACACGTAACTGATCGTTAAACCGATCGACAAGATAAGAATCTTTTCCGCGGTTGTTCGCCAGAGATTCTTGCTCGGAACCTGAGAATGAATTCTCGGTTCCTCGCGATTAAAGAAAATTGGAAGTTTCTTGATTAAAAGATAAGAAGTCAGAACTAATGTAATTAATGAAGTTGGAATCAAAACAGTTTTGAGATTGAGCAAGACGCCAAACAAAGACAGGGTGAACATTTCTAATCCGAGCAGGCCGATGCCAATGCCCCAGGCTAAAGCGAATCTTTCGAGGAAGGAAACATTGATCTTGTTTTTGAAGATCAATCCAACGATCCCGTAACCTAGAAATACGGGTAAAGCCAAGGTTAAAATCAGTCTAACTAATAATATCATTTCATCCTCTTCATAATATACGC
>Ga0315289_10004109_pt1 | contig 21810 bp, 18 predicted proteins | sample YL17G11_40_MG_FD_203452 | JGI IMG/M metagenome (GOLD analysis project Ga0315289, IMG submission 203452) | Sediment microbial communities from Yellowstone Lake, YNP, Wyoming, USA - YL17G11_40 | ecosystem: Environmental > Aquatic > Freshwater > Lake > Sediment | place: USA: Wyoming | collected... | reverse complement strand
AGACGGCAAGTCCTGGACTTGACGCGAGGGCATCCGGGCAACGAGATCGCGGCGCTGGGTGAGCAGGCCGATCGCCGTCAACCCGCGTGGACGATATGGACCACGGGCGCGGAGTCGTTCTCGCAGGAGCAGCCGGCGCGAGTGTGGGTCGAGCGCGGCCCGGCCAGGGAGCGCATCATCATCGAGGGCAAGGCCCCCGACTGCGCCGGTCGCCGGCAGGAGATCGCGCTCTACCCGGGCGTGCGGCGGATTCATTTCATGACCGAGCTGCGGGGCTATCGCGGCGAGCATCAGTTGCTCGCGGTCACTTTCCCCATCGCATTGAGCGGATGCATGCCCATCTTTGAGGAGCGGTTTGGCGCGGTGGCGCGGCGCCGCAGCGCCGGGGTTTTGGACTTTCGCACCTTCAAGGGAGAGGCAGTATCAGGGTGTGCGCTGCTGCCGGCGCAAAACTGGATGGAGCTGGGCAACTGCTTACGCATCGCGGCCCGGGGGGGCAGAGGGCGCGCGGAGGTGGGGTTCTCTGTCGGCTACGCGGCGGTCATTACCGGCACCGGCGAGGAGTCGCGGCGCGCAGGCGAACGGTTGATGCGCGCGCTTGCGGCTCGCGGGATCACCGCCAGCGCGTTCACGGAGGAAGCGAAGGTCGCGGCAGACGGGCCGCAGACGACGTTTCGCTTCCGCATCTCGGTGGCAGGTGACCAGGAGCGAGCGCAGGAGCTGCTGCAATCGGCGGCAGACGATGTGGGGCGATGGGCGGCGAAAGCGTTGCAGCAGGCGGGGTATGCATTTGTGCTGATGCTGGAGGCGGCGGGCGGCGACGGCGTGCGGCTGCCCGCACTGCTGATGTTGGCGCGCGATGGGGAGGCGGCGGCTGCGGCAATCGAGGAACTGCAAAAGGATGCGGCGGATGGCGCGATATGGCTGCCGGCGCAGAGCAACGCGGTGGATGAAGCGCGGCCCCTTCCTGACGATTACGGGGTGGCGCTCATCAACCTCGGAAACATCGGCGCGAGCGTCGAGGCCGACGGCACCGGCGTCATTGCGCTGATGCACACCGCGGCGTGGCCGAACCACCCGTGGGGCGAGGGCAAGCTGGATAAGTTCTTCGTGCCGGAGCACAAGGACCACCGCTTTTTTTACTCTCTGTGCGCCCACACGGGCGACTGGCGGCGCGGCGAGGTGACGCGGCAGGCGCAGGAGTTCAATCAGCCGCTGGTTGCGCGACCCTTCGATGCACTCAGGGTCGCCCCCGCCGGAACCGCAGGGGCCGTCCCGACCTGTCCTGAGCGCAGTCGAAGGAGCAAAGTCGAGGGGCGACAGTGCGCGGTGGAAAGGGGGGCCGACGCCGGCGCTGCCGAAGGGGCGCTGCCTGCGCGGCATAGCTTCCTGAGCGTGGAACCAGCCAATGTGTTCTTGACGGCATTGAAGCCGCGCGGCAACCCACTGGCGATGGGCGCGCGGCGGGGTGAGGGTGAGGGGCCGTCATTCATTGCGCGCATCTACGAGGCGCATGGTGAAGCGGCGCGCGCGGAGTTCTCGTCGCCATTTTCCGTGACCCAAGCCTGGCAGTCAGATGTGATGGAGGCGCGCGGAGCAGAGCTGCGGGTGACGGGCGGGAAAGTTGCGTTTGAGTTGTCGCCGTACAGGATTGAGACGTTGGAGCTATCGGCCTCGCGCCAGTCGCTGCTGGCGGGGGCGCGTTTCGGGCCGCAGCAGGAGGCGGCGCAGCCGCTGCACATGCGTTACTGGGAGCACAACCTGGGGGCGGCGCCGATGGGGAATCAGCCCGTCACGGTGACGATGCAGGGCGCTCCTGCGGTTGGGGCGACGACGAGATTCACGCTGAGCGTGGCTAACGCGCGAGTGGAGGCGGAGGCGGTGGGCAGGGTGCGGATGCTGGTGCCCGAGGGCTGGACGATCACGCCGGCGCAGGTTCCGTTTCGGGTTGCCGCCGGGGGGCAGCAGGATTTCGAGCTGGCGATCATTATCCCCGCGGATGCGCGGCCCGGTTACGTTCGGGCGCAGGTGGAGATCGGGGGGCAGGTGTACCAGGAAGTGCTGGCGGTGGGAGAGATGAAGCCGGTGGCGGCGTGGGCGCGGCGCGCGGGCGTAGGGGCGGGGCCCTTCGACTCCGCTCAGGACAAGCATGCCGTGCCCGTACAGATCGAGGTGACCTTGCGCAACCCCAACCCCGAGTCGGTGCAAGGGCGGGTGGATATAATTACGCCGCTGGAGACCTGGGGCGCGGCGGCGGGGGAGTTCGCGCTGGCAACCGTGCGACCGGCGGCGCAGGGGTTCGAGCTGGCGCCGGGCGCGGAGACGATGCTGGTGTTCGAGGTTACGGCGCGCGCGCGCGAGGACCCTTGTGAGCAGGGATGCGACCCGGATTTCTGGGCTTTCGCGCGGGTCGCGTGCCACGGGCAGGTGCAGTATCTGCGGGCAGAATGAGCCGGCGTCGGTTGATCAGGGGATCGCCACCCGCCGGCCGGTGACAGAGGATTCGTAGGCCGCCAGGAGCATCTGGACGTTGATGCGTCCCTCCTCGGCGGTGGCGATGGGCTCGCGCTTGCCGAGGAAGAAGTCCACCGCTGGCCGCGCGACCTCCGCGATTCGATGGCCGTGGTTGGATGGGGTGGGGATGTCCACGACGGTCCACGCGTTTTCACCAGCGCGGAGGTACCTGAGCCCTCGCGCGCCCTCCGGAATCGGCGCCACCCATCCGCATGATGGGCCGTCTCCATAGGATTGAAGAATCGTCCCCTTGTCGCCCACGATGGTGGTGGTGTCGTCGGCTGCGACACACGTGAAGGAGCATTCGAGGATGCCCATGGCGCCGCTGTCGAAACGATAGATGGCGACGGCGTTGTCGTCGGGGATCTTGGGATTGATGAGCGTGTCAATTTCGGCGATGACAGTGGTGGGCTTGCCCAAGACCCACAGCAAGAAATCGGCGGGGTGGGCGGCATCGTCCATGAAGATGCTGCGGTTGAGCGCCGGGTTGACGTGCCAACTGCTCTCGAAATCGGGCCACAGTTGCGTGGTCAGGCCGTGGCGGCGTCGCAGGATGGTGACCTTGCCGATGTTGCCGGATTGCACCGCCTCGCGCATCCAGATGTTCTGCGGGTCGCAGCGCATCTGCCAGGCCATGCTGAAGCGGATGCCTGAGGATTGCACCGCGCGGAGGATGCGGTCGCAGTCCGCCAATGTCAATGCCATCGGCTTTTGCAGCAGAATATCCTTACCCGCGCGCGCCGCGGCCTCAACGTGCGCGGCGTGGTAGGCGGTCTCGGAACCGATGATGACGCCGGCGAGGTCTTTGCGCTGGAGCAGTTGCTCGAGGTCGGAAACGAACTCGCAGCCGTGAGCCTCACAGCGAGCGGCGCCGCGCTGGGCATCGTGATCCCATCCCGCCACCACGCGCGCGTCATCCATGCGGCGGATTTCGTTGGCGTAGGCGTCAACGTGTCCGTGCGCGAATCCCACGATGGCCAGGTTCATGGTGATCCTTTCAGGCGCTGGAATACGCCACCATTGTTGCGTGGGGAGGGTCGCGGCGTCAAGGGCGAGACCTCGTCGGGTGTGACCTCGGAGTTTTGGGATGGGAGGGATACCACTCCTCTCCCTCGCTGAGGGAGAGGACCGAGGTGAGGGTGATAGGCGCCGCCGCGCACCCTCACCCGGCCCGCCGCAAGCGGGCCGGCCTCTCCCTTGAAGGGAGAGGCGTTATGCGCGTATGGCCCGCACCAAAGAAAAAAGGTCACACCCGCCTCGCCGGCGGGGATTGGGCTCCGTTAAGGAGAGCTCGTGCGCAGGAAGTGGGGGCGCCCGCGGTAAAGTGGTGGAATAGTGATGCGACCCAGCGTTGCGTCCGCGAATCGGGAGGAGGGACTTTCTGATGCCCAAGATCGAGCGAGCACGGATCAAGAACCCGTGGCGCGAGGAGCACCCGCGCCAGATGACCGAGATCGAACAGGAAGTCGAGCGCATGGCCGAAGCCGGCACGCCGCAGACGCGTACCGCCTACACGCCGGTAACGTATGAATACTGGGCGCCGTTCAATTATCCTAACATCTGCGTCGAGCTGGGGCGCACCGACCCTTACGTGGGCGCGGAGTTCAACACCGATGGGGTGGAGCTCGACGTGCCGCCGTATGGCGCGATCACCGTGGTCGAGGAGCAGCCCATCGTGGGGGTGACGGTGATCGGCAGCGCGTGCGTGCCGCCAGGATTCATCCTGCTATTCGCCGAGCCGCTGGAGTGGAAGTACCCGCGCAGCGGGGTCAAGCTGCGCATTGACGGGCTGTGGGGGGAGCACATGCGGATCGAGCCGTGGAGCAAGGGGATTGATGACGGCTACCGGGACGCGGGCATGAGCTGCGCGATATTCGAGATTCCGGAATCGTCGAAGTTCACGGTGATGGCCGGCAGCCAGATGATCATGGACCAGCAGGACTTCAAGAACGTGCGGCATGACGCGCACTACTGTATTCGCATCATTCGGGTGACGGTGAAGAAGGCGGTTAAAGGCGGGAGTTAAACCACAGAGGACACAGAGCAGACAGAGAAGTACCTCATCCGCGGAGCAAAGCGGGGAAACGCGGATTTCATTCCGAAAAACCAGGGCCGAGGACGGTCATGCGAGATCTTGCGGCCGGCCAGATTAACCCCGCATCTCCGCGACCGCCGCGCGGGCGCCGGCGGCGAGGAAGCTCATCTCGGATGAATACATGATGCAGCGCATGCCGCGGTCGCGCCACTGCTTGACAATGCCGGCGTCGCCCCAGTGGATGCCCGATGCTACGCCGGCATGTGCAGCCGCGTCCACCACTTTGCCGATGTACTGCTCCATCAACGGGTGAGCAATTTCACCCGGCACGCCGAGCGAAACCGATAGATCAGCGGGCCCGATCAGCACGACGTCAATCCCTTCGACCGCGAGGATTTCGTCCGCACGGTCAATGGCGGCGCGGGTCTCCAACTGCAAGATGATCATCGTGTTGGCGTTAAGATGCTCGGTGTAAGCGCCCAGGGACACCGGTTCGAGGTCGGTGTGGATGGCGCGCATGGCGCAGCCGCGGCGGCCCCGGGGCGGATACTTGACCGCCGCGATGGCCTGGCGCGCCTGCTCGGGGGTCTCGATGCGCGGCGCCATCACGCCGTCAGCGCCCGCGTCCAGCGTGCGCGCGATCAGGTGATATTGGGCATCGGGGACGCGCACGAGCAGGTCTATCCCGACGCTTCTCGCCGCGCGGTACATGCGCGCGTTGTCCTCCAGGGTGAACGGCGCGTGCTCGTTGTCAACGATGATGAAGTCGAACCCGGCGCCAGCAAGTGTTCGAACGACTTCCGCCGATGAGCATTCGCCGATCATGGTGCCCAATACTGTGCGCCCTTCGCGCAGCAAACGCAGCGTGCGGTTAGCTTTCATTGGTCGGTGTCCTTCTACTGCCTCAGGGGCGTGATCCTGTGCCTCGTGGATTCTTTGGGCAGGAGACAAGCTCCTGCCCTACGATTTCTCGGCGAACCAGTAGGAGTAGAGGCTGGCGCTGTTGATGGTGAAGCGCAGAGCGACAGCGCGACCAACCGGGGGCGAGGCTGACCCCGGCCAGGTCACTTCGGCATCGAGGTGGTCGCCGGCGATGGGCTGCGAGCGCTCGAAGCCGGGGATTGCGGCGCCGTGTTCGTCGCAGAGCGCGACGAGGCACGATCCGTTGGTGGCATCCACGTTGAGGTGGAGCCGGCCCTGGGGCAGGGAAAACTGGCGCGTGAGCATAGAGCCGTCGCTCGCACCGGCGTCGAGCGAGACGAAGCCATCGCGGCGCAGGGTCGCAAGGCCGATGGCGGGCTTGTGCTTGCGAACAATAGTGGAGGCGGGGAACTTGGGGCCCGAATGCGGCCCGTTGACGCCGGAGTAGTAGATGTAGAGTTCGTCTCCCCGCCTGATGATGCGCTCGGCGCCGCGCACCATGCCGTCCTCCCAGGAACCGGGTTCGCCCAGCGCCATGAAGACCCCGCGATCCGCGACCCGCTGCCAATGGACGCCATCGCGGCTGACGCCAAGCTGGGTATCAATGCACCCGTCGCCCCCTTCGCGATAGACCCACAGCATGGCGACGTAGAGCCCCTCGTAGAGATCAATGCCCGCGCCGTAGAACCGGGTGCCCTCGCCGTCTTGCGCATCACAATCGAGCACAAGCTGGGGGGCGCTCCAGTGGACGAAATCGTTGCTCTCGCTGCGGGCGATTTTGCGGCCGAAACCGAAGCGGCTGAAAGCGACGTAGTGATTGAGGCTGGGATCCCACAGCAGGTTCTGGTTGGTGTCCATGTAGGCCGCGATGACGGGATTTTCGGGCGCATGGGTCCAGTTGATGCCATCGGCGGACCAGGCGAGGTAGGCGCCGTCGCTCTCCGTCTCTTTCCAGAGCACGCGCTTGAGCTCGGGGTGAAAATGCGCGCCATTCGCGGCGTGATCCCAGAACAGGGCCTTGTAGCGGCGCGTGGGATCTGGCTCGTGCTCATCCACGAGCACGGAGATGCCCTCGGGGTTCTGGCGGCCGAGGGCGAGCATGTTATTGGCGCGGCTGCCGCGCCAGTCGAGCTGGCCGAGGTCTGGTTTGTGCCAGGTGATGCCGTCGGCGGATTCGGCGTAGGCGACCCTGGTGGTCTGGGGAATAGAGTAACGCTGGCCGGTGGTCTCATCGGTGAACTCGCCGTCGGAGGGGCAGCCGATGAGATACCACATGCGGAAGCAGCGGAGTGCATCATCGTAGAGGGTCGTGCCATAAATGGAGGCGGAGTTCTCCCAGGCGCGATCGGGGCGCAAGACGGGGTTCGCCGGGTGCTTCTGCGGCTGGTGGATGGTGCGGCGCAGGCCCTGCATACGCGCGATATTGCGGTCATCCATGAACAATTCGCGAGCCATTGCGCTCGTCCATGCGTCGAAATCAGACCACGCAGTTAGTCTTCGCCCTTAACAAGGAGTCGTGAGGCGGCTAGGATCAAGTCGGCGTCGTCTTGCGACGGTTCGTGCCCAAATGCCCGGACCCATCGTCCATGAAGTGCGCTCAATCGCACTTGCTGACGGAGCTCTCCTGCGACGCACTCATCGAAATCGTTGACCTTCATGTCAGGTGCCACCATACCAGGGTCCCCTGGCGGCAGTTTACGGACTCCAAATGCCCAATCGTCGTGGTGCGACTGGAAGAGGGTCGCACCGAGAAGCGCGCGGCCATGATAAGTGGAGGCGTCAACGCCGGCTTCGAGGCCAAACTGAACGGGGCCGTTGTACCCGAACTTCTCATACAGGGTGGCGGCGTGCTCGCAGATTCCGATCAGCTTCAAGGTGACTGTTGCCAGGTCGAAACGTACGGCCGGAGACCTTCTCCCAGTGCCGGAGTCCGGTAAGCTCTCGACTGCCTGCATGCAAGTCAGTTCGGGCCCCGTTATGCCCTTGTAGAAAAGCACGCCGCGATCATCAACCAAGTACATACAGAACGGCGATTGGGGCTCCTTGATTCCTCCCTCTAAACGAACGCGGAAGGCTGTCACGCCGCTGTTCCAGTCCCTGCTCCACATCCAGCCGTGTTGTACCGGCCGCAAGCGAGTGCTGTCGACCGGAAATCCGTGCTCGAAGAAGACCTTTTCCCGGTAGCGCGTCTTGAGCCATGAGCATCCTTGGAGTATCTCCTCCGAGCTAGCACCCCTCCAGAGAGGCGCCGAGGGAAACATGGGCGCGCACCACACTTTGTGCCATACTTGCGCCGGATGGATTGCGTCGGCAAAGCGCAGCAAGTCCTCTCGAAACTCGACGTGCCGTCGCCGTCGCTCAAGCAGCCATTCGATCTTGCCCGTCTCCAGAGGCACGTCCTTGTACGGTTGGTTTCTCGCCCCCGCGCGCCCATAGTGACCCCAGCCGGGCACGAAATGGGGAGTCAGGTCGCTCTGGCCGATGCGCACGATTACGATGGAATGGTCCTCGCACCGATCCGGGTGAGCGTCCGGGGGTATGTCCACGACCTGCGGGGAGACGCCGAGCACCGGCGGCTGGATAGTGAGATTGAGGTCTTCAATCTGAGTTTGGACCTTCATCGCGTTCGCCAGGCCGCGTACCTGCCCGGCGGGCTGCGGAAGGTTGGGGTTGTTCTTATCCTTCCCGACGCCGAGTAGAATGTCGCCGCCATAGGTGTTCGCCATCGCGGCAATCGTTATCTCGAGGGGCTTCTGGGGCATTCGCTCCTTGTAGTCTAGGAGCTCATTTTCGGGGACCCGTCGGTCAAGAAACTGCTTCACGTCCTCCCAGGTCAGTTGTCCATATGGCTTGCTAGGAAATAGCGGCATCGTGCCACCTCCGCGCAGCACACGAGGCATGCGCCTTGAGAGCTGTGTAGGGGCGCGATTCATCGCGCCCATTCCCAGCCGAGGGCGGCTGGGCCACATCGCAGGCGAGACGCCTGCGCCACTGTTAGGCTCTGCGTTCTCTGTGATCTCTGTGGTTAGAAGTGCAGCCGGCTTACCCCCCGAAGAGCGCGCGCACGGCTGCTTCGGCGAGCGAGAGCACCGGCCGCGGGTAGGCGAGGAGCAGGATGGCGATGACGCAGATGAAGAGCGCGACCGCCGCCGGGCGCGGGATGGCGATCGGGGAAACATCCACCGGGTCGAAGATATAGACCTGCTTGATGACCATCAAATAGTAATAGAGCGAGACCACGGTCGTCAGCACGCCCAGGGTCACCAGCCACCACAAGTGCTGCTGGATGCCGGCGGCAAAGACATAGAGCTTAGCCCAGAAACCGGCGAGCGGTGGGATGCCTCCGAGGGACAGGAAGAGCAGCAGCAGCGCAAACCCGAGGGCGGGCGAGCGGCGGCTCAAGCCCCGATAGACCGCGATGTCCTCGCGCCCGGTCTCCTGGGCGACCACGGTGACGACGATGAAGGCGCCAATATTGGTGAAGGTGTACTGAAGCAGATAGAACAGCGCGCTGGCGGCGCCGAACCGGCTGACCGCGGTGAGGCCGACCAGGATGTATCCGGCCTGGGCGATGCCGGAATAGGCAAGCATGCGCTTGATATTGGTCTGCGGGATGGCGACGACATTGCCGTAGAACATGCTGGCAAAGGAAAGCGCCGCCAGCACCAGCCACCACTGCGAGGCCGCCGCGAGCAGGGGTCCCAGAAAGACTCTGCCGACCACCGCGAAACCGGCGCACTTGGAGGCGACCGAAAGATAAGCGGTGATTGGGGTTGGCGCGCCGTGGTAAACATCGGGCGCCCACATGTGGAAGGGCGCGGCGACCATCTTGAAGCTGAAGCCGGCGATGATGAACGCGATGCCCAAGGCCAGGGGCGCCTGCGGCAGCACCAACCCCCAGCCCAGGTTGAAGGACACCCCGACTTGGCGCAGCCCCTCGCGCAAGCCGGCGAAAGCGGTGGTGCCGACGGCGCCGTAAACCAGGCTGATGCCGTAGAGGAGAGTGGCGGAGGACACCGCGCCGATGATCATGAACTTGAGGCCGGCCTCGCCGCTGCGGGCGGCTAGGTCCGCAGCATGCGGACCGCCATGGCGGCCTTCAGGCCTAGAAAGCTGGCGCTTGAGGTAGCCGGCGAGGGGATAGAGGCTGATGGTGCCCAGCTCCAGGCCCAGGTAAAGGGTGAGCAGATCTCCGGCGGCGGCCATGAGCATGAAGCCGGTGGTGGAGAAGAGGAGCAAGGCGTACCACTCGCCGGGGCGGCGCAGCTCGCGCTCGACGAAGTCGGCCGAGAGCAGCGAGACCAGGGTCACCGCGATCAGGAAAATGAGGCGGAAGAACACGGCGTAATCGTCGGCAAGGTAGAGGCCGCCGAAGGTGGCGCCGGTGACACCGCGCCGCAGGAAAGTTGTGAGCAAGATTGAGGCGGCGCCGAGCGCGGTGATGATGCCGAGCTTTTTGCCGCCGAGGCGCGGCCAGATGAGATCAAGGCCGAGCACCGCCAGGGCGAGGGCGCACGTGGCAATCTCGGGAACCAGCAATGACAGGTCTATCCCCATGACTTTCTATCAAGACCGCAGATTACGAACTATATCCGCAGATGGCTAGGCCGTAGGCCGCCATGACGGCTCCGACTTGTCGGAGCCTAGTTATTTCGCAGATTGCGCAGATTAAGGCACCAGGGTGCGAATGGCGCTGTCAATCAAGGCGACCATGGGGCCGGGCAAAACGCCCAGCAAGATGAGCATCGCCGAGAGCACCACCAGCGCGACCCACTCGGTGGTGCGAGCATCGGGGAGGCCCTGGTAATGCGAGTTAAACGGGCCCAGGAACACCCGCTGAAGCATGCGCAGGACATATGTCGCAGTGACGACGATGCCGAAGATTGCGCCGATGGCGACGACGGGGCGCCAGCGCCAGGCGCCGAGGAAAACGAGCAATTCGGCGATGAAGCCGCTGGTACCGGGGACGCCGAAAGAGGCAAGGCCGGCGATGGTGAAGGCGACGGCGATGCCGGGCATGTGCGATGCGAAGCCGCCCATGGAGGGCATATCGCGGGTGTGCGCTTTTTCATAAACCAGGCCGACCAGGGCGAAGAAGAGGCCGGTCATAATGCCGTGGGAAAACATCTGGAAGACGGCGCCATTGAGGCCGATGGAGTTAAGGGTGGCGATGCCGAGCATGACCACGCCCATGTGGCTGACGCTGGAGTAGGCGATGACGTACTTGAGATCGGTCTGGCCCATGGCGGACATGGCGCCGTAGAGGATGTTGATGACGGCGACGCCGCCGACGAGGGGCGCCCAGAATTGCGCGCCGGCGGGAAGCAGGCCGACGCCGATGCGCAGGACGCCGTAGGCGCCGAGCTTCATCAGGACGCCGGCGTGGAGCATGCTGACCGCGGTGGGGGCCGAGGCGTGGCCGTCGGGGGACCAGGTGTGCAGCGGCCAGATGCCGGCGAGGATACCGAACCCGACATAGAGGAGCAAGAAGATAATGCGCTGGAGGGAGAGGTTGAAACCGGCGTTATGGGTGAGCTGGATGAGATCGAACGTGCGCTGGGGCATATCGGCGAAGAAGTAGATGCCAAAGAGGCCGACGAGCATAAGAGCGCTGCCGACGAGCAGGTAAAGGGTGAGCTTGAGGGCGGCGTACTCTTTGGGCCCGGTGCCCCAGATGCCGATGAGCAGGTACATGGGGAGCACGGCGATCTCGTAGAAGAGGAAGAAGAAGAACAGGTCCATGGCGACGAAGACGCCGAAGACGCCGGTGACGAGCGCGAAGAGGGCGGCGTAGAATTCCTTGGTGCGATGCTCGATGGTCCAGGAGGCGAAGGCGCCGGTGGAAATGATGAAGGCGGTGAGCACCACCAGGGAGATGCCGATGCCGTCCACGCCGACGTGATAGGACAGCCCGAGCTCGGGCACCCACGAGACCTGCTCGACGAACTGGATGCCGGCGGCGGCGCGGTCGTAGGCGAAGAAGAGATAGGCGGAGATGACGACGGTGGCGGCGCCGGCGATGGCGGCGGTCATGCGCACCGCGAGCTTGGCCGTGCGCGGCAGGGCCATGATGATGACCGACGCGGTTGCCGGAGACGCCAGCAGCAGCGTCAGCAGGTGCGCCTGAAGCCAGTTGATAATGTCTTGCATTCTGCTATGGGTAAGTCACAGCCGAGGTTTATCCGCCTGTGGCGGGGCGGCTGTTCTCCATACTTATCCCGGATGCATGCCGATCACCGGCCCTGGTGGCGGCAAAGACGAGATCCCCGGCGTCAAGCTCGACGGGTGAATGCCAATGCCGAAGAATGCCAAAGCAAAGCCGATAATGGCTGCCGCTACAATCACGATCATGGCATAGAACTGGAGCTGCCCGGTCTCGGCCAGGCGCAGGTATCGCCCCGCGACCCCGGTCAACCACGCTGCGCCGTCAACGAAGCCATTGACGACGTGGCGGTCGAACCACGCGAAGAGCGCGGAGGCGGCGATGACGCCGCGCGCGACGATGCCGTGGTAGAAGTCATCCATGTACCACTTGCGCTGGAGGAAGCGGTAGATCCCAAGCGCGGCGCGATTGGCGGTGCTGGCGGCGCGATTGCGCCCCTGCCCGTAGATGCTCCACGAGGTGGCGATGCCGCCGAGGGCCAGCGCCGACGAGGCCCACACCAGCCATCTCGCTTCACCATGCACCGTCTCGCCCGCGCCCAGGAAATAGTTGAGCGGCATGCCGGTTGTCGCGTGATTCAGCAAGCCGGCGACCGCGGCAAGCGCGGCAAGCACCACCAGGGGCAGCAGCATCACCCACGGGGACTCGTGGGCGTGCGCGCGCTTCGCCGCCTTCCCGCGCGGTTTACCAGTAAACGTGATGGCCCACAGGCGCGTCATGTAAAACGCGGTGAGGAAGACAACCACCAGCCCGGTCACCAGCAGCAGCGCGCGCCCGCCGGAGCCGAGAGCCGCCTGGAGGCTGGGGGACATGGCGACAGTTGCCAGGACGTGGTCCTTGCTGTAGAAGCCGCTCAGGGGCCAGATGCCGGCGAGGGCGAGGGCGCCGACGGCGGCGGTGGCGGCGGTGACCTTCATGGAGCGGCCGAGGCCGCCCATCTGCCACATGTCGTTGGTGCCGACGGCGTGAATGACGCTGCCGGCGCAAAGGAAGAGCAGCGCCTTGAAAAAAGCGTGAGTGATGAGATGGAACATCCCGGCGGTGACGCTGCCGGCGCCGAGGCCGAGCATCATGTAGCCGAGCTGGCTGATGGTGGAATAGGCGAGGACGCGCTTGATGTCGGACTGCACCACGGCGATGGTCGCGGCCAGGAAAGCGGTGAAGGCGCCGATGCACGCGACGACCACCAGCGCCGACCCCGAGGCATGGAACACGAAGAAGGCGCGCGCCACCAGATAGACCCCTGCCGCGACCATCGTCGCCGCGTGAATTAACGCGCTGACGGGGGTCGGGCCCTCCATCGCATCGGGCAGCCAGACGTGGAGCGGGAACTGCGCGCTCTTGCCCACGGCGCCGGAGAAGATGAGCAGCGCGACCACGGTGACGAAAACCGATTGACCGAAGAAAAACGGGGTCAGCCCGCCAGGGATGAGCCGCGCCAGCTCCTGGAAGTTGAAGGTGCCGCCGGCGTAGGAGAGCGAGATGATGCCGAGCAGGAAGCCGACGTCGCCGAAGCGGGTGACGACGAATGCTTTCTTGGCGGCGTTGGCGGCGACGGCGGTCTGGTAATAGTAGCCGATGAGCAGATAGGAGCAGAGGCCGACGAGCTCCCAGAAAACATAGGTCTCGAGGAAGTTGTTCGATGCGACGAGGCCGAGCATGGAGAAGCTGAACAGGGACATGAAAGCGAAGTAGCGGCCATAGCCGCGGTCCCCATGCATATAGCCGATGGAATAGACCTGGATCAGCAGGCTGACGAGGCTGACGACGACGAGCATGATCGCGCTCAAGGGGTCGAGGAGGGTGCCGACCTCGAGGGTGAGGCCGCCGGGGCTTTGAGATGCGGGGTTTGAAATCTCGGATGCGTTCGGGCTGATGGCGAGCCAGGTTGCGCGCTCCTCGGTGGGAGCGTGGGCGGGGCTTTGCCAGAGGCCCCCGAGCGCCACCAGCGACAGCGCGAGCGAGGCGATGAGCGCGACGATCAGAACATAGGGCGCGAAGCGCGAGCGCTCCGGGCGCAGAAATAGCGCGGCGATGATAAGGAAGCTCGCCAGCGGCAGCGCGGGTATGATCCAGATTAGCGTCATCAGATATGCGCGCCCTCGCGCGCAGTCTCCTCTAGAAGCAGCGACATGTCATTCTGAACCCTTCGCCGGACGTCATTGTGAGTGGCTAGGCCCCCATTACTTCGGGGTCGCCACGGCGGTCGCGGAGCGACCTAGCCGCGATAGCGAAGAATCTTGGGTGGACAAAGCAGAGCAGATGCTTCGCTATGCTCAGCATGACAGTTATACCTATCCCTTCAGGTTGTTGACGCGGTCAACCTCGACCGTGCCGAAAGTGCGATAGATGTTAAGCACCAGCGCCAGCCCCACCGCCGCCTCGGCGGCGGCGACGGTGATGACGATGAGCACGAACACCTGCCCCTCCAGGCGCGCGGGCTCGAGGTAGCGCCAGAAGGCGACGAAGTTGATATTCGCGGCGTTGAGCATGAGCTCGACGCCCATGAGCACGGCGACGGCGTTGCGGCGCGCGAGGGCGCCGTAGGCGCCGATGGCGAAGAGCAGCGCGGCGACGATGAGGTAATGCTCAAGTTGCAGGTAGGAGGTCATTCGTCTGGCTCGGAACGGGCGATGACAATGGCGCCGACGATAGCCGCAAGTAGCAGCACGGACGCGACCTCGAAAGGCAGCAGATAGGTTGTCAGCAGGGCCTGCCCTATCGCCGCCGTAGTCGCGGGCGCTCGCGGGGCGCCGGCGGGCCAGCTATAGCCACTGGCGACACCCACGGTCGCTGCTGCGACCAGCCCCGCGGCGATGATCGCCCAACCGGCCTGGCGGTTGTGCGATACCGCGATCACAGAGCCGACATCGCGGGTCAGCATGAGCACGAACAACAGCAAAAGCATAATGGCGCCGGCGTAGATCAGCACCTGGATGGCAGCCAAGAAATGCGCGCCCAGGAGCACGAAAAGCCCGGCCACCGCCAGAAAACACGGCAGCAGCCAGAACGCCGCCCGCACCAGGTTGCGTGACGCCACCACGACGACGCCGGACACCAAAAGGGCGGCGGCGATGATGCCGAAGAGCCCCAGCTCGACCGCGGGGGTCATGGCATCGCCTCCCATGGGTTGTCATTCTGAGCCGAAGGCGAAGAATCTCCCAACCTTGCAGACCCTGCAATCGCTGCACAGAGTCGGCGATGAGCCGCCCCCAGATTCTTCACTTCGCTTCGCTTCGTTCTGAATGACATGGGCGAACGGCTCAGGATGACAGATAGCGGCCGGAGTGCGCCCACAGGCTGCGTCAGGTGCTGTTGGTTCCCGCGCATGGTCAATGCGATCACTGCTCCGCGCCCTCCGCGGTTGCCGCAGGCTCTTGGGCGGCTGCGGCTGCGGCTGCGGCTGCGGCCGCGTTTTCCCCGCGCAGCTCTTTGCCGGTCATGCCCTGGGGCCGGCCCTCAGCGGCCAAGCCCTTGAGGCCCACCACCAGGCCGTCCCGATTATAGACGGCGTACTCATACTCGCCGGTCATGGCCAGCGCCTCGAACGGGCACTCCTCGACACACAAGCGACAGAACATGCAGCGGCCGTAGTCCACCTTGTACTCGCGCGGGCGGCGCTCCTTGCCCTTGCCCTCAGCCTCAATGGTGATGGCGCGGGCGGGGCAAATGCGCTCGCACAGCCCGCAGGCGGTGCATTTCACGTCGCCCGTCTCGGGGTCGCGGCGCACCACGAGCAGGCCCCGATAGCGAGGCGGCATCTCGCGCCGCTGGAAGGGGTAGCGGATGGTGGTCTTGGGGCGCACCCCGTTGACCAGGGTGACCCACAGCCCCTTGAAGAGGCTCGCTATACTCGTGATTATGTCGCCAATCAGACGCATGACAATACCAACATTCGCGCAAGCCCGCGAGTGTGTTCGCGGAGCGTTGGCATGCGCGATTCAACTCCTCCCCCTTCCAGCTCGTGCTACGTAGCGAGCCTACTCCGCCGTAGTAGCCTACGGCTACGAAGGCCGGAAGCTACTTCGCAGAGTAGCAGGGGAGGATCGAGGAGGGGGTGAAATGCTGCGCTCACGCACCCTCACCCCACCTCTCCCTAAGAGGGAGAGGTGTTCGCATGTCTGTCCCCACACCAACTGCAAACGAACACGCTCCGGCCCGCTGACTACCGGACGAACCAGAAGCCCGCCCACACCAGGTTAACCAGCGCCACCGGCACCAGCACCTTCCACCCAAACCGCATGATCTGGTCAATGCGCAGGCGAGGGAAGGTCCAGCGGATCCACATCGAAACCAAGATCAAAGCGTAGGTCTTGATGAGAAACCACAGCACCGGCGGCAGGAACGGCCCGTGCCAGCCGCCCAAAAACAGCGTAACGCCGAAGGCGCAAACGAAGAACAGATAGCCGTACTCGCCCATGAAGAAGATCGCCCAGCGCATGCCGGAATACTCGGTGTGATAGCCGGCGACGAGCTCGGCCTCGGCTTCGGGCAGGTCGAAGGGGATGCGGTTGACCTCGGCCAGGGCGCAGATGAAGTAAACGATGAAGGCGATCAACAGGGGCGGCGAGGCGATGTGCCACACGCGGCGCTGATGCTCGACGATGTCCACGGTGCTGAGTGATCCGACGGAGACGACAACGGCGAGCAGGGCGAGGCCGAGGGGGATCTCGTAGGTCATGAGCTGGGCGACGGCGCGCATGCCGCCGATCACGGAGTACTTGTTATTGGAGCCCCAGCCGGCCATCAGGAAGCCGAGCGCGGGCAGCGCGGAGACGGCGACGACATAGAGCACGCCGAGGTCGAGATCCTGGGCGATGAGCCGGTCGCCGAAAGGAATCACCAGGTAGGCCAGGAAGGCGGGGACGAAAACCACGAAGGGAGCGACAACAAAAAGCGGCTTGTCGGCGCACGCGGGAATAATGTCCTCTTTGAGCAGCAGCTTGAAGGCGTCGGCGGCGGTCTGGAGCAAGCCGAACCTGGTGCCGACGCGGGCGGGCCCGAGCCGGCTTTGAATATCAGCGGCGACCTTGCGCTCCACCCACACCAGGATGAGCACGGTGAGCAGGACGAACGCCAGAATCACCGCGGCGACGATCACCGCCCACAGCACCAGCCACACGCTCTCGGGCAGGCCGAAGCGCTGCCACAAGCCGTGAAGGAAGAGATAAAGTGCGCTCGGGGAGGTAGGCGGCATCAATGATCGGCCTCCGCCAGCACCGGGTATTTCACGCGATGGCAAGGGGTCGCCATCATCGGTCAATCTCCCCGAGGACGATATCAATGCTGCCGAGGATGGCGACGATGTCGCCGATCTTGTGTCCGCGGGCCATGGCGCCCAGGGCTTGCAGGTTGGCGAAGGAGGGCGCGCGCACGCGCAGGCGGCAGGGACGCTCGGAGCCGTCGGACACGACGAAGATGCTGAGGTCGCCGCGGGGGGCCTCGGTGCGCCCGTAGGCTTCGCCAGCCGGCGGCTTGAAGACGCGGGGGATTTTGGCGCGCACCGGGCCCGCGGGCATTTGATCCAGGCACTGCTCGACGATGCGCAGGCTCTGGCGCATCTCCTCGATGCGCACCAGGTAGCGGGCGAGGCAGTCGCCCTCGGGGAAGCTCGGCACCTCGAACTCGAGCCGGTCGTAGATGCAGTAGGGATCCTCGCGGCGCACGTCTATCGCCGCGTCCGAGCCGCGCAGCGTAGGCCCGCTCAGCGCCCAGGCGATGGCCTCTTCGCGGGAAATGACGCCCACGCCTTTGGTGCGGGCCTGGAAGATGCGGTTGCCGGTGAGCAAGCGGTCGTTCTCGTCGAGGCGCGGGCGGATCTGGGCGATGGCGCGGCGCGCGGCATCGGCGAAACCATCGGGGAGATCGTAAGGCATGCCGCCGATGCGCATGCCGCTGTAAGTCAGGCGCGCGCCCAGGGCCATCTCGAACAGGTCCACCACGAGCTCGCGCTCGCGCAAGCCATAAAGGAAGACGGTGGTGGCGCCGACATCATTGCCGAAGGTGGCGAGCCAGATCAGATGGCTGGCGACGCGACCGAGCTCGGCGAGGATAACGCGGATGTACTGCGCGCGCTCGGGCGCTTCGATGCCGGCGAGGCGCTCGACGGCCAGGCAGTAAGCGAGGTTGCTGTTGAGGCTGGCGAGGTAATCGAAGCGGTCGGTATAGGGCAGGTACTGGGCATAGGTTCGATTCTCGGCCATTTTCTCCATGCCCCGGTGCAGGTAGCCGATGTCGGGGTCAATGCCGACGATGACCTCGCCCTCGAGGGTGAGGATGAGGCGCAAGACGCCATGGGTGCTGGGGTGCTGAGGCCCCATGTTGATGATGAGCTGCTCCGCGGGCAGGCCGGTGCGCTCGATGGCCGGGGGCGCAGAGGTGGTCACGAGCTGACCTCCGCGGGGGCCTTCGGTTCGCGGCGCAGGGGATAGCCGTGCCAGTCGAGAGGCAGCAGGATGCGGCGCAGGTCGGGGTGGCCGTCGAAGCGGATGCCGAACAGGTCGTAGGCCTCGCGCTCCTGCCAGCCGGCGGCGGGCCACAGGGATGAAATGGTGGCGACGACCGGATCTGCGCGATCCAGGGGCACGCTGATGCGGGCGTAATCCTTGCGCGCGGTGGAGTAGAGGCGGATCACGAGCCGCAGCTCGGGGCAGTCGGCGCCGGCGAGATCCGCCAGGTAGTCGAAGCCGTACTCGTCGCGCAGTGCGGCGCAGAGCTCGCGCAGCCCGTGGGGCCGGCAGCGAAGGATCAGCTCGCGGCCTTGGCGCTCGGCGCTTTCAACCGCCGGGAAGCGAGCGGCGATGGCCTGCGGCTCAGGGGGCGAAGGTGCGCGGAAGTCGCTCACGCCATGCGCTCCCCGGCGGCGGGCTCCTCAAGGATGGAGTGGCCGTGGATTTTCTGTTGCAGTTGCAGGATGCCGTGGATCAGGTTCTCCGGGCGCGGGGGGCAGCCGGCGACATAAACATCCACCGGCACGATTTCATCCACGCCCTGCACCACAGAATAGGAATCGTAAAACGGCCCGCCGGCGGCGGCGCAGCCGCCCATGGCGATGACATAGCGCGGCTCGGCCATCTGGTCGTAAAGCCGGCGCAGCAGCGGCGCCATCTTGCGGGTCACGGTGCCGGCGACGATCATGACATCGGCCTGGCGGGGGGTGCCGCGGAAAAATACGCCGATGCGGTCGAGGTCATAGCGGGAGGCGGCGGTGCACATCATCTCGATGGCGCAGCAGGCAAGGCCAAAGCCCAGCGGCCACAGGCTGCTCTCGCGCGCCCAGTTGAACAGGAAGTCGGTGGTGGTCAGAATGAGGTTGCCGCCGGGGATCCTGACGATGGCCTCGAGGGCGCGCTTGGCTACTCCCATTCCAGCGCCCCCTTGCGCCACGCGTAGATGAGGCCGACAGCGAGGATGGCGACGAAGATGAACATGTCGAGGGCTGCGATCAGCCCCAGGCCGGGCTTGTGGGCGGCGGAGGCGGCGACCGCCCACGGATAGAGGAACGCCATCTCGACATCGAAGAGCACGAACAGCAGCGCGAACAGGTAGTAGCGGACGTTGAACTGTCGCCACGCCGGCATGAAGACCTCGGGGCCGCACTCGTAGGTCTCGAGCTTCTGCGCGTAAGGGCGGCTGGGGCGCACCAGGCGCGCCACCACGAGCGCAAGGATGAGGAAGATGACCCCGACGCCCAAAAAGACCAGCACGTAACCGTAGCCGAGCTGAGACATTGGTTGATTTACTGCGACGTTGCCTCGTCACGCGCAGCGCAGCCGCCAGCCGGAAGTGCGCCGCAGCCGCAGCACAGGTCTCCCAGAAGTGATGAAGGGCCGACCCCACAAGGGCCGGCTCCCTCACCGCGTGCGATGCCGCCGGGACCCCGGCGAAGCCTAGCGCATCCTACACAGCGTAATTATACTACGCCTCGCGGGGCAGAAGTTCCTTCCTGGCTGGCAGCGACGCGTGGCGTGGGGCAGCGCCTGGCGCACGCGACGTCTTCCCTCCCGGGCTAAGGGCGCCAGAAGAAGCGGTCGCCCTCGCCGGGTCTTGCGGTCTCATATGCGGCAGGCGGCCTGAGCATGGCGCGCCGGACCTTCTGCTTGTGCCTGGAGCCGCCGATGATGGAGACGAAGATCCACAAGATCGCCAGAATGACCAGAATCTCCACCAGCGATAGCTTGCGCTTGCGAGGGGGCATGGCCGTTACCTCAGGACCGGAGTTCCACGACACGCGCTGCCACCGGCCTCTCGGCGGCCGTAGGGCATGCGAGCCGGCCCGCGATGTGATTGTTTTCCACGGCCAGGACGGCGATTCCTGCGACGTGCCCGATGAGCGAGGGGTCGCCCGGCGCCCTGGCGAGCAGGTAGGTGTCGCTCAGCCCGCGGCACATGCCCCGCACGCATTCCTCGAAGAGCACGGGAACCACGCGGCCGATGAAGCGCGCCGCAAAGCGCCGGGCTGAAGCCTGGGTTGCCTGTATGAGGCGCGCCGCGCGGACGGCCTTGACCGGTTCCGGCGCGTGTCCGGGCATCACCGCAGCGCGCGTCCCCGGGCGGCGCGAATAGCGGAATACATGGGCGCGCGCGAAGCCGATGGCATCAACCGCGCGCAAGGTGTTCTCGAGAGCGCGGTCGGATTCGCCCGGGAAGCCGACCATGAGGTCGGTGGTAATCGCGATGTCGGGCAGCGCCAGGCGCAGCCGTTCGATCACAGCGCGGTAATCATCGAGAGAGTGCGGCCGGCCCATGGCGCGCAGGATTCCGTCATCGCCGGATTGCAGGGGCAGGTGCAAGTGGGAGCACAACCGCGGGTGGGCGGCGATCTCCGCGATCAGTTCTTCGCCCAGGTCCCAGGGCTCGATGGAGCTGAGGCGCAGCCTCGCCGCGGGGAGGTCTCGCGTTGCGCGAAGGAGCCGCGCGAGGCCGCGCCCTCGAGGCTCCTCGCCATAGGCGCCCAAGCGAATGCCGCAGATGACGAGCTCGCGCGCGCCGGCGGCGCCGAGGGCGCACATCTCGGCGAGCACGTCGGCGATGGGGCGCGAGCGCATGAGCCCCCGAACACTGGGGACGATGCAGTAGGAGCAGCGATGATCGCAGCCGTCCTGCGCGGCGACGAACGCGCGCACGGAACCGGGACGGGCGGGCCGGGGGCCGGAGGCGGACATGTCGCAGATCGCTTCTTGGGATGTTACCAGCGGCGGCGCGGCGAGCTCCCGGACGATGCGCGGCAGGTCCGGCTTGGAGAGATTGGGGACGATGCGAGCGACGCCGGGAAGCCGTGACAACTCGGCGGGCGCGCGCTGGGCATAGCAGCCGGTGACGATGAGCGCGGCCTGCGGGTTGGCGCGCGCCAGGCGGCGGATGAGCTTGCGCGCCTTGGCGTCGGCGACATGGGTCACGGTGCAGGTGTTGACGACGATCAGGGCAGGGCGTTGATCGCGCCCGGCGATGCGATAGCCCTGGCGCAGAAGCTCGGCCGCCAGGGCCTCCGAGTCGGCCTGGTTGACCTTGCAGCCGAGGGTTTCTATGCGCACCGCTGGGGGTTCGGCGGCCGGAGAATCGTCACAACGGCGAATCATTGCAGCTTCAGTATATCGTACCGCGAGGGGGGCGTAAACGGTGGGGGATGGTGGGTGTGTGACCTCGAACCTTTGGGATCTGCGCCACATGGGGAAGGCGTGGCGCTGATAGCCTAAGATGACGAGGGCGCGGGGTGCAATATGGAAGCGCATTTTGTTGGCGCTCTAAGGCGCATCTACCGCGCGGCGGGCCTTGCATCCATTTTGGCCCGCTCTTTGGTTGGCACTCACCGCGCCCACCATATTGTTACTACAAAACCGGGCGATTTGCAAGCAGCGGGATGTGCGGCATATTGCACAGTCCCTGGAGCCCGGCGCGGGACGCGAATCGGCAGCTAACTCAGATTATGCGTCGGGAGTATGAAGCATTCACCTGGCGGGTGAACGCTCCAACCGGGCGCGGCCTCACCCTTCGGCTGCGCTCAGGGCAAGCTCTGAGGCCGCGTTTCGCGGGGTCAGCGACCCCGCGCCCGTTGCCAGCACAACCCCGTACGCATAATCCGGGGCTAAATCCCCAGCGCCGCGCGCTTGGAGACGATGTGCTGCTCGATGCCATCGGCGGCCTGAGTCGGGTCATCGCTAACCGCCAGCTTGCCGCC
>Ga0315289_10004108_pt1 | contig 21811 bp, 19 predicted proteins | sample YL17G11_40_MG_FD_203452 | JGI IMG/M metagenome (GOLD analysis project Ga0315289, IMG submission 203452) | Sediment microbial communities from Yellowstone Lake, YNP, Wyoming, USA - YL17G11_40 | ecosystem: Environmental > Aquatic > Freshwater > Lake > Sediment | place: USA: Wyoming | collected... | reverse complement strand
TCGCCTCTTAGAGGCGACCAAGAATGAGCGAAACTCGAGAACTCGACTTCGCGGAAGCGATCCGTGAAGCTATTCGTCAAGAGATGCTGAGAGACAAGACTCTCATCCTCATGGGTGAGGATGTCGGGAAATTCGGCGGCATATTCGGTTGCACGAAGGGGCTCCAGGCGGAATTTGGTGAAGAGAGAATACGGGACACCCCAATCTCTGAGACAGCCATTGTGGGGGCCTCGATAGGGGCAGCCGTTACCGGCATGCACTGCATTGCGGAACTTGAATTCATGGATTTCATTGGATGCCCCATGGATCAGATATTCAATCAGATGGCGAAGATCCGATACATGTTCGGTGGATCCATGAAAGTCCCGGTCGTGCTGAGGGCACCTGCCGGATCAAGATATCCGGTCGCATGTGGCGCCGCCCATCATTCTCAGAGCCTAGAGGCGTGGTTCATGCACGTACCCGGGCTCAAGGTAGTGACACCTTCAATGCCCTATGACGCGAAGGGCCTACTCATTAACGCCATCCGTTGTGAAGACCCAGTACTCTTTGTCGAGCACAAGCTTCTCTATTATGCGAAGAGAATGGCGAGCCTACGCGGACCTTACCCAACGCTCATACAGAAAGTACCCGAGGAGTCCTACGTGATTCCATTCGGAAAAGCTGACATCAAGCGCCCAGGCGAAGACATCACAGTCGTTGCTACGATGATGATGATTCATAAGGCTCTCAGAGTCGCGGAAGAACTAGCAAAGAAAGGAATAAGCATGGAAGTGATCGATCCCAGAACACTCGTCCCCTTGGACAAACAAACGATCGTTGAATCTGTGAAGAAGACTGGAAAGGTCGTGGTTGCGTCTGAAGATGCCAAAACCGCAGGTGTAGGGGCTGAGATCGCTGCGATGATAATGGAGGAAGCTTTCGACTACTTGGACGCGCCAGTCAAGCGAGTTTCTGGCCTAGATGTCCCTATCCCATACGCGCCGATCTTGGAAAGCACCGTGGTGCCTCAAGAGAAACACATCAGGGAAGCCGTGCTGGAAGTCCTTGGACAAAAAGAGTAGACTCCCAAGAAGGGATGCCCGATGACCACACCAGTGTACCTCAAGAAAATGACCTGGACAATGGAGGAAGGCCTAATCTCAAAGTGGCTCAAGCGCGAGGGAGACAAGATCTCAGAGGGCGAATGCCTCTGTGAGGTGGAGACAGAGAAGACAACCGATGAGATCCAAGCGCCAGCCAGCGGAACGCTTCTCAAAGTACTCCACAAAGAAGGAACCGCCGTACCCGTGAACGCACTCATCGCAGTAATCGGATCACCAGGAGAAGACATCTCCTCAATTCCCGTGTTAGCTGAACCCACTGTCGCGACCGGCCCTCAACCCGTTCCGCTTGAGAAGGCCCAGCAGGCTCGTGTTTCCCCCACGATATCTGAAGCCCCAGAACCTTCTCTCGAAAGAATCCGGATATCTCCTTCCGCTAGAAGATTGGCGAGAGGACGTGGAATCGACGTCACGAAGATCAAAGGCACGGGACCTGGCGGTCGCATAGTATCGGAGGATGTGCTCGCATCCTCTGAAAAGCCAGAGGCAGGGCCCCCTGCTGAGGAATACAAGTCAGCACCCCTGGCGGGCCATAGAAAAGTCATAGCAGACCGATTGTCTCTAAGCGCTCGAACTGCCGTACATGTTCCCATAACAATGGAAATCGACATGACACCAGCTGCGAAACTGAAATCTGAGAAGGAGAAGACCGATCTTCAGGTTTCCTACAACGACTTCATCATCAAAGCAGCTGCAATGGCTCTGAGAGAATTCCCTGCAGTTAACACGATGCTGCTCGGTCAGGAACTCAGGACCATAAGTGAAGTGAACGTGGGCTTCGCGGTCGTATCCGGGGATGACCTTCTCGTGCCGGTCATCAGAAACGCAGACCGACTGTCGCTTGAAGACATCTCAAGAAGCGCGAAGACACTCGCAGAGCGAGCTAGAAGTGGTTCCCTGACGACTAGGGAAATGTCTGGCGGAACGTTCACAGTGAGCAACTTGGGAATGTACGATGTCGACCTCTTCGCGCCGGTGATCAATCCCCCCGAGACAGCGATACTTGGCGTTGGCAGGATAGTGCCGAAGCTTGTCGTTCTGGGTGAGAATATGGCGATTAGACATATGATGACGCTAACGCTCGTCTTCGATCACAGAGTCATCGATGGTGTTCGCGCGGCCAAGTTCCTACAGAGAGTCAAGCAACTCTTGGAAACCCCTGAGAAGCTGGCTTCCTGACCGGTTGATTGACGCAACTACGGCGTGAAGAGCACCTTTCCGCTCTGTCCCTTCATGACGCGCTGAAAACCATCTTCAGCCTTTTCAAGCGGCAGCCGGTCCGTTATCACTCCCGTCAAGTTGACACGCTTACTTGCTACCAGGCGTGCCATTCGTTCCCATGTTCCAAACATCAATCTCCCAGTGCTGCCGAAAACCGTTGCTTCCTTGTAGATGATCATACTCGTGGCTTCTATTTCCACGGGTTTCGATGGAAGCCCCACCAAGCCTACGCGTCCGGTCTTCTTCAATGCTTGGAAGGCCTGACGAATCGTTGTCGGCACCCCGGCGAGCTCGATCACGACATCTGCCCCCCTTCCATCGGTCAGCTCCATTGTCCGTTTGACAATGTCCTCTTTCTCCGTGTTCACGTACACATCAGCGGATCCGATCTTTTTCGCGAGATCGAGCCTGAACTGCATCAGCTCCGCTGCGATCACCATTGATGCACCAGAGACCTTTGCAACCTGCTGTGCGAATATTCCGATCGGCCCTGAGCCCATGACAACTACAACATCACCTGGCTCTACTGTCGTTCTCTCGATTCCATGTACGGCGACACCGAAGGGTTCGAGCAGAGCACCCTCCTCATACGATACACCCGGCGGCAGTTTGTATGCGATGACATCAGGAATGGCGGCGTATTTGGCGAAGGATCCCTCTTTTGTTTGCAGTCCATAGATCAGCATGTCCTGGCAGATGTGCATGTTGCCGGTCCTGCAGTAGTAACAAATCCCGCACGGAATGTGCGATTCACCTGCCACATTGTCACCCGGTCGAATGGATTTCACTTCCTTTCCCACTTCGACAACTTTCCCTGAGAATTCGTGGCCCACAGTCATTGGAAGTGGAGTCTTCCAACGCGTGGTCTGCTCGTCCCATCGGTAAATGTGAAGGTCCGACCCGCATATCGCAGTGGCCTTGATCTCGACGAGGACTTGTGATGGTCCAATCCTCGGTTCCTCAACTTCCTGAACAACGATCCCGGGTTTCGGCTCAATCTTTCTAACAGCTTTCAACCGAATTCAGCTCGCTCTTCCGATCTGGCCTATTGCAATAGAAGTCTTGCTAAAAAAGCCCTCACAAATTCCTAGGGACGGCTATCGGCACCCCATAGAGTTGTGAATAGAGAACCGGAGATGCTTGCAGTATTGGTTTAAAGCCAAGTCCGTGCCAACACGATGGGGTGATCCGCTTTGCCACAATTCAAAGATGTAGCAATCGAAGCCTCCAAGAAGGCTGGAAAGATCCTGATGGAGAACTTCGAGAAGAAGAAACAGGTTCATCACAAAGAAGCGAAAGAGCTCGTTACGAATGTTGACGTCGAATCTGAAGGCGTCATCATTAAGACCATCAGAGACCAGTTTCCAAGCCACAAGTTCGAATCCGAGGAACTTGGTAAGGAAAAATACACTGCAGAAGACTACGTGTGGATTGTGGATCCACTGGATGGGACACACAACTACACGTATGGGATTCCGTTCTTCAATACTTCGATCGCACTGGCTCGCGGCGGCCAACTAATTCTCGGCGCAATATACGACCCAGTCCACGACAAGATGTACTACGCAGAGAAAGGAAAGGGCGCATTCGCGAACGGTCAGCCAACTCATGTCTCGGACAGAAGCAAGCTGAGCGAAGCTCTGGTCATGTATGACAACCAGTTCCATAAGAGAGACGACATGTTCCCGAACTTGCAAAAGCTCTACCCGAAGATCTTCACAGTGCGAATCTCAGGCTCTGCTGCCACTGATGCGTCCTTAGTCGCGTCCGGAATCGCGGATGCTAGGATATGGCACAAGACGAAAGTCGTCGACGTTGCAGCGGGAGTCGTGATCGTCGAGGAAGCCGGAGGTAAGGCTACTGACTTCAAGGGGAACCCCCTTCAGCTAGGCGGAACGGAAGTCATAGTCTCGAATGGAAAGATCCTTCCGGAACTAGTCGCCACGCTAAAGGCCTAGCAACTCTCAAGTGCCAAAGATACAGACACGCAAATCAGTGCTTCGAGGCCATCTTCACTTCGGCCATCTTGGCTGCAAGTTTGATAGCCTCTACCATGCTCTTCTCGTCAGCAATTCCTTTCCCAGCGATATCGAAGGCTGTGCCGTGATCAACGGACGTTCTGATTATTGGTAGTCCTATAGTTACGTTGACGCCTGACTCGAACGCCAAGAGCTTGATGGGGATGTGTCCTTGATCGTGATACATTGCCACGACAGCGTCAAACTCTCCTTTGTTGGCTCGTACGAAGACGCTGTCTGGTGGAACCGGACCGAAGGCCTTCATTCCCTCTTTGTTGGCCGCCTCCACTGCGGGCGCTATCTTCTCTTTCTCCTCCGGGCCGAACAATCCGCCGTCGCTTGCATGTGGATTCAGTCCTGCAACCGCTATCTTTGGGTCAGGTATTCCTAGGCTACGGAGGGAATCGTATGCCAACTTGATGGTCTCTAACACAGATTCCTTGGTAATCAACGACGGAACCTTGCTGAGTGGCACATGAATTGTAACGTGAAAGACGCGTATGTTTCCTGAGATCAGCAGCATTGTGACTTCCTTTGTGTTGGTGAGATTCGCAAGAATCTCTGTGTGCCCTGGAACCTTTGCTCCTGCCAATCTGATGGCTTCCTTATTGATTGAGGCTGTGCATAGCGCGTTGATCTTGTTCTGCTGGGCCAGCTTGACGGCGGCCTCTATGTATTCTAGCGCGGCCTTCCCAGCCATCTGCTGAACCTTTCCGATCTGGAGTTTGCTCGCGTCAATGTTGTGCAGGTCCAGCATATCGATCGTACCGTATTGATACTTGCATTTGGCTGGATCATCAACAGACTGAACATTCAGGTTCTTCTTCGCAATCTTGAGAGCGTTCTTCATCACAGAGGCATCGCCCACGACAAGAGGAGAACAAACATCGTAGACCTCTTTGTGAGTAAGAGCCTTCACGATCACTTCAGGGCCAATCCCGGCCGCATCGCCCATAGTAATTCCGACGATCGGTTTCATACAGATCTTCCTCGTACCTTTGACCGCCTTCCTTGTCAAGCTTCTATAAAATCGCTTTGCTGCAAAGCAGGGAAAGCGAACGGCAAGGAATCTGAAGAACCCGGCCTGTCTGGGTTACCGAGTCTGCCGTCTGCAGCTCGGGTGAATTGAGTTCTTATATCCACCGAATGTTAGTTTGCCGCGGGTTCAGCTATGAAGCTGCGAATCGGATACGACTGCTGCATGGAACTGTATCATCCGAACGTCTTCCTTGAACTCGCTCCCCTTGCTGAGAAAGCAGGGTTCGATACAATCTGGGCAAGCGATCACTTCCACCCTTGGCAAGACACGGACGCCTCCTCCTGCTTCACTTGGGCGTGGATTGCAGCAGCTGCAGAGAGAACGAAGAATGCCCCAATCGGAACGGCAGTGACCTGCCCGATGTTCAGATACCATCCTGCGATCGTTGCACAGGCATTCGCTACGCTCCGGGCAATGTACCCGGACAGGATCTTCGTCGGTCTGGGGACCGGAGAGGCGCTGAATGAAGTCCCTCTGGGATACACTTGGCCTTCAGTGAAGGAGCGTATCGAGCGCTTCGAAGAGTCAATACAGATAATGAAGAAGCTGTGGACAGAAAACTGGGTTGACTTCAAAGGCAAATACTATCGCTTGAAGCAAGCGAAACTCTACGTGAAACCCACGACACCCGTCCCGATCTACGTGGCGTCATTCGGACCGAAGGTTGCTGAAATTGCAGGGAAGTACGCAGACGGCTACATCACGACCTTAGTCTCGGAGGACCATCTTCGCAATGTGCTGATTCCTGCCGTCGAACGAGGTGCAAAGCAGATGGGACGCGACCCATCAAAGATCGAGCGGGTCATCGAACTCGGCCTCGGCTACGACAAAGACTACACGAAAGCACTGAAGAAAGTCCGTTTCTGGACAGGAGCTATGTTCCACGTGACCTTCAAGTATGGAATAGCTGACCCACGCGAGATCGAGGCGATGGGAAGCCTCGTCGGCGACGAGCAAGTCGCAAAAGGCTTTGCGATAGGGACAAAAGCAGAGGACTTCATCCCCAGAATAGAGAAACTGATCAAAATGGGATTCAATCACATCTACCTCCAAAGCACGAGCCCAGATGAAAAGGCGTTCATCGAACTCTGCACAAAGAGCATCCTGCCGTACATCAAAGATACATACGGCCGGTGAATATTCCTCACATTCTACCTAGATCGAAGCTGAAGTTGGAGGTTGGGGTAGTTGAGCAATGAATCAGGATGGCTAGGGAACGAGATCATTCAAGTCGGCATTCTCGTGAAAGACGCAGCAGAAGCCGCAAAGAAACTTGAGAAGTTGATCGGAGTCGGTCCGTTCGAGATACTCGAACCCGAATATCGCGATCTCACTTACCGGGGAAAGACTGGCAAATTCAAGATAAGAATAGCCCTTGCGAAAGCAGGGCCGATCCAGATTGAGCTCATGCAACCTCTGTACGGGGAAACTATCTATGATGAATTCGCCCAGCGCAAAGGATACGGACTCCACCACTTGGGGATCAAGACAGACAACATGGAACGAAGTGTAAAGGAAATGGACGGCAGGGGATTCAGAGTAATCCAGAGCGGAAACCGACCCGGCTTAAAATGGGCCTACCTAAGCACAGAAGAACAAACTGGCGTGATCTTCGAACTCCTAGAGAAGAAACAAACCTCGCCGTCATGAGCGATATTGCGTAATGGATCCGCCAGGAGCGTAGCTACAGATTCAGGTAGTCGCCCGTTTCTCTTCCCGGTGGACGATCTCGTCCAGCTTCTTCTGGATATCTCTATCGAGAGGAGTAATCTCATGCTTTGATAGTATTGATTGAACCCGCTTCTTTGCGACTCGATCAATGCTTTCTGCACCCGCTGTCTCCCACGGTCCGCGAAAACGCTTGTCAAAGACTCGGGCCAAATGGTGCTCCTTCTCATAGTTCCTCAGAGTGTGTGGGAACTTGAGATACGATGCGTCGCATCCGACTTGCGAGATCAATTCCGTTGCTAGCGTCTCCTGGTCAACCTTTATTCCCTTGAGAATTCGGAACATGATTCCGAAGAACTCATCATCGATCACTAGTTGAAACGGGCTGGTGACCACGAGACTGTCAACGATTCCGGCTGCAGAGATAATCTCCGCTCCAGCCATGGCGGGTAGAAGCCCAGTCATTGATTTCTCAAATCCGGCCTGCTCATCAAATGTCTTCGAGTCCGTACATGGCCCGTGACCATCTACTGGTATATTGTGATAGTGAGCGATCTGAACGGCTGCCGCGGACATTAACGCAGTTTCCGCAGATCCCCATGACAGGAATCCTGTCCTCATGTCAATCGGCGCGCATCGAGCGCCGTAGATCACCGGTGAGCCGGGGTTACTCACTTGCACTATCGCGTTCATCGCAAGGTCTTCCGCGTTCTGCAGCACAAGTGAACCTGCGAGCGTTACCGGTCCAGTAGCGCCAAGCATGGGGCTTGAGTCAAGCATTACCGGGACTCGGGCTTTTGCACAATCAATCAGCTGCTTGGCACAATCTTGAGCAATCTTTAGAGGAGTCGAAGTAGCTGCCAAGAAACTCACGAGAGGCCGCTTCCTGAACTCATCTTCACTCTCGCTCACAGCATGAGCCATCTCGACGATTGTTCGAAAAGTCTCGTGTGTCAACGGAGAGAAGAAGAGGTGCTTTCGTGTAGTTTCAAGACAAACCTTGACCGCACAGATGTCGGCCACTTTTTGGGGGACATCGCTTGGAGACACATGCGTTGCGCAGAAAGAGATGTTCTCCAAGGCATCAACGAGTTTCGCAGCGATCTCAGTATCCCTGAGCGTTCCGTTTCGGCACTTCCCCGTATCCATGTCGAGAACCTTGGTGTAGGCACTTCCTGGCCGAGTGAAGATCCTTCCGCGCTCGATCAGCAAGTCGTGTTCCTTGTCTCGTCCGCCAAGGACGAGGCTATGAGGGGTCTTCTTGATCGTATCATCGATGACCTTTCCCGGAAACTTGACGACCTTTCTATTCTGATCGACCTCGCACCCGGCGGATTTGAGCAGCGTGAGAACATTATCCTCGTGTATCATGACTCCAGCTCGCTTTAGCACATTCAGAGTTGCAAGATGAATCTCATCAAGCTGCTTTGCATTAAGAACTGAGTACAATCTACCCCGCTCTTCCCAGTTGCTACCAAGAAATGCTTCTTATTTAGGAACTCGTTATGGGAGTTGGGCGGGCGTGACTGTTCGTACATCAGTTATGTGGTAGCGACTTGACATAGGGAAACCTTTTTGCGGACACGAAAGAGCCCTATTGTCGGAAGTAGACTAGAGTTGGAGGTACAAGAACAGCTTGGATCGCTTCTTCCACGGATGAAAACTGATCCGCCCGGACCGAACTCAAAGGCGATCGCGACGATCTTGGGTGAATTCGAGACGCCGACTCTCTCCCCGGTTCGCATGGGAGAAACCCCTACCGCGTGGAAGCAAGCGCGTGGAGCAAATGTGATCGACGTTGACGACAACCTGTACGTTGACATGACCGCAGCCTTCTGTGTCGGGATTGTGGGTCACTGTCACCCGAAAGTCGTGGAAGCGATCAAGACACAAGCAGGCATCATGATGCATGCCCCCGCCGCCCAAGCGCCCAACCTGCTTAGAGCTGAACTGGTCAAGAAGATCGCTCAGATCGTTCCAAGACCGCTGAAACGGACTCATCTGCTTACAGGCGGAGGCGAAGCGATTGATGTCGGCCTCAAATTGGCACGTCTTCACACTCGCAAGATGGAAGTAATGGCATTTCAGGGTGGCTTTCATGGCAAGACCCTCTTTGCGCTCTCAGCAACAGCTCGCCGGCACTACCGTGCTGGATTTTTACCGCTCGTGCCAGGAGTCTTCCACGCACCATTTCCCTATTGCTACCGATGCCCGTTCGGAGAGAAGGTCTCCTGTGGCGACTGCTCGACCCAATGCCTGAACTACATCGAGCACATGATCAAAGACCCTGCCTCCGGCGTGACAGAAGTAGCTGCGATGCTCGTCGAGCCAGTGCAAGGCCATGAGGGATGGATAATCCCGCCCAAGGATTTCCTGCCGGGACTGAGAAGGATATGCAACGAGAACAACATACTCCTGATGCTGGATGAGATCATCACGGGATTTGGAAGAACCGGCAAGATGTTCTGCTTTGAGCATTACGGAATCGTACCTGACATGCTCGTAGGTGCGAAAGGAGTGGCAAGCGGCTTCCCGATTTCGCTAGTGGTCTCGACGGACAAGATCATGGATTCCTGGGGCGACTTCCAGCACACGAGCACTTTTTCGGCAAACCCGCTCGGTTGTGCGGCTGCTCTCGCAAGCCTCGACGTAATAGAGAGGGAAAGACTGGTCAAGAAATCAGAAAAAATGGGTCAGGAATTCCTGAAGCGTCTGGAAGAGATGAAAGATAGGCACAGACTCATCGGCGATGTGCGCGGTCTTGGCATGATGTGCGGCCTCGAACTCGTCAAGGACTCAAAGAAAACACCTGCAGTCGAAGAGACGAAGAAAGTCGTCGAATACGGATTGAAACACGGCGTGATCCTTCAACCACCCGGCGGCCGGTTCGCCAATGTACTGAAGATGTCACCGCCTTTGGTGATCACAGAAGAGCAACTTGACTTCGGGCTACGAACCGTCGATGACGCACTCACATTTGCGGAGAAGCATTGAGAGGAGACCATGCGATTGAGCGACAATACTTATTCCCAGCTCGGGCTTGAGGGAAGAGTCGTAGTCGTAACGGGGGCAGCCCGGGGCATAGGAGAAGCTATCGCACGAGCTTTCGGATCGCACAGGTGCAGCGTTCTGGTTGCTGACAGGATGAGACGGCCTGACGGCCAGCAACGCGCTCAAGCAACTGCAGAAGCTATCGCCAAGAACGGCGGCCGCGCCTTAGCAATGAAAGTCGACGTATCTGACAAGGCGCAAGTCGAGAAAATGTTCCAGACTGCTGTCGACAGTTTTGGCCGGGTCGACATATTCGTAAACAACGCTGCGATCATGAAAGGCGGCTCCCTCGTCGACATGAACGACACAAACCTCCAGGAGCATTTCGATGTGAACGTGAAAGGTTGCTTCTACTGCTGTCAGCTTGCAGCAAAGCAGATGATCAAGCAGGGCTCCGGGGGCAAGATCGTGGTGATTGCCTCGGTGGATGGTTTGGAGGCAGAGGAGGGAATCGTCGCATATTCTGCAAGCAAGGCAGCCCTCACGCTCATGACAAAATGCATGGCCGTCGAACTCGCGCGGCACAAGATCAACGTCAACGCGATCGCTCCGGGCTGGGTGGCTACGGACATGAGTATCCCATACATGACCGACGAACTCTACAAGGAGCTGGGCAGAAGAATCCCCGCGGGCTACATGGCGAAACCAGAACAGATTGCTGGCGCAGCGCTTTTCCTAGCTTCACCGCTCTCCGACTACGTGATGGGGCACGTACTTGTGGTTGATGGAGGCTTGATGTCGAACATCACTGTAAAGGCTGGCGAACAGTCAGTTCAGTACACATGATTTGTAAAGAGACAATCCATTTCTCTAGTGCCGGCCCTTGGTAGATCTCAGGCACGAGTGGGCTGCGCTAGAGAACTCGAAGTAACCAGTTCACGACGAACTGCAACAGAAGTCTGTGAGCAGCATCCATTTGTGCTCCAAGAGAATACACGCAACAAACTAGACCTAACGACCGACAATAGCGAACCCGGCCTACCTTTGTGTTGGGTCGAGCCCCTGCCTTTCCGAAAGGCTATTAAATCCACAGGCTGGTAGTTGGGAGGTATGTCAACTGAAAAATCCGAAACTCAACAAGCTGACGTTTCTCGCAGAAGATTCCTAAAGATCGGCGCCGGTGTTGTCGTCGTTGCGGCCGCTGGCGCAGCAGGATACTACTATCTGACGCAACCGCCATCGGGTCCACCGACACCAACCACCAGCATGACCGAGGCCACGACCTCAGCTCCTCCACCAGTCGTTCCTGAAACGATCGAGTGGGGCATCTGGAGCTGGGGAGTCGAACTTGTCCAAGACAATGCTCGAATATTCATGGAAGGAAACCCGGACATTACCGTCAAGATCGACGACTATGGCCTAGACACGTTCGGGTCGGGGGTCGCAACTGCATTCGCAGGAGGAAAGCCTGCCGAAATGCTCTACTCCACACCGGACATCACAATCGTGTATCAGGCCTCGAAGCAAACCTACGACATGGAAGATAACTACCCCGAGATAACGAAGTACAACGGCGACATCTACCCAGGATACAGGTCCGGACTAGTGAATCCCTACACAGGCAAGATGTATGGCCTGTTCTACTATTCGGGTGGCCAGACTTTCGCCTACAATAAGAGGCACTATGAAGCTGCCGGTATCGGCGACCAACCACCGAAGACAATGGATGAACTCAGAGCAAATGCGCTGAAGATAAAGGCGAAGAGCGCTAGCGACAAGACCTTGCCCGAGTTTCCGATCGGCTACTTTGCTGGAAGCTGGGGCTTCACAGAATGTGCTGTCTACACGACCATGATGACCTTGACCGACCAGAAGCCACCATACTTGTTTGATGAGGACCTCAAGCCCATATTCAACTACAAGGGATCTCCGCTATTCAACGCGATCAAATTCGTCGGGGACACTATCTGGATTGACAAGACATCCACCCCCGCAGTCACGCAGTACGAAGAAGCCGACACCGTCAAAGTAATGGGATCTGGTAAGCACTCGACCATCTGGTTCCCCGACTACGAGCTTGCATACATAAACGCCACCGATTCGACGACAGGAAAACCTGCTACCGACGAAGCGTACAACCTCAAGGTCGCCGTGAGCCCAGGCTCAGGAGTAATCTCGAGTATCTACCGCACCTATTTGCCCTCGCACGTCGCAAATGACTCTACACCTAATCATCGCGACGCAGTCTGGAGACTAATGCAGTTCGTAGGAGGAAAGACTACCAACGCGAAACCTGACTTTGCGAACGGCAAGTATCAAGTGGTGAAGCGGTTGGCCATGCAGGCAGGGCTAGCATTTCCATACATATCCATGTGGGACGACAAAGAAATCACTGACTCGATGAGTGCCTGGATTGACCCGACCGCGAGGAAAGATGCCTTGGCCTTGGCCTACGACTTCTTCAACGACCCGAAGATGACTACGTGGTGGGGCGACTGGTTCGGATACTGGGCCGCCGGTGTCGTGAGACCCAGGTTCCAGTCCATCTGGCTGGGCGAACACGGAAAGCCTGCGAGCGACGACTACATCGCATCCGTGCTTGATGACATAGCTGCCGAATGGAACAAGATGAAAGCAGCCGCCGAGGCCTGACCAGAGCACAAGCACAAGTGTGACGCATTGAAGGGCGACCTCAGAGACATCTTGATAGGGCTGTTACCAGCCCTAATTCCCCTTTTTGTGTTCGGTTTCTATCCGTTAGGATATGCGTTTTACGCGAGTCTGTTTCGATACAATCTGAAGTATCCTCAGCAGTATAGGTTCATCGGAGGCGACAACTATGTTGCCGTCACTCAGATGTACTATTGGACTGGTTCGGTCACGAGTAGTGTGTACTTCGCCGTTATCGCAATTCCGATAATCACATTCGCTTCCCTTGGATTGGCGATGCTTGCTGCAAGAAGATTCAGAGGTGCAGGATTTCTACAGTGGTTGATCCTCATCCCGTGGGGGATCCCGTATGTAGTCGCGGGACTGAACTTCAGGTGGATATTTGACTCGAATTATGGACTATTCAACGCCGTTATGCTTAACCTTGGAGTCATAGATGCCTATGTGCCTTGGCTGACGCTGAAATGGCCCGCGATGCTAGTCGTCATCTTGTCATTCATTTGGGTCACCTTGCCTCTTCCAACGCTTCTGTTCATGGCAGGCATCCAATCGATACCGCAAGAACTCTACGAGGCAGCCAGCGTTGATGGCGCAAGAGCGTTGGCACGCTTCAGAGCCATAACTTTCACGTGGCTGAAACCGATATTCCTGATAGTCATCATCCTGATGACTTTGTTGTCAATACAGGTGTTCGACCCGATATATGTGATAACCCAAGGAGGACCGTCCGACTTCACGGCTATGATTACCTACTACACGTTTCAGGAGATGTTCACGTTCCTCGACTTTGGGCATGCGTCCGCGCTCGCTTTCATGATCTTCTTAGTCAGTATTGCCTTGATCTTTGCCTACTTCTATGTGCTCCGTTTGGGGCGCCTAAGACTGCGTGCATGAGGTGCGAGACGCTTGGGAAGAGGAGAACAAATCGCTCTCGGAGTGGCTGTGGTTCTGGTTGCTATCTGGATACTGTTTCCCGTATACTGGATGGTTAATCTGAGTCTCCAAATGGAACCTCAGGTCACGACAGTTCCACCTTACTATGTTCCTCCGACGCCTACGACGAGGAACTTTGAGTTCGTTCTCAACGCCGCGCAAGCGGTCAAGGAACGTTTGAAGTACTTTGGAATCGGCGGGGAGTTCCTTCCTGCGGTTGCTGAGCAATATCCAATGGCGATCGTAAATAGTGTAGTTGTCTCGCTTTGCATCGTCGGGATCAACCTCCTTGCTGGAACTCTAGCTTCCTACACTTTTACGAGAGGCAGGTTCTGGGGCCGGATGAAGTTGTTCTACGCATCCATCGCCGGTAGACTGATTCCTCCAATTGCCGTGGTTGTTCCGTTCTACATAATTATGTATGGACTCGGACTGCTTGATACGATCCCTGCCGTGGTCATGATACATGCGTACTTCACTCTTCCCCTGACTATTTGGATACTGAATACGTACCTGGCCACGGTTCCAGAAGATGTCGAAGACGCAGCGAGAGTAGACGGCTACTCACGCCTAGAAACACTTCGAAAGGTGGTGTTTCCATTGATCAGGCCCGGGATAGTTGCAATCGGCATAATTAGCTTCATGATGTCTTGGACGGAATTCTTCTTCGCATTCATGGTGACTAAGACCGGAGCTGCTCGTACGCTTCCGGTCGTGATCGGCTTCATGGCTGCCCAACCCGTGAAGCCTGTCGGAATCATAATGGCTTCCGGGGTGCTTGCAATGATACCAGCGCTAGTCGTAATCGCAGTATTTCGTAGGTACCTGATTCGTGGTCTAGTGGCGGGAGCCGTCAGATAGATTCCGCGTTCTCAAAGCACGAATTCAGGGCGGATAGGTAACACTATCACTTTCATTGAGGACCCCTGCACGAAAAGCCGGCGTCACCCAATCGCCGAGTGACAGCCTAGGCGCTCAGTCTAGTTGTTCCTAGAGTAGTGTAAGCTCCGATTGTTTATCGAACACATGTATTCGATTCCTGTCAATGGCTAACCAGACATTGTCGCCTATGCTTGGTGTGAACGTTGGCAGCACTACTGCCTTCACTATGTCATCCCCGGCCTTCAAGTCAAGGATTGTTTCCGACCCTAGTGGTTCTATCGCATAAACCTCGGCCTGAATATCTTGCGAGCCTGACTTTTCCTTTGAAACAGAGATGTTTGAAGGTCTGACACCTAAGACCACTTCGGAGCCCAACCGCTCATCGCCCAAGTGTTCGCGGAACTCTGTTACATTCAGACTGAAACCGCTGAACATGATGAAGGACTTAGCATCCTTAGCTTCAAACTTACCCACGAGAGTGTTCATTGGTGGGCTGCCGACGAATTTGGCGACGAAAAGATCCTTCGGATGATCGTACACGCTCTCGGGGACATCAAACTGAGCCAGCTTCCCTTCGTTGATTACCGCTATCTTATCAGCCATAGACAACGCCTCAAGCTCATCTGGTGTACCGAAGATAACCGTTTGCTTCAGTTGCTCCTGCAGCTTTCTCAGCTCAGCGCGCATGAGTATTCTAAGCTTCGCATCGAGGTTACTTAGAGGCTCGTCCAAGAGGAAAACGTCTGAGGGTCTGACGATAGCTCTGCCGATTGCGACTCTTTGCCTCTCCCCGCCACTCAAGAGGCCGGGCCTTTTCTCTAGAAGGTGCGAGATGCCAAGCATCTCACCCACTTCTTTGACTTTCTTGTCAATATCCGCTTTCGACATTCGACGTTTCTTCAGCGGAAACGCCAGGTTGTCGTAAACGCTCATCTGAGGGTAAAGAGCAAAGGTTTGGAAGACCATCGAGACATTCCTTTCAGCGGGTTGCAGCCTGTTGACGAGCTTGTCGCCGATACGGATGTTTCCGCTCGTCTGGCTATCGAGGCCGGCAATCATCCGTAGGGTTGTTGTCTTGCCTGCACCAGGTGGACCGAGTAAGGCAAGGAATTCTCCATCCTTGACTTCCAGATTCAGGCGGTCGACGACGTTCGCCTTGCCCAGCTTCTTTGTTAGATTCTCAAGGACTACTCGAGCCATTTCTTCAAACCCCTCTTAAACCAGCGCTTTCTCCGTTTCCTTGTCAAATATGTGAATTCGCTTCGCGTCAAACGCTATCGTCAGCTTCTCCCCCTCAGCCGCCTTCACGGTTCGAGGAACTACGGCTTTAACGACTTGATTCGCAACTTGAAAGTCGATGATCTTCTGATCCCCGATGGGTTCCACTAGGTAGACCTCAGCATCAATGCTGCCTTTGCCACCGCGGGGTTGAATAGAGATGTCATGCGGCCTAACGCCGAATACTAGTTTCTTGCTTCCGCCCACCAGCGCCTCCTTAAGGTCGGTCACATCCAATGTGAAAGCCTCAAACTCAAGCAACACCTTGTCGTCCTTTTCAATCCGAGCGCAGTCCAAGAAGTTCATTGTGGGGCTTCCGACGAATCCAGCTACGAACAAGCTCTTGGGGCGATCGTAGAGATCGCTGGGCGAGCCATATTGCTGAAGTTCACCTTGGCTCATCACACCGATCTTGTCAGCCATCGACATGGCCTCAACTTGGTCGTGGGTCACGTAGATCGTGGTTTGCTTGAGCTCCTGGTGTATGCGCTTTAGCTCAACCCTCATGGTCGCACGTAGTCGCGCGTCGAGATTAGTCAGCGGCTCGTCGAGCAGCAACACTCTGGCGTCTCTCACATAGGCCCTGCCCAGAGCAATGCGCTGCTTTTCTCCGGCAGTAAGCCCCATAGCGTCCTTGTCCAAGAGATGACCGATCCTAAGCATCTCAGCAGTCTTCTTGACTTTGCTGTCGATCTCGTCTCTCTGCATCTTCCTTTGCTTCAGGGGAAATGCTAGATTATCCTTCACGGTCATTCCGGGATAGATGGCATAGAACTGGAAGACCATAGCGATCTCTCGTTGCACAGGAGTGAGATCGTTTACGACTTTGTCGCCGATCCAAATCTTGCCTTCGTCGGGTTTCTCGAGCCCCGCAATCATCCTCAGTGTTGTGGTTTTTCCGCAACCTGAGGGGCCCAGCAAACAGGCCAGAGTACCATCAGTCACTTCCAAATCCAAGTCCTTGACAGCATCGAGTTTGCCGAAACGCTTTGTCAAGTTCTCGATTTTGACGTTCGCCAATTGACCGTTGCCTCGTTATGGAATCTGCATAGGAGAAAGCCCGTCCAGCTATATGTCTTATCCAACCCGCCGTATTCTGCTAAGACTCCTCTTGACGCGTAAGGCTTGTGGGCACACCAACCAGTAGCTTTGGGCCTTTTCGAAAAGCTCTTTTGTGTTCGATACTCTTTCTACTAAGCCGGTGAGACACATCAGAGTCCAAGAGGAACGAGATTCATGAGTAAAGTGAAGTATGGTATTATTGGTTTGGGCTGGTTTGGAGAGTACCACGGCGACGCTCTAGCAGGCCTCCCCAATGTTGAGATCCATGCGCTATGCACGCGTACAGAGTCGCGACTCAAGGACCTCGGCAGGAAATTTGGTGTCAAGAACCTGTACACCGACTACAATAGGATGCTGGCCGATCCGGAATTGGATGCGGTCAGTATCACCACGATGTGGGATCAGCATATAGCTCCGACGTTGGCAGCCATCAAAGCGGGCAAACACGTTTTCCTTGAGAAACCCATGGCCTCCACAGTCGAAGATTGTCGTTCCATCGTCAGGGCAGCACGTGCATCGGCCAAATGCTTCATGGTGGGTCACATCGTCCGATTCAATCCGCGTTATGCCGCTGCCAAACGAGAGATTGCCGCCGGAAAGATCGGTAAGATCCTCTCCATCTACGCTCGCCGCAATGTACCAGTCTCAGTCGGCGCCAGCGTGCTGCCCAAGATCGGCCCGATCATCGGCGACGCCGTTCACGACACTGACATCATGCTCTGGTACACAGGCGCAAAGATCGAGACAACATACGCCCAGACACTCAACGTGTTCGGCCACAAGTACCCAGACATAGGTTGGACAATGTACCGTTTTGACAGCGGTGCAATTGGCGTCTGCGAGAATGTGTGGTGCATGCCAGACAAGAATGGCTTCTTCCCTGACGAGCGAATGGAAGTGATAGGCACCGAGGGTGGCATTCACATACAGGAGACATATCCGAGCATGTCCGTCATAACTCGTAACGATGTTTACACTCCGGATCCCACCTATTGGCCCGAGATTAGACCCGGCGTCAGAGGAGGAGCCTTGGCAGAAGAACTCGAGTACTTTGTGAACTGCATCATCAACAAGACTCCGCCAACAATCATTAGCCCAGAAGAATCTATGGCTGCTGTCCAGGCATGCTTGGCTGCAGAGGCGTCAGCGTCCTCTGGCAAAGTAGTCTCAGTACAGGGTTTCAGCTAACACCAGCCCACTACTCACCCTTGGATGGAACAGAACGAAGACGAGGCGAGTCACAGTAGGCTCCAAACAAACCCCACCGAACGAGGATCGAGCCCTCTGGAGTACGCGGGTGGCTGCTACGATAACGCTTTTCAATGATGACGTGTCATCATTGGGCCCATCTGCTGCGATGGGATTGTCGAATGCGCAAAGAGTATGTCATGCTCGTCGTAACGACGTTCATTTGGGGTTCAGGGCATCCGATTATCAAGCTGATTCTGGCCGATTTAACTCCAATTCAAATCTCAATGTTGAGCTCAGCACTCGGCGCATTTGCAGTTGCCATAGGCCTGATAGTCACGAAACAAGCGCGGAATCTTACCAAGCTTCGCGGGAGAGGCTTGTTGCTTGCGCTAGTGTCCGGCACAATTATGTTCTTCTTGTACCCGATGCTCAGTTTCTCAGCGCTTCAGAGGATACCAGCGTCGACGAACTCGATACTGGTTGCGACTAGCACGATCTTCGTCGCCCTGTTGTCGCCTGTTTTTCTTAAAGAGAGAATGGACTCCAAGGGAACCGTGGCGGTTGTACTTTCATTTGTGGGTGTTGTTCTGGTCGTTCTGAGTACAGGTGGACAATCGACGGATCTTTCGGCGTTGAACGTAATCGGGTGCTCCCTTTCACTATTCGGGGCCATTGCGTCAGCATCATATGCTATCATAGGGAGACGACTCATGTCAGCATACGATGCGCTTTCTGTCACTCTGGTGGGTTCGCTCCTCGGAGCGATCCTTCTTACGGTCGTGGTCGCTGTGACCTCCGGATTCGATCAGCTTGCACATGCATCCTCACTCAACTATGCGCTCATGGCATATTGGGGGATTTTTTCAGGTCTTGCCTACGTAATGTTCTATTATTGCCTGAAAAGGCTCGAGGCAACTAAGGCGAGTTCATTCATCTACCTGAGCCCGTTCTTTGCGGTGACATTATCCATCGCAATACTTGGCGAGAAGATGACAGTCCTATTCTTGGCCGGGATGGCGCTCGTACTCGTAGGAATCTGGGGCGCCCAAAGGAGCAAGTCACTATCATCTGCTACGAGTTGAATCAGGAGAACAACTTCTTCGCTCAAAGTTCTCACAAGAGGGCGCGCTCGGATCAGCTGAGCATCTGGGATTGTCAAGAAAAGCAGAGAACTAACGGAGCTGCGAACACCTGAGCAGACTTGGCAGAGAAATCCCAACCCCCCTCCCAGAGGGATGCCTTCCAGTTCAGCTAACCAATGCTGGGGTTCAATGCATCCGGTTCATAGGCTAAGCGTTCAGTGGTAGGTTGACAGGTGCCCCTCTTTTCGCAGACTCGTAGCACGCTGCCGTGATCTCCGTGCCTTGTCTTCCATCGAAGGCACCGGCGGTTGGTTTCTTGCCTTCAAGGATGCAGTCAACGAAACTCCGCACCATCTCTTTGTCGGCGTCGCATCCCCAGTAGTTCCATTCAAGTCTGTTGTTGGGCGGGTCCGCTTGTGTCACGTAGACGACCTGCCTGAAAGCATCTAGGAGCAGGAGACCTTCCGTGCCTATGATCTCAAGAGTCATGTCGCCCCACATGTACCAGGGCGCAGACCTAGACCAGCTTCCATCTATTGTACCAACAGCTCCGTTTCGGAAGTCAATCATCGTAAGGGCGTTGTCCTCTACCGGGATTTCGGTGTGTATGTTCTTACCTATTGTGGTGTACACTCTGCGGGCTTCGCTTTTCGTATACCACCGCATCATATCTGACAGGTGAACCGTATGGTCCATCACCGATCCTCCTCCGGATAGCTCAGGTCGGGCAAAGAAGCCGGTCTGTATTTGTTCAAGCCACTTCAGGTGATTTGTGCCCGTGATAGCGACGATCTTTCCAATCTGGCCCTTGTCGAGAACGTCCTTGATCAGCCTTGAGGCCGCGTGGTACCTCATGACGAAGCACATCTGGAACGTTCTCCCAGCTGTCTGGGCTGCTCTCATCATGTTGTCTGCGTCGGCCAGTGTCGTGGCCATTGGTTTCTCGCATAGGATGTGTTTTCCTGCTTCTGCTGCGTCGATGGCCATCTTGGCGTGCTTTGTATTCTCGGACGTCACGACTACTGCGTCAACATCATCTCTTCGTAGAACGTCATGATAGTCCAAGTAGTAGTCGACGTTGTATCGCTGTCCGGCCTCTTTCGCCCTTCCGGGATCCTCATCTGCGACTGCTACCAGATTCGCCCCTGGCAGCTCCTTGACGGCTCTCGTGTAGCTGTATGCATGGAAGTGCCCGAAACTCAATGTCGCAACATTTACTCTCTTCATTATTCAACCCTCCAGAGGGAGTCTTACGACATCCCCGGTTTTCGAAGAACGAATGGCTGCCAAGGCAACTTCCAAGCTCTTCTTGGCCTCCTCACCGTTAGTCATTGGCTCGGTGTTATTTATCACGCAGTCGGCGAAATGGCGTATCTCTCGATAGTATGGGTCTATTGGGAATGGCATTCCAGGCACAGGGGAGGAAGTTTCGGGACTAAACCCCTCAACTTTCCCTTTTGACATTACTGTAACCGGCGTAACCGAGAGATTGTCCACAGAGATGAACCCCTTTCTTCCCGCGATCTCGAAGTAGGTCGTGAACGGGTATTGAGGGGGAACGGCCCAGCTCGCCTCAATATGAGCTATCCCGTCGTGCTCGAACCGCATGATGATCAGCGCGTGGTCATCGCATACGCCTTTCTTGTGAACGAGCCGGCCCACCTTCGCGTACACGTGCTTGACTCTATCATCGAAACACCAGCGCGTGAAGTCAATGTCGTGGATCGCCAAGTCAATTCCAACTCCTCCACTCATTTTGGGATTCAAGAACCAACTCCGTGTTCCCCACATCGGCAACGGTCCCGCACGGTGACCTCGTGATATTATTGGTTCACCTATCGCGCCCTGCGAGACGAGTTCCTTGATCCTGGCGTACTCGGCGAAGAAGCGAATACAGTGTGCGACCATAAGCTTCACACCAGCCTTTCTGGCAGCACCGATCATTTGATCCGCGTCCTTCAAAGACAGCGCCAGAGGTTTCTCGACCAACACTTGCTTTCTTGCCTTGACAGCGGTCATCACATGTTGCTTGTGCGTGTAGGTCGGAGTGCAGATGTCGACGACGTCAACGTCTGCCTCATCCGTAACCTGTGCAAGATTAGAGTAGGCCCTAGTCTTGAATTTCTTGGCGATTGGCCTAGCCATATTCTTGCGTACATCAACTATCGCAACTATCTTGGCTTCAGGAATCATCGACCAAGCGTTCAGATGAACGCCGCCCATGAAACCGCAGCCAACTACCGCGACGCCCATTTTCTTCAAAGATGCCACTTGCTGATGAGGTCAGAGCCTGGTGAGCGTATATTACACTTTTCGTGGAAAACAAATTCTGAGCTATCCACCCTGATATGTCCCTCAATAAGTAGATTGCGAGAAGTTGAGTGAGTGTAGGAGTCAGTTTCCGCTAGAACATTCTCTCGAGGTGAGTTCAGGCTGGAACTACACTCAACGTTGAGCATCTCCATCTTGCTGAATCGCTCCACAAGAAACATACCGGGAGGGGCTCTCAAGATAGAATCGAGGGACACATCACAGTGGATAGAACACATAGATTCATAGATAGAAAGCCATATAGACAGTAGGAAAGTCAGGCTAGTCCTCGGAGCGCCTTCATTTTCATGGCGAAGAAACTCCAGCTTAGTCGCCTTGCAACTTTCGGCGCAGTCGCGATTC
>Ga0315289_10004107_pt1 | contig 21812 bp, 23 predicted proteins | sample YL17G11_40_MG_FD_203452 | JGI IMG/M metagenome (GOLD analysis project Ga0315289, IMG submission 203452) | Sediment microbial communities from Yellowstone Lake, YNP, Wyoming, USA - YL17G11_40 | ecosystem: Environmental > Aquatic > Freshwater > Lake > Sediment | place: USA: Wyoming | collected... | reverse complement strand
CGGCTGGCACTTAGGCATTGTTTGGCGGAGAAACATTCTAAGCCCCGAACTGAGGAAAAAATCAAACAATCCATTAAGTTAGATCGCGGACGCCGGGAGCCTTTTTAACCCTAACTTGATGGCTATGAGCATCGATGTACTCCTATTAGATTGAACTAACAGGAGTTTATGTTATGAGTTTCAAATATTCCACATTATATTGAGAGAGAACCCTCGTGAATTTCAAAGAAGCCATCGTTGCTCACGCCAAGTGGAAAATCACGCTTTCGAATTATCTCAAGAGTCCTGACGGCTCACTCAAGCCGGACGTCGTCGGCCTCGACTCGCGCTGCGCCCTCGGTCAATGGATTTATGGGGAAGCGATCGGACGTTGCGCTGGCAACCCGGACTACGAAAAACTGCGCGCCGATCACGCGAAGTTTCACCAAGCGGCCGCGGCAGTGATCCGAGAGATCGAAGTGCTAGCTCATAAAACTGAAAACGAGCTGCTCGGCGAATCGAGCGCCTACGGTCAGGCTTCCTCGCTCGTGATCTCGACTCTGGAACAATTTGGCCGCGAGCACGTCGATCAAGCGCTCGCGACGACGCAAATGCCGGACGGCGAACTCCCGATCATTTGCTGGAAGCTGGAGACGCAACTTAGCGCGATGGACCCGACGTTCGTTCCGGACCCGACCGCGCGCGGGTCGCTCGCCTATCTTGACGGCATCGCCACCAAACTAGCGGAGTCAGTCGATACGTCGCAGAAATTCATGAAGCAATTTCTTGACAACGCGGTGGGGGGGATTTTTTCCGTCAACCGACGCGGATTCATCAACAACGAGTATTCTCGGGTCACCGAAGAGTTCCTGCTCGACAGGCCCGCCGGGAAGCAGTTTGCGTCGCTTTTTGGCAGGGAGGATCAATCGCGGCTCGATGCGCTCGTTAGCCGCATTTTTTCCGGCGCGTCCAACTTCTCGACCATCGCGGCCGAACTGCCGCGAGAGCTCTTTTTGAATCTTTTCAATCTGGAGTTTTCCTACCGCCCAATCTACGACCAGACAGGGGCGCTCACCGACTTTTTGGTCGTCATGAAAGACGTGACGAGATTGAACAAAATGCAGGAGGCATCCGAACGTGAGGTGGCTCAGGCGGAGGAGGAGACGCGGCGCGAGCGCGCTCGATCGTTCAACAACGCCAAGCTGGCCTCGCTCGGCGAGATGTCGGCCGGCGTCGCACACGAAATCAACAATCCACTCGCGATAATCTCGGGAACGATCGGCTTGATCCCGAGGTTTGTCGGCGATCCTACCAAGTTGGAAGCCAAGCTCGAGGCGATGAAGAAAGCGTCGGAACGCATCGGCAAGATCGTCAGCGGCCTCAAGAAATTCTCCCGCTCGGACGACGGCGGCAAGCACGAGGTCCACCCCGTGCGACGCGTCGCGGGCGAGGCCGTAGGCTTCACCGACACCAAATCAAATCGCAGCGCCACGCCCGTCCAATTTCAATGTGACTCCGATGCCACCATCCGATGTGACGAGGTCGCGATCGGTCAAGTCATCATCAATCTTGTCAACAACGCCATCGACGCGGTGGAAAATCTGCCGGAAAAGTGGGTGAAAGTGACCGTCACCGACGACGGGCCGAGCGTCGTCCTGCGCGTGAGCGACTCCGGCGGCGGCATCCCGCCCGAGGTCGCGGAAAAAATGTTTCAACCGTTCTTCACGACCAAAAGGCTCGGCGAAGGCACTGGCCTAGGGCTCTCGATTTCGAAGGGAATTTTGACTGAGCACCACGCGACAATCGAGGTCGTCCCGAACGTTCCAAACACTTGCTTCGAAATTCGCTTCCGCAGGGTCGAGGAAAAATCACATGCTGCTTAATATTGTCTATCTCGACGACGAGCCAATGCTGTGCGAGATCTTCGTCGACTTTTTCTCGGCTGAAGATCGGATCGTCCGGACTTTTACGGACCCAAACGAGGCAATCGCGTCCATGCGCGCCAACCCGCCCGACGTTCTCTTTATCGACTATCGACTGCCCGGAACCACTGGCGACCTCGTCGCGCAGTCGCTTGATCCCAACATTCCAAAATACCTGATCACCGGCGACATCACCGTCAACACCACCTATCAATTCAAACGGGTGCTACCGAAGCCTGTCGACGAGAGCGTCATTGGCGAGATATTGACGAACGTGGCCGCCGCGTAGAGAAACGGTCGCGGCATTGACCGGACTCCGTTCCAACATCGACGCGATTTTAGCGCTGGCCCCACCTTGCGGTAAAGGCGGCCTGTTTCCGTTCAAAGTTGCGCTGCGCAATGGCGCAGGCGCTCTTGGCGTAGTCCAGCACGTCGATTTTTGCGGGGCTCGGCCTCAAATCTCGCCGATCAAATCGCCGCAAGGATCGAGCACGCGATCACGTTGATCACGAGGAAGTACGGCGCGTTGAGGAGGGCGTAGCGCAGCGGGTGCGGCATGTTCGGGTTGATCGCGACGTTCGTCATCGTCGCCACGAGGTAGCCGACGCCGACGAGCGCGCCGAAGCCCACGGCGTCGCCGATGCTGGCAATACTCAACGCCGAGAAGAAGATAAGTAACACCGCTGGAGTATAGGAGAAACAAACGCACTTTTCCCTTTAGGTTCGACCAGGTATGGGCACGGATCTAGCCTTCAAAATGCCAGTGATTATTGAACGCCGGGCCCTACCCCGCGGCCATGCATAGGCGCTTTTTTCGAAAAGCGTCGCCGATCTCCCACGTGCTTTTGTCGATCAACTCGATTACGTGATCACCCTCTGCGCGGAAGAAGTCTGTCCGATAATTATCTCGAAAGCGAAAAAACTTCATTGGCCACTCCATGATCCCGCAGGCAAAGAAGGCACAGCTGACGAGCAAATGGTGCGAATTAGGAAGACGCGCGATCAAATTAGGAACAAACTCGAAGAGTTCGCGCGGGAATTGGCTACCCAAGGAGTATAGTAATGGGAAAAATTACAACCCAAATAAGGCAATGGCCAAACCAGCAGCCATACGTTTTCCTGGTCGTTGCTGCCGTCTTATGGTTTGCACTATATCAAACGTTACTTCCCGCGTCTGAAGCTCTCGTCGGACTCCTTCCCGTCGACCGCGCTAGTCATCTCGGCGGTGCGCTTCAGTTTTTCTTTTATGACACTCCAAAAGTACTGATGCTGCTAACAGGCATCGTATTCATCATGGGAATGATCAACTCGTACTTCACTCCAGAAAGAACGCGTGCACTTTTAGCGGGACGCACGGAAGGTCTGGCCAACGTCATGGCGGCTAGTCTCGGCGTCGTCACGCCATTTTGCTCTTGTTCAGCCGTACCGCTCTTTATCGGGTTCGTGCAGGCTGGAGTACCTCTTGGCGTTACCTTCTCTTTCTTAATCGCAGCTCCCATGGTGAACGAGGTGGCCCTTACGCTGCTCTTCAGCATGTTTAGCTGGAAAATTGCACTTCTGTACCTGGCATTGGGTTTGTCTGTGGCAATTAGCGCAGGCTGGATCATTGGACGCATGAAAATGGAAGCCTATCTTGAGGATTGGGTCCGCAATATGCCCCGCATCCAGGCAATCGCCGGTAGCTCGGGCATGACCCTTTCCGAGCGTATTGACGGCGGGTTCTCGTCGGTTCGGGAGATCGTCGGTAAGGTTTGGCCATACATTTTGGGGGGAATTGCCATTGGCGCCGGGATTCACGGCTATGTTCCCGAGGAGTTCATGGCTTCATTCATGGGCAAAGAGGCGTGGTGGTCCGTCCCCCTTGCCGTCATTATCGGGGTACCGATGTATACAAATGCAGCAGGTGTCATTCCAATTGTCCAAGCGCTTCTAGCAAAAGGTGCGGCACTCGGCACGACACTTGCTTTTATGATGAGTGTTATCGCACTTTCGCTGCCAGAAATGATCATTCTCCGCAAGGTGCTCAAGGTTCGGCTGATTGTCACCTTTGCTTCAGTCGTTGCGGTAGGAATTTTAATAGTTGGCTATGTGTTTAATTGGGTTTTGTAAAGAGTCATCAAAAGTAGGAGTAAAAATATGAAAAACATCAAGGTACTCGGCACTGGCTGTGCGAATTGCAAAAACACAGTGAAACTAATCGAAGACATTGCAAAGCAACGCGGTGTGGAAGTCTCAATTGAAAAGATCGAGGATATTCAGAAAATCATGACCTTCAACATCATGTCTACGCCAGGAGTCGTGATCGACGGGCAGATTGTCCACGCTGGCGGTGTGCCGGCAAGGAGTAAAGTTGAGAGTTGGTTTTGATCTCTTTAGTAGGAAGTCAACAATCGCATTTTCGTCCACCAATAACTCGGAGGCTCTATGAACATCAAAGAAGTAAACCCGAACGAAGCGCTGCATTTGGCAAAATCCGGAACGATCTTTGTTGATGTAAGAGAAAAACTGGAAACGGATACGGCAAAATATGGTGTCGCAAACATCATTTATTTGCCTATGAGCGAGCTTGAACAAACTTTTTCGGCATCCCTTCCAGCGGACAAGAATACTCAAATCGTCCTGGCATGCCGTGGAGGCGGACGAAGTATGCGCGCTGCGGAGTTTCTTCAAACCAAAGGATACAAGAACCTCTTGAATCTAGCGGGAGGAATTCTGGCGTGGTCCACTCAAGGACTTCCGATTCAAGGGACCGTAGAGTCCAGCTCCAAAGACGGGTGCTGCGCGACACCCACTGCCGTGAAAGAAGAACCTAAAAAAGAAGAAGCAGATAGCTGTTGTTCGAAATCAAAATGCTGCTGATCCTTAAATGGTGTCGAATACGGCAGCGGTGTGCGACGAGGTAGCCAAATGAACACTCAAAAGATGTTATTTCACGTTAATGCATTAAGGATTGACGCGCACGGAAGCCTAGCGCGATGCAAGCAAGCAAGTATTGCGCTGGACACAGACCTCGCCGGCAATCCCAATGCGTTTAATCCAGCAGAACTTCTTCTCGCGGCGCTATCGGCATGCATGATCAAAGGCATCGAGCGCGTTCTTCCCATTCTGAAGTTTTCCTTGCGCGGAGTTGAAGTGCGTGTTGATGGTGTCCGACAAGATGTGCCGCCTAAGATGGAATCTATTACCTACGAACTCATAGTTGACACTGATGAAACGGATCATCGCCTAGAACTTCTGCATGACAATGTGAAAAAGTTCGGAACAGTGTTTAACACCGTGGCACCCGGTACTCAGCTGACAGGAATTCTTCGTCGCAAATCGGCTGATCTATGAGTAACGACCACTCTGGCCACAACCATTCTAATTTGGCAATCAATCGGACATTCGCACTTGCGATTATTCTAAATGTAACCTTTGTTGCAGTTGAAGCATTCTATGGCTGGCGTGTCAATTCGCTCGCATTGCTTGCAGATGCTGGCCACAATTTAAGCGACGTCGCTGGATTGGTGCTTGCATGGGCTGGAGTACTAGCAGGGAAATTACGCCCAAACCCCCGGCATACTTACGGCTGGCAAAGAGCATCGATTCTAGCCGCTTTCACCAACGCGCTAGTCTTATTAGTCGCGATGGGCGCTCTTGGTTGGGAGGCTTACGGAAGACTGCAGTCGACTCCAACCACCAGTGGAGAAACCATCATGGTTGTTGCTGGCGTTGGTATTGTCCTAAATGGACTTACCGCCTTGCTGTTTTTAAAAGGCAGGACAGACGATCTCAATATTCGCGGAGCGTTTCTCCATATGATCGCTGATGCCGCTGTTTCTGCAGGAGTTGTGATCACCGGCGGACTCTATTGGCGATTCGGCTGGGCGTCGCTCGACCCCATCGCCAGTATTTTGATTGCGTTAATCATTATCGCTGGTTCGTTTAGCCTGTTCCGTCAATCACTTCATATGCTCTTTGACGGCGTACCCGCGCACATCGATCCACTGGCAGTGCGGACCTACTTAGGGTCACTTGTAGGCGTCGAAAAAGTTCATGATTTACACATATGGGCTTTAAGCACTTCCGAAACAGCGCTTACGGTTCACTTAGTGATGCCGCAGGGACATCCTGGCGATGATTTTCTCGGCAAGACAGAAAGCACTTTGCACGACCGCTTCAAGATATCACATTCGACGATTCAAATTGAAATCACTGCTCGGACACACGAGAATTCGAATTCACATGAATAAAGGAAGGACTATCTTCTAAGCACAATCTTGAAGACTTATAGAGGACATTAAAATGACGCGAATTCTATTTTTATGCTCAGAAACATCTTCCCGAACGCAGATGGCGGAAGGACTAGCAAGAAACGTCCTGGGTGTACGCGCTAAAGTAAGTAGCGCTGCGTCTCAACCGACGCCTATCCATACTCAGGCCGCAGCAGCCATGGCAGAGATTGGAATTGACATCAGCCAACAGCAAGCGAAGTCATTGGATTCCATAGATTTCACTGATCTTGATTTTGTAATTACGCTCGATTCAAGTATAGATTTGCCTACCTTGCCAAGTCACGTGAAACACCTAAAGTGGAACGTCCCTGCTCCGGAACACGGGCAAACTGAATTAACACCAGAAATGCTACAAAAACGTTTTTCTGCAGCCCGCGATCAACTAAAAATGCGCATTGAGGTACTAAGTAGTCTACTTGAACTTCCACCGGGCCCTGATTCTGCTGAATTTCACGGAAGTATCCGCGTAAAGGATCTTCCTCAAAGCGTGAGATTTTATGCTTGGCTATTAAACACCTGGCCCAAGAGTTGGACGCATCGCTCCGTCACCTTTATCAGAGCAGACTTGAAACTCAATTTTGTACTTCTGGTTTCAGACGATAAAACTTTACATCAAGACACGCTCTATCACCTTGGCATCGACGTTTCAAACCGCCAGGCCGTTATCGATGCCTATCACAACGCCGTCGCGTTTGGGTGCGTGATTGCCAAACCTCCTCGCACCACATGGATGGGGACTCCATTGCATGAGTTGTGGCTGAAAGATCCGGATGGTACGCTAATTGAAATCTATTCTCGTCTCAGTGAAGAGGAACTCAGGCAAAAACCAGCTGACGAGCGTACTGTTTTTTTAGTACCAGGAACGGAGACACCGAATGTGTGAGTTGCTTGCAATGTCCTGCCGTTATCCGGCCAGACTTACAAGCTCACTATTGGCACTAGCGTCTCATGCTCAAGGACCTAGTCGAAACCGCGATGGGTGGGGAGCAGCATTTTATCAGGGATTTGACGTTGATCTATACCATGCCGCCTCGGCCGCGGATTCAAGCCCAGAAGTTCGCCAGCTCGAATCTGACGGACCCATGACAACTCTTTCAATGGCTTACATTCGTCACGCGACACAAGGTCTAGTTGGCTTGACCAATACCGGCCCATTCGTTCGCGAATTGAATGGGCGCAAACGAGTGTTTGTACACAATGGCAACCTGAAGAACTTGACGCAATCACCATTATACAAAATAGGAACATTTCAGCCGGTCGGAGAAACTGATTCCGAACAGGCATTTTGCATGTTGCTTGAAGGTGTAAGAATAACGGAATCCGAAAGTCCAGAATTACCTTCCTTGAATTTGCGGTTGGACGCCGTAGCTGCATTCGCAGAGGTACTGAGGCCATTTGGACCGGCCAGCTTTCTATATGCTGACGGCGATGCATTGTTTGTTCATGCCGACAGACGACTCCAACCACTTACTGGCCAGGTCACAGCTCCCGCGCTTTTCCGACTGGACTGCTCTACCGACCAGCCTGCCTCGTTGCTTCGCGACTGCCATCTACCCGATGATGCTTCTAAACAGCACATGGTGCTGATCGCCAGTGTGCCACTAACTAATGAGCCATGGAAACCAATGCCAGAAGGCACTGTAATAGCAGTTTACAGAGGTGAAGTGGTCGCTCACAGGAAAATTTGAAGCCGTTGCTAAATATCTCTCATTATTTTGGCTCAATCAGTACAGATGCCGTGATGGAATTCGCAATAATGCAATTGGTGTGTGCTTTTTCGTGAAGGCGCTTTAGCTCCTCGGCCGCAGGCACCTTTTCACCACCAAACTTAATCTTTGGCTGAAGCCGTACACTCTGGATGCAGAGTTTTCCATTAGCATTCTTTTGGATCTCTGCGACTGCCGTGTCCTCGTAGGAGTCGATAATAAGCTTCGAGTTCGCCGCGATCGCCAAAAAGGTTAACATGTGACAGCTTACGAGGGCGGCGAGAAGCGTCTCTTCGGGATTTGCTAGCTCGGGGTTACCGTTAAACTCTGGCGCCGCAGATGCCTGATAAGTAAAGCCACCGGAAAACCGTATCTCGTGAGTACGGTCATAGGTCTTTGGCGCAAAATCTGGAGTCGATCGAACCCAGCTTAGATTTACTTTAAAGTCGGACATTCTCGCCTCCTCGAACATTGTTTCCCGTTTTGCAAAGCATGCATGAAGCATTCCAAACAATATCTGAAAGGAGTAATTTCGACATGCAAAAGAACAAACTCGGAAACGCCTTGATGTTTTCTAAAAAGAGGCGCTTATCTATGAAAGAAAGCGAGACAGAGTGCCCGAATTAGCAAAGAAACTCGAAACGTTATCATCCTCTACGATTCAGACTGCGTTTCGCACGAAATACCTGTTTTTCACCGGTAAAGGCGGCGTTGGCAAGACATCCATTGCATCGGCAACGGCAGTGACATTGGCAGCACGTGGAAAGAGCGTTCTACTAATAAGTACCGATCCTGCGTCCAACCTTGACGAAACCTTTGGCATAACACTTACAAATCATCCGATGCCTGTTCCCCAAGTTCCGGGCCTGATGGCGCTCAATATTGATCCCGACGCCGCTGCCGAAGAGTATCGACAACGAGTGATCGCTCCCATGATTGGAAAAGCAACTGACGTCGAGATTTCTGGTCTGCGGGAACAGCTATCTGGCGCATGCACGGTTGAAATTGCCGCATTTGATGAATTTGCAGCCCTGCTTTCTCATCAGGGTGTCGCCAGCGAGTTCGATACCATTATTTTTGATACCGCCCCGACGGGACATACGATTCGCTTACTCAGCCTTCCGAAAGCCTGGACAGGGTTCTTTGATATAAATGAACGAGGTGCAAGCTGCCTTGGACCGCATTCTGCTTTAAAAAACCAAGAATCTAGATTTGCGGCAGCTTTCGACGCCCTTAAGGACCCAAAACGAACCACCGTCGTATTGGTTGCCCGTCCCGAATTGAGCACCCTCAATGAAGCGGCCCGCACATCAAGCGATTTGAAAGAGCTTCAACTCACTAATCAGATCCTGGTCGTAAACGGCGTATTCCTCGCTAAAGACAAGAATGACCGATTGGCGCAGTCCCTTGAAGAAAAATCAACCGCTGCGCTTAACAAAGTGCCTCAAAGCATCAAAGGGCTGCCGCGCTATATTGTGCCGCTAAAACCGTTCAATACGGTGGGACTATCTTCGCTTATAAGGCTCTTAGAAGATGACTCTCTTGCTGAACTACCTGCGGTCTCACCTACACGATCAGCAGTCGCAAAAGCCACAATGTCGCTTACAACGTTGTCAAAAGAACTTGCACGCGATGAACGCGGTCTTGTTATGGTCATGGGAAAAGGCGGCGTAGGTAAGACAACTGTGGCAGCGGCACTCGCAGTCGCGATCGCTAAGCTCGATAAGAATGTTCATTTGACCACTACCGATCCTGCTGCACACTTGGCGCAGACAATTGCCGGTACTTTGCCAAATCTCACTGTCAGCAGGATCGATCCCAAAGAAGAAACGCGTCAATACACAGAAAAAATCTTAGCGTCAAAAGGTAAAAATCTCGACGTTGATGGCCTTGCGCTGTTACGCGAGGATCTAGCGTCGCCATGCACCGAGGAGGTCGCAGTATTTCACGCATTTGCCAAGACTGTTTTTGAAGCACGGCGAGGCATCGTCATACTCGACACAGCACCGACCGGGCACACGCTACTGCTTCTTGACGCTGCGGGTTCCTATCACCGCGAGATGCTCAAGAAGATGGAAGAAAGTGCGCCAGGAAAACTCACGACACCACTTATGATGCTGCAAGATGCGACTCAATCTAAGGTTTTGCTTGTTGCATTGGCGGAAACAACTCCGGTCAGCGAAGCTGCTGCATTGCAAGACGATCTTCGCCGAGCATCAATCGAGCCATATGGCTGGGTTGTTAACCGCAGCTTAGCGGCCAGCTCCACGTCCGATCCCGTTTTGATGCAGCGCGCCGCCAACGAGCACGAACAGTTGCAGCGGATCATGAATGGATTGGCAACGCGGGTGGCAATCCTTCCACTGATGCCAGATGAGCCGGTCGGCATTGAGCTACTTGAACAACTACTAGCGCAGGAATCGAAACCTTGACACACATTGCCTTTGGAAAAAAGGTAGGAGGGACTTATGTTTGTGAAGCGCATTTGGGAAATAGGTTTAACTGCTAGCACCATTTGCATTGGTTCCCCTCAACACAACACTCCAAACCTGCACGAGCTGTCATGCTTCCTTTCGGCAACAGTTAATTGATGATGGTAAAGGTGCTAGGCATCAGCACAAACATAACTGAATGAACTGATGCTTTGCGCTCTATTGGACGCCCCCGTCTACCCGAATTCACGCCTGCGCCAGAGACTAGAGATTCTATTCATTGACTTTTTTAGGCTATCCCCCTTATGATAAAGGAACGATGGCAATGGAGTTTGCCGATAACCGCCTCCCAGACGAGGCTGATGACTCCTACTAACCCTTGAGCAACAAGCTTAGGAAGTAGGAGTTTTATGTTTTCCAGAGATTCTCACCCAGCAAATCAACCAATACTCAAGTTAATCAACGGCAACTTGAAAACAGCGATGCACGTGGCGTTCGTTGGTGTACCTGTCGGAATTGTCGTTGGGGCTGCTATCGCAGCTTACGACTATGTCGTCAATGCGCTCCTTTGGGACCACTTCTCCGACTTTTTTTCAACCGAGATTCTATGCCTACTGCCGATAGTCGGCATGCTTCTGACGGGCCTGATCCTTAAGACTTTTAAGATCAGCTCTCCATCGATGGCCGATGAAATCGTTAAGGCCTACCACGATCCAGCGAACGGCTTAGATTACAAAAGAGTCGCACCGAAACTGGCTGCTTCGACTGCGACCATGGGATTTGGTTGCAGCGCCGGTATGGAGGGAGCAAGTAAGTGGCTTGGCGGAGCGCTATCGGCATTTATGCAGTCAACTCTCAACCGCTTCAATTGGGCTAAGCCGCTACACGGAAAAATCGAAGTCACAATGTTGGCGGGAGCGGCTGCTGGAATTAGCGCAATTTTTCGCGCTCCATTGACCGGCGCAATCATGGGTATCGAATCTCCGTACAAAAAAGATTTAGCCCACGACGCACTACTTCATGCCCTGGTCGCTTCTGCTGTGAGCTATGCGACGTTTGTTTTTCTCCGTAACGCAAATCCATATTTCCCAATTCGCTTTCACTATGCGCTCGACATTAGGGATCTGCTCTACTGCATACCACTAGGTATCTTAGCTGGTATCAGCTCCCATGCGTTTCTAGCCTGTCTAAACTGGTTCAAAAAGCTTTCTGCAAAACTGCATCACCACATTTTTGTAAACTACTTGATCGGCGGTGCGCTTCTTGCTGGTATCGCATTCGCCATGTTTCAACTGATCGGCGAGCCTGCAACGCTTCAAGCTGGTCTACCTGTTTCAAACAGACTACTCGCCGGGCAGTACGCCGCCAGCGCATGCGCTTTAATTTTCGTCGCGAAACTTCTGGCGACAGCGATTACTTTTGGCATGGGGGGCGTAGGTGGGCTTTTTGTACCTTCGGCAACCATTGGCGCTGCCCTCGGCGCCCTGTGCGACATCTACTTTGTTCCCAGTCAACCCGGCCTATTTACCTTAGTAGGTATCGCGGCGTTTACTGGTGCTAGCTACAACAGCTTACTGTTTTCAGCCGTCTTCATTGCAGAAGCATCCGGCAATCCGGCCCTGGTCGTACCTGGCTTGATTGCATCGTCGGTCGCCTACTTAATAGGCGCAGGCGTTTCGAACTCGCCGTCACAAAAATACGAACGCATAGACGTTAGTAGCATTCCGGGAGGAGTAAACCATGACCGACAACCCTAGAGTAGAAGCCACATCGTCGCTAAAGATATATCTTCGGCGAGGCGACAACAAGAAGGGCACCACTTTTTGGCAACGCTTTTTTGAAAAGCCGCTGTCGCATTATCTGGTGAAAGCGGCTCTAAAAGCTGGCATCCCCTACGGTTCCGTTCAAATGGGACAGATTGGATATGTTCCTGGCGCAAAGGGCATCGCATCGGACATGTCGGAAGTTCCCCCAGCAACACTTCCCGTGTGTGTTGAACTCGTCGGCACGCGATCACAGTTAGAAAATTTTGTTACGGCGGAAAGCGCCAACCTCGGAAACGCGGTCCTTGTCCTATACGAGGGAATCAGTCTTCGGGCGGGTCGCTAAGATGTCTATGTACAGCCAACTACAAGCTATCGATCTCAAGCTGCTCTATTTTGTGAACCAACGCATGGCTTCGCCATTCTTAGACGCCACCATGCCAACGGTGACCGGATCTCTCATGTGGATCGTCTTAGGGGTCATTGTCGTCACCGTTGCGCGCCTAAAGCTGCGGACGAATCAGGTACTACTTTTCGCCCTGCTAGTTGCTGTTTGCGCGGGAATCGCAGATGGGCTTAGTTTCCAAGTTTTTAAGTATCTCTTTTCCAGACCAAGACCCTGTTACACGTTTGAAGATCTCCGAACAATTGTCGGTTGTGGCGGCACACGGGGATTTCCCTCTAACCATGCCACCAACTCAATGGCTATGGCCGTCTTTATGTGCCTCGTTTTTAGAAAGTGGTGGACCGCTATCGGATTCGCCGTCGTTCTTCTCGTGTCATTTTCTAGAGTCTATCTTGGAGTTCATTACCCTAGTGATGTTCTCGGTGGCATGGCTTTAGGAACCGTAGTCGCAGCAATCGTCTACTTCAGCATCAGAAGAAAGCCAAGGCTGCAATTTCTAACAAACCCGGATGTCATTACGGGAAAAGTCGCCGCATCTAATTCCTCCATTCAAAAAATTCAAACCTTAAGGACAATGTATGAACCCATGGCATGACGTTTCTATCGGGAAAGAAATCCCGCAACTATTTCCAGTCATCATCGAAGTGCCAAAAGGCTCGAAGGTGAAATACGAACTTGATAAAGAGACCGGCCTTATCAAGGTCGACCGCATTCTCTACAGCAGCGTGCATTATCCGGCCAACTACGGCTTCATTCCTCAGACCTACTGCGACGATAACGACCCGCTAGACGTTCTTGTGCTTGGTCAAGAGTCTATCGTTCCACTAGCTGTCATGTTTGCAAAGCCCATTGGTGTCATGAAAATGATTGATCAAGGCGAAGCAGACGATAAGATCATCGCGGTGCACGCACATGATCCGGAATTCAATCACTACAATTCGATCAAAGAACTTCCGCCCCATCGCACGGCTGAGATCCGACGATTTTTTGAAGACTACAAGACCCTTGAGAACAAGAAAGTAGTCGTTGAAGACTTTTTCGACGTAAAAATCGCCGAAGAAATAATCATGCAGGCCATTAAACTATATCGATCCTCAATTCTGAAGTTAGGCAAATGACGATTAATTGGACCTAAAGAATAACGACGCTAGAAGAATAGGAAAATGAAATTTGGAGCAAGAGCCGAAAATCTCAACTGCATCGCGCCTAGGATGGGTATCGTTCTTTAACGATTGCTCTAGTGAGGTCGTTGCGCGAGCGATGCCTCTTCTGTTAACTACGTCACTCGGCATGACTCCGACATTTGTTGGAGTAGTCGAAGGAGCCGCCGAGGCCGTTAGCATATTGCTTCGAGGCTTTTCGGGCTGGATGTCAGACAAGATGTCGTCAAGAAAACCACTGGTGGTTTTCGGATACAGCTTGTCGGTAGTTTCTCGGGTCCTTCTTCTTTCTGTGCACCTACCAGCACTTTTCGCATTTGCAAGAATTTTTGAGCGCACCGGCAAGGGCCTAAGATCTGCACCTAGGGACGCGATGGTCGCCGATGCGGCAGTCGCCGGAATGAATGGCCACGCCTTTGGCATAGTGAGATTTTTAGACACACTGGGAGCTGTAACAGGAATCCTCGTCATTCTGTTTCTCGGAATCGGCGACGGCCCTATGACGTTAGAAGTTTTTAGACAGTGCCTTTGGGTCGCCATTCCATTTGGGATCATTTCTCTAGTGGTACTTCTTGTATTTGTACCAAGAATTCACCGCGCAACAAAAGCCAAGACGTACATCTCGTGGCAAATACCAAAAGAAATTCGCGGTTATCTACTTGCATTGGGAATCTTTTCGCTTGGAAATTCGAGCGATGCGTTCATCGTCTTGCGCGCCCACGAGCTAGGATTCACATTTCGGCAAATCTTAATGCTGATGGTGGCGTTCAATCTACTGGCAGCTTTTTTAGCGGTACCAATTGGGCGACTAACAGACCGCATCGGCAGGATGCGAATCCTTGCTGGTGGATGGATTGTGTACGCTGCGGTCTACTCGTGTATCGGACTGGTGGAGTCTGTTGGTACTTTTACTGTTGCCATAATGCTATATGGAGCATTCTATGGTTTCACAGAGGGAACAGAAAAAGCCTTGCTCGCCGACCTTCTGCCACCCGAGAAGCGCGGCACTGGATTTGGTTCGTTGCAGTTGGTGCTAGGTCTTGCGGCTTTGCCAGCGAGCCTCATAACCGGTTGGTTGATGACAACCTATGGATCCCAGGTCGCATTTAGCGTTGCTGCCGGATTTGCCCTGGTTGGAACGGCAGTGTTGATTGCTTGGTGGACAGTAAAAGATCGCCCGATAACGAAATTGACCTAGATAAAGGTTTTTGGTTGAAAACTGGGAATATACAAACGATAAGTTTCAACCGGCTCCGTCTTTTAGCCAAAAGTGCCCTTGCGCTTGAAGCAAACGAACTCGCAAGCGAGGCTGAAAACCTCCGGCGCCGCAGCGCTGAAGGAGTGGCGTGCGTCGGCCAATTTAAGCGCTGCAAGTCGACGTTAATTAATGCACTTGTTGGAACCTCAGCCGTGCCGACCAATCTTCGGGCACAAGGTCGACATTCGCAGCCCCGGATCTCAGCCAACGAAGATTAATCCATATGCGATCCCGGCACTCGGCGAGGTAGGAGCAGATTTCAAATCTCTATTCTCAAAGACAGTCGACGATCTTCCCCCAGACTTTGTGGATCAGCTCGATTACGTGATCACGCTTTGCGCGGAGGAGGTGTGCGCAATCGTTATTTCGAAAGCTAAGAGGCATCGCTGTCTGCTTCCTGACCCCGCAGGAAAAGATGGAACTGATGACGAGCAATTGGCTCATTTTCGCAATACCCGGAACGAAATCCACAAGCGCCTTGAAACATTTCCAAAGAAATTGAGTCACGTGAACACAGATTCGGGTTCCTGATAGACATAGCGTACAAATGTGTGAGAAAATATGGGCTCTTGCTTTCAGGGTGCAGCATGCTAATGCTGCAGGAATGGGGATAGTCGGGCCGCTATCCTGAACGCTTATATGCATTCAGGAAGAAAATCGATGTCACCTACACCCAACCGCTCGCCATCAATACCACCAGAAGCATCGAAATCATTAATGAGGTTTACGCGTTTTGCGCGAAAACCACTTGAGCGTTTTCTTCAAATCGAAGCTGCGAGCGGAATTCTGCTTTTGATTGCAGCCGCCATCGCGCTCGGCATAGCAAACTCCACCTGGGCTGATGCGTACCAGCGTCTCTGGCATCTACCGTTTGGCATTCGCATCGGTTCTTTCACTTTCGAGCGAACGCTTGAATGGATTGTTAATGACGGACTGATGGTCATTTTCTTTTTTGTCGTGGGCCTAGAAATCAGGCGAGAGATTCATCGAGGGGAGCTATCAGAATGGCGAAGAGCCGCACTTCCAGCTGCCGCGGCAATAGGTGGGATGCTTGCACCTGCAGCATTGTATCTATTGATTGCCGGCGCCCCCGCCACGAGATCAGGTTGGGGGGTGCCGATGGCGACCGACATCGCATTTGCTGTCGGCATTCTTACCCTTCTTGGGAAACGAGTTCCAGCCGCGCTGCGCGTCCTTTTACTTGCAGTGGCAGTCATCGATGATCTAGGGGCCATCATTGTTATTGCCTTGTTTTATTCATCTGGCATTGCTGTTTCAGGAATACTCATCGCAGCGGCTGGCTTTGCCGGCATTTTCGCAATGCAACGACTCGGGGTACGTTCAAAACAAGCTTACATTGTGCCTTCCGTTGTTGCATGGGCCGGTATCTATACTGCCGGCGCACATCCCACGATCGCAGGTGTCATTGTCGGGCTGATAACACCGGTAACAGCATGGCTAGGGCCAATGGGATTTCTTCAAAGTATTCGCGGCGATCTTCAGAGCATTGAGAAATCGACTCACGAAAACACCTCCGCGCATGCACTCGCAGGAACACTTCAACACCTAAACATTGCGCGCAGGGAAGTGTTATCGCCAGCCGATAGCCTGATAGAAACCCTGCACCCTTGGGTAGCATTCATCATTATGCCGATATTCGCTCTTGCGAATGCGGGCGTTTCCCTCTCAGACATTACATATGGCCCTGAAGCCACCACCGTTGCTGCTGCTGTAGCAAGCGGACTACTCCTGGGGAAACCGGCAGGTATTTTGCTGTTTAGCTGGATTGCAATCAAACTCCGTATTGCAATACTTCCTACCGGAATCGGTCTTCGTCATCTTTTAGTTTTAGGGGTGGTTGCAGGTGTCGGCTTCACGATGGCACTTTTCATTGCGCAGCTCGCGTTTAGAGATGCCGCCCTACTTGCTTCAGCAAAACTCGGCGTGCTTGCTGCGAGCGGAGCTGCTGCAATCATCGCACTCTTACTTGGTCGGATGCTTCTCTCGCCTAAAATAGCTAGCGGAGCTGCCATGACCGCAGATGACGCGGAAAGTTCGACAGTTCAATGATTTTTCTATGCGCCACCGGCTAACTCTTATCCGTCTGTTTTCAACAGAACCGCATAATGGGGGTCTTCAAAATAGTTTACTTCGATCATCCCCTTGGCATTTCCGAGAAGCTTTACACAGTCTGGGCTAAGGTGTTTCAGTCTTAGCCGCTTGCCTTCCTTTCTATAACGAGCGGTCAACTTTTGAAGTGCTTCCAAACCACTATAGTCGACGACGCGACTTTCCTTAAAGTCGATTACAACATCAGTGGGATCGCCTTGCGGATCAAACTTATCCTGAAATAGCGACACCGATCCAAAGAACAGCGGACCAAACATTTCGTAGTGTTTGACCCCATCTTGGTCCACCCATTTTCGCGCACGGATTCTCAGAGCATTGTCCCATGCAAAAACAAGGGCAGCCACTATGACACCTGAAATGACCGCTATCGCAAGATCAAACGCCACGGTCATAACCGAAACGACAAGAAGGACAAACGCATCTGATCGCGGGATTCGCTTAAATACGTGGAAACTCGACCACTCAAATGTCCCAATTGCTACCGTGAACATCAGACCGACCAGTGCAGCAATTGGAATCATTTCTATCAAACTTGAGCCAAAGAGGATGAAACTCAAAAGACAAAGCGAGGCAGTAATTCCAGATACACGAGTACGGCCACCCGAAGTTATATTTATGATGCTTTGACCAATCATTGCGCATCCGCCCATGCCTCCAAAAAAGCCCGTAACAACGTTAGCTGCACCTTGAGCGACACATTCTTTATTCCCTCTGCCCCGTGTCTCGGTTAGTTCATCAACAAGAGTTAGCGTCAAAAGCGATTCAATCAAACCAATTGCAGCTAAAATAAAAGCATAGGGAGTAACAATACGAAGTGTTTCAAAACTGAACGGCACTGATGGAATGTGAAACTGTGGAAGTCCGCCCTTGATCGATGCCAGATCTCCGACAGTCTTAGTATCAATTCCAAATCCGATAACCACGGCTGACACCACGCAGATGCTAACTAAAGCTGCCGGAATAGCTTTAGTGATTTTTGGAAACACATATATTACGAACATTGTCCCCAAAGTTAGCCCTATCATCGTCACTAGCGGCATGCCCGTAATCCAATCGCTCGGCGCCCCCGGTACAGAGCTCACTTTGAAATGGCCGAATTGCGCAAGAAAAATGACGATAGCCAAACCGTTTACAAAACCAAAAACCACAGGATGGGGAACAAGTCTTATAAACTTCCCAAGTTTCAAGAATCCAACACCTACTTGAATTAAACCCATCAAAACGACGGTGGCAAAAAGGTATTCGACGCCGTGCTTTGCAACTAGCGTAACCATCACAACCGCTAACGCGCCAGTTGCGCCAGAGATCATGCCCGGCCGGCCACCAAATGCTGATGTGATAAAACAGACTAGAAATGCAGCATATAAGCCTACTAGAGGCGCTACACCCGCAACCAGCGCAAATGAAACTGCTTCTGGAACGAGTGCAAGCGCTACAGCGAGGCCGGATAAGATCTCTGTTCGAAAATTTATGTCCTTGAACGTTACCGGTTGAAAAACCACAATTGTCTCCCTCGCGCCACACAGGGTGCGCATGAATTCAGATTTACCTCATACTTTGGAATTGAAGCTTGGGGAGATTTAGGGCGGACTTATTTTAACGACGGACATGAATACCTTTAGCGCGCAGCATTTAGAGATTCTACATTCTTTAGATTTGTTAGCGTAACATAACGAGACTATGAGTGTAATAGGTAAAAATAGCCCAGTATGAACTCGGCCCCAGTTCAGTTGGATCTTCTCCGCGCATCGATTGAATCCTACACATGGGCCGTTAACTGAACGCTTGTAGCCAGTACCACTAGCGATTCGATTTTGTGTCGACGTGCATCGAACGAACGGGGCAAGCATGTTGGACTTCAGAAAACTGGAACAGCTCTTAGCAATAAAAATAAATTAGTCACCTCAAGAGCTGCACCAGCACGAACGCCAGCGCAGCTACGCTTTAAGAGCTACATTGTGACCTTGCCGTCGAGCAACATGCCAAAAAAGTCATCGCGAGTCAGACCTTTTCTCTCTTTCGAGACTCGACGAAACAGCAGCTCAAGTCGATCCTTGTTGGAAAGCAGCTTGTTGCGTATTTCCGCGAGGTGCTCATCCGTCAAAAGTTCGAGGCTGAAACTAATAAGATCATCTGCTTTGACCTTTCGCCCGAACCGATCCTTGTTTGATTGGAGCAGCAACTGCTCCAATTTCATTCTTGATTTGTGACTAATTCTGATTGCTGCTGATGACAATTTAGTTACGGATCTCTGCTTCGATTTTGTTTCGCCGTTGTTTACATTCTGCTCTTTGAATTGTGACATGATTTTTACTCCCAAAGAAATTCGATTAGTAATTGATCGCGAATTTCTCGACTGATTTCGTCGGAGGGAGCAGAAGCTGCTTTTTTCGACCTCCAAATAGAGGTGGGCCAAAGTGGGCCAAATTTCATACACAAAGATACTTATCAATACCAGTCGTGGGCAGATCTTGTTGGCGAATTTGATCTGTAAATACCTGTAAATACTAGCCGATACTTTTCCATACTAAATCATAAGGTACCTCCTGGGCCATGGGCGGCATGGGCGGGATGATGTAGTTTTGTCCCTGTAACTTCAGCATCTTAAGTGGTGCTGAAGGGTTTTTGCCCCAGTTTTTCGCCCCAAAAGTTTGGGGCGCTGTTTGGAACATAAGGCCTTGGTCGATCTTTTTCGACCAAGGCCTCATTATTTCTAGCTAAAATATTACCTCATCCCGCCTAGGCATGGCCGCGGGGTAGGGCCCGGCGTTCAAAAAACACTGGTATTTTGAAGACTGGAACCAGGCGATGTGTATCTAAAAAGGTAGGTTGTTTGTCCTAGTCCCCAGAGAGTTAGACTGTTTTAATCTCATTTTACTCGCCAAAAGTTACATAAAGTGTTACTTTCTGAGTGCAGATCGAGGTCACTATGTCCGCGGAAACATTCATCGAGTCGTTGGCGATTCGGGGGCGGCTTACCTTTAGCTCGGTTGAGGCTTTAAGCGCCCTTGGGTCCAGCGCGCTGGCGACCAGGGTGGCGCTGATGCGCCTACGGGAGCGGGGCAAGATCGCGATGCCCTACCGCGGGTTCTATGTGATCGTTCCCCCCGAGTACCGGCGCCTTGGGTGTTTGCCGCCGGAGCAGTTCATCTCGCAGCTTATGGCACACCTGAAGACCCACTACTATGTTGGTTTGCTATCGGCGGCTCAATACCACGGCGCCGCACATCAACGACCACAAGAGTTGCAAGTTTTGGTACCGAAGAACCGCCGCGGCATCATCTGCGGTCAGACGCGGACCGCCTTTGTGGCCCGAAAGTCTCTCGACGAAGTACCCACGAATACGATTCGTACGCCGCGTGGCGACCTGTGCATTTCGTCGCCCGAGGCAACCGTCCTTGACCTCGCTGGCTACCCAGCCAATGCCGGGGGGCTGGATGGCGCTGCCACGACCATCTTAGAGCTTAAATCGTCGTTGGATGGAGATAAGCTTGCCCGAGTAGCAAAGACCGCGCCGATTCCCTGGGCCCAACGTTTGGGTTACCTCTTGGAGCTCGACGGGGAGTCTGCACCGACACACCAGCTGGCGGAGTACGTGCGCGAAGCGGCGGTGCACTATGTGCCATTAGGAGCTGGCGCGGGAGACAAGGAATACAGCCGCTCCAAGCGGTGGCGACTGATCGTAAACACCGAGGTGGAACCCGACCTATGATCCCACGTGACTACATCACAGAGTGGCGAGCCGTTGCGCCATGGGTACAAGATCTGCAGGTCGAGCAAGACCTGGTGATCAGTCGCGCCCTGATCGCGCTTTTCTCAAATCCGGACATCGCAGCGAGCCTTGCCTTTCGTGGCGGCACGGCGCTGTTTAAGTTGTTTTTAACTCCCGCCGCTCGCTACTCGGAAGATATCGATCTCGTACAGAAGCAGGCTGAGCCGATCGGACCAATCATGAGCTGCATCCACGGGGTCTTAGATTCTTGGCTTGGCAAGCCGCAATGGAAGCAGTCGCAAGGACGGGTGACGCTCAGCTATCGGTTTGAGTCCGAAGATAGTCCGCCCATCAGGCTCAAGCTTAAGCTCGAGGTAAACTCCCGGGAGCACTTTGCAGTGTTGGGATACCAAAACGTGCCATTTGCGGTCGAGTCCCGTTGGTTTAGCGGTCGTGCTGACATCCCGACCTTTCATCTCGATGAGCTGATGGGGACAAAGCTGCGCGCGCTCTATCAAAGGAAAAAGGGTCGTGACCTCTTCGACCTGTGGCACGCCCACCGCGGCGGGCAGGTAAACCCCCACCAGGTCGTTGCATGTTTTCGTCAGTACCTAATGGCGGAGGGAAAGGCTGTATCGCGTGCGGAGTTCGAGCAGAATTTGGCCGAAAAGGCCCGCGATCGGAATTTTGTATCCGACCTCCTTCCCCTGTTAGCAACTGGCATAGATTGGGACTTTGATATGGCCTTGGAATTTGTGCGGCACAGATTGCTGACGCTTTTGCCGGGTGAGCCCTGGAAACGGCCTTCCTGATGAGCCAGTGACAGTCGCTTGCTATGCCGCTTCCACGCGCAAATCCAACCCGGCATTATCAACCGAAGACTGCAGCGCCAATTTCACGAAGTGCGCTTCTGGATAACCAAGTGCTGCTGCAAACTCAGCGGTATCGCGGTGGTGAGTACGAGCGATTACGCTCGATTCCACCGTGTCAATTTCTGATGACTCGACGCTCTTGCCGCGACTTTTAACGTGGTCGCCACAGAGTGGACAAGGAAGCTCCAGGCCCGGCGG
>Ga0315289_10004106_pt1 | contig 21813 bp, 28 predicted proteins | sample YL17G11_40_MG_FD_203452 | JGI IMG/M metagenome (GOLD analysis project Ga0315289, IMG submission 203452) | Sediment microbial communities from Yellowstone Lake, YNP, Wyoming, USA - YL17G11_40 | ecosystem: Environmental > Aquatic > Freshwater > Lake > Sediment | place: USA: Wyoming | collected... | reverse complement strand
AGGTTGCGCCTTTTGAGTCCCGGCGTCGCGAACACGTGGCGCCCGAGCTGCACGTCAACCGTCCCGTCGTTGAAATAGCCTTCAGCCATTCCGTTCTCTACCTCGCCGTCGCCAGGCGATGCACCATCTTCTGGAGCTGCTGGAGTTGATCCTTCGTGACCTTCTGATCGTCCATGAGCTGCACCATGAGATTGATGGACTCGTCCGTGTAGTCCTTGAGGGCCTGGGGGACGCCCTGGGCCTCTTCGGCCGCCTTCTTGGCCGCAGCCAACGCCGCCGCGGTCTGCCCCACAGGACCGAAAGCCCCTGCCGCAAACGGGGACGCCGCTTGGGTGAGACGGTCGAGTTCCGCCCTGGCCTTCTCCGTGTCGCCGGCCGCCGGTCCCGGCGCGCCCGGCGGCTCTGCCGCTGCTGTTGGGTGGGGTATGAGCGGTTTCGGCTCAAATCCATGCCCTGGATGCCGCTTCTCCAGCGCCGCTCTGAGGTCGCCCAAGTGCCATTCCGTCTCAAACCAGGCCTTCGCCCTGGCCTCTTTTGCTTCGCTGATCTGCATGCGGAGCTCGCCGATCCACTTGTCAAAGTCCACGCCTCCGAGTTTCGCCAGGGGGGTCAGGCCGGGGATGAAGCCGTAGAGCTTTTTGCCGAGCTCAAGGATGTTGGCCACGTCCTCTCGGATGCCGGTCACCAGGTCAGAGAACGTCCCCTTTATTTCGTCCGCAGCCAAGGCGAATGCAATCTGCGCACCGGTCAAGGCCATATCCAGGGGGAGTATGGACCTGGCGAGGTTCTCCAGGCCGATATTCGTCCAACCCAAGACATCAGTGAGGACCAACAGGGTGCCACCGAGCAGAGCAACGGCAAGCGCGACCGATCCCACTGGCGAGGTGACGGCTGCGATAAGCCCCACGAACCCAGACAGCGCGCTCGACAACGGGCCAAGGACGGCCACGATAAACAGAAACCCCACGCCCCACTTGAGCAGGGTGATGATGTTCTCCTTCTGCTCTTTGGTGAGGTTCTGGACCCACTCGATCGCGCCCTTGATCTTGTCTTTCAGCGCGTCCAGTGTCCCGCCCCAGTCGCTTGTCTTGAAGATGGTCTGCCCGATCGCTGCCAGGAGATCCCCGAAGATGTTCTTGAGTTGGGTGATCTTACCCACCAGCGTATCGCCCTTGTCCGTGGCCTGCTTGAATCCCCTGGCCATCAGGTCCTGAACAACGGCGAGCTTCTCAGCATCGGTCTTTGCGTCCCGCAGAGCGGGCAACTGGCGTTCGAGCATCGTAAACTGACCGTGCTCCGCCGCGACGACGGCGCGGAGGGCCGACTGGAGGTCCATTCCGAGGACCTCGGAAAGGCCGATCGCGCCGTCTACCACCTCCTCCATATTGTCCTTCGTTACGCCCAGGTTCACGGCATACGCCATGATGTCCATGGCGGCCTCGCTGCTATAAACCGTCGTGTCCTGGATTTTGTCGGCGAGGTCGCTCAGGCTCTTGAACGCATCCCCGCCCTTCTCGCCGACCGTCTCGAGGGCGCTGGACAGTTTCCGGCTGGCCTCCTCGTGCTGCGCTGCTTCGTAGACGATCGCACCCACGCCGCCGGCCACGGCGAGGAGGCCGGTCCGCGCTATTCGGGAGGCCTCTTCCACCTTCTTGTGGAAGTCCTTCAGGTTGCTCTGGAGTTTGCCCAGCGCACCCGAGACCTCGTCGCGCATCTTCACCAGGATGCCATACTTGATGTCTTCAGCCATGCCTTAAGCCTCCGGACAAGTGAGCCGCAGATGGACGCCACATAACGCCACTTTTTCTTTTTCTTGCTCGCCCATGACTGCCGTTGTTCTTTCCTTCTTTTGCCCGATCCGCGTTCATCTGCGTCACGTTGCGGCTGCTTCCTTTTCCAGCAGGTCTCGTATCCAGAGCAGGGCCGGCCAGGCCTTCATCGGCACCGGCTGGCCGTGCGTCGCCAGCCAATAGAGGTCCACGGGGCTCAGGCCGGGGCAGGCTTCCTGAAGCCCCCCAAGGAGTTTTTTAACTGCCAGAATATCCCCGCGACCAGGCGCAACTTGACGGGGATCGGAAGGAACCGCAGGATCTCGGTTCGCTCCCCCTCCTCCATCTTCATGTTCGGCGGGGCCGGCGCCTCGCCCGCGAATGCGGGCAACTCGGCCAGGCCCGACATCTTCCACGTGACCAGGCACTCCTCGATCAATTCGTCAACGCACGCGACGAGCTCGGCGACCTTCTCCTTGCTCAACTTCTGCCGGACCGTCTCGAAGACCGCCATCTCGTCTGCCTTCGGCCCGGCCGTCATCGCGGCGGCGTAAAGGTCCATCACGATGTCCATGCCCTTCTGGACCGGTTCAAGGGAGCACGCGCAGATGATTGCGTAGTCGTTGTGCCCAAACCAGACGCGCGCCGCGTAAAAACCGTCAGCGGTGATCCAGTCCGGGGTCCAGCCCTTCGGTGTGGGACCGTTTTCCATCTCCATCTCCCTCTTCTCTCTTTCCCCTCGAGGGAGGTGGGGGCCGGCGCGAGGGGAATCTCACCGGCCCCCCTTTAGCCTGCGCTGGAGCGGCCCAGGCAGGCCAGGGCGACGCACTACGGCAAAGTGGTTGTCGTGGTCGCAGGCGCGGGCGTCGTCGTCCACGGCGGGATGGCGGCGAGCGTCGTCGTCCCGCCCGCAGCAAGGTCAACGCTGACAATGATGTCCTGGCCCGCGTAGGGGCCGCTTGGCGCCTTCAGGGCGATCATCTTGGGCGCCTCTTTCGCCTTCGCGCTCGGTGTCCCGTCCTCGTCCGATTCCTCAACTGCGAGGTAGGGCAACAGGATCTGCATGATGTGCCCGAGCGGATGCCGGAACAGCGCCTCGAAGGTCGCATAGGTGCCGCGACGGATGTGCCGATTGAAGTTCCGCGTGTTGTTGAGTTTGGTCAGATCGAGCGTCACGCTGCGCAGACCGCCGGCAATCGCATAGGCCCGGACGGCCATCTTCACGTCGTTGGCCCAGATGAACGGGGCTTCGGCGACCTTGTTGTCCACGTTGATCTTCCAGTTTTCCACGTCGGTCACGAGAGTGGTGTCAACTCGGAGTTCAGCATGCGCGAACATGAACGGGGCCGGCGTCACGCCGCTGTAGTCCGAGGCCTCCCATCCGATCTCCACCTCGCGCTGGCCGATCAGGCCCAGTGTGAACTGGACGTCGTTGGCGCCCGTTCCGGTGGCCGAGATGCCCAGCGTGTTGGCGACGCAGCCGTAGTGGCGGCGCGGGTCCTCGGGCGTGTGGTGTTCGACCACGTGCTGATAGAGGTCCTGGTAGGTCGGGCTGAGCGGGTTCGCGACGCGCAGGAGCGCCATGTCGAGCAGGAACTGCGTCACTTCCGGCCAGGGCAGCGTGGTGATGTTGCCCGCCACCTCCTGGCGATGGTGGATAGCGATCTGCTGCCTGAAGTCCTCGGAGTAATTCGTGTCGGGGACGTAACGTGGCGCCGTAGCCTTCATCTTCATGCCGTCCCCGAGGAGGGGCACCCAGACCCAGTTCTGGGGGCTGGGCAATGCCCCGTAGGCGTCAGTGTCGGCACCGCGACAGATGCGGATGTGGCGGCGAGCCCCGCCGTGGCTTCTTGGTCCGGGCATCTTAAACCCTCCTTATGGGAACAAAATCCAATCCAGCGTGATCGTCATCGCGGCCTGCCACATGAGCCTGGCCGAGGTCGGGTGCTCCCACGGCTCCACGTTCGCCCCGGCGCGCAGGTTCGCGAGTCCGTCAGCGGAAAGACCGAGCATCCCCCCGTCCCGGCAGGCGCGCACGCGCTTGATCGTCAGCATGACGAGCTCCTCACACGGATCCGGCACCTGGCCGTCACTCGTGATGAGGACGATGACCTGCTGCCGCAGGTCGTAGGCGGCGTTGTAGCGTTCGTCCGGCTCCACGATCGGCCCGGGATGGAGCGCATAGGCAGTGCATGCGGCCGGTTCTACCTCGAACCGCTGAATGAGGGGGCGGTTGAACTCCCACCAAGTCTTAACGAGGGCCGCGATGCTCATGTCCGCCTTGAGGGCGGCCAGGAGCGCCGTGCGACCGTCTGTCAGGATGTTCGACACGTCAGTTCTCCATAGCCTTCAGGTTGCTTTACCCCACTCCTTGTCGAGTTCGCGCTGAAGCGCGCCACCGAAGTAATCCCAATCCGCGTCTGTGATCGCCATGTGCGGGTGAGGATGGAGCGTGACAGAACGCAGTAGAAGAAAGAGCGGCACGCCCCGCTGGACGAGGTAGGCCGCACCCGCCGGCATTGTCAGCTTGAGGCCCATGAAGTCCCGCGGCCGTTTGCCGAAACTCTCCGCGCTGACCGGGATCGCCAGCCTCTTCGCGTGCTTCGGAACGATCTTCCCGCCCTTCTCCGTCATCCTCGCGTGGATACTCGAACTGCCCAGTCTGAGGATGCCGGCGCTGTCCGCGTCGCTCGGGTCGTAGGTGATACTATGCACGTATTCGCTCGTGTGGACGGCCGGGGGGCTGCCCGCGTTCGCGGCCTGGCCCGGCGGCAGATGCGGCATGCCCTGCTTGACCCGCCGTTGCCAGTGGCCGCCGAGATCCGCGAGCGGACGCCTGGGTTCCTTCACGGCCTTCGCCATCCGCTTCAGGCGGTCCGGGATATGCGCGTCGTCCACTTGGATTTCTATCACGTGTTCGTCCTCAGCGCCCTCTCCCTCTCCCTTTCCCTCTCCCACCGGGAGAGGGGAGGGTGCGGGTGTTCTACAGCGGTTCGTCCCTTCCGAATATCCTCCGCTTGCTCTCGGCCCTCACGCCGCCGGCGCTCGTGCTCTCAGCCGGCATCGGCGCGATCCCGAGGCTCACCTTGCCCGCCACGACGGCCTCGAGCCACTTGACGTCATCCTCGTATTGCTTCCGTGCGTCCTCAGTGACGCTGTCCCGGCCGAGCTTCAGGAAGTAGATCGCCAGGTTAACCGCGCGCGTCCGGAGCACGTCCGGCACGGGGCTGACCGGCACGGTGAACTTAACGCTGAGGTAACTGTCTATCAGCGCGTCCGCGTCCCGGATCGCCTTCGCGACCACGACCAGGTCGGGGTTGCCGTCGCCGTTCTGATCGGACAGCGTGACCAGGTCCGTCTGCGAGATCCGGTCGGCCAGGTCCTGTTGCGTGCAGTATGCCATCCGTCTGTTCCTCGTCCGAGGCGAGACGCCTCACCTACCCATATTCGGTAGGTCCGCCGTCCTCGGCGGACCGCCTCGGCTACCCATACCGAGTAGGTCCGCCGACCTAGGCGGACCGCAACCCGGGGAGGCTCGGGGCCCGTGATTTATCTCCAGGCCCCGGCCTCTCACTCGCTGTTAGTGTTGGCTGTCTATGCGCCCACGTTGGCCTGAATCAGCCACGGAGCGAGGATCGCCACCGCACAGCGGCGACGGCCCTTGTATGCGAAGACCTCACGGTAGAACGCATCGTCGTCACGCGGGTCTTCCTTCTCCACGAACTCCGGACCCTCGCGGTTCTGGAGCACCATCGACTTCCCGTATTCGTCGTCGATGACGAACCATGCCCTTGAAGTCCCGAAGCGCGGCAGGACCATCAGGTCGCACCGCTTGTAGAGCCGGTTGCTCGCGCCGCCGGCGAGGAACTCGACCTCGACCAGCGCCTCAGCAGCAGCTCTGTTCTGAGGCCCCACAACCAGAAGGCGGGGAGTCAATCCCAGAGCAGCGCCACCGGGGCCGGCCCGGGTTTCGAGCGCCAGGCAGGCCGCATCGAAGCTGGCGACGGCCAGAGCAGCGGGCGCGCCCAGATTCGACCACGGCCCGCCGCCGACCCAGATGTGAGCGCCGGAGAAGACGGCCTGGCCGTCAACCCAGACGTCTACGAAACCTCGGAGCAGGCACTCGACGGCGAGCCGTAGGGGATACAACGCGGCCCGGCGCGCGAGAAGCCGAACGCCCGGACGATAGACTCCGATGTTGTCGTCCGCGACGTGCTCGCGTTTGACCTGGACGATGCGCGCGAAGGTCTTATTCGGCACGGCCTGGACCCAGCGCCCGATGCTGGTGATCGTCACTTCGTCGATCACCTCCTCCAGGTCACCGAGGAGCGTCGCCACCGGATAGTTCTCCGTGCCGGTGTTGCTGGGCGTCTGCTCCATCAGACGCACGATGTCCTCGATCTCAGTGGTCTTCAGGGCGTCGGCGAACGTCGCCTTGAGGCCCTGAAACATTGCCTGAACGTTGCCAAGTGTCACGTCCATCTGTCAGTCTCCTTAAGAATGTTCTTCGCTCTTCTCAACCGCCTGCTCACGAGGCTCCGTCACGGAGCCGTCGTGGTCGTGTGCGGCGCACAGGTCGTCGTGGTCGGCGTGACCCAGGTGCGGCAGTTCGGCATGATCGCGACCCACACGTCGTGGGGGCTTACGATCCTGTCGATCATCCCGCACAGGACGTCGCCGGTGACCTTGTTCGCATCCACCTCGACCGTCTGATCGTCCGCGACGTAGCAGCACCCGCCCTGGGCGGACTGATCCACAAAGCCGTCTGCCGCGAAGCGAAAACGTCCGTTGCGGCGGACCACGACGTCCGCATCGCCGTCGCCACCGAGGCGATTGTCCGCCTGCTTTGTAGCGACACCCTCGAAGACCTCACCGGCGATGTCTTCGGCGGGCTTGGCATAACCCGCGAGATTGGCGTTGACCAGCGTGCCGGCGAAGATCCGCTCTCCTGCAGCCACCGGGATCGCCAGCAAGTCCCCGAGACTGTAGTCGGTATTTCTGTCATAGGTTGCAGCAGCCATCTAACAATCCTCCGATTCGTGATGTCGCGTCCGTCCCTCGACTCAGCGCGGGGCGGCGCATTGTGTCATTTTGCGGGGACCGCCCGCGCGGCGATCATGGACTCCTTCGACAACCCGAGTTGCGCGGCCACGCGCTTCTCGCCGTCGCTCAACTCGTCAACCACGGGGACGCCGGGCAGACGATTCCCCGCCGGGCTGACCTGCGGCCGCAACCCGTTCACGAGTTCCCGTGCCGCCTCGATGTCGTTCACGGCGAAGGCCCGGAAGGCCTCCTTCTTCGCCGGCGATACCTTGCCGGTGTCCACCGCGTTCGCCACGAGATCATCCACCTCGCTCTTCACCTTCTTCTGCTGAAGCTCGACGAGGGAGTTCAGCACGATCTCCGTCTTCGCATCGGAGGTCAGCCCGAGCGCGGCGCGGACCGCAGTGCCGTCGCTGTCGAGCTGAAGCCGGCCGATTGCCGCCTTCACGGTCTTCTCGTCGGCCCCGGAGGGCACGGCGAGCAGGGCCGCGATCGCATCGTTCACCACGGGTGCGTTCCGCGCCTTCGCCGCGGCCGCCACCGCGAAGGCCGCCACCTTTCCATCATCCGCCGCTGGGTCCAGGCCGAGAGTATCCGCGACCTGGCCGGCCGTCTTACCCAGGGCCTTTGCCAGCATCTCGAGCAGGCTCATCGTCTCTTCTCCTTGCTCAGAGCGGTCGCTCTCGCGACCTGGTGTGCCGCCGCCATCCGTGGCTGCGGCTTCGTTCAAGGCTTGCAACTCTGTCATAAACGGCGTATTCGTAAGGGCCACGCTGTGGAGCTGCATGAGCAGCGGCGCGCCCGTCACGGGATCTGCTGCGTTGAACCGCAGCACGGGGCTCAAATAGCGATACTCGCGGGAGGCGATCAAGAGCCTCGCCTCCTCAACCCAGGGCTGCACGCGCCCCCAGAGTTCAGTGCCGCCGGCGCGCAACTGCATCTCCTTTATCCAACCCCCGGCCGGCGCGCTCGGCCCCGGTGCGCCCGAGGCTGTGATGCTCTGATGGTGCCAATCAATCACCAGGTCCGCCCCGCGCCGGTCGAATGCAGCCTTGGCCGCTGCCAGGTGCGCCGGCGTGATCGTCTCCGGCCCGGCCGGATGGCCGCGCCACTGCCCGGTCCGCGCGATCATTACCCACTCGGGCACGTTCGTGGGGATTTCTTGATTGAGCGCCAGGGCATTCCCTGCGTCGCCCATGCCGATCGTCTTCGCGTGATCCTCGAGGTGCGCTTTTTCTTCCGGCGTGCCTTCCGCGCCGGAACGGCCGCCCTCAACCATGCTCCGCGCCGCCGCCAGTCCGCCGCGATGCAGGAACATCTCGCCGGTTGTGTAGACACCGTCCGCGTCGAGGCCCCCGCCGTTCTGAATCCAGTGGTGGGGGAAACGCCACGTGGTCTTCTTCTGCGGATCGGCGCTCTGATAGTTTGCGTGCGCGATCATCGGGAGCCGCGGCTTCTCCACCGAGCCCCACTCAGGCTCATTTTCGGCTACCGTCGAATTGTGGTTGAACGCCATGTAACCCTCCTTCAAAGCAGATCTGCGACCCGTGCGAGTTTCATCAACAGCGCCAGGTCGCTTCGGCCCGCCTCCGTCGCCGGCTCACCGCCCTCGTCCTGAAGGTAGAACGCATCGCCGGGGTGATACATGAAGTCCGGCGGTGCATCGAGCGGACTTGGATCAGCCTGGTCGAGCCTACCGCGCAGCCCCTCACTGTCAATCTCGTCGTCGGACATGCTCACGACTTCGCACTGGCAGCCGTGGTGGATCTGCGGCCAGTAGGTGCTGAAGAAATCGCCGTTCAGCGGCGCGACGTTGCCGCAGAGCGGCGCGCAGACCTCGCAGGGCGTGTGGCAGAGCCATTGGCCGTAGGGCCGCACGTCGCTGTCCTGCTGGATGCGGATGTATTGCCCTGCGTTCTGCGCAGTCCACCGGTTATTCCTGTGGACGAGCCGCGCCTGCCACGCCGGGATCTGCCCCACCTCCGGCGCGAGCGATTCCGGCACGCTCAGCCCGCGCGCCTCGAGCCGCTCAAGGAATTGGTTCTCTGTCTCGCCCTCTTCGAGCACCCGCGTCAGATCGTGCGCCACCCGGGCCGTCTGCTTCTCGTCCAGTCCAGTCACCCACCAGGCCCGCTGCTTCCCAGCCGGGCTGAGCGCCTGCCACGTCGCTGGATTTGCGACGCGCTTCTCTGCCAGGAACGCCAGCGCGTTTTTGTCCAGCACCCGCCACGCCTCGTCTTGGTGAAGCCTCAGTGCAAAATCCTCCGGCGAGCACCGCCACATCCGCGCCTCGTGCCGGAACGCAGGAACGGCAGTGAGCAGTGAGTAGTCAGCAGTAATCAGTTGCTGTGCCGTTCTTCGTGTTCTTCGTGCGCTTCGTGGTGAATCCTCGTTGCTGAATGCGCCCATCGTAGCCGGCCTGAGTTCAACCGTCTCCTCCCCCTTGCCCGGCTCCGGGATGTCGAACTTCTTGTAGAGCCAGGCCCTCGGCACCTTCAGTCCCGGGATCGCCTCGCCCAACGTCTTCAGTGTCGTCGCGAGGAGACCGACGTCCTCCGGCTCTTCGATCGCGTAACCCCATCGCGGCAGCGGCACCTGCCCCTGGTTGAGTAGCACGATCGGCGCGAGGAGTTGGTCGCTCAGTGTCTGCGCGAGGGAAGTCGCATCGTCGTTACGCAGGTCCGTCCTCACCAGGTTGTGCACCTGGCCCAGCGCGAAGGAGCCGCCCTTCTCCCCTCCGCTGGTCAGCGTCTGGCCCAGGATCGCCAGCGTGATCTCCCGGCTGCCGGACTCCAGGATCGCCTGGAAGATCGCACCGGTCCCGCCCTTCGTCTCGACCGTCGCAATCTCGTTCCCCTCGCGCACCACGGCCGCCGCGTCCATCCCCAGCGCCCGGACCGCGTCCCAGAGTTGCTTCGCCTCGTCGGAATCCCACGGCACGCCCTCGCGCAGCCGTCCGATCCGCATCGGCATGCCGTAGACCTCTGCGAAGGCCATCCAGTCCTTCCAGGACACGTGGCGCACGATGAAGCCCCGGACGCACGATCTCAGAAGTGACGTGCGGCCGAGGAACCCGCTGCGCGCCTTCGCGCGGTGCAGTATCCAGTTCGTGGGGTTCAACTCGACCTCGGCCCCCCCCCACGGTTTCTTGAGTCTCAGCGTCACGCCGTCCGCGGCCGCCTCGAACCAACGCTGCGGGCGGTAGAGAAGCCGCGCCGGCCGCCATTCCTTCTCGCTCGTCTCCCAGTCAATCTCGACCGCCGCGAACCCCATCGGCACCGCATCGAGCAGGTCCTGGATCGCATCGGCGAGCGCGGGGATCCCCGCGACCACGTCGCGCGCATAGTCGGCCGCGCGCCTTGCCTCCGCGCTGTCCTCTCCCGGGAGGATCTCCCAGGGCAGCGAGGCCACGGCCGCACGCCGCGTCCGCAGGTGCGCGTCCAGCTCGCCGTCCTTCTCCTGCATCCGCTCGAAGAGCGCTGCCTGGCTGGAAAGGTCCCCTGTCTCCGCCGCGACGAGCATCGCCTTGATCTGCCGCGGCGTGAGCGTCTCCACGTCCACGTGGCTCACCACTGTCCGCGCGCCGCCGGTCGTCTCAGCCGGCGCCTGCAGCGCCTTGTCCGGCAGCCGCAGCGGCCTGCCGTCCGGACCAAGAGTCTTCACCTCTGTCGTCCCCACTTAAGTCCTCTGAAGCCTCCGGCGAAGGAGGATCACACGAGCACCCTCATTCCTTCACGTCTTCGACCAAGCGACCGATACTCCGTCCCTCGCTTGCGCGGCCGCAGCGCGTCCGGCAGCATCTCGTCGCACCCAGCCAGCGCATCCGGCCCGTCAACGAACCCATCCGGATAACTAAGCAACTGCTCTTGGAGCGCCCGGATCCCCGGCCCGGGGTTCCGAGGGAAGAACCAGCGCTTCGCCTCGAACTGCGGCGCCAGCCGCTCGATCCGAAGCTCCTTCGGCCTCACGTGCGTCACGTATCGGATCGGCAGGAAGGCATCCCCACCGCGCATCTCCAGCAGCGGCCGAATGAGCGCATACCCGCCGTTGATCTCGATCCCGATCACCCTCGGCTGCCAGCGCGTGTTGACCTCGAATATCTGGTCAACCATCTGCATCGGCGTGCCGCGCGTGACCCAGGCCTCCAGCACGTAGCGCCGCCCGCTGTCCCGGTCCGCGCCGACCGTGATGAGTGCCCTCGGGCAACCCATCGCCGACTGCGAGATCGCCGGGTCAAGGAACGCAACCACGTCGAGCTGAGACACGTCGAGCGCGTCCGCCTCGTAATCCGTAAACCACGCCGCCTGGAACGGCTTGTCCGGGTCCTCGCTTATGAGCGCGAAGTTCCGGTTCCAGTTCCTCAGCCCGATCTGCGCACGAGTCCGCTCCAGCGCCGCATCCGAGAACCGTTCCGGCCAGACGCTGTGCCCGTTCTCCACCGCCTGCTGAAGGAACAGCCGCCCGAGCGCCCGCCCTTGCGCGTCGCGCTTCGCCGCAAGTTCCTTCGCCCGCTCCATCATGCACAGGGGACCGAACATCGTCCCGAGCACCGTGAACCTGTAGCGCTCCGGCTCCAGCGCCGGAAGGACCTCGTCCATCATCCAGTCCCAAAGGTTCTTCTCCCGCTCCGGGTTCCGGGCGAGCTCGGAGTCTTCCAGGTCGTCGCCGATGAACTCCGCGGGACGCCACTCGCCGAACCTGCGGCCACGCGGGCTCATCCCGATGCCGAACGCCTCCACCTTCGCCCCGCGCAGCGCCCACTTGCCCCCCTCGTCCCGCACCTTCGGCAGACTGACGATCCACTCGTTCTCTTCACCCTCGACAGTCAACTCGCCATAGTCGCACCGGATGCGCGGGTTGTGCTCGATCTCAAGCCGGACGTAGTCCATGTTCTGCGCGGCCAACTTCTGCACGCGCGCGCCGTAGATCGCAAAAGGCAGGCGCCGGCTCAGGATCTCCCGCAGTGGCCTCGCCAGGGCCAGCAGGACTGATTTGCCCGCCCCCCTGAACGCCGCCACGAAGGTCGGCATCGCCCCCTCGCCGACCGCGCCGGCCATCCGCCCGTGGAACCGCGCGAAGGGCCGATCGAAGTAATGCGGCAAGTAGGTTCGACACCAGTCCGTCGTCCCGTGCAGATCAACGAGCGGCAGCGCCTTGCGGGTCGCAACGGCCTCCTCCGACAGATCCTCGAACGGCGGGGCCTCGAGCTGCTGCCGCTCAAGTATCCGCTGCCGGATCACCTCGTGCTCCCGTGACCACTTCACCGCCATAATCGAAGCCTTCAATCAAGCCGCAGATGGACGCCGATGAACGCCGTTTTTTCTTTCGCCTCATTCGTGTTCATCTGCGTCATGTGGCGGCTACATGAGTATGTGTCTTACCCGCCTCGCCACCTCTTCCCAGATCTTCAACTTCTCCACCGCGCTCGCAAGATCGTCGGCGGCCGCCCGGATCTCGTCCGGGTTCAGATCTTCGAGCTTCACGATCCCGCACGCCTGGCGGGACAGGCTCTCCTGCGCGTGCGTCGCCACCGCCTCCGCGTTGTCGCGGTCGGCCCGGACCCCGACTGCAAACTTCTCCAGCGCCTCTCTATCTCCCATCCCCATGCCTCCGATCGCATTCCTCTTTTGACACCAGTCGCGGCAGCCAGTCGCGAAGCTCCTGTTTTATCTCATGGACATCATCAATCAGGGCTTGCAGCCGCACGTCCAGCACAGGGACCAGGTCCAGCGGGCGGTTGCCCCTTTCAAGGCGGCCCTCCGCTGCCTCCAGCCGATCGTCAATGCGCTGGAGCCGTTGCCCGAACCTGAACGCTACGCTCCAGCTTCCTACGAGGCCCCCAACCACTGCACTGACCGCCGAGATCACGATTTGAATCCAGATCATGCCGGGCTCCCTTCGTCAGTATCGTTGCTGTTTCTACTCACTGCCCTGGCCTTCGTAGCCCTCCGTAGCTTTAGCGAAGGAGGGCGGAGTAGGCTCACTTGGCTTCCTCCTTGAGATCTGCAACGAACCCATTCACCACCCGCCGCACGAGGGCCAAGTCCTCGTCCTTCAGCCGCTCCTCGAACCAACGCGAGAACCGGTCCATCGCAATCATGAGCTGAAGACTGTCGCCGAACAGCCCGATCGTCTTGTCCAGGCTGTTCATGAGCTTCATGAGCGCGTCGGCCCAGGCGGGTGTGCCCATGCTCTCGTCGTGGGCGAGAGAGCGAAGGCGTTTGATGAGAGCCGAGATCACGTCGCGCAGATCCGCGAGATCGCTTATCGGCGCCTCCTGCTCCCAGGAATGACCGGCGCGTTTGTCGAAGGCTTTCCAGCGGGAGATTGTGGCGACCGAGACCCCCAGCTCAGCGGCGATCTGTTCGAGAGACAACCCGGCCGCAAATCTTGAGCGCGCTCTCGGCTTCAGGTCCTTCTTCGACGCAGGCACCGCATATCCCTATAGCGTTCTCGGCCGGTCCTCCACCGCCTGGAGCCGTTCCGGCACTTCCGCGAACAAGAATACAGGAAAAGCAGTGCCCCCGTCAAGACCTATTCCCGCCCGGCACAAAAAAAGCCGGGCGCGGCGATCAACCACGCCCGGCGATCATTCACCAATAGTCAACGAGCCACGTCAGGGAACGGCAGGCGTCTCCGCTGCCTCCTGAATCGCGCGCACGGACCACTTCGAGTCGAACCCCTCAATCTTCAAGTAGAACGCCCCGGAGGCGTGGATATAAGTCTCTCCCTTCTTCGGGTTGCGTGTGGTCATTTCATTCACGACGAGGTCCGAGGATGACGCGCCACCCGCCTCGCATACTCGAACGCTCAGAAAGCCATCTCCCGACGCTGTCCATTCGATCCGCCATGGAGAACGCGCCTGGAACGCCTTAGTGGCCTCGATCCCCGTCCCCTCCCAGGCCCCCAATACGGCCCCCGCCTTCTGTCCCTTCGCGTCCCGCGGCAACCCGCTCTCCGCACGAGAAGACTTAAACCTGTCCACGTCTATTCTCAGCGCAGAAACATTCTGTTCCAGGATGGACAGCTTCTTCGCCAGCGCATCAAACTCCTCGCGGCTGACCTGAGTGGCCACGCCCAGGGCCAGCGCCGACACAAACCCGAGGCCGATCAACATGTGCCTTTTCATCTTTCTTCCCCCTTATCCTTTTGAGATTCGGGCAAAGCAGACTCCACCTGGTTGCTCCAGTCTATCCTCGACCCGCATCGATGACAAGTCTCCGCGTACTGCCTGACCTCGGCATAGCAATATCCACACTGCCAGGTCTGCCGCGCGATCACCGGTGCCGCCACCGTGCCTGAGGCCGGCGCGGACATTGGCCCGAGCACGTACTGAGGCCCGTCCTCCTGCGTGCGGTAGGGGCCAATTCCGCTCATCACCCATAGCATCTGAATGCGCAAAGCCTCCTGCGCGGAGTGAAGGAGTTTCTTGGTGAGCGTATGCCTCCCATTGATTACCGCCGACAAGTGGTCCTCCGAAATCCGCATGAGGCCCGCCGCCTCCCCGATGCTATAGCCCGCGTCTTTGATCGCCCAGGCGAGGCGCCGAAAGGGCGTTACGCCATCCGGTATTTCCGTCAATTTTTTTCTTGACATTGCCCTCTCCGGGGTGTAAAATCTGTCCACAGTGGCGGACGCCACCGGGCAGGGCGAATAGCATACAGGAGACCCAAATGGATGTCAAGACCAAAAAGCGAGGCCTACAGGCCGGCCGGCCGTGGGCACTGCGCAGCTTCTGCGAGCGTAACCGCATAAGCCGGACGGCCCTGGCTGCCGCCCTTGGGACCGGCCGGCGCTACGTCTGCGACGTCCTCCACGCCGACACAAACGGGAAGTGCGTCAGCGCCAAACAGTGGAGACTGATCTGGCAGACGGCCCTCGAGCTTGCGCGGGAGGGCGCATGACAGAACTACTCACCTTCCGGGACGCCGCAACCCAACTCAGCCTCTCGTTGCGCTCCGTCCGCCGCCTCGTCCGCCTCGGACGTCTCCAGGCCGAACCTACGGGTCGGCACCCGAACGGCAAAATCACCTACGGCATCGCACGGGCGGCCGTCGAGGGCCTCGCCCTTGGCGACAGTCGGCTGGCGCTCACCGCAGCTCCCGCCCGCGGTCCCGCCCCTGACATGGTCCCTTTGACCCACGACGGCATCCCCGACGTGGCCGCCATGCGCGCCCTCGGCCTCGCCTCCCATGCCTCGGAGTGGGACCGCCGCATGCGCATCGTCGCGGAATACGCCGACCGCCAACTCCATGCCGCGCACGGCGGCAAGCGCGCCGCCGCCCACCTCGTCGCAGCCAAATACGGCGAATCCGTCTCCACCATCTACCGCTGGTGGAAGGACCTCCGCGACGGCGGCCCCGCCGCACTCCTCCCTGCCTGGCGCGTCTCCGAAGGAGGCACCGTCCTCCCCGCCGACCTCCAATGCCAGGTCCGTGAGTTCTACCTCAACTCGCGCCGCGCAACCGTCGCCCAGGTCTACAGCCACGTCGTCCTCCCTTACTATAAGGATATATCCCAGGACCCGCCACACCGAAGCACCGTCGCCCGGTTCGTCCGCAAGCACATCCTCCCCCTGGAAAAGGTCTTCTGGCGCGAAGGCCGACGCGCCTACGAAGCCGACGCCGCCCCAAAGGTCGTCCGCGCCCTGCCCACTGAACCCAACGATTGGTGGTGTGCCGATCACCGTCTCTGGGACCTCATGGTAATCGTCCCGGACGGGCGTGGCGCCGGCTGGGGCAAACACGAAAAAACAGCCTGCCCCTGTGGCTCGGGACGCGAGCGCCGCCACTGCTGCTCCGTCCGCCGGCCCTGGCTCTCGATGATCGTAGATATCGCGAGCGCAGCCTTCGTCGGCTACCGCCTCGGACTCGTCCCGACCGCCTCCGGCGTCTGCCATGCCCTTCGATCCGCAATCCTGCGCGCGGGGATCCCGAAGCACTTCTATCGCGACAACGGCCGTGAGTTCAGCGCCCGCCGCCTCGGCGGCCGCGCCGACCGCCTCCTTAAACCGCTGCGCACGGACCTCGACGGGCGGCAGCAATGGCCCTGCGCCCTGCCCCCGGACGTTGAGCAGTGCGGCGTCTGGACTGCCCTCGACGTCGAGCTCGTCACGGCCCTGCCTTACCATCCCTGGTCCAAGCCGATCGAATCAATCTTCCACGCCTTCTCCGGACAGTGGGAGAACCTCGTCCCCGGTTGGACCGGACGCGACGCGAAGAAGAAACCGGAAATCCTCGATACGCAGATCCGCGACGGCATGCTCCTCTTCCTCCCAGAGTTCGAGGCGGTCTTTGACGAGCAGCTCCAACGCTGGCATACGGACCACGTCTGCGGAGATCGCGGCAAGCCGCCTGCCGCGTTCTATGAAGACTTTCAGCCCCGCACCATAGACCCGGCAACCCTGAACTTCCTCCTCCAGGACGAGCGCCCGCGCGTCCACGTCGAACAGACCGGCGTCAACCTCCAATCGGCCGGCGTCCAGATGCGCTTCTGGTCTGACGAGTTGTCCATCTACGTCGGTTGCGTGGTCACTGTCCGATGGGACCCCGAGGAGTCCGGTTGCATCTGGGTCTACACCCCGGACAAGCGGGTCCTGGCCGTGCCGCGCGCACGCGACGCCCAATGGGGCGAGTGGGGCGATGCCAACCTTGCGTCGAAACGCGGGGCGCGTCTCCAGAGAGAATACCTGCGCGCCCGCGCGGTCGAAATGCACGGGGCTACCCCGCTCGCCCGACTCGACCCGATCGGCGCCGTCGCCACGATCCACCAACGCGAGGCTGACGTGGCCGCGGCCGAGATGCAACGCTCTGTCGCGGATGACCGTGTCCGCGAACTCGTCGCATGCCAGCAACTTGCCGTCGAGGCCGCCGCCTCCGCGCAACCGCGCAAACGCACTACGATCTACGACGAGGGACTGGCCGATATCGCGTAGCCAATTATGAGTAGGCGCGGCCTCCCGCCGCGCACAGCTGGGTAGGCGCGGCGTCCCGCCGCGCACAGCTGGGTAGGCGCGGCGTCCCGCCGCGCACAGAGAGGGGAAAACAATGCCGCACCTTTGGATTGACGAAGAACGAAAGACTGTCCGCGAGTGGTCGGCCTTCGCCGATCTGCACGGCATGAGCCGATCCGAGCAGTGCCGCTTCCTGCGCGTCAGCGGCGCGACGCTCAGCCAGGTCTACAGCGAAACTTACGCGGGGCGGGTGGCCCGGATCACAGATCAGATGCGGAGGCATCTGAGGCGGGAGCGCCTCCGTTCCCTCGCCCCGCAGCCGCCCCCTTATGTGAAGACCTCCGTCGTCGAGGAGGTCGTCCGCGCCCTCGGCATCGCCCAGATGGAACGCGTGATCGTCCTCCTGCTCGGCCCCACCGGCGTCGGCAAGTCGGTCGGCATCCGCCGCTACTGCGAGGCCGAGCCGGATACCCTCCTTCTCACCGCCGGCGTCGGCGCCACGCCCTGGGCGGTTTTGCGCGAACTCGCGGCCAGGCTCGAGCTCTCCATGCACTCCGATCTGTTCACCCTCCGGAAGTGCGTCGGTCACGAGCTTCTCAATCACCCCCGCCTCCTCGTCGTGGATGAGATCGACTACGTCCACGAGCCGCTCGTCCAAACCCTCCGTCTCCTCCACGACGACGCGGGGATCGGCATGGCGTGGGCCGGCACGCCGGCCTATCTCGAACGCCTCCGGGCGCGCAAGAGCGCAACTATCCGCCAGGTCCTCGGACGCGTCAAGCACGCCGTCCGGCTGCCGTCCTGTTCCGACGATGACCTGGCCGGGATCCTGGCCCCTTACAGTCTCAGCCAGGCGGCCCTCGAGGCCATCATTGACGGCGCGCATGGCGAAGCGCGCCGGGCCGTGAACTGCATCGTCGCCGCGCAGCGCATGAACGGGCATGAGAAGATCAGCCCCGCAACCATCCGCCGCGCCTACGATACCCTCATGCCCTGGGAAGAGTGGACCCCGTGAGTGACCCGGCGACAGAAGACGTCATGCACTATTCGGAACCCGATGCCAAGGGTTGCCTCCGGGCGCTCGTTCTCCTTGGCGGCCGGGGCACCTCGCGGGAGATCCGGCGCTTTCACGACGTCGAGGCGCCGCACACCAGCGTGAGCCGGCTCCGGGAGTATCTCCGCCGCCAGGGCTATCAGGGTGAGACCGTCCCCCTCGTCTGGCTCAAGCGCCCCGGCGACCCGCGCAAGCGGCCGGTCTACGTCCTGCGCCGCGACGTCCTGGAAGGCCTGCCGGCCGACTACGGCGGGGATGACACGGCAGGAGAACGGCAGATGGCGACGAACACACGCAACCTTGAGCGGGGCATGGCGCTCGCGCAGCGCCTCCTGTTCCAGATGAACCGGCAGTTCAAGGATTAGTTGAGGAGGATGCCGTGACCGAAGAAGAGATCGTCCAGGTGCGACTGGAGGAGGTGGAAGCGGAGCGGGAGAAGGTGATCTGCGACTTCCTCAACCTTGTCGAAGATTGCCATCCGGACTTCTGCGACCACAGCCACAAGAAGCGTCGTGAATTGGCCCATCGCCTTGGAGATCTGACAGACCAGATCAAGGGCCTGAAGACTGGCATCATGCTTCGGCAGATGCGCAGCCCTCGCGTAGTCCTCCCGCCGCCAGCGCCAGAAAGTGAACGCACACAGCGCATCGCGGGCGGCGGCGGTGGGGGCATCTTCATCCTTCCCTTGCACCGGTGAGAACGGCATGAACGACGACGAGATCATCAAGCGCCGGATAGAGGAGACGAAGTTCCGCACGCGGCGCCTCATCGTCGAGGAGTTCGTCTCCATGGCACGCGCCAGGAAGGCGGCAGAGGCGCGGGACCGGGACTTGAAGATCGTCCGGCAACGACACGAAGAAATACTGCAAGAACAGAAGAGGGCCAAGAAGACACCAACCGGCCCAAGGAGCAACCATGGCAGAGGTAAGACAAGAAGCTGGCCTGGAGGACGTTAACGCGCACCTGCTGGCGATCGGCCGGCGGCGCCTCGAGCTCGAGGCGATCGAGGTCCGGATGAACCATGACATCACGCAAGTCAAGGCGAACTACGCCGGCCGCCTGGGCGAACTCGTGGGGGAGATCACGGCGCTTGAGAAGGCCCTGGGCGAGGAGGTCGCGGGCGCCCGTAAAAGCCTGTTTAAGAAGGGTGTAAAGACCCTTGGACTCCTCTTCGGCTGGGTCGGGTTCCGGGAGCTGCGGGGCAGCGTCACGGTGCCGAGGGGGACGTCCGAGGATGAGGCGGTCGCCCTGCTTCAGAAGCGGGGACTCGACCAGCTCGTCCGCACGCGGCTTGAAGTGAACAAGGAGGCCATCCAGGCCGCCCTCTCGGCTGGCGAGCTGACAGAGGAGCAGCTCCACAAGTGCGGGCTGATCTTCAAGTGCCCCGGCGAGAAGTTCGTCTACGAACTCGAACGGGCCAAGATCGCAGAACACGAGAAGAAGGGCTGACCATGAAGAACGCGAGGACTATTAAGAAATTACTTAGGCGCCTGTGGTGCTGCCTCCGTGGACACGACGAAGTTGTCGTGGGCATCGCCTATTGGTGGCGACAATTACGGTGCGCGCGATGTGGGAGGATCCGCCTCGACTACTTTCCCCCGCCGATGCACCACAACTGCCGTTGCACACTCACGAACCTTGAACAGGAGAAGGCAGATGATATTCGCTGAAGTCAGACCCGGCATGAAGGTGTTGGCTCCCTCGTTCATGCGCCACGTGGCGCGCCATCGGCGGCGCCTAACTGCGCGGGTTCTCCGCACGTTCCGGACGCATGAAGATCTGGAACTGGTCGAGGTCGTATTCAATGGAGAGCCTCTGTCACTCTCGGCATATTTTGAGGCGGACGAACTCATACGTGCGGATTCCCCGGAACGGATGGCGCCGTTGCCTGTTCCTTATTATTCCCGTGGCTGACCGCTGAACGCTGACCGCTGAGGGCTGACGTTATGGCCTACACGACTGCACATCTGCGGCGCGCCTACTTCGCCCTGGTCAAGGGTCTCGCGATGACCGAGGAGGACCGGCACGCGTTCAACCTGTCGCGCGTTGGGAAGGAATCCACGAAGACCTGGGGACGCAAAGACTGGAAGGCCGCCGTCGCCGAACTCCAGCAACTCAACGGCCAGACGGTCAGCCCCGGCCGGCCACGCCTCAAGGCCGACAAGCCGACCGAGGTCTCGGTCGAGGACGGCGAGTTCGCCACGGCCCGCCAATGTGAGATGATCGAGGATCTTTGCGATCAGATCGCGTGGTATGCCGGCCGGGAACTCGGCCCGTTGGCCTACGTCCTCCAGCATTTCCTGGCCGACCCGAAGTATACCCTCATCAAGCGCCATCTCGCTGCGGAAAAGTGGACCGCGCTGCCGCGCGATGTGGCCAGCGCGCTGATCGTGGGGTTGAGGAACATGGCGAAGCACTACCCGGTGGAACGGCAGTCAGTAGTGCCCTGCTCTGCGAAGCCCGCTACGCAGGGCGGCGAAGAGAGAAGCGAGCAGTCACGAACGGAGGTGAAGGGATGAAAGTGGAACTGAAGGAAACTCTGTGGGCGATAACGAAGGGCTGCGCGCTTGGCGTCTTCTACGCGGCCATTCTCACCTGGATTGTTCTGTGTGGGGCGGCCGCTATCGGGATTCTCTGGGGTAGATGAAGCCAAGGTAAGGAGGTGAGGGGATGAGCGAGAGAACGATCCGGTGGCTGGCCTGGTGTGGGTTCACTGCGATGGGCGTCGTCTGCGGCGCGTTTATGGATCCCGGCCGGCTTGAGTGGGAAGGCATCCTGATCGGCCTGATCGCCGGCGGCGCGGTCGGCTGGGTCCTGATCCGGCCGACAGTGGATTGAGGAGGGACGACGAGCATGCTGAGCGAGAACATCCTTCAGACGATGCTCCGCAACGGGCGGGGGACAGTGCGGGGCTGTTCGCCCGGAACCGTCGCGAATCCCAGCCACGCCCTCTATCAAAAAGCGTGGGCCAAGGGCCAGGCAACCACTCTGGCGGAGGAGTTCCACAGGCACATCCCGAGGGGGCCCCTCGACGTCGTGGGCCTCCGGCAGACGCTTGTGCATCACGGGGTCCAGGCGGTATCGGTGACCTTGCAAATCCCGGAGGCAGCGGCCATCTGGAAACTCGCAAAGGCGCTGCGCGTCCCGCCCTCGCGGGTGCGGTCTTGGATGGCGCGAGGCATCAAGCACCACGGCACGTGGCTGGCCTGGTGTGAGGCGGTGGATGAGATCATGGGCATCAAACGGGAGACCGCCCGCGGAGAGATCGGCGAGAAACTCCGACGCGTGCGCCAGGATGCTGGGCTAACTCTAAAGGTGGCGGGCCAGCGATGTGGCTTGACCCTGGGCACCTATTCGAACTACGAGACTGGCCATATCTGCTTGAAGCCGGAGCACGTGGAAAGGATGATCCGATGTATGCAGAAGCCGGAAGAGTAGCCGTGCCGCTGGAGGCGGAGACGATGTTCTGTGCAACGTCGGACTGCGAGAATGCTGCCTCCTACGCCGTGACCCAGCCGGGCGACAAGATCACCGTTCTCTCCTGTTTCGCCTGCGCCTGCACTGCCGTCTTCGCTGCCCACGCCGGAGTCGTCGAGGCTGACCCTGAACCCCAACCCGCGCCGGCGCCCCGCCCCACCCTTCCGCAACCCCCTCTCGCCCCGCCCCCTACCATATCTGTCACCCCCGCCACTTCGCCCTGAAAGCGTTTGTATAGTTCCCCTCCCCATGTCCGTCACTTGTCCGTTGTGTGTCCGTTGTACCCCTCCCCGCCCCGGCCGCCTCTCTTCCCTCCCTCTTACTCTACGCGCCCGCAGCCCCCTTTCCTGACCGTTCTAAGTCTTTTTAATCGCCCTTCACAAAACCCACAGAAGCCCCTCAACTTTCCCAACACCTTCCAACCCCTTCTTCCCCCGCATCCCTTTCCCCCTTTTACCTTTACAACAACGGACATCCGTCCCACCCCCTCTGCCCCTTCTTAATCGAAGCGCGATTGA
>Ga0315289_10004105_pt1 | contig 21814 bp, 24 predicted proteins | sample YL17G11_40_MG_FD_203452 | JGI IMG/M metagenome (GOLD analysis project Ga0315289, IMG submission 203452) | Sediment microbial communities from Yellowstone Lake, YNP, Wyoming, USA - YL17G11_40 | ecosystem: Environmental > Aquatic > Freshwater > Lake > Sediment | place: USA: Wyoming | collected... | reverse complement strand
GCTGTCCTGGAGGCCTTTCGCTCCCTGCGGACCTCAATCTTGCTGTCGGCCAACCCTGTGCCAAAGATCATCCTGATTACCAGCGCGTTGCCGGGTGAGGGGAAGACCACAATGGCTGTCAATCTGGCTGCTATGCTGGCGAGCCTTGGGAGCCGGGTAGTCATCGTGGATTGTGACATGCGACGGCCGGCGTGCCATCGGGCGGCCGGCGTCGAGAACAAGCCAGGATTTGTGCAATGCTTGACCGGCCACGTGGACCTGCCGGAGGCGATCTTGCCCGTCCCCGGCGTGCAGAACTTGAGCGTCGTTCCCTGCGGCCCGATTCCCCCCAACCCCGCGGAACTCCTTTCCTCGCCGTTGGCTGCTGGGCTGCTGGGGAGACTGCGCGGCGAATTTGAGTACGTCATTCTGGACTCGCCGCCCTTGCTGAGCGTGGCGGATGCTCGCACACTTTCGACGCTTTCGGATGCCGTGGTTTTGATGGTCCGCGCTTACGAGACGCCTTACGACGCGGTGCGGCGCGCTCGGGCCCTGCTTTATGATGCTGGCGCCCGCATCTTGGGCGTGGCCTTGAACGATGTGGACGTGCGGAAGGGTGGCTATGGCTACGGGGATTACTACCGGTACGGGTACGGCTACGGTTACGGCGAGCAACCTCAGGACAGATCTGGCCGCGAAGATGGCACTTAGCCGCAGCGTGTGCTTCTCGACATGTTTCCTGCGGGGCGATTGAGCTCGGCAATAGAAGGCCCGGAGGGCGCCGATGCCGCTCGAGCAGTGCGCGGTTCATCCTGTTCATCTCGAACGTCAGCAACTCGGGGCAGTGAATCGGCGGAGCAGTTGACGCTTTCCAATCAATGACAAAGGGACAAGAAATTCACGGGACGCTCCTGGCGCGTAACACCCTCCTGAACCTCATGGGGCAGGTGATTCCGCTCCTCATAGGGCTGGCCACCATTCCTTACATCGTCCGCGGCCTAGGCACCGGGCGTTTCGGGGTTCTCGCGATCGCCTGGGTGCTCTTGGGTTACTTCAGCCTTTTCCATCTGGGCCTGGGGCGAGCCACTACCAAGTTTGTGGCGGAGGCTCTAGGCCGCCACGAAGCGGAAAGGCTTCCTGGGCTGGTCTGGACATCCCTGGCGTTTCAGGTCCTTTCCGGGCTGGTGGGCAGTCTAGTCGTGGCCGCGCTTACGCCCCTGCTCGTCGAAAGGGTTCTCAAGATCCCGGGAAGTCTGGTCGCAGAAACGAAGCTGGCCTTCTTGGTCCTTGCCGCTTCGTTGCCCGTGGTGCTGGCAACCAACGCCTTGCGGGGAGTTCTGGAAGCCGCCCAGCGGTTCGACCTCGTCAACTACGTGAAGGTCCCCGCCAATATCTCGGTGTTTCTTCTGCCGGCTGTTGCTTTGGCCTTCGGGTTGCGCCTTCCAGGGATCGTTCTCCTTTTAGTCATCTCCCGGCTCGGCGCCGCTCTTGCATACTTGGCACTCTCACTGAAGATTTTCCCAGCCCTGGGCCGGAATCTCTCTCTTGACCTCAAAACGCTTCGTCCGCTTATGACTTATGGCGGGTGGGTTATCGTTTCGGGTAAATTAGCCCTCTTCTTGTCAGCGGAGACCGTTTCATCATCGGTGCCCTGATTTCGATGGTTGCCGTCGGACAAGCTGCCTCATCGCAGCCTCCGATTTCCGCATTGTTGGGTGGATTCGGAGACAAGCGGCAGCCCACAGTTGAGGAGATAAATTCTAAGGAGTGACGTATGATCACTAAGGAGTTCGCATCGAAGCTGCTAAAAGACTCCCTGAGTAGTCTGCAGCGTACGGGGTTGATCAAGCAAGAAGTGACGATAGGTAAAGACACAGTGTTGCTCGGTACCGGTTCGCCGCTCGACTCGCTCGCGTTCGTCACCCTGGTGGCGGAGTTGGAAGACCGGCTGAACCGGGAAACTGGCCAGGACGTTAGTCTGGTGCTGGATGAGATCCACGAATTCAACGTCAATGTGCCTTACCTCACGGCAGAAACCCTCTCCGAGTACATGATCAAGCTTATTGACAAAAGGCGGTGAGCCGTATGGATCGTCCTGTAATGGTCATCACGGGCACTCGCACTGGCATTGGCCGCGGGATGGCCGAACATTTTGTCAAGAAGGGCTTCCTTGTTGCCGGTTGCAGCCGCGGACCAGCGACTCTGGAAATAGATGGTTACCATCACACGCGCGTGGATGTTGGGGATGAAAAGCAAGTCCGCAAGTGGGTCCGTTCGATAAGAGACGCCTATGGACGCACTGATGTTTTGGTTTGTAATGCGGGCCTCGTACAATCAGCTCTGCTGATGACTGTGACGCCAGGCCAAGTGCTAGAGATGTTTCTGCGCACTCACATAAGCGGCACATTTTATGTCTGCCGTGAGGTCTCCAAAGTCATGATCTCGCGGAGATTCGGGAGGATCATCACTGTTTCTTCGTTGTCGGTACCCCTACACTTGGAGGGAACGGCAGCGTACTCGGCGACCAAGAGCGCTATCGTCGAAATGACGAAGATCCTCGCCAAGGAACTGTTCCCTTTGGGGGTTACGTGCAACGTCATTGCACCCGCCCTAATCATGACAGAACCGGCGCGGGCACTAGGCCAAGCCTGGGCAGATCGCCTGCTCGCAAAACAGACGATTAAACGCGTGGTAACGATCGAGGAAATTTGCAACGTCGTGTCATTCTTTGCGGCGCCCGAGAGTGGTTGCATCACCGGACAGGTGATCCACATGGGGCTGGTAACCTGATCGAACATGACTGCTGAGACGGCGATTGGCCTTGGCGAGCACGAGATTGTCAGGATCATGACGGGTGACTCCTGGAAGGAGAATTGTTATTTGGTGAGCCATCTTCCCTCGGCCGAGCTGGCACTGATTGATCCAGGTGATGATTCCGACTCGATCATCCAGGCTGTGCTGGAAAGTGGCGCGAGGCTGCGCCACATCTTGCTCACCCACGCCCACTTTGACCACGTGGGAGCGGTGGCTGCCCTGTGCCGGCGCTTCGGCCTGGCATGCGACGTCCACAAGGGCGACGCGCGCTTGTTGCGCCACGCCACGATGTATGCGATGCGGTTCGCCCGCAAGCAAATCGAGCCACCGCCGCCCTTCCGCACGTATGAGGATCAGCCCGCGTTCCAACTGGGTGAGCGGCCCGTCCAGGTGATCCACACGCCGGGCCATACTCCTGGAAGCGTGTGCTACTACTTTGATGGATTTGTATTCACTGGCGATACCTTGTTGTATCAACGCGTTGGCCGCACTGATCTGCCCGGGGGCGATGCGCCGCTGCTGGCCGCTTCGGTGCTTCGGCTGGTGGAAAGCTTGCCCGGCGACACGGTTATGTTCCCGGGACATGGCCGTCCCTGGATCCTGGCGGAGGCGCAGAATTGGTGGCGGGGGGTGGCCGCGTCGCCGCCGCAGTTCACTCAGTTCGAGCTCTGAGGGCCGAAACTCTTTTGGTTTTTGTTGTCCGGAAGTCTTATCGTGAGGGCAAGTAGGAGATGTTGGAGAGCGACCGATCAGGGGTGGGCGTTATCGGCGTAGGGAAATACATCCCTCACAAAGTCGTTACCAACAAACAAGTTGAGGCCTGGACGCAAGTGCCGGCAGAGGCCATCGTAGCGAAGACCGGGATCGTGACTCGCTATGTTGTGGAAGACCACGAAACGGCTTCAGGTATCTCCGCGATTGCTAGCAACCAGGCCATCGAAATGGCAGGTATCAGGCCGGAACAGATCGGGTTGATCGTCGGTTGCACTTTTTCGGGTGACTACATCTATCCCGCGATGGCCTGCAAGGTGCAGGATCTGATCGGCGCCCGAAATGCAGGAGCCTTTGACTTACTGGCGAATTGTACCGGGTTTCAGGTGGGCCTCAGTGTTGTGGCAAACCATATGCTGAGTGATCCCGGCATCGCCTACGGATTGGTGATTGGCACGGCGATCCAATCACGGTTTATCAAATGGACGGACCCAGAATCAGCGATGTATTTTGGTGACGGGGCCGGCGCAGCGGTGTTAGGTCGGGTCCCGCGCGGGTATGGCGTACTGTCCAGCGAGGTGTTCACTAACCCTAAAGTCTTCGATTCGGTGAGATTGCGCGGGGGCGGATCAAGTTACCCGCTACGCTCAGAGAATATCAACGACGGCCTGCAGTACTACGAGATTAATGGACTGGAGGTCTGGAAGCAGGTTGTCCAGTATCAGCCCACGGTCATCCGTCGCGCCCTGGGGAAGATTGATAAGAAGACCGAGGACGTAGACTTCTTCATTTTTCACCAGGCCAATCTTCGCCTGATCGAATATCTGATGGGTAAGATGAAACAACCTATGAGCAAGACGTACACCAATGTAGCCGAAATTGGGAACACCGCCGATGCTTCGTTGGCGATCACCTTGTGCGACGCAGTGAAGGCAGGTCTCATCCAACGTGACCACTTGGTGGTGATTTCCGGGGTGGGGGCGGGGTTTACCTTTGGGGCGACGGTAATCCGCTGGTACTAGCCTATGCCCACCAGATCAGACGAGCCAATCCGCCGCATGCTCAAGTTCGACCAGATCCAGGTCGGAGAGGAAGCGGTTTTGACGCACCATCTGACGCAGGCGGATGTTCAAGCATTTGCCGGCCTTACAGGCGATTTCAACCCGCTGCATCTGGATGAGGCATTTGCCAGGAGAACGTTGTTTCGCAAGCCGGTCGTGTACGGGATGCTGTCGGCCTCATTCATCTCTACGATGATCGGGATGCTGCTTCCTGGAACTGGCGCACTATGGACAGGCCAGACACTGGAATTTCTGCAACCAGCGTTTGTAGGTGACACACTGCGTGTCTTGGCGCGAGTAAAGCATAAGTCCCCGGCTACGCGAGCTATAGTGTTGGAAGTTGTGATTACCAATCAAAACGGCCAAAGGCTTATAGTCGGGCAGTCAACCGTAAAGGTGCTGGAACTCAAATACGAGGAGAAACCATTGGAAACCGAGGCGACGAAAACTGTCCTGGTCACAGGGGGGAGCCGGGGGATCGGCGCTGCGACCGTCCGAAGACTGGCCAGTGAAGGGCACGCTTTGGTGGTGAATTACGTGCGCTCTGCGGACGAAGCCGAAAAGGTCGTGGCGGAGGTCATGCAGGGGGGCAGGCGTGCAATTTCGGTTCAAGCAAACATCGCTCGAGAAGATGAAGTAGAGGCCTTGTTTGCAGCAGCCGAGAAAGCCTTCGGGCCTGTGCAAGCAGTCGTGCATTGTGCCGCCTCGAGCAACGTGCCCCAGCTATTTGATGACCTCACATGGGATACTCTTCAAGAGGAACTCGATGTCCAGATCAAGGGCGCCTTCAACTGTGCCAAGGCTGCGTTGCCTCGGATGATCGAAGCCCAGTCTGGAGTATTGGTGTTCATAGGCTCTATCTATGCGGACGGCCCGCCGCCCCCACAACAGACGCGTTACGTAGTGGCCAAGTGCGCGATGGCGGGTCTCGCGCGTTCGTTAGCAGTCGAATATGGCCCTAAAGGGATCCGGGTCAACGTCGTCGCGCCAGGGATGACTCAGACTGACAGGATTGCGCACCTGCCGGACAAAGCCAAGATGCTGACGCGGATGCAGACCCCCTTGCGTCGGCTGGCCGAGCCCGTCGATATTGCCAACGCCGTAGCCTTCCTCCTGAGCCCGGGGGCCCGGCACATCACAGGAGAGACAATCCGTGTGTGTGGCGGAGCGGTCATGCTTTAGGATGCCTTATGACAGAGTCAAAGCAGAGATACGAAAAATACCCAGAGTTGATGGGCATGATCGATCTGATTGCAGCGCAGAGTCCGCTGCAACGCAAGCGGATTGACGCGTTCATCAGCCGGCAGGATTCTGACTACTGGGAGTTAGCAGAGGGGTTGGTCCGAGCTTTGAACCGGTCGTTTCTCCTCAGCCAGCAAGACCGCATCGAGGCCGCCAGATCCTACAACCGGATGTGCATGGACTTCCTGCGTGAACAGATCCGATTTCGCAAGACAGGGGTCTATCTGCGGGATGACGCCCGCGTCGCACACGAAGAGGTCTACAGCCAACCGGAGGTCATGCGTTACTATATGGTTGGCCTACTCCTATCATATGTTTTCTGGCCGAATCATTACGCGATGTACTGCTTCTTGAGGAAAAACCTACCCGACGTCTCGATCCACCGTTATCTGGAAATAGCACCAGGGCATGGGTTATTCACCGTCGAGAGCATGCGGCGCTTCCCTCATCTGGAAGCGACATTGGTCGATATCAGCGAAACCTCAATTAGCATGACCCGCCGAATATTGGAGACTTTTCAGATCGATCCGACGCACATCCGATTTATCCTCGGCGATTTCCTGTCGGTGCCGATAGAGGGTGACGGCTTCGATTTCATCGTCATGGGGGAGGTGCTCGAACACGTCGATGATGCACTGGCCTTTATGAACCGGGCACGCCAACTTATCCGCCCGCACGGCAAGATCTTCATAACCACCTGCGCCAACTGCCCGGCGCTTGATCACATCTACCACTTCCACACCGTGGAGGAGATCCGGGCTCTGATCCGGAGCGCCGGTCTGTCGATCGTCCGAGACATCGCCCTGCCTGCCGAGGCTGTCCCGGAATCCGAGTGGCAAAGGGAATTGGTGACGATTAACTATTCCGCTGTTCTAAGTCCCGGTTAGCTTTGATCTTCTGGGAGATGGATACAGCTTGCAAAAACAAAAGTTAGCCTCAACTCTAAGGCGCCTGGCTAGCGAACCAACGTACGGCGCATACGCGGCCGCCGCGAATGCGCTCGAGGCAGTTACGCCCGAAGTAAGCGGCCTGCCCCTGTTGCGTGTGGCCATCTTGCGGAACTTCACGCTAGACACGATGATCCCGGTGATCAAAGGTGAGATTGCGCTGGCGGGGTTTTACCCAGCGATCTACCTCGGCGATTACGACGCTATCGCGCGCGACGCGCTCGACCCTGAGAGTGCACTCTATGCGTTCCAGCCAGAGTTCGTTATCGTGGCTCAATGGCTGGAGAAGCTGGCGCCGGCGCTGGTCACGCGCTTCGTGTCACTGTCCCCCGCGCAAGTCAGCGCTGAGGTGGAAAGGGTCTTGACCACCATCGACGAAATCGTTGCTTCTTTGCGGCAACACTCCAAAGCACCGATTCTGGTCAACAACTTCCCATTGCCGGCCTATACGACGCTGGGAATTCTGGATGCGCAATCGGAAAGTTATCAGACCCGTACGATCCTGAGGATGAATCTGGATCTGCTCCGCCGACTTCGCCAGTGGCCGGATGTTTACCTCGTAGATTATATGGGCTTGATGGCACGGGTTGGCAGCGCACAGGGACTGGATGACCGTTACTGGCAGATCGGCCAGGCCCCCATCGGACATAGGGCGGTGGTCTCACTCGGGCAGGAGTACGGGAAGTTCTTCCGCGCGCTGCAGGGAAAGATGCGCAAATGTCTAGTGCTCGATTGCGACAATATCCTCTGGGGTGGTGTGGTCGGCGAGGACGGTTTGAGCGGCATCCAACTCGGGACGACCTACCCTGGCTCGTGCTACCGCGCTTTTCAGCAAGAGATCCTCAACCTGCACGATCGTGGTGTTATCTTGGCGTTATGCAGCAAGAATAACGAGGCCGACGTGCTGGAGGTTTTCCGCGATCACCCGGACATGGTACTCCGCGAGACGCACTTCGCCACCCGGCAGGTCAATTGGGGCGATAAGGTGACGAACCTGACGCGCGTCGCCAAGGATCTGAATATTGGCCTGGATAGCCTGGTCTTTGTGGACGACAGCCAGTTCGAGTGCGACTTGGTGCGAGAACAACTGCCGCAGGTGGCAGTGCTGCAACTGTCGGCCGATCCGTCAACCTTTCGGGCCAAATTGAGTGCCGGGGCATACTTCGATACGTTAATTTTCTCGGCCGAGGACCGGGAGCGCAACCGGATGTACCGTGATGATGCTCAACGCAAACAATTATTTGAATCGGGCAGTTCTCTGAGCGAATATTTGGCAAAACTTGAGATGGTAGCGTGCATCGGGATACCAGATGAGCTAACAATCCCCCGTGTGTCACAATTGACCCAGAAGACCAACCAATTCAACCTGACAACACGTCGCTACGGCGAGGCAGAGATCCGCGCCTTCCTCCAGAACCCCGAGGCCGCCGTCTTCTATCTCAAATTGTCTGACCGAACCGGGAATTTGGGAATTGTCGGGGTAGCAATCATTAAGTATTCCGAAAGAGTGGCTGAGGTTGACACCTTGTTATTAAGCTGTCGGGTAATCGGCCGGGGTGCGGAAGACGCATTGCTAGCGCATATACTCACCTCCGCCAGGGCCAGGGGGTGTACGTCTGTGCGGGGCCGCTACCTCCTGAATAAGAAGAACGTGCAGGTGGCAGACTTTTATCGTCAAAGGGGATTTCGCCTGGTGGCGGAGAGCGCAGTGGGAAGTGAGTGGGAAATCTCCCTCGACCAGGAGGCGTACCGGGCCCCGGACTGGATCAAAGTTAATCTGACCTACCAGGAGGTCGGCTATGCAAGCTAATGAGGAAGAGCTCAGGCAAGTGTTGGTCGATGTGCTTGGCCTGGAAGTAAGCGCCATTAATGAAACGACCTCCGTGGATACGGTCAAGCAATGGGATTCACTGAAACATTTGAATCTCGTTTTAGCGCTTGAGGAAAAGTTCAATGTCACGCTGAGTGAGGAGCAGACCGTACAGATCCTCAGCTATCCATTGATCAAAGTCGTGCTGGAAGAACACGGTGTCCACTTCCATGATGGCAAGCAATAGCAAAATCGAGGACAAGAAGGTGGCGGTGTCTGCGATCGAAGCAGTCATGGCACGCATTCGCCAAAATCAATGCGCGCCTGCTGTGTTCTGGCAGGGAAAGGAATATAGCTACGCGGAATTGCTGGAGATGGTAGGGGCGTGGGCCGAGCGCTTGCCCGCGTACTCCATCGGGCGGGGAACCGTCTGCGGTGTTTTGGGTGATTATTCACCCCAAACCTTCGCGCTTTTCTTAGCCTTGATGGAAGCCAAAGCCATCCTGGTGCCTTTCAGTTACCCAGCTGAGCCGGAAATGCGGAATTTCCTGCCGCTTGCGGGCGTGCAGCGCCTCTTCCGCTTTGACTCCGAAGACCATTGGACTTTGGAGACTCTCGCAGAGACCCCGCGAAATGAGTTGGTACATTCATTCCTGGAACGGGAGTCACCCGGTTTGATTGTGTTCACGTCTGGCTCGACCGGAAAGCCCAAGGGCATCCTCCATGATTGCGAGCGGGTGATGCGCAAATTTATGGAAGAACGACCGGGGTGGCGAACGGTTCTATTCTTGATGATGGATCATTTTGGAGGATTCAATACGCTGCTGTCCACCTTCGCTTATGGGGGTGTGGGCATCTGTCTTGCCGAGCGCACCCCCGAAGTCGTCTGCCGAACAATCCAGCAATCTCGCGCGACGTTGTTGCCCACTACGCCCACATTTCTCAACCTCCTCCTGGCTTCCCGCAGCTACACACAGTTTGACCTCTCTTCTGTCACTTTGATCACCTATGGGACCGAGGTGATGCCGGAGGTGACGTTGCAGCGGGTCAAAACGATTTTCCCGAATGCCCAGATCAAACAAACTTATGGGCTTTCGGAATTGGGCGTCCTGCGTTCAAAGTCGGAGAGCGATGACTCGGTTTGGGTCAAGATAGGAGGCCAAGGCTTCGAAGTGAAGGTGGTGGATAACGTTCTGTGGGTCCGCTCCGAGGCGAACATGGTCGGCTACCTCAACGCGCCCAACCCCTTTGACCAAGATGGCTGGATGTGTACAGGAGATCAAGTTGAAGTGCGCGGCGAGTACATGCGCATTCTGGGTCGGGAATCCGAAGTGATCAATGTGGGCGGCCAGAAGGTCTTCCCGGTAGAGGTGGAGACGGTCTTGCTCCAGGACGAGAACATCAGTGAAGCCACCGTCTTTGGCGCCAAGCACCCGCTGATGGGGCAAGTGGTTCATGCGCGCGTGTCGCTTCAGCGACCGGAAGACGCGGAGGCCGTGACTGAGCGGCTTCGCAGACTGTGCCTAAGCAGGCTGGCGAGATACAAAATGCCGGTCCGGTTCTTGATCGTCACGGACGAAGTCCAAAGTGGTGCGCGTTTCAAGAAGCTTCGCCGAGGACTGGATGACGGCCGATGCTGAAATCACGCACAAATTCTGAATTACTCGTGAAACTGACAGGGAAACTAGTAACTCTAAGACCGTTGGTTATAGAAGACGCTGCAATTACTCTTCGCTGGAGGCTAAGTCAGAGGGCACGATTCCTGCAAAGAGGTGCACAAACCGAAGAAGAACAGAGAGCCTGGATTGCCTCCCATGACCGAGCCGGAGAATTGAACTTCATAATTGAATTCAGAGGTGAGCCGGTTGGGATGACCGCTTTGCACGACATTAGTTTGCAGAACAGGTCGGCTGTTATGGGGCGGTTGCTGATAGGCGAGGCGGAGAAAGTTGGGTCAGCGCCAGTTTTTTTCGAAACTGAGTTGTTACTGTGTGATTATGCCTTTGACCAGCTAAAACTGCACAAGCTTTACGGGCACATTATGGAAGATAATGTCGGCATGGTCCGTACGCTTTTGTACTTAGGCTACAAACAGGATGGCTTCTTGCGAGACCATTACCTTCACGACGGGGTTTACAAAGGTGCTGCAACGGTCTCTTTGCTTGAAGAGGACTATCGGACAGTGTGCCGGCCCAAGCTTGTCCGATTAATAGCTCTCCTTGCAGGAGGACCTGCTGATTAGCGGATTGTTGTCTGGATCCCCTTTATGATCAACTTGGCCACTTGGGCTTGGACGGTCTTCTTGACTACGTACGGCGAACGATCCTTGGTCTGCGGTCCGCAAGTAACCAGCACGACCGGACAAGCAAATGATGAGGCTGCCCCAGGGTCGATTTTGGTGTCGCCTATCCAATGACCAATGATTGGCCGAAAGGTTTTCGAGGGAGTTCCTAACCTGTTGGGCCTTGCCCGTACTTCCGATCGTGGATCGGACACGATTCCGCTGTCTCTGACTTTCTTGCGTTGGGGACTGACCGGTGTTGATTGGAGGTATCGCGATGGGCGTCGACCAGTGCCACATAATTGATCTTCCAAAGATCCCCGACGCCCGCGGGAACCTGACGTTCATTGAGGCCGGAAGGCACGTTCCGTTCGAGATAAGACGAGTTTACTACCTTTATGACGTGCCCGGCGGGGCCGAGCGGGGTGGACACGGGCACAAGGAGTTGCAGCAGCTAATTGTTGCTATGTCCGGCAGTTTTGATGTGGTGCTCGACGATGGAAAGGAGAGGAAGCGATTCCATCTTAATCGCTCCTATTATGGACTATATGTCTGCCCCATGATTTGGCGGGAACTCGACAACTTTTCGTCTGGCTCCGTGTGTATGGTTCTGGCGTCCACACTGTATGACGAAGCGGACTATTTCCGAGATTACGATGAATTCCTGGCGGCTGCTCGAGGTGGGGGATGACGAAGGTTCCTTTTCTAGATCTGAAGCCTCTATATCACGAAGTCAAAGAGGAGCTGGATGCAGCTTTCCTGCGGGTCATGGAATCCGGCTGGTATATTCTGGGGAACGAAGTGGAGGCTTTTGAACAGGAGTTTGCGGCCTATTGCGGCATCAAGCATTGCGTTGGTGTGGGGAACGGGCTGGAGGCTCTCCACTTGACTCTGCGAGCCTATGGCATTGGGGCCGGTGACGAAGTGATCGTCCCTGCCAATACCTATATCGCCACCTGGCTGGCGGTTTCCTACGCTGGAGCGACGCCGGTTCCGGTGGAGCCCGACCCACGCACGTATAACATAGACCCCGAGCGCATCTCCGGCGCTATTACGGAGCGCACGCGGGCGATTATCCCGGTCCATTTATACGGCCAGCCGGCTGATATGGATCCTATTAAGGACATTGCTCGTCGGCATGGCTTGAAGGTGATTGAAGACGCGGCCCAGGCGCACGGGGCAAGGTACAAGGGACGGCGAGCGGGAAGCCTGGGCGATGCGGCCGGCTTCAGTTTTTACCCTGGAAAGAACTTGGGTGCCTTTGGTGATGCAGGTGCCGTCGTGACCAATGACGACGATCTGGCAGATAAGGTGCGCGTCCTGCGGAACTACGGGTCCCGCATCAAGTATTACAACGAAGTCAAAGGATTCAACTCGAGGCTGGATCCACTGCAAGCGGCGTTTCTGCGGGTCAAACTCAAACATCTTGATGAATGGAATGGGCGCCGACGTAACATCGCCACTCGCTATCTAGCGGATTTCAGCGGCTTGGATTTGGGCTTGCCGTGTGTGCCCGCATGGGCCAAGCCGGTTTGGCACCTTTTTGTTATTTGCCACTCCCGACGAGATGTGTTTCAGCAGCACCTCCAAGAGGCAGGAATTGGCACAATGATCCATTACCCGGTGCCGCCGCATCTCTCGGCAGCTTATAAAGAGCGGGGGTGGAAAGCAGGGGATTTTCCGATCACCGAGCAAATGGCGAATACGGTTCTGAGCTTGCCGATGGGCCCGCAGCTCTGTTTGGAGGAAGTTACCACTGTGACTCGATGCATCGAGAGTTTTCTAACATGCGCGAGATTCTGAAGGCGTTCTTCAAAACAGGCAGCGGCTCTGCGGCAAATGTCGTACTGACGGTGGTCGCTTTGAAGATCATGGCCGCTGTCTTGGGACCGGCCGGCATAGGTTTGCTCTCTCTACTGCGTCAGATCCAGCAGACTGCCTTGACGGCCGGCACCCTCAGCGGTCAAACGGCGCTGGTGCAAGGAGCCTCCTCCGAGAGAGGTCAGGATCGGCAAGACTACCTGCGTAGTGTTTTGCTGCTCTTTCTGGTAGGGGGCGTGCTCATGGCGGCTGCGTTGATAGTTTTCGCCCCCTGGCTCGCGCATCGGGTGACGGGAAAAGATGATGCCGCCACGGTATCCTTAGTACGCTGGCTAGCGTTGCCTGTCTTTTTGAATACCCTATTGGTTTACAGTAGCAGTGTGCTAAACGTCGAGCGCGCCATTGGCCGATTGGCGATTGTGCAAGCCGGCACGGGTTTAGGGCTGGCACTGAGCGCGTACCCCGCCGCACTCGCTGTCCAGTATGGGCACGACCTGGCTTTCATTGGGATGATAAGCGTCTCAATGGTCATGGGTGCGGGTTTAGGTTTCGTGTTTCTCTGGCAAGGGGGCTGGCTTTTGCCGATCTTGTCGGAACTTTCGCAGGGCTTTCGCCGCGAGGCGGCTCGCCACTTCTTTTCCTTTGCCGGTACTACTGCCGTTACCGCGCTGGTCGCGACAGGGACTTTGCTGGTTTTGCGCGCCCTGGTTGTTAATCAGGCGGGACTGCCGGGCGCGGGGATCTTTGATGCTGCCTGGACGCTGAGCATGGGTTACGTCATGCTTGTCCTTACCTCCTTTCAAACGTATTATCTCCCCACTTTGACTCAAACCGAAGTCTCTGAGTCTCGTGTTGCCCTGATGCAGCGCATTTTCCGTCTTTCGACACTGATCATGATACTGCTTGTAACGGCGGTGATTGTGCTGAAACCATTGGTTATCAGCCTGCTGTATTCCACCGAGTTCACCGCGTCTTTGACCATCATGCGCTGGATGCTGATTGGCGATTACTTCAAAGTGACCAGTTGGATCTTCGCCATGCCCATGTTAGCCTACGCTGACATGAAAACCTTCTTCTGGACGGAGATTATCTGGAACGCGGCTTTCCTTGGGTTGGCCGCAGGGATGGTTGTTGCGACCCATTCACTTGAGGGGATTGGGGTGGCTTTTGTGTTGACCTATCTGACTTACCTGGCCTATACATTCCACTATGCGCGTACGCGTCACTGTTTGAAGCTCCAGCGTCCGATGGTCTTATGCTGGCTTGGAGGACTCGCTTTGATTCTAGGGGCGTCGTGGCAGACCTGGTTGTCAACGCGGGTGATGTGGCCATCGGCTGCGTTATGGATGGGCGCGGGATTTGGCTTTGCCTGGCTCGCGTTGAGTGTAGAAGAACGGCGACAGCTAAGGCGGGTGGTTTTAAGCACGATGGGGGCATAAGCCCGCAAAAATGACCCCGATTGCTTTCAAAGGGTAGCATAAGATGAATTCAACCCCAAAGATGTCGGTCATGGTGATTTGCTATAACCAGGCTCACTTCATACGTGAGACCCTGGACAGCGTGCTGGCCCAAGGCTACGAGAACCTGGAGATCGTCGTAGCGGATGACGCTTCGACGGACGGCAGCCAAGATATTCTTCGACAATATGCGGCCCAATATCCAGACAAGTTTGTGTTGGTCTTGAATGAACGGAACTTGGGAATCACTGGAAATAGCAATGCGGCCTTTTTCGCCTGTTCGGGCGAACTCATCGCACTACTCGCCGGTGATGATTTGTTCCTGCCGGGGAAATTGAGTGCACAGGTGGAAGAATTTGTGAAAGATCCCGATGTGGTCTTGTGCTACCACCCCGTCGAGATATTTGACTCTGCTACCAACAGAACACTCTACATCACCAATCAAAATCCGGGCGAGGATACCCATAACGCACTGGAAATAATCATGCAAGCCGGCATCCCCGGTGCATCGTCAGTGATGGTGAGGCGGTCTGCCTGTCCCCCAGGTGGTTTTGATGTACGCTTGCCATCCGTCTCGGATTGGCTCTTTTTTATTGAAGTCGCGCTAAGAGGTAAGGTTGTTAAAGTTGATCGGGTACTGGGCAGATATCGCAAACATGGCAAGGGGGCGAGCGATCGGACTCTCGAGCTCCTTGACGAAACGCTGATGACGCTTGATTTGGTTCTACAAAAATATCCTGAGAATAAGGAAATGGCTGATGCCTGCCGCATCGGGAAGGCCCGATACGTCGCTGGCGAGGCGTATAGGCAGTTCTCAAAGAACATCTCCTTGGCGAATGAGCTGCTGGCTCAAGCCACGGAGTTAGACCCCACGAACTGGAAGTATCGATTTCTTTATAAAATCAGCAAGCAACGACTCCTTGCCGAGGTTGCCGGCGTCCTCTTGCAGAGGACGAAGTACATTATCAAGCGTTATCTGCTCTGACCGTATTCCAACCTATTTCCAGGGTTTGGCATTGTTCATTCACCCCAGAAGGATCACTCCTAGTTATGCCCCCGCCGAAGGCCGGTTGGTCCGCTACATTTTCGCGTTTCTTTCCTTCAACAATACCGGTCTCTTTCCGCTAATCGGCATTTCCGTTTTTTACGGCGCGCAAAGCATAGCAGGCATCCTCAGATTCTCTGACCGGTACGCCGTGAATTTTCTTGTTATTGGGTGTGTTTCTTGCCTTACCTACTACGTAAGCTACACCCGGGTTTTTAGGGAGAGCTACTTCCGAAGACTCGTCAACAGGCCGAACCGGATCCGCCTCAGATTCAGCTACTTTGCCATCCTATTCCTCGTGTCGTACACCGCGCTCGTAATATATGCCGCCTACACGGTTAATGAAGTTGCGCTCGTAGCGGCGATTCGGGGAGCCGGAGCGGCTGAGCTTGCCGAAAGTCGCGAGTACTTCCTGCGAACGAGAACGGGATGGGAGGCTTCCCTGAAGTATTTTAATGCGATCTGCATGATGTCAATTATTCCATACATCATGGCCACTCTCTTCCACATTCGCCACAAGCTTCGCGTGCCGTTGCTCTGCTTGTTTCTGTTCTCCTTGATGTTGACGCTTGAAAGAAGCTTGGCTGTGATGGCGTTGTTCCCGCTTGTGGTGCTGTTTGCCAATCGTAAGGCGAAAACACGGGCACTAGGGCTAACACTCCTTTTAGTAATTGCTATCGTGGCCACGACCCATTTGGCCCGTGGAGGCCTTACGGAGGGCTCCTCGGGTGGGCTGGCCCTGTCTGGCGATTACACTATCACCTCGGAGTCAGGGATTATCGGATACGTTGTAGACAGAGTTGTGTGGATTCCTTACATGACGGCCTACGACTGGCTGAGGTTTCAAAATGATATCCTCGGTGGGAAATACACCCTCGGCAGTTCAATTAGTTTCGTTAGCACGGTCTTGGGGACAAAATATATTCCGCTTGAGCGAGAGGTCTTCCGGTACCAGTGGGGGCAGAATGTTACTGGGACTGGATCATCAAACACTGTGTACTTTATTGATGCCTTCTTGAACTTTGGAATCCTGGGCTCGATCATCTATTCCATTACTTTAGCGCTTATTGTTAGAGTAATTTCCGTCTCCGATAATACTCCGGCCAAAGCAGCAGTGTACATTCCGCTTTTCGCCCTAGCGGCCAATTCGCTCACTGCAGTCCTGTTCAGCGGTGGGTTAGGTATTTTGTTGTGCATTGTGTTCCTGCTGCGTCCTGCAACGGGAGGAGGAAGGCAGTTAAATGAAGAGAGTTCTGATAACCGGCGGCTTAGGTTTCATAGGCTTGAATCTCGCCGAGAAACTTAAGGGACACGGATATTCAGTAATCCTTTTTGACAGTCTCAGCCCTCAGGTTCATGGCGATCTGCCTAGGCTCGAGAGCCCAACCCTGACGTCTCCTAATGTATCGGTCGTTCGCGGCGATGTCACCGATGCATCTGCACTGCGCGCGGTGCTGCGAGATGTTGATGCAATCGTGCATCTCGCGGCGGAAACAGGCACCGCGCAGTCCATGTATCAGATTGGCCGGTACAATTGGGTTAATTCTCAAGGGACAGCTTCCGTCCTCGATCTGCTCGCGAACGAGCGCGATACGGTCGAGAGGGTAGTACTTGCTTCTTCGCGGTCGATTTACGGGGAAGGTGCTTATCGCTGCGCTTCATGTGGAGTAGTCTATCCAGAATCTCGCCCCCTTGCAGCTCTGCAGGCACATGATTGGGAGCCGTCTTGCCCTCATTGTCATGGGGCCACCAGCGCCGTCCCAACTCCTGAATCCGCAAAGACAAACCCCCCATCTATTTACGCTGTCACTAAACTCTCGCAGGAAGGGTGTGTTCGGTAGCCTGCAACGCCCTGGGTATCTGGAGCTTAATTTTACGTCTTCAGAATGTATATGGAGAAGGACAGTCACTCAACAATCCTTATACAGGGATTCTTTCAATTTTTTCGACGCGCATCAGACAGGGTTTGAGTGTGCCCATTCTTGAAGACGGGCTTGAAAGCCGTGATTTTGTTAATGTAACGGATGTTGCAAGGGCAATCCGGCTCAGTCTTGAGAATGACGAGGCCAACGGGAAAATCTTGAACGTCGGATCGGGTAAGCCGACCGGTATTCTCGAAGTGGCGAACTTGCTGGTAAAGACCTTCCGCAGCAGTTCCCGGCCGGAAATCACGAAGCAGTTTCGTTTGGGTGATATACGCCATTGGTATGCGGATCTGAGCCTGGTCTCAGACAGCTTGGGGCTTCAGCCTGAAGTGTGCCTGGAATCGGGGATTGCCCGCTTTGTTCAGTCGGTTAAAGCACAGCCTCTATCCAAAGACAGACTTAACGAGGCGAACAAGGAACTCAGAGAGCGTAAGATGATGGTATAATAGAATTATGCTGCTAGACGTGTTGCTGGCGGATTTGGAGCGTCAGTATTCCTACAATGGCCAGCCTCAGAAGAAGGCTACCGTGCCAGGTTTACTTGCGAACGCTTTTTATCCTCGATTCGTTCCGATAGTGCTCTGTCGGATTGCCCACGCCCTCTATCGAAAGAGAATGGGCCCCCTGGCGCGCCTGTTTTCCTTACTTAACTTCGTGGTGTTTGGAATCGAAATTGGGATTCGGTGTGAAATTGGGCCCGGCCTCTACTTCCCCCATACCGTGGGCACGGTCATCGGCGCAACGCGAATCGGGTGTAACGCAGTCATCTATCATGGTGTAACACTCGGTGCAAAGGAGATGGATATCGCTTATAATCTGAACCAGCGACCGACTGTAGGCGATAACGTCGTGATTGGATCGGGGGCGAAACTGCTGGGCGGGATCAAGATTGGCAACAACGTTAAAATCGGAGCCAATGCGGTCGTGCTGGATTCTTTCCCGGATAACGTGGTGATAGCAGGAATCCCAGCCACCGTGGTACGAAAGTTGGAGACAATTTCCGTATGACCCCAACCTTGGATTTATCAATTATCTATATCTATAGCTACAGGTTGAGTATCTATTCCAGGGGACAAGGCAACCATGCAGGAAGCATCCCAGACGCGCTGGACGCAGCGCCAACTGCCCGCTGACCGACTCCTGCATCTTTACTTGGACGCGATTTATCCCAAGGTGTGTTGCGATGGCAAGATAGTCTTGCTGCACATGGCCTCAGCGCTGAGGAACAACCGGGGAGAAGGATAGCTTTTGATCTCGAATACCCGCAGAAACTCGGAATCGGTTAGTGTAGTGATTGTCAACTATCTGTCTGAGACGTTGACGGCGCGCTGTATACGTTCCATTACCCAACCCGAGCCCGCACTCGCCCAAAAATTGGACTTTACAATTGTGGACAATGGCTCGAAAGGAGACTGGGCTGCTTTATTGGAAGGGTTGGATAACGTTTCTTTGATCGAATGCGAGAAGAACCTTGGATTTGCAGAGGGTGCCAACAGGGGAATGCGAGTGGGCAGCGGTGAGTACATTTTCCTGATCAATCCCGACAGCTTGGTGTGTCCAGGCGCGCTCTCCCGCGCGGTTGCGTTCATGCGGGATCCTGCGAATAGCAGTGTCGCTATCCTGGGACCGAAGGTCTTCGACGATCCGGCGAAGCGCTCCGTCCAATTTTCGGCGCGCAGTTTCCCTGGATTTGCCCAGGCGTTGTTTGGTCGTTATTCCTTACTGACGCGCCTCTGGCCGAGCAACCCCTGGTCACGGCGGTATCTGAAAACCGACTTGCACCGCGACTCACCCTCGCGTGTGGACTGGGTTTCAGGTTGTTGCATGTTGATCCGGCGTCGCGCGCTTGAAGAGATAGGACTGTTTGACGAGCGCTATTTCATGTATATCGAAGATGTTGACATATGCCGTCGGGCATGGGCCAAGGGTTGGGAAGTGGTGTACTTTCCAGAAGCCGAGGTGATTCACCAGATTGGGGCTAGTAGTAAGCTGCGCCCCATAGGCATGATTGTCGAGCACCACCGCAGCATGTGGATATATTACCGCAAGTTTTTTCATCATGGACCGTGTGCGCGGTTTATTGTCTTGTCAGGAATCTGTGCCCGAGCGCTCCTGCAGGTGGCTGGAGGTTCAATTCAAACGTTGTGGAAAATGCTCAGGGGACATTCGCTGTCCGGCGGCGTCACTTTCTCGGGCGTAGATAGCCGAGATCATCCAAACAGTAGAAACATCCGGTAGGAAGCGAAGTGAGGCGGAGTGGACATGGAAGTGAGGCTTCAGCAGGGAGAGTTAGAAGCCGTAGAAAGCGGCTTCTACCGGCGGTACGGAAAGCGAGCTTTCGATTTTGCTGCGGCGTCGGTCGGACTCTTGCTTTTGAGTCCGTTGCTCGCTCTCTGCGCCCTCCTCGTTCGGTTGTTCTCTCGCGGGCCGATCTTCTTCCGCCAGGTTCGGGTGGGCCGATATGGCCGTTACTTCAAGGTTTTCAAGTTCCGCACCATGCGCCAAGGATCAGACCTGCTCGGTCCGGCGGTCGTGATTCCTAGAGACCAGCGGCTGACGCTCGCGGGGAGCTTGTTGCGCCGTGCCAAGTTGGACGAGTTGCCGCAACTCATCAATGTGCTGTTGGGCGACATGAGTATCGTGGGACCGCGGCCGAGGGTTCCTGAGGAGGTTGACGTAGAGCGGGCCGAGGAGCGCGCCCTGCTGGGTCTACAGCCAGGGATCACTTCTTATGCGTCGATCTATCACCGCATGGAGGCGGACTTCTGCGCGCAAAGCGAAGACCCCTGGGCGACACACCACGAAACGATCCTTCCGCAGAAAAGCTATCTCGATATGGAGTACTTGAAGAACCTGAGCTTTGCGCTGGACCTGAAGCTCATTTTCCTGACTTTCCTGCTCGTCTTCGTTCCCGGCAAGACGCTGCCCCGCTCCGCCAGATTCTTCGGACTGGAAATAAGGCCCTATGGCCGCCTGGGACAGATGGGGGTTGATGCTGCTGTGTTCGTGGCCGCAGTGTGGTTGGCTTACTGGTTCAGATTCGAGCACGAGATCAAGCCGTTCAGCTATTGGCAGATGGCGAGTTTCATCGTGCTGCTCCCTGCGGCACGGCTGGCTTGCAACCGGTTGTTCGGCATTTATGAGATGATATGGCGGTACGTGAACCTGATGGACGCAGCCACCATCCTTGGATCCTTAAGTACGGTGACAGGCGTTTTGGTTCTGCTGAGGCTGCTGCTTCCGTACGAAAACACAACCCTACGCGTGTTCCAGTTGCCACTGGGCGTGATCGCGCTGGAATTCCTGCTCGTCGTGGGCGGTTCGCTGGCGCTGCGGGGTTTGCGCCGCACGCTGTATGAAATGGATCATCGCTATCAGCCTTTGTCGGTTGAGTGGAGACAACGCATACTCATTTTTGGCGCCGGCCTTTCGGGCTTGGGTATTGCCCTTGAAATTGGCCGCTACCCGCACTTACAGTTGGTAGGGTTCATCGACGACGATCGTGCTAAGCAGGGACGCCTGATTGGCGGCTACAGTGTTCTCGGGACTTCGGAGAAGCTATCGACCGTGGTCCGTGAGCAACAGGTCACGGATGTAATTGTCTGCGCAGGATCGATGTCTTCCCAGGTTCTGGGCAGGATTCAGCACGATTGCTTCTCGCAAGGGGTGAGAATTCACGTCATCCCAACCTTGGATCAGATTCTGGGCTCGGGTAACGCGGAGACCGCACGGACGCCGGTAACGCCATGAGCGTCTGGCTGGCTGGATTCACTCCGAAGGGGCTCGCAGGCTTTTGAGGAAAAGGAGGTTTTTGCCACCTGTGAAAGGGGTCGTCCTTGCCGGAGGTTTGGGAACCCGCCTGTATCCCCTGACGCGGATTACGAACAAGCATCTGCTGCCAGTGTTCGACAAGCCCATGATCTTTTACCCTATCCAGGCGCTTGTAAACGCGGGGATAAGAGACATTTTGATTGTGACCGGCGGGCAGGATGCTGGCGATTTTCTTCGTTTACTGGGCAACGGAAAAGACTTCGGCCTGAAGCATATCAACTACACCTACCAGGAAGGCGAGGGCGGAATTGCCGATGCGCTGCGCCTGGCGGAGCATTTCGCCGGTGGCCAGAAAATATGTGTCGTGCTGGGTGACAACCTGATTGAGACCAACATCCTGGCAGCTCGCGAGAGATTCGAAAAGCAGGGGCGCGGCGCACATATCATCCTCAAAGAGGTGCCCGACCCGGAGCGCTTCGGGGTTCCGGTGTTCGATAGCGATCGTATTGTTCGCATCGAAGAGAAACCGCAGGCCCCCAAGTCCCGCTACGCGGTCATCGGGATTTACATGTATGACGAGACGGTTTTTGACCGCATCAGGAACTTGAAGCCTTCCGGGCGGGGTGAATTTGAGATCACCGACGTCAACAACCAGTACCTGGAGGAGGGGTCTTTGACTTACAGTATTCTGGACGGGTGGTGGACGGACGCCGGAACGTTCGAGTCCCTCTTGCGCGCAAATAACCTCGTGGCACAGGGCGGCGCCAATAAGGTGTAATCCACGCACGGCTGTGGGCGCGAGACAGCCTGCCCGGTGACGAGAAGACGAGGAAGAGAATGAACGAAGTTCTTCCGCTAGGTGAACGCGGTGGGCTAAAGCTGAGCTTACCCAAACAAGAGAGCTGCGGCCTGGGAGCCGTCATCAACCGGCTTGATGATGCGCGGCTCAT
>Ga0315289_10004104_pt1 | contig 21817 bp, 26 predicted proteins | sample YL17G11_40_MG_FD_203452 | JGI IMG/M metagenome (GOLD analysis project Ga0315289, IMG submission 203452) | Sediment microbial communities from Yellowstone Lake, YNP, Wyoming, USA - YL17G11_40 | ecosystem: Environmental > Aquatic > Freshwater > Lake > Sediment | place: USA: Wyoming | collected... | reverse complement strand
AAGCCGCGCATTTTTGATGAAGGAGTAATTGAAAAATGCGCGGCTTATGCTGCAAGAGAGCATGGGGATGCAAGGCGAGCTCTTGATTTATTGAGAATTGCCGGCGAGTTAGTTGAAAGAGACGAGCAAAAAAAAGTAACTGTAGAGTACATTGACAAGGCAAATGAGAAAATCGAAAAAGACAAAATTCTTGATATAGTCGCAACTCAGCCAAAACAATTTCAGCTTACGCTTCTTTCAATAATCAATCTTGATGAAAAAAAGGAGCATCAGATATTCACAGGGGATATTTTCAATGTTTACCAGGATTACTGCAAAAACATAGCGATAGAGTCACTGACTCAAAGAAGGGTGGGGGATATAATTGCGGAATTTGACATGCTCGGGCTGATAAATGCAAGAGTCGTGAGCAAGGGGAGATATGGGAGAATGAGGGAAATAAAACTTTCAATTCCTGCAAATCTTCTTCCAAAGGTCAAGAAGATTTTGCAAGAGTCATTGAATTTGTGAAAAGAAAGGTTAAGCCGAGAGAAAAATGCAAAAACTTGTAGAAACAATGATAAGCAAGGGATATCTTATGGAGTCAGGACTGCTTGATTTGCTGAAAGGGACAAATGAAAACATTGCGCAGAGGCTTGGGGAAGCGATAATAAAATCAACTAAAGGGCAAAAATTCATCTCGAAAAATCTCTTTCTAGAGAATATCCATAACGTTCTTTTTTTCCTGAAAGGAATGCAACAAGAAGACGAGGAAGAATTGTTTGCCGGAACAATTGAGCATTTGAAAAGCTTTGCGATGCCCATTTCTGAAAAAAACATGGTTTTAGAGACAGTTGAGAAAAAGAACATCAGCCAACTCGGGCAGATACAAATTTTAAAATATAACAACCCCTCAAGCAAAAAATTTGAAGTGGATGATTTTACAAAGCATTTCAGGGGAAGATATGTTGTTCTGAAAAGCATGCTACAGGAGCGCGAGGAACTTGTGGGGCTGACATCAATAGGGAAGCTTCCAGAGCAAAAGCAGAGCAACATCTCTGTAATAGGGATGGTTTTCAATAAGAGAACAACAAAAAATAAAAACTTGATTATGGAAATCGAAGATTTAACAGGAAGGGTTTCTGTTGTGATAAATCATTCAAAGGAAGAATTGTTCAAGCAAGCCGGAGAAATTGTTCTTGATGATGTGATAGCAATAAAAGGTTCTGGAAGCAGGGAAATACTTTTTGCAGACGGCTTGTTTTTTCCGGATATTTTGGAAAAAAAGCCTAAAAGAAGCCCTGCTGAAGAATACGCCGCGTTTATTTCAGACATTCACCTTGGCTCCAAAAACTTTCTGGAAGAGCAGTTCAAGAAATTCATCTCATGGATAAATCTTGAGGAAGGGACAGAAGAGCAGAGAGAAATTGCAAAAAAGCTGAAATACATATTTATCGTTGGAGACAATGTAGATGGAGTAGGAATTTTTCCAGGGCAGGAAGAGCTTCTGGAAATAAGCGACATGAGGGAGCAGTACAAAAAACTCGCCTCATTTCTTGGAAGCGTTAGAAAAGACGTTCTGATGTTCATGGCCCCGGGACAGCACGATGCCGTAAGAGTCGCGGAGCCGCAGCCGCCGATTGGCGAGGATTATGCTCCTGAACTGCAGAGCATAGAAAATTTGTTTTTAGTCAGCAATCCGGCTGTTGTTAAAATAGGCATTACCGAAAAATTTGAAGGAATAGATGTTTTGATGTATCACGGAGCAAGCCTGCACTCTATAATAACAAGCATAGAGGAATTGAGAATCAAAGATGGGCACAATTTTCCTACAAAGGCTGTAAAATATCTCCTGAAAAAGAGGCATCTTTCATCCCAGCATTCATTTACTGTCTACTTGCCTATAGAAAATGACCCGCTTGTTATTTCAGAAGTTCCTGACATAATCGCAACAGGAGAGATACATAAGCCAGAAGTTGGGAATTATAAAGGGGTTACGATGATAGCGAGCTCGTGCTGGCAGTCCATAACAGATTTTGAGGAAAAAATCGGCAATCATCCAGAGCCATGCAAAGTTCCAATCTTAAACTTAAAAACAGGAGAAGTCAAAATACTTGACTTTAATTAAAATGCAGCAATATTTCAAAGAAATTGAAAACAAAGTGAAGGTGGCTTATGCAATCGCAGGAGAAGCAAGAAGCAAGGGGCTTGACCCAGTTTCTGCTGTAGAGATTCCTCTCGCAATGAACCTTTCCGAAAGAGTTACAGGATTAATTTCGATAAAATATCCTCAAGTGAAGGAATGCGGAATTGAAAATAGGATAAAAGAGCTGGAAAAAGAGCACGGATTTCTTGACCCCGCTATCTGTCTGCAAATAGCGGAAGAGATTGCAAAAGAAAAATTCTGCAAATTCCAAAATCTTCTAGAGGCAATTGATGCTGGAATGAGAATAGCATTCGCTTATTTAACTCTCGGAGTTGTCGCCGCACCTTTAGAAGGCTATACTCATTTTACACTGAAAAAAACAAAAAACAATGAAGATTACTTTTCAGTTTACTATTCAGGTCCTATTGGTGGAGCGGGCAGAACAGCCGCAAGCATTTCATTGCTCATAATAGATCATTTAAGAGAAGTTTTAGGTTTTGCAAGATATGATCCTACTGAGTTGGAAGTCAAAAGAATGATAACAGAAATTTATGACAGGCATGAAAGAGTGTCAAACATGCAGTATTTGCCAAGCGAGAAAGAGATAGAATTTCTTGTAAAAAATCTTCCAATACAAATAAATGGCGATCCTACGGAAGAAAGAGAAGTTTCCAACTACAAGGATTTGCCAAGAATAGAAACGAACAGAATAAGGAGCGGTGCATGCTTGATTTTAGGAGAGGGCATTGCGCAAAAAGCACCAAAAGCGCTGAAAACCCTGATAGGCTTGAGAAAAAAAGGCTTTAAACTCGGCGCATGGGACTGGTTAGAAGATTTTGTAAAATTCCAGAAAAGCCAGATAGAAGAAAAAAAGGAAAAAGCAACAGCAACGTACATGCAGGATGTTGTTGCAGGCAGGCCGATATTCTCTCACCCTTCAAGAAGCGGGGGCTTTAGATTGAGATACGGCAGAACAAGAACAACAGGGTACAGCGCGGCTGCAGTTTCTCCGGCAACAATGGTTATTCTAAACGAGTTTATTGCAGTCGGAACGCAATTAAAACTCGAGAAGCCGACAAAAGCTGCCGCAATAACCTGCTGCGACAGCATTGATGGTCCGATTGTGAAACTTACAGACGATTCTGTTGTTTTTGTGAAAAATTTTGAGCATGCAAAAGAAATCAAAGACAGAGTAAAAGAAATAATTTATGTCGGAGATATGCTGATAACTTACGGAGATTTCTTGAACAGAAATCATCTTTTGCTGCCTCCGGGATATTGCGAAGAGTGGTGGGAAAAAGAATTGAAAAAAGCAGGATTGCAGGAAAAATTAGACCCGAGAACAATTTGTTTCGAAGAAGCAACAAGCCTCAGCACAAAATTCAATGTTCCGTTGCATCCAAGCTATATCTTTTACTGGACCCAAATCTCGCTGGAGCAATTTTCAGAACTGCTGAAATGGATTGAAAAAGCGAGATTTGAAGACAAGAAATTGATTTTGCCATATTCTGCAAAAGAAAAAGAGCAGTTTGGAAAAGCAAAAGAGGCTCTTGAGATAATAGGGGCCGAGCATATCGTGACTCTTGAAAACGCGGTTTTAAGCCAGGAAACAACAAAGGCGCTGTTTGCAAATCTCGGGCTTGATGAAAAATTTTCGAGCGAAATCAAAGAAATAAAAATTGAAGGAAACGTTCTTGCAACAATAAACTCTGTTTCAAAATTCAAGATAAAAGATAAGGCGGGAACATTCATCGGGGCGAGAATGGGAAGGCCTGAAAAAGCAAAATTAAGAAAACTTATCGGAAGCCCGCATGTCCTTTTTCCAGTGGGAGAAGAGGGCGGAAGGCTTAGAAGCTTTCAGGAGTCAATTGAAAAAGGGACAATTGATGCTGATTTTCCTGTTTATTTCTGCGAAAAATGCGGCAAGGAAACAATTTATTTTATCTGCGAAGATTGCGGGGAAAAAACGAAAAATCTTTACTATTGCCCAGAGTGCAAAAGAAAAGTAAGCGAAACCTGTCCTGTTCATGGCGGAATTGCCGCAGGAAAATTAAAAAATTACATGGAGCAGAAAATAAACATCAGCCATTATTTCGATTCTGCTGTGAAAAATCTTGGAATACAAAAAGAGGAAATTCCTGCGCTTGTCAAAGGAGTTCGAGGAACAAGTTCCAAGGACCATGTTCCTGAAAATATCGCAAAAGGAATTTTAAGGGCGCAGTTCAACTTAAATGTGAACAAAGACGGGACAGTAAGATATGATGCAAGCGAAATTCCAATCACACATTTCAAGCCAAAAGAGATTAAAACCCCTGTAGAAGAGCTGAAAAATCTTGGATATCACAAAGACATTGAAGGGAGAGATCTGGAAAATGATGAGCAAATCCTTGAATTAATGCCGCAGGATATTATCCTCCCCTCATGCCCCGAAACTTTGGACGAGCAAGCGCATGAAGTTTTTATTTCTATTGCAAAATTCATCGATAATCTGCTTGTAAGATTTTATGGGCAAAGGCCGTTTTATGAGGTTGCTTCAAAAGAAGATTTAATAGGCCACCTTGTAGCTTGCATAGCTCCTCATAACTGCGGAGCAGTTGTCGGAAGAATAATCGGATTCAGCAAAACTCAGGGATTTTTGGCATCTCCATATATTCATGCGGCGATGAGAAGAGACTGTGACGGGGATGAAGCCGCGATGATGCTTCTTTTAGATTTGCTTTTAAATTTTTCAAAATCTTTCCTTCCCCAGCACAGAGGAGGAACACAAGACGCTCCTCTTGTCCTTAATGCAAGAATAAGAGCGAATGAAGTTGATGATATGATATTTAATGTTGATGTTGTCAGAGAACTGCCTCTTGAATTGTACGAAGCTGCCGAAGCAGGAAAGCATCCATCATCTGTAAAGATAGAACAGATAGGAGACAGATTAAAAGAAGGAGATACAGCAACTTTCAAGAATCTCTGTTACAGCCATGAAACTTCTGATATAAATGGGGGGATAATCTGCTCTGCATACAAAACTCTTGCGACAATGGAAGAGAAAGTTGCAAGGCAGATGGATCTTGCAGAAAAAATAAGGGCTGTTGATATGACGGATGTCGCAAGATTAATCATTGAAAGGCATTTTATAAGAGATATCAGAGGTAATCTGAGAAAATTCAGCAGCCAGCAGTTCCGCTGCGTCAAATGCAATTCAAAATACAGAAGACCTCCGCTGTCGGGCAAGTGCCTTGCTTGCGGCGGCAAAATAATTTTCACAATAGCAGAGGGCAGCATAATAAAATATCTGAAGCCAGCAATAATGCTGGCAGAAAAATACAATGTTCCGCCATATGTCAAACAGAATCTTGAGCTAACAAAGAGCTATATTGAAAGCATCTTTGGAAAAGAAAAGGAAAAGCAGATGGCATTGAGCGGGTTCTAAAGGGATGTTTCTCTTAATCTTTAAAATGATTTTCAATTAAATACAATGGGCTAAAAGAATTTTTACTATGCCTTACTTCATAGCCCCTTCTTTGAAGGACGGCTTTTATTTCTTTAACTACTGGATCTGCTTCAGTAGATAAGTTTCCTCTTTGACAAAAAGCTATTTTTCTAAACGGAAATATTGTTCCAACATCCCAATTTTCAAACCCTATTTTAAAAGAATAATTTTTTATCTTATCTCCTTCATGATGACTTAAAGAACCAATGTACGCATTTTCTCCAAGTTTATCTTTAATTTCTTTTTCTAATTCACTTCTATACGCCTCTTTTAGTTCTTCTGTTAATTTTTCTAACCCTTCAACTTCTAATGTTAATTCATTGTTCACGATTTTATCAATAAATCTCTCTTAAAAAGCATTATTATAGTAGAAAATACAGAACCACAGGCAGAATCAAGCAGCCCATCAGATGAATTCTTTTTATTCCAAGCAAATTGGCGAGCAAGCCAAGACAAGTTGCTATTGCAAGAATAATGAGAGAAAGCCAGCCAGAGATTAAAAACGAGAGAAAAATCAAAAACGCAAGAACAATCATGCAGATTTTTGAATAATTTATTTTTTCAATGTTTCTCGCAAAAAGCTTTGCAAAGAAAATTGCGAGCAAAACTGCGATGCTGCCCGCGACAAGCATGGACGCAAGAAAAACAAGTAAACTGTTCAAAGACAAGTCTGAAACAAGCTTGCCGACAATAACGGCTGCGCCGCTTCTCGGCTTGTCAATCGCATATAGGGCAATGAAGTTCAAGCCGGCAACAAGTGTTCCGATAATTCCGAGCAAAATGAGAAATCCTTTTTCGCTCAGCTTTGTGAAACTGCTTCCGAGAACAGCCGCCTGGCTTGCTCCGAGCCCCGGAAGAAAGCTGCAAAGAGGACCTGCAATTGTCCCTGAAATTACCGCGTTTTTCGCTTCTTTCTTCTCAATTTTTCTGCAGATTATTTTTTGCCTTGGAATCTTTGTTTTCTGCGAGATGCTGATGATAAGAGTGCTTGCTCCGAACAGTCCTGTCAGCAAGGGAAACAATGGCTGATTTATCACAAAAAAGTTCAATGAAAGCATTCCAAGAACTCCAGACATCACAAATAGTAACAGCGCCCAAAACTTCTTTTTTTCTTTTGCTATCAAAAACAACGAGGCTGCAATAAGCAAATAAGGGATCGCGATTTCTATTTTTGAATACAAAGACGGCAGGAATAAAACAAAAATAGGAGCAAGAATAATGATAAGAATCAGGCCGATGTAGCTTCCAAGAACAGTCAGCTTGACAGCTTCATATCCTCTTCCCTGCAGCAAAAGCCTGTGGCCTGGAAGGACAGAGAGAGCTGTCGCTTCTTCAGGCGCTCCGAGAAAAATGCTCGGCACAAAATCAAGAAAACAATGAACAGTCGCCATAGCGATTATGAAAACAGCAAGACTTATTGGCGAGAAAAACTGCAGAAGCAAAGACGATGAAATGAACAGCAAAAGTGCGACAAGATTTATATGAATGCCTGGCGCGAGGCCTGTGAAAGTGCCTGCGAGAATGCCGAGCAGAATTGCAAGAAGGATTTGGAATAGCATATATTGAGCAATTAATTAGAGTTTAATTGTATTTTCCTTTCTTAAGCTGAAAAAAACAGAATTTCCCAGGGGGATTTTACCAAAAAGCAAAACATCTGAATATGAAAGATAGCTTGATATCAAGAGAGGAATTCTCAATAAAGGACTTTTTTCTTTTTTCTTCAAATCTTCTTTAATCGACTGGCCCTTTCTTCCCATGTTTTCATCATTTTTCTGTCTTTTTAGAACGACGCTGGCAAATCTTGAAAAACTGTCTTTGATCAAATCAGTTATTTGCTGGAAAAATACAGAATAAAAATAATAATCGTCAATTATCAGGCCAGATTCCTTAAATAAATGTTTAAACTCCCTAAAAGTCAGTCTATTAACATGCCCCTCAGAGGATTCATTTCCCAAAAGTCTTCTATTAAGATTAAATAATCTTTGGGGAATCGCCCCAAATACATACCCATAATGACTCGTAAACATAAGAATTCTTCCATCAGGTTTAAGGACTCTTTTCAAATCCTTCATCATTCTAGGCAAATCAGTTTTATTTATATGCTCAAAAACATCTATTAACAGAATGCAGTCTGCATAGCTATCTGGAAGTTTATTATCCAAAACGCTGCATTTCAATCTAATAATATTCTTTTCAGGGATCTGGTTTAATGCTACTTGAGAGATATCAGAAACAATAGTTTTTTTAAAATCCCTTCCAAAATACCATCCATAATTCCCCACCCCTCCTCCGGCATCATAAATCACGCCTTTTTTAATGTTTTTTATCATTTTTTTAAGAATTTTGACTTTAACGTATTTAGAAAACCATTTTTCTTCAGACCTGTCTACCCTCCAAAAATTCCTGTTATAAAACTCATCATTTATTTTTTGATAATCCATCTTACCATTAAAATTTGCTCATTTTTAATCCTATCGTCATTTTCCAGAACCAAAAACTTTAAATGCCCTCAAATCTGTTAAATTCTAGAATGCAGGGAGTTAAGTGTTTAATTTAATTCTGTGTTAAAATGAATGTAAGGAGGATAATATGAAGTTATATGTAGGAAATTTGCCATTTACTGTAGATGAAGCAGGCTTAAGAAAGCTGTTCGAGGGCTATCAAATTGAAGAAGCTAGCCTTATAATGGACAGATATACCGGAAGATCTAAAGGATTTGGATTCGTAACCATCGCAGATGATGAAGCTGCCAAAAAAGCAATTTCAGAGCTTAATGGAAAAGATATTGAAGGAAGAGCTTTGAAGGTTTCAGAAGCCAAGCCAATGGAAGAAAGACCTAGAAGAGATTTCGGAAGCAACAGAAGATACTGAGCGTCAAACTTAACTGATTTTTTGTTTTTATTTTCTTATTTTTTAGCTTAGTATTTTTATTTCGCTCGAAAACTAATCAGTTTTCGGCGCATCAGAAACATCGAGGTTTCTGATTGTTTCAGCCTGAATCTCAAGAATGCCGTGCCATTCAACAACCTTGCCGATAATCTCAATATTGCTGTTTTTTGTGATGTTTGTTTTTTCCCAGCAAATTGCAGTTATGTTTTCTGTGCCGTCATTTATTTTCATTGATGAGAAATCTTCCTTCTGATTTAGGGAAATAACTAGGCCCTGAATTTTTACAAAGCTGTCAATATTGCTTTTGGATATATCGCTTATTCTTGTAAGTCTTGGCTCAAGATTTTCAGAAAGAAAAATCAACGCCACAAGACCGATAAGCGCCGTTATCAAAGCCGCTTTTATTAATGACATCCCGTTATTTAAAATCCACAGTAAGATTTAAATATATCTGAGCAGAAAAACCTTAATGGCAATACAGCAATGCCTTGTTTTGATAAAGCCAGATGGCATAGTAAAAAGCCTTACAGGCAATATAATAAGCGTTCTTTCTGAGCTTAAAATGAAAATTGTTGGCGCAAAAATGATTCGCGTTGATAGATGCCTTGCTGAGATGCATTATGAAAAGCACAAAGGCAAGCAGTTTTACGAGAAACTAATAGAATATCTAACAGGAAAATTGAATTTTCACACAAACCGCGTTCTTGCTCTTGTTTATGAAGGCGAGAATGCAATAGATGTCCTAAGAGAACATGTTGGAGACAAAAATCCTGAGCTTGCTCATCCGAACAGCATAAGAGGGAAATACGGCCGCGTAAACTCGAAGACAGGGGTTTTTGAGAATGTTATTCACGCTTCCGATACTCTCGAAGAAGCTGAACGCGAGATTAAATTGTGGTTTAAGCCAGGCGAGCTTGCGAATGTAATCTATCCAACAAAAACTGAAGAAGTTGTGAAAAAAGAACTGAACTGGGCGTAGGGAAAAGTTTAAATTACCCTCCTTTTTTCTTTAAACATGGATGCAAAGAAATTGCAAAACAATTTCTTGCACAGGGAATCAAGATTCCCTTGTGCGGAAAAAAGATTTGAGCTTGTAAAGAGAAACACTGCTGAAATAATAAATGAGGAAGAGCTGAAAAAATTAATCAAAGAAAAGAAGAATCCTGTTGTTTACTGGGGAACAACGCCCACAGGCAAGCCGCATGTTGGTTATTTTTTCCCGATGCTTAAGATAGCGGATTTCTTGAAAGCAGGATTTAAAGTCAAAATACTTCTTGCAGATTTGCATGCGGCGCTTGACAATACTCCATGGACACTTCTTGACAAAAGATATGATTATTATTCCAAAGTCATTCCATTGATTTTGAGATCTTTAAATGTCGAAGTGAAAAATATTGAATTTGTAAAGGGGAGTGACTTTCAGCTGAAGCCGGAATACATGTATGATGTTCTTCAGCTGTCATCTTTTGTTTCTGTGCACGATTCAATGAAGGCGGCATCTGAAGTTGTCAAGATGGGCGAAAATCCGAAGCTTTCTGGGCTTATTTATCCAATAATGCAGGCAATGGATGAGCAGTATCTCGGGGCAGACATTCAACTCGGAGGAACTGACCAGAGAAAAATAATGGTTCTTGCGCGCGAAAACCTGCCGAAAATAAGCTATGATTCAAGGATTGAAGTGATGAATCCCCTTATTCCCGGATTGACTGGAAAGAAAATGTCATCTTCAATTGAAAAATCAAAAATAGATTTGCTTGATGATGAAGAAACAGTGAAAAGCAAAATAAGGGATGCAGAATGCATTGCGGGAAATCCAGACAACGGCATTCTCGCCTTTACAAAATATGTCATCATGACAATCAAGAAAGACAGCAAGGAAAAATTTATAGTGAAAAGAGACAAAAAATTTGGCGGAAACATTTCATTTTCAGACTATGAAGAGCTTGAAAAGATGTTTGTAAAAAAGCAGATTCATCCTCTTGACCTGAAAAATGCTGTTGCTGATGAAATAAACAAGATGCTGAAAATATTCAGGGACAACAGGAAAATGCTCCAGGAACTCGCTGAAAAAGCATATCCTTGAAATTCTAATTAAATAAATTCTATAAAAAAATAATAAAAATTAAAAAAGGAAAAAGATAAAAAAAATTCTATAAAACTACTTCCTTTTTTTGGAATAGTTTCTTACTAGCTTGCCTATTCCTATTACCAACACAGCAATAGCAATCAAAACATCATTCATAGATGCAAGAGCATTTATGCCTATCAAAGGCAGCGCCAATAATACACCTATGACTGTTACAAGCCATGCAGTTAACTTCGCCATCTTTTTACCCTCCTAAAAAAGTTAACCTTGCTGTATATTTAAACCTTTATATCCCCTTTTTATTTGAGGTATATCTCAACAACATCTCTGTCTTCCAATCTGTGTTCAAGACCCACTGTCTGGCTCGGAAACTTGGCCGATTTGCCCCAGATTTTAGCCTTCAAAAATCTTTCATGAAGTCCATGCCTTATTTTTTCAGCCAAATCCTTGACTGTAGCGTTTTTTTTAAGAATCATAGGTCTTTCGCTTGGTTTTTTGCCAGGCTCTTTCGTGTAAATCCTGATTAAGTTTATCTGCTCGAATATTTTCTGCTTCAGCTCATCAAGCCCTGTCCTGTTTTTAGCAGATATTTTGATTAAACTGCCCACAGCCTTTAATTTGTTCTTTTCTTCATTGGAAATCGAGTCAATTTTATTCAAAACGAAAATTCTTTTTGCAGTAATATTTTCTCGCTTCAAAATAGCCGCAATCTGGACAAGCTCATTCAAGGAAGTTATTAAAACAATTATCAAATCAGAAGATCTCGCGATTCCAAGAATCTCCTTGTCCTCAACTCTTGCAGGAAGTTCTACAAGCTGTATTATTATCCCGTCAAGATTAAGAGCGCCGATTTCAGGCGCAAGAGTTGTAAAAGGAATCTCAGAGATTTTTGGCTTGGCATCTGTCAGCGCAGCAAGCAGCTGTGACTTGCCTGATTTTGTAAAACCTAGAATAGTGACTTGAGCATCTCCTTCTTTTCTTATTCCAATAGAACGGCCTTTCTTTTTCGCCTTTTCTTTTTCAGCCTCTTTTTTCAGCTTTGACAAGCGCAGCCTCAGCTGCGCGATAAGATTTTCAGCCCCTTTGTGCTTTGGGGCTGTCCTCAGCATCTCTTCCGTTCCTTCTATCTTTTCCTCAATAGTCCGGGCAGAAAGAAATTTCTTTTGCGCTTCAGCATATTCGTATCCTGCATTGATTGGCATGTTTTAATCAGAATAAACCGCTTAAAATCCTTTTCGTATGACAATTTGAATGAGCTCAGCACGACATCAGACTTTTAAAAACTCACCTGTTCTTTTTATTTTGTAATACTGAACTGGAATAAATATATCCTTAACAATTGTTTTAATCTTTGACTCTATGTCTGGATTGTCACATTCTATTGAAAATCCTCCTTCTATAGAATATATATCCCCCCTTGAATAGGCATTTGCATCTTTTGGAGCATTTTTCCTAATTGCTCTGTCAATAGAGCTGATGCAGATTTTGTAATTTTTAATGTAAACTATAACAGGCACTATGCCATCTATGCCTGTAGGGCTTGCTTCAACAAATTCTCTAAGATCGTCTATATCACTTATCATAAATCTTTTCCCATAAGAGATTATTTCAACAAGTTTTTTCTTTTTCATTTTCCCTGCCTTCTCCTAAGGGCCTTTGAGGTTTTTAAAAATTATTGTAGTAGAATGCGAGCGCGCCCGCAGGCGCGCGAGCGATTAGAATTAACCTTTAAACTGATTCAAATCAATTTTTGTTTCTTCTGCCGCTGGCCTCATTTCTCTGCGCCACTTATTTATAATCTCGAAAGCTGCGAAATCGGGCATTTTCAGCCTGTCCCTAAGATAAGCGAGGATTTCTGATTCTGGCTCTTCTCCCGATTTGAATTTTTTTTCAAGCTCTTCTGATGTCAATAGAACAATGGGCTTTTCAGCCTCTTTCTGCCATTCTGTTTTTGTCCCGCACTCTGGACAGAATTTTTCAATGCCTTGCAATTCTGCATGGCAGTTCAAGCATCTTTTTTCGTCTTTTCTTTTTTCTATGACTGTCTTGTATCCGAATTTGCCTCCTGAAACAATTTTTGAGAAAATATCGGCAACCTGAGAATCATCTTTCTGGAACTGACTCAAATCATAGCATCCGCCTGGTGTTTTTGCCATAAGTTTTTATATTGCCCTTATTTTTAAATTTTATGAAGAAAGACAGAAAAGCGGCTGTATTGTTTTCAGGCGGAAAAGACTCCTGTCTTGCATTATTCAAGGCAAAACAAAAGTTTAATGTAAAATATCTGCTTTCAATCCTTCCTCCCGAAGACGCAATGATGTGGCATAAGCCAAATCTGAAGCTTCTTGAAATGCAAGCCAGAATGCTTGGAATCGAATTAATAACTCACAGAACAAAAAAGGAGGAAAAGGGGCTGGAAGAGCTTCTTAAAAAAGTCAGGGGAAAAGTCGACACTATGGTGATTGGCGGAATCGCAAGCAGCTATCAGGGAAAAAGGATAAAGAAAGTTTGCGAGAAATTTGGAATGAATGTTTTTGCTCCATTATGGAATTATTCTGCAGAAAAGCTGTGGCAAGAACTGCTTGAAAACAATTTTAAAGTAATCATAATAAAGGCAGCATGCGAAGGCTTTCCAAAAGAGATGCTTGGAAAAATTATTGACAAAAAGATGCTTGATAAGCTGAAAATTCTTGCGGCAAAATACAAATTCGACTTGTCATTCGAGGGCGGAGATGCCGAGACAGCTATCCTTTACAGCCCCGATTTCAGAAAAGAGATAAAAGTGAAGGGAAAAGTTATTTCTGAATCAGAATACAGGCATTTTTTCAAAATAGAGAAATTAGTCTAATTTCCATCTATCAAATTGGCGAGTTTTTCGCTTTTTTCTAAGATTCCCGACTCTAAAAGCCCCCTATCAAAATTTTTGTAAACCTTGCATTTCCTCCTTTCTTCATAAAAAGTTTTATCTAAGATATTTCTGAATGGCATTGAGCAGACAAATCCCCACGCGCCGCTATAATCTTTCAATTTTTCTTCATTAAGTTTTTCCCCGTAATACTGGATAGAATATTCAAGCAATCCTGCTTGCCCCTGCGTTATGAACTGCTGTTCTATTTTCGGGTCTTTTTTAATAAAAAGATAAGAATCATGGCCGCCCCACCAGTCTTCTTTCAGCCAGCATAATTGTTCGAGACCTTCTGGCTTTATTTGCTGTTTTTCCCAAAAAGCATCATATCCGTCATTTTCATCCTCAAAAAAATCTGTCAAAGGCTCTTTGATGCCAACATTTCTATTTGCTCTCTGGGATTCTACAAGCTTTAAGTCAGACAGCTTGTGCAGCATTATAATAAATCCATTCTGCAAAAGAAGCTGTTTTTCTATATCTCCTCTGTATTTTTCAGCATTAATGAAAAAAAGAAGTCTTCCCTCACTATTTTCATAAGGCATTGTCAAATGAAAAACCTGATATCCTTTTGGATGAAAAACGCTTTTAATTATATCTTTTTTGTCTTCATCCATGCTTATTAGGCATTTTTTCAAATTATTAAACCTTATCATGCTTGGGAGCATAACTTTTAAATAACCGCCCTTCTATTTTAATATATGGAGCCAAAAAGAGTTGATAATTTTTTCAGGCAGGTGCTTCCGAATGGAATGACGATTGTTTTTGAAAAAAGAAATCTGCCCCTGATAACGATCTGCGTAGGAGTCAAGCTTGGGGCAGGACATGAGCCCGAGAAGCTGAAAGGAATATCTCATTTTATGGAGCATGCTGTTTTCAAAGCAACAAAAACGAGAAAAAAAGAGGAGATGATGAGGCTTATAGAAAAAGCAGGGGGGACAATAAACGCATACACTGGCGAGGAAGAAACCGTTTTTTGGGCAAAACTGCCATCATCAAAATTCGAGCTTGGGCTTGATATACTTGCAGACATGGTTATGAATCCTCTTTTTGACAGAAAAGACTTGGCTATGGAAAAAAAAGTTATTCTTGAGGAAATAAATCTTTACACAGACAGCCCAGAAGCTTATCCACAGCTTAAAGTCAAGGATATGCTGTATGAAAAACCATTTGGGATGTTTATAGCAGGAACACAAGAATCAATGAGCAGGATAAAAAGAGCTGATTTGTTGAAATACCACAACATTTATTACAAGCCATCTAACATGGTTGTTTCAATTGTCGGAGATGCAAATGTTGATGCAATCTGGAATCTCTGCAAGAAAAAATTCAAGAAACAAGCGCAGGAGCAGATTCAACAGTCTCCAATCACTGCAAATCCAGGAACTTTTGGGGAAGTGTTTGAAAAAAGAAAAAATATCTCCCAGGCAAATCTGGCGCTTGCATTTCACATTCCTTCCTTGTCAAGCCCGCAGAGATATGCTGTTGAAATCGCAAACACAATTCTCGGGGCAGGACAGTCTTCATATCTTCACGAAGAGATAAGGGAAAAAAAAGGATGGGCATACACTGTACGCAGCTCCCTGGATATCGGAAAAGATTACGGCTATTGCCTGATTTATGCAGGCATTGAAAAAACAAAAGTGCATAAAACAAAAGAAATAATCCTGAAGCAGATAAAAAGACTCCAGAATATAACTCCGAAAGAGCTTGAAGAAACTAAGGAGCAGCTTGTAGGAAATTATGAAACCAGCAGCGAGAGCTGCGCAAGCACAGCAGAGGCTCTTTTGAAAGAGCAGATCTTAGGAGACGCAAAAAATCATTATAAATATCTTGACAATATTTACAAAGTTAAGCTTGAAGATGTGCAGAAAGTTTTTGACATAAAGAATTACGGATTTATAGCGTTAATTCCAGAAGATGTTGCGGAGAAAAAATGAAAAACATTGTCAAACTGCTTGTTCTTTCAGATGTATTCTTGCTTACCGGATTCGGGCTGATTTCTCCGATTCTGGCAGTGTTCATAAAAGATGATTTAATCGGAGGGAGCATTCTTGCGGCAGGCATCGCAAGCACGATTTTCATTTTAACAAAATCATCTCTCCAGCTTATATTCGCAAAAATATTCAACCCGAAAGACAGGCTGTGGATGGTGATTTTAGGAACATTTTTGATTGCATCAGTTCCATTCATATATATTTTTTGCAATCGAATAGAGCACATTTTTATTGCGCAGTTAATTCACGGGATAGGCTCGTCATTCACATTCCCTGCATGGATGAATCTTTTCACCAAGAATCTGAGCAAAAAAGAGCCGGGATTTGAATGGTCTGTTTATTCAGCTTCTGTAGGGATTGGAACAGCAGTTGCAGCATATGCCGGCGCGTGGCTTGCGCAGCAAATTGGATTCAGGTATGTTTTTGCAATAACAGGGATTCTTGCAATGATAGGTGCCGCAATATTAATAAAGCTCACAAAAGAAAAATTCAAATGAGATGCTTTATTTCTATTGATTTGTCAGAAGAAGCGCAGAAAGAGCTTGAAACAGTTCAACATGCAATTTTTGAAGACGCGATTTTGCTCAATGTAAAGCCAGAGAACATTCATCTGACTCTGAAATTTTTCGGAGAAATCGACAGCAAGAAAATTGAAAGCGTGAAGAATGCTCTTGCTGGCTTGAAAATTAAAAAATTCAAGGCAAGGCTCGGAAACATAGGTGTTTTTCCGGATTATCATTTCATAAGAGTTGTCTGGGCAGGAATCGAGCCGCATGAAACAATCAATGAAATTCACAAGTCTCTTGAATTATGTCTTGGCAAACTCGGATTCCAGTTTGACAGCGTGTTTGAAAGCCATGCAACCATTTCAAGAGTCAAGGGAGTAAAGAACAAGGAAATGTTTATTGAAAAGCTTAAAAAAATCCAGCTTAATCCAGTTGAGTTTGATGTAGAAAGCATCAAGCTAAAAAAATCCGAGCTGACTAGAGAAGGGCCTGTTTACGAGGACTTGTTTGAGTTGAAACTGGTTTAATCCTTAGCTATCTTCCATAGCTGTTTAAAATAACCTATAAAACTTTCAGCAGTTTCTTTATCTTGAATTAAAATAACCAAGGGTTCTTCTTTAAGCATTACTATCGCGGTTGTTTCTTTTGTAACTAAAACTTCTACCGGCGTTGTAATTGGCAAGAATTTTTTTGTATATCTCACTCCAGATTCTTTTTCACATTCAGAAGCATACTTTCTAGAATTTTCATTGAAAATTATGTTCATCTTTATTTTTTTAGAGTGTGTTTTTTTGCTGTATCTCGTGAAAAAAGTCTTGTTTTTTTCAGGATAATATCCTTTGCTTGCTCCGAGAATATATATTTCCTGCCCCTTTTTTATTTTATCCGCCATATTATAATAAACAGTCTCCATTCCCTTCCAACCAATAAAAATTTCAGCAGAAGTTTCTGTGATGGGCACTTTTTGGAGTGATTCGAGATGCGACTTAATCTCCATAAAAGCATTTTCTTCCTTTTCCAACTCACTTTTTTTCTTTTCAAGATAATCTTTTATTCTGGAAACAGGGGCTGCAGAAAAATGCTTGACATTATTTTTTATTATTGTACTTGCAAGCCCCTTATATATCAATTTATCCAAGACATGATATATTTTAGAGGGAGCTATTTTGGCTTCTTTCAAAATTTTTCCTTTTGACGACAAGCCCAATTTAAGCAATGCTAAATAAACCTTTATTTCTGAATTTGTCAGCCCTATTGTTCTAAGATTTTCTTCTATCATATTGATGCCTCCTAAGGGGGGACTAATATTTAAATATAACTATTTCATCATTGTATGCGGGGTGGTCAGCATCTCAGGCTGATTTCTGAGGAGAGAGTTAAATGGAAGATTATATGTGCACATTTTGTATTCATCCTTTTGGAAGAGATAAAGAGAAAAAATACGAAAAATGCGCCAGGGTAATTCATTATTTTGTGGAAAAAGCAAAAGATGATTTGCCAGGATATAGATTAGGAGAAGGAGTAAAAATAGAAGAAGGACACATCAAATTCCGATCACTTTTGAAATTATATAACGAAGAGGATGTGAAGATTGAAATTGATACTGGAATGAACTTAGTGCTGCCTGGGTTTTGTGGCTCTTTACCTCCCTTCATATCATTTCAGAGCAAATGCAAAACATCTTTGGAAAAAGAATTGAAAAAGATAGGCATAAATTTCCAATCAGAAGAAATAACAGAAGGGAGGGAATAAAATGGGGCATTGTAATGATTTTGATAAGTATCATTGGGAAGGCAAGAGCCAATCTGAAAGAGATGAAATTGATGAATCGATGTTTGGAAAACCTTTAAGAAAATTTTCAGGTTATAGTAGAAGCGAAGCAGCATTAGAAGAAGAAATGTTAAAAAAAGAAAGGGGGGAAGAAGAAAAATGACATGGGAGAACTTAAAACAGATTTAATCCTTCAGTTTTCTGTATTCAATATCAATAATCCTTTTTATTATTTCTGCTTTCTTGCCGAGCTTCGGGACTTTTTTTAAATCTTCCAAGGAAGCGTTTGAAAAATTCTTTATTGTTTTGAATTTTTCAAGAAGCTGTCTTGCGATTCCAGGACCTATGCCCGGAAAACCTTCAAGAATCATTCTCTGCTGCTCCTGGATATTGAAAGCATGCTTTTTCGTCCTCAGGCTGATTTGCTTTTCGGGCATTTCCTGCTTTTTTGCAAGAAGCTCAAGATAATTTGCAGTGTCAATATAATCTTTCGTGAGTAAGATTGGGACTTGGAAATTTAAAAGAACAGAGAGAATCATTCCACGAATGCTGTTTTCATGAATGTTCGGATGTCTTGACGGCTTGTAAATATTTTCCTCATCAATGCCCTCAATAATCAGCATTGGTTTTTTGTAGTTTGCCTTAAGCTCAAGAAGCTGTTTAATCAATCGCTTGCTAAGCATTGAGCCGACAAAATCATTCACTGTTTTTCTTTCAATCGCCAGCTCACTGCTGATAATGTAGTCAGCGACTTTCAGCGATTCAATCTGAACCTCTATATTCCTGCTTACAAGCTCTGAAATAATCAAAGAATCTTTTTCATGCCTGTCTACAACAATTCTCATTTGAACTCTGAAAGATTTGCCTGCTTTTTATTCTTTGTGTTAAATTTTTCCTGAAGCGATTTGATTGCAGAATGCATCTTTTTTTCCTTGCTTATGGATGCCCAATGATAGCTTTCATCTCTTGTTCCTTTTGTCATCAAAATTATAACCTTTCCTGGCATGAGTCTTGCTGTTCTTCCTGTTCTCTGAATTTTTCTTATCGCGCTTGGAATAGGCTCATAAAAAATGACGCAGTTCACTTCAGGAATGTCAAGCCCTTCCTCGCCTATGCTTGTCGCAACAAGAACATTCATTTCTCCTTCCTTAAATTCTTCTAAAATCCTATGCTGTTCTTTCTGGCTTAATCCAGATTCTTTTTTCTTTTTTGCCTGCCCGATAAAACTTTTTGCAGTTATTCCAGCATCTTGCAACTCCTGGATTATCTTCGAGACAGAGTCGCGGTACTGGTTGAAAACAATTATTCTTGTACTTGGATTTTTTTTAATCTCATCTGCGATAATCTCTTTTATTTTGGCGATTTTCGGATGCTCAATCCCTTTGTTGAGCAGCTTAACTGTTTCTAAATAAGCGAGATTAAATACAGGATTGTTAAGAATCTCTCTTGTGGCTTTGCTTTCATCTGCTTTTTCAAAAAGGCTCTGGAAATATTTGTATAAAGAGGTTATTCCCTGAGTCTCAATTAACTCGATACCATGATGAAGCTTTATTGCCTGGGCGCAGGCAGATAATCCTCGCAGGTAATTGAAATTTTTGTTTCCTGAAGAAACAGCTCTTCCAAGTCTTGCCTGCAAATCAATGAGCGCGCTTTTTGTTGCAGGCCCGAACAAAAGCGAGCGGTTCTTGAGCTCATCTGTTTTTTTCCTGCACATTTCCGCAAGGGACTTTCGTATTATTTCAAAATCATCAGGAAACTTAAGCTTCACTATTTCAGTATTAAGCTCCTGAATGTAGGGTTTGACGTCCTCATCAACTCTTGTTCTTATCTCAATTTTTTCTATGCCCAGATTTTCGCAGATTTGCTTTATTGTGCTTGAATCTGAGCCCGGAGATGCTGTTAATCCAAGAATCCTTGCATCTTCTTTTTTCTTCCTATATGATGATGCAACATAAGTATAATCATAATTTTTCAGGCACCTGTGGCATTCATCCTCTATAAGCAGGCTGACGTCTTCAAGATTTATCCTTCCCTTTCTCAAATCATTTGAAATGCATTGAGGGGTTGAGAATATGATGTCAGAAACTTGCCAGAGTTTTTCTCTCTTTGCAGCATTGACCTTGCCTGTAAAGAGCTGCATTTCTGCATACAATTCAGGAAGATTTTTCTTGAAAGTATCAAGATGCTGTGCAGCCAAAGGGCGAGTTGGCGCGAGAAAAAGAATTTTTGACTTGGGAAACTGCTCAAGCCTGTCCATTGCAAGCCGCAAGGCAACAGCTGTTTTCCCCATTCCTGTAGGAAGAACAACAAGAGTATTGAAGTTTCTTGCTGTTTCAAAAATAGACTCCTGATATTCCCTCAGCTTTAGCATCTAAACTGCATGTTGGAAAGATATTTAAAATTTCTCAAGCTTGATGATATATGTTGATAAAAATTCTCGGGGCAATTGACCTGCTTGCAGGCATTTTTATTCTTATCGCGCTGAAGCCTGTTTTCGCGTTTTTCGCGGTTTATCTGATTGCAAAAGCAGTCATTTTCTCGCTGATGGGCATTAATGTGGGCAGTTTTATCGATTTTTTTGCAGGAATCGCCTTTGCTCTTTCATTGCTTTTTGCCTTGCCGCACTTTCTTGCAGTAATTTTCGGAATATTGATGATACAGAAAGGGATTTTCAGCCTTTTTTAGCTATGCCTCATAAAACAAATAATAAAGAATCACTCCCGCCATGGCGATTAGAACAGCAGCTATGACTGTTGCTGTTATGTTTGTTATTCCAAGCAGTATGTAAATTATCAATGCAAGCAAGATGCTGAAAATCCAGAGCATTCTGCTTCCGAAAAGTACTTTTGTTCCATCAAGCTGTCCTAATGGAACAAGGCTGAGCACTGCAAAAAGCGCGCTGAACATCGCGAATTCATGAAGAGCAAACGCTTGCAGTATCAATGCGAGAACGATGTTTGCAAATGAGCCTGAAACAGCTATAAGCGCAAGCTCCCATTCTGAAATCTCAGAATACCTTCTTCTTAATGCGACATGTGAAGGAGAAGCTTCAAAAATAGTAACTGCAACCCATTTCAATGCTCCTACGCTGGCCCATGCAAGAACAAGAGGCAAAACAATCCACATTGGAAAAGGTTTTCTAAGATGCCTGCTCCTAGCAAATCCGAACTGCTTTACTGTCCACAAATTCAGGCTTATATTGCAGTCAAAAAGGGATGATGAAAGCTTTTTTGCCCCAATATTGACCGCGAGAATAACAGCGGCCATCAAAGAAGCAAGCAGAAAATAGCTGAATGTTATTTTTTCAAGCGAGAAAACATAACCCATTAACAATGCAGCTATTGTGCCATAAATCAGAGCCTCTTTGTTCATCATTTCAAGATTAAAGCGCCTTTTTTTATAAATCTTTGGATATCTATAGTTATATTCAAATAAAGAGAAAAGTATATAAAGACGCTCCTCTATTTTTTCAAATAAAACCGAGGTAAAAAATGTTAAGAATGAGAAGGATAAAAGAAATGATTGGCATCAAGGTTTTTACAGATTCAGGGGATTACTTTGGAGAAATTGAAGAAGTAAACCTCATGGACAACAAAGTTGACGGATGGAGGATAAGAATTGCAAGAGAAAGCAGCTTGGCCCCATTTCTTGGAGGAGCGAGAGGCCTTATTATCCCGCACCAATTTGTAAAAGCAATAGGTGATGTGGTTATTGTCAGCAGATCTGCAGTGCCAGCGAAAGAAGAAAGCGAAGAGATAGCTGAATAAACAAAAGATGGCTATTGAAATATTTAGCGGAACATTTTTCTCAGGGATAGTTCTCCCATTTTTGCTGATATTCACAGTTGTTTTCGCAATACTCATAAAATCGAAAATACTTTCTACAAGGCCCGACATTAATGCGATAGTTGCTCTTGCATTCGGGCTTTTAGTCATAGGCGTTCCAGCAGCAGTAGGAGTTATCACAAAAATAATCCCTATAATTGCAGTTTTTGTAGTGATTCTTCTTTCATGGATGCTTTTGATGGGCTTTATCGGGACAACTTCTCAAGAGGGGAA
>Ga0315289_10004103_pt1 | contig 21817 bp, 18 predicted proteins | sample YL17G11_40_MG_FD_203452 | JGI IMG/M metagenome (GOLD analysis project Ga0315289, IMG submission 203452) | Sediment microbial communities from Yellowstone Lake, YNP, Wyoming, USA - YL17G11_40 | ecosystem: Environmental > Aquatic > Freshwater > Lake > Sediment | place: USA: Wyoming | collected... | reverse complement strand
CCGGACAGCGGAAAAAGGGATTGATCGAACGGCCAGAGAGGTCCTTGAGATTATGGGGGTCCGGGATTATGCCGAAGAACTGGCTAAGAACCTTCCCTATGGCCTCCAGCGCAAGGTGGAGATTGCTCGGGCTCTCATAATACGCCCCAAACTGCTTCTTCTGGATGAACCTTCTGCTGGTATGAACCTCGGCGAGAAGGAGGCCCTTATCGGGCTGATCCGTTGGATCCGTAAGGAGTTTAACCTTACCATCTGGCTCATCGAGCACGAGATGAGAGTGGTTATGAACCTTTGTGAGAAGATTCAGGTATTGGATTTCGGAGAGACTATTGCCCATGGAACGCCCGAAGAGATCCAAGGCAATCCCCGTGTGGTGGAGGCTTACCTGGGAAAAGAGATAGATTAATGCTTCTGTCTATTGAAGATCTGCACGTGGGCTATGGCCCGATTGAGGCTCTTCATGGGATCACCTTTGATGTGAAGGAAGGGGAGATTGTTACCCTGATCGGCGCCAATGGTGCTGGAAAATCTACAACACTGATGAGCATCATGCGCCTCCCTCCTCCAGAAGCCCCGGTCTATCGTTCAGGGAAGATGATCTTTGAGGGGCGAGATCTCACACAGTTTTCGCCCCATCACGTCGTGAGTCGTCTGGGAATCTCTCTGGTTCCGGAGGGAAGACGGATCTTCGGGAATCTGACGGTCTGGGAAAATCTGAAGATTGCAGCCTATGCCCATGAGGATCATCAACAGATTCAGCAGAAAGCAAGGTGGATCTTTGGTCTCTTTCCAAGGTTGGAGGAACGCCGCAATCAGAGGGCTGATACCTTAAGCGGCGGCGAGCAGCAGATGCTCTCCGTGGCTCGGGCCATGATGACCGGTGGGAGAATGATGCTTCTGGACGAGCCCTCTATGGGACTTGCTCCTTTTTTGATGTACGAGCTCTTTCATGTTTTGAAGGAGATCAATCAACAGGGGACTACAATTCTGCTGGTGGAGCAGAATGCGCGGATCGCCCTCAAATATGCGCATCGCGGCTATGTCTTGGAGACAGGCAACATCATGTTGGAGGGAAATGCAAGGGAATTGGCCCAGAACGAGGAGGTCAAAAAGGCCTATCTGGGAGAGTAAACCTCTCAAGAGAGTGTAGTTTATCAGAGCTCTCTCAATTTCTTCTTGACAACATATCCTAATTGGTTCAGAATTTTATGAGTTGCAGGAGAGATCCCTAACTAAAAAGGGGCGCCGAAGGGGCAAATCTCGGAAAGATCGGGACGAAACTCTCAGGCAAAAGGACTGTGGTTAGTTAGGCCTTTGGAGACTTCCTTAACATTAAGAGGAGACTGAGGGAGTAATTCCGATTTAAATCGGAGAATCTCTCAGGTAAAGGACAGAGGAACTTTGAAATTCTTCTCGTCCTTTTTATTTTTCCATTAGGATATATAAAAGGAGGAGTTTTGTTTTATTACCAGGGGATGTGGGGAGTGGAGGTTAGAATTTGTTCTTTATAACACGGGGGGAGTGATTTGGAAACTCTTAGAGTTTCCATAGGTTAAAATTTAAAAAATCTAAGTAAGAAGAAAGGAGATTGAAATGAGTGAGAGGAAGGTCATGGTTATTGGTTTAGGCAGGATTGGAAATTATGCCCTGGAGTTTTTGGCCCGAACACCAGGAATAGGAACGATCTATGCAGCAGACATCGATAAAGAAGTGGGACTTGCCAAAACGAACAATGCTCTTTTGGGAGCTGCTCAAATGGGCTATTATCCAAATGTCGAGTTTATACCTTTAGATATATATAATATCGAAGAGACAGCCTCGATATTAAATAAAATTGCCCCTGATGTGATCTTGAGCTGTGTTACACTACAGGCTTGGTGGGTCATCTCAGAACTCCCTCAGGATCTATACAGAAAGCTAAGGGTGGTGGCTGGGTTTGGCCCTTGGCTGCCCATGCATTTAACGCCGAATTATAAACTTATGAAAGCCATTAAGAATGCAGGAATTAAGACGCATGTTGTTGTAGCCGCTTTCCCAGACGCTACCTGTCCTGTTCTTGGAAAGGTGGGATTGGCTCCTACCATTGGTTTAGGGAATTTAGACAATTTCATACCAGAGATCCAAAAGGTAGTCGGAGAAAGGTTTGGCATTCCTATGCGTAATGTTTCTGTCTATATGATAGGGGCTCATGTCCTTAGAACTGCTTTTAAATTGGGGATGGAGAATGTACCTTATTACCTCAAGATTTTTGCAGGAGATAGGGATGTTACAAAAGAATTTAATGCTAAACAGCTTTTAATAGATGCAGCTAACTTAGTGGTGAAGTGGCAGAGTGACAGCAAAGTAGCTTCTTCTGGAGCAAAGAATGTTTTGGCTATCCTGAATAACACTCGGGACCTTACCCATTCACCAGGGCCTCAGGGATTGCCAGGTGGATATCCTGTTCGCCTGAGTTTAAAAGGTGCTGAAGTTGCTTTGCCTGAAGGTGTGACAATGAAAGAGGCGATACGAATCAACGAGGAAGGCAATAAATTAGATGGAATTGAGAAGATCGAAAATGATGGGACGGTCGTCTACACAGAAAATGCAGTCAATGTGATGAAAGAGATCTTCGGATATGATTGTAGAAGAATTAAGATAGACGAAAATGAGGAGAAGGCCAAGGAGCTTGGTTCGCGTTATAAAGAATTTGCTAAGAAATTTGAAAAGTAAATAATCCCAAAGTAAAAACTGTCAAATATTGTAGAAATCTAAATCCAAGGAGGAACGGGATGTACAGTTTAGGGTGTGACATAGGAGGGACGTTTACGGATTTTACGCTTCTGGATCAGGGGACGGGAGAGGTGGTGGTCCATAAATGTTTGACGACGCCTCAGGATCCCTCGGAGGGGGTGAGGGTTGGGGTGGGGCGGTTGATGGAGGGGGAGCCGGGATTTCTTTCGGAGACGAGAGATATTATTCATGGGACGACGTTAGTGATCAATGCGATCATTGAGAGGAAAGGGGCTAAGACGGGTTTGATCACGACCAAAGGGTTTCGAGATGTATTGGAGATTCGGAGGGGTTTGCGGTATGACATTTATGATCTTCAATTTGATTTTCCCCCTCCTTTGATTCCGAGGTATCTTAGGCGAGAGTTAGATGAGCGTATCTATAGCAATGGGGAGGTTTTGAGAGAAGCTCAGGGGGAGGAGATCGGTCGTGTTCTTAGGGAGTTGGTGAGTGAAGGGGTGGAGTCGATCGCTGTTTGTTTACTTCATTCTTATAAAAATCCGGTTCATGAGGAGCTGGTCAAGAGGATTGCTTTGGAGGTTTGTCCTCACATTCCTATTTCACTTTCTTCGGAGGTATTGCCTGAGATTAGGGAGTATGAGAGGACGAGCACGGCGGTAGTCAATGCTTATGCGAATCCGCTTTTTTCTCGTTATTTAAGGAAGCTTCATGAGAAGCTTGAGTCTTTGGGTTTTTCCCATCAGTTATTTCTTTTACTCTCGAGTGGGGGGATTGTACCGGCTCAGGCGGTGGAGAATTTTCCGGTTCAGGTGATTGAGTCAGGGCCTGTGGGGGGAGTGATTTTGAGTCGATATCTTGGGAAGATAACGAGAGAAAAGAATGATCTCTTTTCTTTTGATATGGGTGGGACCACGGCTAAATCGTGTTTGATACAGAATGGGGTTTTACCGAAGAGTGAGGATTATGAAGTGGCGAGGATGGAGCGGTTTAAGAAGGGCAGTGGGATTCCAGTGCAGATACCGGTGATTGATATGTTAGAGATCGGGGCGGGAGGGGGGAGCATTGCCGAGATCAATCGTTTTGGATTACTTCAGGTTGGGCCTCAGAGCAGTGGAGCAGATCCTGGTCCTGTCTGTTATGGGCAGGGGGGTAAGGATCCGTGCGTGACGGATGCGGATTTGGTGTTGGGGTACTTAAACCAGGACTATTTTTTAGGGGGCGAGATGAGGTTGGATCTGGATGCAGCTCAAAAGGCCATAGAGGAGAGGATTGCAAAGCCCTTAAAAATGGGTGTGCTTGAGGCTGCTTGGGGGATTCATAACATTGTGAATGAGAATATGGCATTGGCTGCGAAGATGCATATAGTGGAGAGGGGGGGAGACCCTTTGCGGACGACCCTCATTGCATTTGGTGGGGCTGGGCCTGTTCATGCGTATGGTTTAGCTAAGAAGTTGAGGATGCAGAGGATTCTGATTCCTCAGAGGGCGGGTGTGGCCTCTGCGATGGGATTTTTTGTAGCTCCATTTAATTACGAAGTGGTTCACACGTACAAGGTGGTTTTGGAGGAGTCGAATCTTTCAGAGATTGAGAGGGCCTTTGAGGAGCTTGAGGGGAATGCTGCTCGTTTCTTACCCAAGACGGATAGACCGGAGTTGATTCGTTGCCAAAGGTCGATGGATATGCGTTACGTGGGGCAGGGGTATGAGATCAATATACCTCTATCTAGTCACAAAGTATCGACTTTGAAGAAGGGGGATATTTCGAAGATTTTCAATTCTACTTATGAGCGGATTTATGGTCGGACCTGTCCTGAGAAGGTGGAGGTGATGCATTTACGGGTGATAGCGATGTTGCCGGATCGGCCTTTTTCATTTAAAAAATTTTCTAAGAGGAAGAAGGTTTTGCTTCGATCGGCGATTAAAGGGCAGAGGAAGGCTTATAGTTCGTTGAGCAATTCGTATGTGGATTTTACGGTTTATGATCGTTATGAGTTGGTTCCGGGGGCAGCGTTTGATGGGCCGGCGATTATCGAGGAGAAGGAGGCGACGACGGTTTTGGAGAGAGATGCCACGGCATCTGTGGATGCCTATGGGACTATTGTAGTAACCTTTAGGAGGAAGCAAAGATGAGAAAGAAGATTGATCCTGTGACCCTTGAGATCTTGTGGAATAGGCTGATTGGTATCACTGATGAGGTGGCCATTACGCTCATGAGAACTTGCTTTTCGTCTGTGATCCGAGATTCTCATGATTTTTCGATTGCTTTATTTGATGATAAGAAGCGGTTTTTGGCTCAATGCAATACGTCTACGCCGGGGCAGCTTGGGTGTATGCCGGCGACGATTAAGAATTTTTGTCGGGTCTTTCCTCCTGAGACGCTTCAGCCGGGAGATGCGATGGTGATGAATGATCCTTGGCAGGCCAGTGCGCATCTGAATGATATTAGCATTTGTTCTCCGATTTTTCATCGGAAGGAGCTGGTGGGGTTTGCTCTTTGTACAGTGCATCATGTGGATATAGGGGGACGTTATGCTACGCTTGAGAGCAAAGAGGTGTTTGAGGAGGGGTTATGGATACCGATCTGTAAGATTTATAAGGCAGGTGTTCCAAATGATGATCTTTTTAATATTATCCATCATAACGTTCGCGTTCCTGATCAAGTGATTGGTGATATTCGGGCTCAGCTGGCGGCCAATCATACCTCATCCACTCGTGTGAAGGAGTTGCTGGATGAGCACAAGATGGAGAATTTAAGGGGGTTGGGGGATGAGATCATATCGCGGAGTGAGGAGGTAATAAGGAAAGAGATTCGGAAGATTCCGGATGGGATCTATACCCATAGTATTGATTTGGATCCTTGGGATGATGAGAAGCCGAGGCTTTCTGTAGCGGTTCAGATCAAGGGGGATCGGATGGTGGTGGATTTTGAGGGGACATCGCGTCAGGTCCATCGAGCTATCAACAGTGTCTTCAATATGACCTATTCCTATACCGTTTTCTCAGTGAAGTCGATTCTGGATCCATTTATTCCGAATAACCTTGGTTGTATGCTTCCGATTACTCTCAAGGCTCCGGAGGGTAGCCTTGTCAATCCCAGATGGCCTGCCCCTTTATGGGGGAGGACGATGGTTATTCATCGAATCCCAGAGCTGATTTATACTGCCTTAGCCCCTGCTGTTCCAGAAAGAGCGATTGCTGAATGTGGTTCAGCTCCATTAGGATCAGTAGGAATAACTACCGTAAGGCAAAATGGTGAACCCTGTTTAAGTTTATCTTTCTTTTTTGGGGGGTTGGGGGGAAGAGCTACTGGAGATGGGGTTTGTTGTGTTGCTTTTCCGCATAACGTTGCAAATACCCCTGTGGAACTGATAGAGAATGGTGTTCCAATATTATGGGAGAAAAGGGAGTTGATATGTGATTCAGGCGGGCCAGGTAAGTTTCGAGGAGGGATTGGACAGGAGTTCGGTTTTAGTGTTCCATCGGGAAGTATTGGTCCGATGGAAAACGAGCCTGTTTTTGTAAGCCTCAGGGGAGGAAGATTTGAGAGGCCCAGCCAGGGAATCCTGGGAGGGAAGAATGGTAACCTTGCAGAACTCATTATCAGCGGTAAACCCATTCTCGGATTAAGTAAATCGCAATTTAGCCTCAAGCCTGGTGATTGGTTAAGATATAAAATTCAAGGCGGAGGAGGATATCAGAACCCTTTGGATAGGGATCTGAGACTTGTAGAGGAGGATGTTCGCAATGGTTTAGTGTCGATAGAACATGCAAGAGGAGATTATGGCGTCGTCATCAATGGAGAGACTCTCAGTGTGGATGAGGAGTCAACAAGGGAACGACGTGAATCTTTGAAGAATAAATCTAAAATGGATTGAAAAGGGGATTAAAATACCATCTCCCTGGAGTCAGCTTTGGAAGATAATCATTGGAAAGAAGCGAAATCAAAAACTTACAATCATCAACTCAATTCTCTACAAATGATGCCATATCAATTCAGCAAAATAGATTTGTTTTAAGATAAGGGGGTGAGGTATTTTATTAGGCTAAGGAGGAATGCATGCTTCTAGACGGAAGACCCTTGAAATATCGATGGGTAATATTTTGGACTTTGGCGATTGGTTATTTATCTGTTCATATCCACAGAGTTTCCACGGCAGTGGTAGCCCCTGAATTAGTAAAAACCTTTGGATTAAGCGGGACGCTTTTAGGAATTTTAGCCTCAACATATTTCTATACATATGCAATCATGCAGTTGCCCATGGGGCTTCTTGCCGACTATTTTGGGCCAAGGATTACAATCACTATATCCCTCCTAATTAACTGCATCAGCACTATCCTCTTCGGGATCTCAATCAATACTTCAATGGCCATGTTTGCGAGAGTCCTCATCGGCTTTAGCGCAGCTGGCGTCTTTGTACCTACGATGAAAATTTTTAGCGAGTGGTTCAGTCTGAATGAGTTTGCCAGTGCGGCAGGGATTCTAATGGCCATGGGAGGGATTGGATGGGTTTTGGCCACAACCCCTTTAGCCTTGCTCATCAACTGGCTAGGTTGGAGGATCGCTTTTGTTTTAATTGGGATAATATTGTTGGTTATCACGATACTTACTTGGACATTGGTGAGAAACAGACCAAGCGAGTTGGGTTGGTCCTTGATCCCTGATGAAGTTGTAGCCACTCCCGAAGTGGGCATAGGTCTTATTGAGGGCCTAAAGAGAGTTCTTTCAGAGAAATATATCTGGCCCCTTGCGATTCGGTTTTTCTTCTCTTATGGAATAGTGATAGGTTTTGGAGGCTTATGGGGAGGTCCTTACCTTATGGAGATATATGATCTCACAAAGACTCAAGCCGGAAATGTGCTCATGTTGATGGCTCTAGGGATCATTGTAGGTAGCCCTCTTTTAGGTTGGCTTTCAGATAAGGTGTTAATGAGAAGAAAACCTATCATCATGGGAAGTACGTTTGTTCATTGCTTGGTTTGGATGCCCCTCGCTTTTTGGACTGAGAAATTGAACTTACCTTTTCTTTGCTTTTTAAGCTTTATGATAGGAGTCTTCGGTTCCGGAGTATCCGTGGTTGCCTTGACTGCGAGCAAGGAACTCTTTCCGAAAGAGGTGACAGGGACTTCAATAGGGCTTATGAACATTATCCCATTCGGAGGTGCCGCTATTATTCCACCTTTCATGGGTTATATCATGGACAAAGTTGGAAGGATTGCTGGTGCTTACCCAGTGAATGCTTATAAAGAGGCTTTTTCCTTCTGTTTTATTCTCGCGGGGATAGCCTCCATTGGCATATGTTTTATGAAAGAGACCCTAGATAGATCACGTGGCGAGGGAGTTTATTTTAGTGAAGGGATACATCAATAACATTCTGGGTGGTTATGAGAGGTAAGAGAAAAAAAGAAGAAATAGGGGCGAAAAAAATTCGCTCATCTTGAAAACCTTTAAATTTGGAAATTTTACTTAAATCTAAAAGAGCATTGTAATATAATTAAGTTTTAACGTCTACAGTAACAAATTTTTCCAATGCTTCTTATACTGATTAACGAAAGGAATAAATGAAAAGAAATTTTTTAGAGAAAGATTTTATAAGCGGCTTCATGTGGCTTGTTTTGGGAATTGGTCTATGCATTGGCTCGATTGAGCTAAATTTAGGGGGCCTCCGTCACCCAGGCCCAGGGCTTTTGCCGTTTTTATCTGGAGCTGTATTGGTACTGTTAGGATTGGTTCTTATGTTCTCCAGCATTTCAAAAGGAACAGAGGAAGAAGAAGTAAAAGTTGATGAAATATCGTTAAAAGGGAGTTGGAAGAAAATTTTTTTTACCATATTAGCCTTGCTTGGGTATATTGTATTATTTGAATACCTTGGATTTTTCTTTACCACTTTCTTTTTTCTTTTCTTTTTATTTAAATTTACAGAATCAAAAAAGTGGTTAATGCCTTTAGTTTTGTCGTTATTTACAGTCATTTTAAGTTATCTCATTTTTTCAGTGTGGCTTAGATGTCAATTTCCAAGAGGGATATTCAACTTCTTCTGAAGAGGTAATTGAATATTACAGGTTTTTTTGAAAATCTATTATTGGGTTACCAGGTTGCCTTTACAGCTGCAAACTTGTTGTATTGCTTTGTAGGGGTTCTCGTTGGGACTTTGATTGGAGTTCTTCCAGGCATTGGTCCTGCAGGGGCTATCTCACTACTCTTGCCTGTCACTTATGGCATCAAACCCGTATCCGCAATCATTATGTTAGCAGGCATATACTATGGGACTCAATATGGTGGATCTACCACATCCATTTTGGTCAATATCCCAGGAGAGGCTGCATCCGTCGTAACGTGTATAGATGGATATCAAATGGCCCGTCAGGGCCGAGCAGGGCCTGCTTTAGGAATAGCAGCCTTTGGATCATTTATTGCAGGCACAGTGGGGATAATCACCCTGATGTTTTTAGCAGAACCCTTGTCAAATGTTGCACTTAGCTTCGGCCCCCCTGAATTTTTTTCACTCATGATCCTTGCACTAACCATATCGACCTATCTTGCTCATGGCTCTATGATCAAAGCGCTCATCATGGTAGCTTTGGGAATAGGCCTTAGCCAAGTTGGAACAGACATCATTTCAGGTCGTATGAGATTTACTTTTGGGATAATCGAACTTCAAGATGGAATAGGTTTGGTGCCATTAGTGATGGGTCTTTTTGGTATTAGTGAAGTTTTGATAAGCCTTGAAGAATCAGGGGAGGTCACGATTTTAAAAGAAAAGATAAAGGGTCTTCTGCCTAATTTAAAGGATTGGATGGATTCTATTCGCGCAATCATTCGAGGGACCTTTTTAGGTTTCTTTTTGGGAATACTGCCAGGAGGTGGAGCAGTTGTTGCGTCATTTGTCTCGTATGCCGTGGAGAAGAGATTTTCAAAGCACCCCGAAAAGTTTGGAACAGGTGCAATTGAAGGTGTAGCTGGACCGGAATCTGCTAATAATTCGGCAACATCAGGCGCCTTTATTCCTCTTTTTGTACTCGGCATTCCTTCCAATGCAGTCATGGCCTTGCTTTTAGGGGCCTTGATGATCCATGGATTGCAACCCGGCCCCCTTTTGATCAAAGAAAACCCAGAAGTGTTTTGGGGTACCGTCATGAGCATGTATATTGGAAATGTCATGTTGCTCATTTTAAATCTTCCCCTGATTGGTCTTTGGGTGAGAGTGTTAAAAGTCCCTTATCGCATTCTTTTTCCCTTAATCTTGTTCTTTTGCGTAATTGGATGTTATAGCCTTTATACCAGAGCATTTGATGTATTTATGATGCTCATCTTTGGAATTATCGGTTACATATTTAGAAAGGTTAAATATGAACCAGCACCCTTGGTACTTGCTTTTATCTTGGGATCCTTGATGGAGAATGCTTTGGGACAATCTCTTCTCATGTTTGGAGGAGACTTATCGTTATTTATCACCCGACCCATTTCAGCTTCTTGTCTGATAGTTGCCCTAATGCTTTTGTTAGGATCTATCTTCTCGAGAAAAGGTAGGGGGGTGTTGGCTAAAATAAGTTAATCATTTATCAAAAATTATATTTATTTATAAAAATAGTCAAGTAAAAGGAGGTGAGTAGGTGTATATATTTTATGATAAAGAGTAAGATCTATTATACTAATGTTTGTGTTGAGCCATTAAATTTTAATACTATATTTTGGCAATGCATAAGGAAGGAGGATGGACCGATGAGAAGTACATTAAGAATATCTTTTATGGTGAGTCTTATGATTTTATTTGTCAGTCATGCTTCATCTCAGGAACAATATCCAACTCGCCCCATAACGATGGTTGTTCCATACACAGCAGGAATGATAGATACGATGACGAGAACAATTTGTAAGGTCGCAGAGAAGGAATTGGGTGAACCAATTGTTGTTGAAAACAGACCCGGAGCAGCAGCATCAATTGGAATGAACTATGTTCTGAAATCAAAACCAGATGGTTATACCATCGGGAGTACAACTACTACAAGTTACATTACTACTCCTCACACACAGAAGGTTCCATATAATGTCTTAGCCGATGTTACCGATATTATGGCATTTTGTCGATACAATCAAATATTATGCGTTAGAACAGACGCTCCATGGAAAACTTATGAAGAACTCATTGATTATGCAAAAAAGAATCCAGGGAAATTTAAATATGCCACACCAGGTGTAGGGACGGCGCAGCATATTTGTATAGAACAGATTGCGATGAAAGAAGGAATTAAATGGACAGCCATACCTTTTAAAGGTGGAGGGGAGGCAGTTTTAGCAACCTTGGGGGGTCATACTGATGGAGTGGGTATGTCCTCTATTGAAACCTCTGCTCATATTAAAGCTGGAAAATTAAGGCCCCTATTGGTGCTAACGGATAGTCGTTTGCCTGACTTTCCCGAGATTCCTACGATCTTAGAAAAGGGATATCATTTTACAGCCACTACTTATGTATCCGTTTATGGTCCCGTAGGCCTTCCCGAATCTATTCGGCAAAGGTTGGAGGAAGTTTTCAAGAAGGTAATGAGTGATCCTTCCTTTATTGAGGCGGCAAGGCGATTTCAAATAGAAATTCCTTATATGAGTGGGAAAGAATATTCGGCGTATTGGAGATCAAAATATGATGAAAGGGGGAAGATAATCAAGGGCCTTGGACTTGAAGCAAAGTAGATTTTAAACTTTTTAAATCACATTTCACTCGGTCTTAAAATTAAGATGTGTCAATACATCGATAACCTGCCCTAAGACCCTGGACCGATCCATGCGGGTAATCGATATGGGGAAAAGTAACCTGTAAAAATATATTTCTTTTTTGAATAGTCTTTTAAATCCTCTTGACATTACTTAAAAATTTTTACAAAATGGTTTTCAAGTTACAGGAGAGACTCTGAACCGCAAGGGAAGGGGCGCCGAAGGGGCAAATTCTGAGGAGATCGGAACGAAACTCTCAGGCAAAAGGACTGTAACTTGATTAAATCCTGGAAAGATCCCGGTTCACGACTGGGACACCGAAGGGGACAAATCCCAATCTTTTAGGGGATAATCTCTCAGGTAAAAAGACTGGGGTGAAAGAAATTTATTTTCCCCCTGTCCTTTTTATTTTGATTAGGAGGTATAGTGGTGATGAAGGAGATCATTTTTTAAGATGAGCAAAATGAAAATAGCCATTATTGGAGCAGGAAATGGAGGAAAAGCAGCTGCAGCTGATTTGACCTTAGCAGGCCATAAAATTAATTTGTTTGAATTTCCAGAATTTAGGGAGAATATTAGGACTGTTCAAGAAAATGGAGGGGTTCATTTAACTGGGGTAGGATGTAATGGTTTTGCAAAATTAAATAAGGTTACTATTGATATCGAAGAGGCTTTTGAAGGCGTTGAAATGATTCTTCTATACTTCCAGCGTTCGGTCATAAAAAAGCAGCTCAAGTCTGCGCCCCTTATTTAATCAATGGGCAGATCATCGTTCTGGCACCTGGTTCAACCCTCGGGAGTCTTGAATTCCATAATGTTCTGAAAGAAAAGGGTGTAAAGGCTGACATAAAAATTGCCGAACTTAACACTCTTCCGTACGCTGCCCACAGATCGGGCTCAGAAATCCGAATTTTGCTTGAGGTTAAGAAATTGTGGCTAGCAGCTTTTCCTTCTAAAAACACCCAGGATGTTCTTAAAAGGTTCAAAATTTTGTATCCGGTGACAGAATCTCAGAGGAATATTTTAGAAGTTGGATTAAATAATGGAAATCCAGTAGTACATCAAAGTCCTTCCCTATTGAATGCTGGAAGGGTTGAGTATGCCAAAGGTGAATTTTATCCCTATGTGGAAGGAATCACTCCCCATGTAACCAATGTGATTCAGGCTGTTGATGAAGAAAGATTAGCCCTGTGCAAGAGGGTAGGGTTTCAGGAAATTTCAAGTCTGGAAAGGTTATATATTACAGGATACAGCATTACCAAGTCTTCCCTGTTTGAAGCCTATCATTCGAGTCCTGTTTTTTGTGGAGAATTTCCTCCCAACGGGCCTGAAAACATTATGTGCCGATATTACACCGAAGATACAGCATACGGCCTTTTAACATGGTCCAGTTTGGGAGATACCATAGGGATAGAAACTCCAACGATTGATTCAATAATATTCCTTATTTCGAAACTTCACAACACAGATTATTTTGCTAAGGGCGAGCGAAATATGAAGGCATCGGGACTTTCAGAGATGAACATTGATGAAATAAATTTTTACTTAGAGACAGGAAAGAAGAAAAGTGCTGGAGGGTAGGTTAACTTAGAATGAATCTGGGCTCCTTAGCATTCGTTGATTAAGGCTGCCCTTAATGCTTTAGAGTAGGAGTTTCGACTGAAGCGGGTTGAATTTATTTATCTTTCTCAGGAAGATATTTTAGATATCAATTTGAGTTTAATAGAGGTAATAGACTTAGTTGAACGAGGATTGAGGGAACATGGGCGTGGAAGGGGGGAGAATCCTCCAAAACCAGGAATACACTCTAAGGATAATTCGTTCATCCATGCCATGCCTGCTTATTATAAAGACTTAAAGATTGGTGGGATAAAATGGGTAAGTGGATTCCCAGATAATAGGGAATTTGAGCTGCCCCAGATATTGGGTCTTCTGATACTCAACGATATGAATACCGGTGTACCATTATGTGTGATGGATTGCCGATGGATTACAGCCGTAAGGACCGCTGCTGTTACAGCCATTACCGCAAAATATTGCGCAAAAAAAGACTCAACCATCCTGGGGATTATAGGTGCTGGAGTTCAAGGCAGATATCATCTCTTGGCTCTAAAAGAAGTTATTCCAAGCCTAAAGAATGTAAAAATATTCGATATCAGTAGGAAAACATCAGAAAAATATCAGAAGGAGTTTTCTCAGAAACATAGGGTTGACATTTTAATATGTGATAATGTCGAATCTGTTGCAAAAGAATCAGACATCGTTGTGACGGCTACCCAAAGACTGGAAAACCCATTAGTGAAAGATGAATGGTTTGATAAAGGATGTTTAGGAGTTGGATTGGAAGCAAGCCGTGCATGGTATAGGGATGCTATTTTAAATGCTGATAAATTTATTACAGACGATTGGGAGCAGACAAAATATTTTAATACCCAGGGGGCTTTTCCTGATGGATTACCAAAATTATATGCTGAATTAGGAACTATTGTCTGTGGGGAAAAGCCAGGGAGAGAAAAGGAGGATGAAAGAATTCTGGCAATTAATATAGGGTTAGCTTTGGAAGATATTATTGTTGCCAATCGGATATATGAAATAGCAAAGGAAAGGGGTACCTATCAAAAATTAGTCTTGATGGAAAAAGAATTTTAGAAAGGAGAATATTATGAGTCAAAATTCAGTCATGATTGTTGGGTTGGGTGAGTTAGGAGGGTATGTCTTAGAGTTCCTTGCGAGGGTACCTAACATGCCGAAAATTGTAACGGCAGATATCAACGGGGAGTGGGGAGAACGCAAGACGAATAGTGCGATTGCCGGAGCCTCGCAATTTGGATTATATCCAGACATTGAATTTACCCATTTGGATGCTTTTGACATTGACAGGACGGCCAAAAAATTACAGGAGGTTCAACCCACCATTATTTTTAATTCCATGACACTCCAATCCTGGTGGGTCATCACACAACTTCCTCAGGATGCCTATAAAGCTATTGATGAGGCAAGGTTTGGTCCCTGGTACCCCATGCATTTTGTCCCGACTTATAGATTGATGCAGGCAGTAAAGAAATCAGGGATCAAAGCCCATGTTGTCAATGCCGCCTTTCCAGACCTAGTCAATCCAGCTCTGGCAAAAATCGGTTTGGCTCCCACTGTGGGAATCGGAAATATTGACAATCTGCTCTGTTCTTTAAGAATTGTTGCAGCGAAGATGTTTAATGCTCCGTTACGTTCTGCTACTGTCTACATGGTGGCCCCGCATTTTGTCAGTTATTATGTGAGCCGCTTTGGAAATGCAGGGGGGGCGCCTTACTACTTGAAGGTCATGATCGACGATAAAGATGTAACCCCCAAGATTGATCGAGATGAATTCCTCGCCAATGTTACAACGATTGGTAAAAGGCCGGGAAGTATCCAAGCAAACCCAGTAGTTGCATCATCGGTATGCAAAATTATTATGGGGATTCTGTTTGACACAAAAGAGTTAGGTCATGCACCTGGACCCGATGGACTTCCTGGAGGTTATCCTATTAAATTGAGTGCCGATGGGGTTGAAGTCTTCTTACCCGAAAATTTGACGCTTGAGGAGGCCATTAGAATCAATAATGAGGCTCAAATCTTTGAAGGAGTAGAGTCGATCGAGGATGATGGCACTGTTGTTATCACTGATAAGGCAGCAGGCATATTTAAGAAGCTTCTGGATTTCGATTGTAAGGTTTACACGACCAAAAACTGTGAGGCAAAGGCCAGAGAACTGGATGAAAAATTTAAGAAATGGGTTGCAAAATTTAAATCATAAAAGAAAGTTGAGTAGAATCAACCTATTTTATTAAAGGTTTGGAGTGATTGAGGCTTTATGAAAGGGTTTGATCGAGATGTTTCATGTAACAAATTCAGGGTATCGAAATTATTCGGCCTTAAAGATAAGGTTGCCATCGTCACGGGTGCGAGCCGTGGTGTAGGGAAAGCAACCGCCTTAGCCTTTGCTTCGCTGGGGGCTAAGGTTGCCATAGCCTCTCGAGATATAGAGGTCCTCAAGTCCTTGATCTTTCAATACCCGAGGGAAAAAGAGAATCTGTTTCCCATCAAGGTCGATGTGACCCAGCAGAAACAGGTCCAGAATATGGTTGAGAAGACGATAGCACGGTACAAACGTATCGATATTCTTGTCAATAATGCTGGAATTTTTATTCCTGCAAATCCAGAGGATATCAGTGAGGAAGAGTGGGATCGGGTCCTCGATACGAATTTAAAGGGGGCCTTTCTTTGTGCACAGTCAGTGGGAAGGGTCATGATGAGGCAAGGAGGAGGGAAGATCATCAATATATCTTCTGTTTCAGGATCACGGGCTACACCTATTCCTCCAAGCGCTTCTTATGATGCCTCCAAAGGAGGGTTAGAAAATTTGACGAGAGCATTCGCGATTGTATGGGCCAAATATAATATCCAGGTGAATGCCATTGCCCCTTGTGCCTTGGAGAGCCCCATGAGAGTTCCTCTTCCAGAAATGGAAGAGTCGAGAAAGATTGCATGGATTCCCATGGGAAGAAGAGGAACTCCCGAAGATCTAATCGGAGCAATCATTTTTCTATCATCGCCTGCTTCAGACTTCATAACGGGTCATGTTCTGGCTGTTGATGGGGGCCGATTAGCCTGGTAAAATAACGAAGAGGTCATTCCTTTCTTGTAAAAAAAATGATGAAAGGAGACGAAACGTTGATCTTAAAGGGAAGATTGATAGATGGAAGGGGTGGGTATGCTGAGAAGGCCACCATAGAAATTCGGGAGGGAAGAATTCATTGGGTAGAGTTTGGTGAAAAAACCAAGGCAGAATCTGCATGCTTCGATGTTGGAGACATGACGATCATGCCCGGTCTCATCGATGCTCATGTCCATCTTTGGGGTGTTCGAACCATGGATTATTTCCATCGGCTCGTTGTCCCTGAAGAGATGAACCTCCTAAGGGCAGCACAAGACTTAAACAAATTAATAGACGCAGGCTACACCTGGATAAGAGATGCAGGCAGCCGAGGAGGGATCTTTTTAAGAAATGCAGTGAACGAAGGAACTCTCAGGGGGCCCCGGATTAAGACACCGCGATTAATCATCAACCAAACCGGCGGACATATGGACAAACATTTTATTTCTCTGGAAGAGGCAAAAGGGAAAAAGACGGTTTGTCGTATCGCAGATGGTCCTGATGAGTGCCGACAGGCAGTTCGTGAACAATTCAGGGAAGGTGCGGATTACATCAAAATCTGTGTCACAGGAGGCCTATCGGGAGAGAAAGAGACTCCCGAAGAGATACAATTTTCTGAAGAGGAAATTAAGGCGATAGTCGAGGAAACGAACAAAAAAAATGCAAGAGTCAGCGCCCATGCACAGGGATTAAGTGGGACGAAAAAGGCAGTCATGTTAGGAATCCAATTGATAGAACATGGTGTTTTTTTAGATGAAGAGCTCTGCGAACAGATGGTAAAGAAGAATGTTATCCTTACCCCAACATTGACCATTTCTTACAAATTTGCCAATGAAGGGGAGAAATACGGGTCTCCGCCATGGGCAGTTGAGAAAGCAAAAAGAGTATTGGATTCCCATATCAAGTCCTTTCAGTTGGCTCATCGCTTTGGAGTAAAGATAGCAGCAGGCACTGATTTTAGCGGAGCCCCTATGCTTCCGCATGGCAAAAATGCCTTTGAATTGGAGCTTATGGTGAAGGCAGGATTTTCTCCGATGGAAGCTATTATCGCAGCAACAAAAATTGGAAGTGAAGTATTGGGTATGGATGCTGAGGTGGGGACGATAGAATCTGGGAAGCTTGCTGATCTTATGGTCGTTGATGGTAATCCACTCGAAGATATTCGCATTCTTCAGGATGATACCAAAATAAAAATCGTCATAAAAGGAGGTGAAATCCTTAAATCAACCTTGAATCCATAATCAAATCTCATAAAAAGCTTAAAAACTGTGGTAATATCCCAGCAACTTAAGGAGGTTTAAAATGAGGACAAAATCGATCTTTAAAATTTCGGTAATCGCAGCCACTTTTCTAATATTGCTAATGGGAACCCGTTATTCCTTTGCAAAAGAATGGCCAAGTCAGCCAATCACCATTATTGTAGGATGGAGTGCGGGTGGTTCCTCAGATTTATTTACAAGGATGTTAACAGAGGCTCTTACAAAAAACTTGGGAATCCCTGTTATTGTCGAGAATAAACCTGGAGCGGCAAGCCTCTTATCTCTAAGCCTTGTTTCCAAAGCTAAACCAGATGGTTATACTTTGAGTTTTATGTCATGTACTGCAATTACGGAAAAACCTTTTATCAGAGAAGTGCCTTTTGATCCAATCAAGGGATTCTCATACATCTGTCAGGCATTTAATTATGGTTATGGATTTGCTGTTAGATCGGATGCGCCTTGGAAAACGTTTCCAGAATTCGTTGAAGCAGCTAAAAAACAGCCTGGAAAGCTAACGGTCAGCATGTCAGGTCTTGCGACCACAATGCATGTTGCCCTAGCTAAACTTGAACTGAAAATTCCAGGATTTAAGGTAACCATTGTTCCTTATAAGGGAGGGACGCCTGCTGCGACAGCTCTTTTAGGGGGTCACGTGGATGCATGTTTTCAAACTCAAGAATGGAAGCCCTATGTCGATGCTGGGCAATTACGTCTACTGGCTGCTCCTCAAAAAGAACGGTGGAAAGAGTATCCGGATGTTCCCACTTGGCTTGATTTGGGTTACGGGATCTATGCAGAATCCCCCGGTGCATATGTAGCACCTCCTGGTCTTCCAGAAAATATACGGAAGAAACTTGAACAGGAATGTAAAAAATCAATGGACTATCCTGGTCTGAAGGGTGTCGTTAAGCAATTTGGTTTAGTCGAATCTTATAAACCAGGGGAGGAGCTTTATAGAGAATTAATGAAAATGTACGAAGAAAATAAGAATATCCTTCCAAAATTGGGCATTGTTGAGAAATAGATTCGGCCTTGTAGTTAAAGTACGTGATGTTGATTTCAATGTAGGATTAACTACAGAGGAGGAGCAGAGAGGAGAGGGATTGAGGTCAATACCCCTGCATTTGTGTCAACGGCCTGCAGAGCAAATTATTACCGGGACCATAAAATGGATTACATTTCGGATCATCAAAAGTTGTCATTGCGAGCCCGAAGGGCTCGCCTGCACGGCGATGTAAGTTACGGCACGCAGGCGTGGCAATCTCGTTGTTTGCCTGGGATTGCTTCGTCACTAACACTCCTCGCAATGACCCCCTTGAGGCTCATGTAAACTATAATATGCTCTCAGTAATAATTGATTTTTGGTCGGACAAATCTCAGTATTTATTTGATCTGTTTGTGGGGTATTCTATCATTGCACTGATGGAATTGCCTGACTTCATGGGGAACATGAGGAGCGGAAATAAGCTCTGATAAGACTAAAAAGTGAAATTGTAATTTTAGAGTAATGATGAAAAATCGTGAATTAATTGGCAGTTTATTCTGGATCGGAGTAGGAGTCATATTTTGCACGGGTGCTTTAAAATATCGATTATTTAAGTCAGGCGTGCCAGGTGCAGGTCTCTTTCCATTTATAGGGGGAATCATTTTGATTACCTTGTCTTTCGTGGTTTTAATTTCCTCCCTGAAGACGAAAGAGGAAGATTGGAGAAAAATATTTAAAGAAAAATTTTTCCCTCAGGAAAATAGTTGGAAAAGGATATTGTTTGCTTTATTGGCTCTGTTTGCCTATTGGATTGCCTTAGAGTATTTAGGGTTTTTATTGACCACTTTTTTATTCATGACCTTTCTATTGAGATTTATAGAGCCCCAAAGTTGGATTACCAACTTTACGACGACCATCCTGACGACAACAGCCTCTTATCTGCTTTTTAAGATTGGGTTAAAAGTTCCACTGCCAAAAGGTATTCTGGGTATGTGGATAGGGGGATAGGTATGGATTTTTTGAGCCATCTTAATATGGCTTTTGGTATATTCCTGGAACCCTCTAATCTATTGGTGTGCTTTCTGGGAGTCCTCTTTGGAACGTTGGTGGGGGTTCTTCCCGGTTTAGGGCCGACAGCAGCCATATCTTTATTGCTTCCAATTACTTTCACCCTGACTCCTGTTCAGTCCATTATCATGTTGGCCGGAATTTATTATGGAGCTCAATATGGAGGGTCCACGACTTCTATTTTAGTAAACATTCCGGGAGAGGCATCCTCGGTCGTCACCTGCCTGGATGGTTATCAAATGGCCAGAAAAGGCCGTGCAGGACCTGCTCTTGGAATCTCAGCCTTTGGTTCCTTCATTGGAGGGACTTTTACGGTAATCATGTTAATGCTTCTGGCTCCACCTTTAGCAGGAATCGCCCTCAAGTTTGGTCCTCCAGAGAGCACATCCATTATGTTTTTTGGATTGACCATGGTCACCTACTTGTCCAGTGGTTCCATGATCAAAGCATTAATGATGGCGGCTTTTGGATTATTACTGGGTTGTGTCGGGACAGATTTGATCATAGGAGTTCAGAGGTATACATTGGGAGCTATTGCCTTGGAGGATGGGGTGGGGTTAGTCCCGGTGGTGATGGGATTATTTGGAATTTCCGAGGTCTTGTTCAATATTGAAGAATCTTTTCAAAAAAAGGATATCTTCAAAACAAAAATAAAGGGGCTTCTCCCGACCAAACAGGATTGGCAAGATTCTGCGGGACCAATTGCAAGAGGCTCCGTGGTTGGTTTTTTCTTAGGATTACTTCCTGGAGGAGGGGCTTTAATTGCTTCTTTGATTTCTTATGCCATGGAGAAAAAGGTTTCCAAACATCCCGAGAAATTTGGTACTGGGGATATTCGAGGAGTTGCGGGACCGGAAACTGCCAATAATGCAGGGGCTGGTGGGGCGTTTATCCCTTTGCTAAGCTTGGGAATCCCTTGCAATGTCGTTATGGCCATCTTGATGGGAGCTTTCATGATTCATCGAATTACGCCCGGGCCACTTTTAATGAAAGAGCATCCCGATTTATTTTGGGGTATCGTAGGCAGCATGTACATTGGGAATATCATGCTCTTGGTCCTCAATCTTCCGTTAATAGGTATATGGGTTAAAATTTTAAAAATTCCTTATGCAATTCTTTTCCCACTCATCTTTTTATTTTGCCTTATTGGATCCTATAGTCTTAACAATAGCCTGTTTGATGTCCTTATCATGATCTGCTTTGGTATTTTGGGATATTTAATGAGAAAGTTTCACTACGAGGCAGCCCCGCTCGTCATGGCCTTTGTGTTGGGTCCAATGTTAGAAGAGAATTTCCGTCAATCGCTTCTTATATCTAAAGGAAGCCTTATGATATTTTTCTTGCGCCCTATATCTGCCGCATTCATAACCGTATCACTTTGTCTATTAGTCTCTCCACTGATATTAAAACTATTTAGAAAACAACGTCCTGGGCTTTTAATAGCAGGAAAGGATGACCTTTAATAAGGAGGAATTTGTAACGAACCCCTTTTTAGTTTTTCGCAAAAAAGGCAGAACATGGTATTCCAAAATAGAATATCAATTGTATAATATAGGTTTTCGGAGATTTTTTTAAAAACCTTTACTTCTTCAGGATGAAGAGATTGTGTATTTTGTGATATTGAGTAAAAACATTTTATTGACAAAACTTCAAAATTTATATAAATTTTTAGTTGGTTACAGGAGAGATCCCTAACTAAAAGGGGCGCCGAAGGGGCAAATTCTGAGGAGATCGGAACGAAACTCTCAGGCAAAAGGACTGTAACTTGATTAAATCCTGGAAAGATCCCGGTTCACGACTGGGACACCGAAGGGGACAAATCCCAATCTTTTAGGGGATAATCTCTCAGGTCAAAAGACAGGAGGAAGGCGATATGAATTCAATCGTCCTTCCTCCTTTTATTTTGGGGGAAGACGAAATAGAAGATAAAGTGGTTGGAATACTATGGGGAAGAGGAAAGCTTTCTTAAAGGTTCATAAATTCAAACCTTCGCAACGGTTGAGTTTGCAGAAAGTGAATGATATTGTTTTTATCGAATTAGAAGAGTTGAAAGAACATGAGGAGATTCGGCCCGATTATTTGGAAGAATTGAAAAATGAAATCTTATCAGATGGTATCCTTAAAATGCCTATCGCCGTGGATAAAAAGACTTACATCATCTTAGATGGACATCACCGATTACATGCTTTAAAAAAGATAGGGTGTAATAGGATTCCTGTCATTCTTTTCGACTACCAATCACCGGAAATAAAGGTACTTCCTCACAGGGAGGGGGAAACGGTCACCAAAGAAATGATCATTCAGACGGCGTTAGCAGGTAGAAGAATGCCCCCTAAGACTTCTAAACATATGATCCTGATCGAGGGTGAACTG
>Ga0315289_10004102_pt1 | contig 21818 bp, 10 predicted proteins | sample YL17G11_40_MG_FD_203452 | JGI IMG/M metagenome (GOLD analysis project Ga0315289, IMG submission 203452) | Sediment microbial communities from Yellowstone Lake, YNP, Wyoming, USA - YL17G11_40 | ecosystem: Environmental > Aquatic > Freshwater > Lake > Sediment | place: USA: Wyoming | collected... | reverse complement strand
AAGATTGAGTATCTTAAAACACATGCATTTGTTCAGGCGAATAAAATGGCTTTTCCTGATGTTATTTTGAAAATACATCCCATTATTTATAAGATAGACAAAGAACTATCCTGTGCAAAATTTGTCCGTGATATAAAAGATAATTCTATTAAATTGGTGCCGATTATTTCTACTGAAAAACCAAAGTCAGAAATTCCTGATGAAGAAAAATAAAAATGATTTTGTATGTAGAGAACAGGCACGCCTATTCCCTATAATGCGACATAAATGTCGCGTTACATTAGTAGATTATTATCTGTTACCAATATAGCTATTGAGTTTTTTTTTAAGAAGATTCAGAACACTCTCGAATTTTACCTCATTTTTACTATCGGCTTCGATTAGCTTTTCGTGAGCTTCAATCATATGAATAATACAATCAGTCTTTGAAAGTTCCTGCATATCAATTGGTTTCATTTCGGAGGATATAGGAGGCTCGATTTTATTGCGTGAATCGAGGATATATAATAATCCCAGATTCTTAAGCAGTGCTTCTATATGACTGTTCATATTTAAAAGAATTAATTTATGCAATTTCTTTTGCATCAATTTAGAACTGATTCCAGCAAGTGTTCCCATAAAAGTGCTATCCATTGTTGAACATTGACTTAAGTCAATTATTATTTCAGGATTTTCGCTCTCAAGAAGATTATAAATATAATCTTTGACATATTGGCTATTGATAAAATCTCCTTTGCCATAAACGCGTAATATAACAATATTATCGCATTTGCCCACCAGGATTGATTCTTCTTTTTCCATAACTTAAAAAACTCGATAAAAATTAAGAACCGATTATTTTTATTAAGGCATTTCGATTTCGAGGACCATCAAATTCACAAAAGTATATGCCTTGCCACGTTCCTAACGCAAGCGAACCGTTTTCAACAATGACTGTTATTGAACAACCAATAAGACTTGATTTAATATGGGCATCAGAGTTCCCTTCTCTATGCCGATAGGCAGCATTTTCAGGTGCTAATCTTGCGAGACCATCTATTAAATCAGTCACCACGCTTGGGTCTGCATTTTCGTTAATCGTAATTCCAGCGGTGGTATGAGTTACGAATACTGTACAGATTCCTGATTTGATACCACTTTCCAGAATTACTCTTTGAATGTCGTCTGTAATATCAACGAGCTCTATTCTTTTTTTCGTTCGAATATCAATTTTCTTTAGCATAATAAATTTTCTCATTAGAAAAATTAAAACTTTATTATTTGATATTTTGTTATGTAGTGTCAAAAGGAATTTTTATTATGTTATAATTTTCATTCATTTTTTTTGATAAGTTTTTACTTTACTATCAAGCACATCTTATTATTAATATCTATACACATTACTGATTGTAGATTATGGACTAATATAGTGAAAAAGAAGAATAGATATACTTATCATATTCTATGTATTGCTGTTGTTTTTTTTACGACATTACTCTTTAATGGGAAACTTATCGCTGGTTATGTTGTTTATGGTGCGGATAATTCTATCTTTTATTATCCTTTCTTCTCATTATTTAAGATTAAACCCTTTCCTTTGTGGAATCCTTATCAGTTTGCTGGGATGCCATTAATCGGTAATCCTCAGTATGCGATGTTTTATCCCCTACGTTTTTTATTTTATCTTTTTGATGTGAAATATATTTATGGACCTTACTGCTTTATTCATTATTTTTTAGCGGCAGTATTTATGTATGTGTTGCTAAAAGGGATAAGGCTTTCATACGTTTCGAGTCTGTTTGGAAGTTTAATTTTTGCCTTTGGGAGTTTTATTCAAGGAAGGATTTCAAATCCGAGTCTATTTTTCTCAGCAGTATGGGTTCCCTTACCCTTACTGTTTACAATTTTGGCATTTGAGAAAAAGAGTGTAAAATTTGCTATTCTCTCGGGGATATCGTTGGCCTTTCTTGCCTTTGCAGGAAGTCCTCATAATGTTTTTTACTCCTATTTTATGGTATGCCTGTTTTTTATATACCATCTATTTATGGGGGATTCATTTTTTGAAAAATCAGAAGAATTAATGACTGATGAAAATCGTATGTCCCTGATTCTTAAAAGACTAAAACGAAATCTATTTATCCTAATTCTAATCACAATCATTTTTTTAGGATTCTATTCAATATCCCTCACAAGCACTATAGAATTGACTCCGCAAGCTGTAAGGTCTGAAGCCACCTTTGAGGATGTGGTCAAAGACCCTCTCGAATTCAAATGGATTGATAATCTCTTTCTTGGTGGGACGCAAGTTCCTGAGTATACGGATAAGACAACTTATGGTGGAATGGTGGCGATATTTATTATTCTTTTATCATTAATTTTGAAGCGGGATAAGCGATATGTTTTCCCTCTTGTTTTAATGATTACATCAATTCTATTTGCATTGGGTAAATATGGAGGGCTTTATCATTTAATTTATGCTATTCCACAGATTCGCTTTCTGATTGGTCCAGCGAGAAGTTTAATTTTATTTGTGGTTGCCTTCTCGTTGATTTCTTCAATTGCATTTGAGAATTTGTTATCTAATTTTGGGAAAATTAAAAACAGACAAATCACTTTTTTCTTTGCTATGTTATCTGTTATTACTGGAGTTTTGTTTTTAATCTTCTCGAAGAACTTTGGGCTCAAGACAACGCTTGATTTTATCTCTTATCCGAAATATATTTTACCTCCAGAATTTCTCCCTTTAAATATAGCATTGTTTATATTTCTTGTTTCTCTCATCTTCCTTTTATTTTCGTCAAAACTTATATCACATAATGCAATAAAGGTATTATTGGTTTTATTATTGGTGACCGATTTGTATCATTTTAATATGAGAGTATTCACATATTACAACACTCCGGATTATTTCAATCCACCTTCTACTATAAGATTTATAAAGGATAGGGAGAAAAGCGAAGGAATTTTTCGCGTTCTTGGTTATGAATCGGCACGATTACACGCCTCGGATATAAACGATGCAAATGCAGTAGCATTCATTATGCCGAAGCTTCCTGATTTGTTCAGGATTCAGGAAATTCAGGGTTATGATCCACTTATGTTAAAGGATTATGTGAAGTTTATTTCGACATTGGCAGGTAGGTCTGAAGTTGAGGATACTTGGCGGACTCTTACAATTCAAAATTCATATTCCAGTGTGATAAATTTAATGAATGTGAAGTATATTATTGGTAATCCGAACGAGGTCAGTATTAGGCGTGCTCCTCCTATAAATCCAATATCTCCGAATGAAAAGGATAAAGTGATTAATCTTTCAATCCAAGAAAAATGTGAAGCAATTGGAATTGTATCAATCCTCGACAATGCTCTGGATGTGTCTCAGGGAGAAATTGTGGGTTTTATTAATGTCTATGATGATAAAGCTCAATGCCATAAATATCCTGTTCGGGCAGGGATTGAGACCGCTGATTGGAGAATTGATGATAATTTATTTAAGGCAAAGCATAATACAATTAATGTAGCTAATCGCTGGATTATGAATTTTGATAATCGTGACAAAGAAGTCTATAATTATATCTCGAAGATAAAATTTGAAGAGTCATTCGTCCCGACAAAAATTGAATTTGTTCAGAACAATCCCAAAATCATCTGGGTCACTTTGAATGTTACAATCTGCAAAATTAACGACAAGAGTCGCTTCGGGAAAGTCTTTGATGATGAAGAATATGAGATATACGAAAATTTAAAATGTATGCCAAGGGCATTTTTAGTTCATAATGTTGAGAAATATGAGGATAGGGAAGCTGTTCTAAAGCGTATGGCGGGGGGGAATGTCGATTTGTCTCAAGTTGCATTTGTTATGGATGATATTAGAGAAATGGGGGACAGACGTGAGTCGTCCGTACCCGTTTTCAACGATTCAGTCAAAATTATTTCCTACACATCAAATAGAATTCAAATCGAGACGGGGAGCGATTCCGATGCTTTGCTTGTATTATCAGATACGTATTATCCAGGGTGGAAAGTAAAGGTTGATGGAGAGTATGACAGGTTATTACAAGTGAATTATATTTTGAGAGGTGTTTATCTATCTAAGGGAAAACATAATGTTTTAATATATTATAAACCTAAAATATTTGTGTTGGGAGTCATAATAGAAATACTAACATTGTTCACTGTCTTTGTTCTTTTACTTTTAGAAAAAAGGATAAAAGAGCCATTAACTAATTCAACATCCTCTATTTAACATTTGTAAGGGTAAGGGGGTGTCATTCTGAGCGAAGTGAAGAATCTTGTAGTTTGTTTTGTTTTTTAGAGGTCTCAAATTTTGTATATTTTTCGATAAATCTATACGGAGGAGTATATGAGAAAGAAATTAATTTCCTCAAGTCAGTCCATCAAATTTTTTGTTTTTTTAACGTTATTATTTTTCTCATTCTCTTGTGCTCAATTTCGAATGCCTATCCTGAAGGTCCCCAAATTTATTCCACCTCAATCTGAATATGTTAAAAAAGTTGCAAAAGGTGAGACTATCCCATTATCTACGGGAGAATTATTCATCCCTGATTATTTTAAACCGAGTCCGGAAATAAACAAAGTGAATGTTTTTATCCATTTTCATGGTCCAATGTGGTTATCAAAAGAACATTTTTATTATGCGCATCCAGAGAATTCTATCCATATTAATATTTCCTTTCAAGGATTGTCGAGTGTTTATAGCAAGCCTTTTTCTGATGAGACGTTATTCCAGAAGATATTAAATGAAGCTTTAGAGAAGACGAAAGAGAAAGTCGGACTGAAAGAATTGACAATAGATAAGATATTTTTAACATCATTTAGTGCAGGATTTGGAGCTGTCAGAGAGATTTTGAAGAAGGAGGAATATTATGATAAAATTGAAGCGCTTATTATGGCTGATTCGATATATGCGGGATATGTTGATGAAGAAAAATTGCGTGTTGCTGATGCGGTTGATATGAAAGATTTTTTAAGATTTGCTCAGGAATCAGCGATTAGCAAAAAAACAATGTTTGTTTCACATTCGTATATAGACACAAAGAATTATGCCAGCACAGTTGATACGGCAAATTTTCTGATTGCCGGGATTGGTGAGAAGAGAAAAAAGGTAAAAGAATATAATTCGAGAGGAATGAAACTCATTTCAAAATGTGATAAAGGAAATTTCTTTATTAGAGGTTATGAGGGAGATACGGCTCAGATGCATATGGCTCATTTGTATGCGACAGGAGAATTTTTGAAGTTTATATTGCAAAATAATCAACCGAAATTGTAGTGTGTTAGTTATTAATTAAGATTTCTAAAATATTGATTAAATGTAGGGGAGAAACGTTCTCTTCTCATACAAAATTCGTTCCCAAGCTATGGGACTTAGGAACGAGACAAGACAAACAGATTAATATTTCGGAGTTCTCTTTTTATTATTACAAAGAGGAGATTACATATGTTTAATTGGAGATTGGTATTGTGCGGAATTATTATATTATTATTTTTCCCTATAAATATGTATCCAGATGATTTTGAACCAACACCTTTTTCTATGCAAATTCATCAGACACAAGGAGACACTAAAAATTATAAAAAGGTCATTGATTTAGTGAAGGAAGCAGGTATCAATCAGGTTAGGGATGAAATGTACTGGAGCAATGTTGAAAAAGAAAAAGGGAAAATTATTATTCCTGAGAACTATAAGAAAAATATAGATTATTCTTTATCAAAAGGGATCGAGACACTTCTCATTTTGGATTATGGAAATAACTTTTATGATAGGGGATTCGCACCCACATCTGATGAGGCAATCGAGGCTTTCGCAAAATATTGTAAAGTAATGGTGAATGAATTTAAAGGTAAAATTAAGTATTATGAGATTTGGAATGAACCGAATACAGACGGTTTCTGGAGACCCCAAAAAGACCCAAAGGCTTATACAAAATTACTAAAAGCCTCTTACAAAGCGATAAAAGAAGTTAACCCTGATACTTATGTATTAGGAATATGTTCAGCAAGTATTGATGAGAATTTCATAAAAGAAGTTTTTGATGAAGGTGGATATGATTATATGGACGGTCTATCTCTGCATCCTTACTACGCTCCCAGAAGTCCTGAAGAGGCTCAAAGATATGAGAAAATCGAAAAGATTTATAAATTAATGTCACAATATGGTGAACCGAAAAATATCTGGATAACTGAAGTCGGTTGGCCCACACATCATCCTGGGGGAATTACTCAACAAGAGCAGGCTGATCTGCTTGCGAGAATTTATATTATGAGCCAAACTTTACCATTCTTGAAAACAACTTTCTGGTATTGGTTTGGTCCTGATGGTCCCGATAGAGAATATAGTGAGGATAATTTTGGTATTCTCAATCCTGATTATTCCTCTAAACCAGCCTATCTTGCTTTAAAAAATCTGACAGATATTTTTCGGGATTCAGTTTATAGCAGAAAGGTAGATTTGAACAGAGACATTTACATTCACGAATTCAAAAAGGGAAACGAGTTCATTTATGCCCTATGGAATATAAATGTAGGGAACGGTCGCGACCGTTCCCTACAAAACATAATTATAGAAACAGATAAAGAAATTGAACTAATCGATATATATGGGAAAGAACAAAGGCTTTCTCCTCTTAATAATTTGATTTTTATTACCCTTTGCCCATCACCTATCTATATCTGTTCTACTCATGAATGTAAGTTTAGCATAGATGAACAGAAAAGTTTGGGTTTTGAGAAAAATTACTACAGTATTTCAAGGGCTGGTATCGGAGAAGTTATCTATAAAGTCGATTTCAATACGTCGTTTGGGAATTTTATTGGACGATTACCCAAGGATGACTTTAACTTTAAACTTCGTCTTAATAAAAATATTGAGCAAATATCTAAACGAGAAGACATCATTAAAGAAAAAGACATCATTACTCTTTTTCTACAATTAGATTCTGAGATAAAAGTTGAGAAAAAAGAAGTATCTTCTAATTATTATTATAAAGGTCAACCATTTGCCTATCACATAACAGAATTGGAAGTCACAGAACCTATAATCGTCAATGTAACTCCTTTACCACCTTACAATGGTGAAAAAAGATTTATAGCCTTAATAAAGAACAATACAGATAATATTGCTTCTGGCAAAATTATTTTCTCTGCAACTAATAAGGCAAAACTAAGTCTCTCAGAAGTATCATTTACTGACCTTAAACCAGTAGAATCTCGTTCTGTGATAATCAAAATTTTATCTCCATATATTCCCGATGAAAACATCTGGATTAATGCGAGAGCAGATGTAAAATTAGTTTATGAACGGGGGGGTAAAAAATTCAAGCAGAATGCAACTGTTGATAAAAAGAGACTAATTTCTTTTTACCAAATCGTAAAAACACAAAATGAGATAAAAATAGATGGCAAACTTGATGAGTGGAAAAATGCTCATCCCATTCGATTGAATGATGCCAAGACTCAAAAGGTTGCTGGATATGGTAAATGGGATGGACCACAGGATAGTAGTGCCAATATTTATGCGATGTGGGATGAGAAATGGATTTATATTGCTGGAGAATTTTTAGATGATGTCTTCTCTGACCCTGTAGAAGGATTTGGCGTTTATAATAATGATGGGATGGAAATATATTTCGATACGAATTACGAAAATGACAGAGATGAAACAAAATATAGTGATGATGATTTTCAATACGGACTGTTCCCTTCAAAAGGAAAAGCAATTGTCTATAGCTGGTCACAATTAGGAAAAGAATCTGTAAATTCGAAAATATTTATCAATAAGAATCCACAACCTTCCGATTCAAAGGATGGAGACAAGCAATTTTCATTTATTATTGAAGGTGCAATACCGCTTGAAGAATTGAAATTCAAGCCTTCTGATGGAAAATTAATCGGTTTTAATGTCGCCATAACAGATGATGATGACCCTTCTTATATACATCCCTTTTATCAGGAGCTTCAAATGAACTGGACAGGATTAAAAAATGCGTATCAAAATCCTCAAGCCTTTGGAACCGCTTTCTTTGTTGATTTGAAAAAAGAATAATTAACGAACACGATTTTAACAATCTCCCCTGTCTGTTTTTTTAAAAAATTACAAATTTTATATGTGAATTTACTTGACAGATAAGCTTTTATTTATTAAAAATTTTCCTACCAATTTATCTATATAATCATTTTAATTATAAGGGAGGATTCACTATGTCTACTACAATTAGTAATTTAACCAGCGAAATCAAAACCCATCAAATTGCTTTATTAATAATTCTATTCATTTATTTAAACTGTTTATGTATGGGATTTGGACCGACCGAGAAGAAGGACAACAAACTAACTATCAGTCCTGAAGATGGAAAATCATTCGCAATAAAACCTGTTGCAAATGGAATTCCTGATAAGGCTCGTGAATCTGCCTGGAAGGAATTTACTCAAAAATATGGTGACAGCTGGAATGTGCGATGGAATCCTCAATCCGGAACGCCTCTACGCATTTCAGGTTATAAAATTTCTACTGGACTCGCAAAGGAATCGTCGGATAAATCGATTGAAGAATGGGCACGAAATTTCGTAAACCAAAATGGTGCTTTGTTGGGAATTGATGCTAATGATTTAAAGCTACTGAAACTAACTCGTGCTGATGGAAAATTGTATATTTCATTTCAGCAAACTTATGATAATTTAGCTGTTTATGATTCAATTCTTAAGATGAATATTAATCAGCAAGGTGAGCTTGTAATGCTTGGTGCGAATTGTTTCCCTGATATTGCATATAATAAGGAAGTAAAACTCACTCCAGAAGAAGCGGCAAAAATCGCTGCAGAACGAATTATCAGTAAAGCAGAAAAGAACGGTTCAAGTAAATACATACTCATAGAATCAGAAAAAGTAATTTTCCCGATGCCAGCAAGTTTCACTGAGCCTTTCCATCTCTGTTATCTTTTAAAAATACATATCGATAATCCCCTTGGTGATTGGATTGTTGTGATTGATGTGGTCAGTGGTGGCGAATATGTCAGATACAATAATTATCGCTTTGGAACTGTTTCAGGAAAAGTTACAGGGGATATTTTACCAAGCTATTATAATGATACTCCTCAAACTCTTAATTTCAAAAATGAAAATATTCACGCTTTTACCCCTACTCCAGTCTATACCTTTGATATGTCAGCTAATCCCGGTTGGACAACAACTGGTTCCTGGGCTTATGGTGTGCCTAACGGTGTAGGAGGAGATGTCGGTGACTTAGCACCTACTTCAGGTCATACAGGGACAAATGTTTATGGTTATAACCTGACGGGTGGATATGAAAATAGCATCGGTTCCCCTTATTACCTTACAACGACAGCGATTAACTGTTCAGGATTGACAGGGACACATCTAAGCTTTTGGTATTGGCTTGGTGTCGAGTACTATGACACCGCCACCGTGGAAGTTTCTAATAATGGAACAGCTTGGACTGTTTTATGGCGAAATTTTCTCTCTCTTTCTATATACAATACTGGTTGGAGACGCGCCGTGTATGATATTTCTTCAATTGCTGATGGGCATTCAACGGTTTACGTTCGCTGGGGAATGGGTCCTACAGATTCGTCTTATACTTATTGTGGCTGGTATGTTGACGATGTTGAGATTTATGCTAACGGTGGCACTAATACAACTAATTCCACAGGTGATTATTCTATTCCTTACTCCGGATCAGGAAATACATCAGTTTATGCAGAATTGAGTGGACCTTATCAGGATGTATATTATGATGATGGTAAACGCTTATCTTATTTGAATACTGTCCCAGTAGGAACAAATAATATTTATTGGGACATTCCAAATCTTACTATGATGCAATCCTGGAATTTAAGCAGTAATCCCGGTTGGACAACGGAAGGACAATGGGCATACGGAGTGCCATTAGGTAATGCGGGAGATCCAACAAGTGGTCATACAGGAACAAATGTATATGGTTATAATCTTTCTGGTGCTTACAAGGATGACATCGCTACTCCATATTATCTGAAAACCACAGCAATTGACTGTTCCACCTATATAGGAACTAATCTAAGATTCTGGAGATGGCTCGGTGTGGAATATTGGGATTATGCTACTATCGAGGTCTCCAATGATAATACAAATTGGGCCCTAGTTTATATTAATATGGGTTTTCCTGGTGATTTTGATACAGAGTGGAAACAAGTTACATACGACATTTCAAGTATAGCTGATGGAAAATCCACAGTTTATATTCGTTGGGCTATGGGACCCACAGATTTCTCAATTAATTATTGCGGTTGGAACATCGATGATATAGAGATACTTTCTGATACAAGTGGTTCTGCTGTTAAACCTGGGGTTTATGATTATGATGAAGTAAATGTATTCTACCATATGGGTATTGCAAGAGATAGCATTAAGGGTATTGAATCCGCTTTTGTTGGAATGGACTATAAAGTGCCAGCTATTGTTCGCATAGGGATACAATATGCAAATGCTTTCTGGGATGGTGAGGGATTAAATTTTGGTGAAGGTGATGGTGTTACATTACGAAACCTTGCTCTCTTCAGCGATGTTATTTATCATGAGTTCAATCATGGTATAACTCACCAGATTTATCCTTATCCGATGCTACCTTATACAGGTGAATCTGGGGCAATGGACGAAGGCTGGAGCGATTATTTTGCCTGCAATATTACGAATGAACCATTAATTGGTGAAGGTGACCTTGTTATTGGACAACCCTTTATGCGGAATCTTGATAATACCTTGAAGGTTCCGGATGATTGGGCAGGGGAAGTTCACGATGACGGTCGTATCATTGGTGGTGCAATGTGGGACCTTCGTGTAGCTTTAGGTTCTACAACCGCAAGTCATATTCTTCATTTTGCACGTTATAGTCTTGCTGAGACCTTCTTTGATTACTATGAAGATGTTTTGCAGGAAGATGATGATAACGGAAATTTAAACGATGGGACACCTAATATGGCTGCAATTGCTCAGGCTTTTGGTAACCACGGTATCGGTGGAATACAAGTAACGAATATTCAGGGAATTGCTACTACAGTGGTATACAATAACGGCAAACTCGATGCTGGTGAAACTGGGAACCTTATATTTACAGTTCAATCTTACTTCCTTGCTAATAATATACAAGGCACACTTGCGACAACAAGTTCCTATGTAACAATAAATGATAACACATCTAACTTTGGAAGTTTGGGTTATTCGGCTACAGGTGATAATAGTTCAAATCCATTTAATATAACAATTTCTCCATCCTGTCCGTATGAAGAAATTCTCGACTTTACTCTTGCACTTACTGCAGATGGTGGATTTACTCAAAGCCGTTCTTTCTCTATCATTAATGCCCCTGACCAAATTCTCTATGACGATGGAGCTGTATCAGGAGGATATTTAGGTTACGACGATTATGGGTCTGGGGGTGGTTTTGCCGTTCGTTTCACGCCTCCATTCTATCCAATAAATATCTCAGCTATACGAATCTGGCCCTCTACATATAACGTTGGAACTCAGATTACGCTTCATGCCTGGGATGATGATGGAGCTGGTGGCAGTCCCGGGACTGATTTGATAACACCAAAATCTGTTACAGTTGCAGGTAGTAATAATTGGGAAGAATTTTCTCTTGCTACTACGATTATGCAAGTTGTTTATGAATGGAATTTAGATACTAACCCTGGATGGACCACTCAAGGTCAATGGGCTTTCGGAACACCAACAGGTGGCGGTGGGTCTTATGGATATCCTGACCCCACTTCTGGTGCAACAGGAACAAATGTCTATGGATACAATCTTTCAGGTGATTATCCAAACAATATGAGTTCGACAGAATATTTAACTACAACAGCCATTGATTGTTCCACTCTTAGTAGTGTTTTTCTGCGATTCAAACGCTGGCTTGGTGTAGAACAAGCAACTTATGACCACGCTTATATTAAGGTCTCCAACAATGGTTCAGATTGGACCACTATCTGGGAAAATACAGCAACAATTTCTGATAGTGGTTGGACAGAAGTTTCTTACGACATATCATCAGTGGCAGATGGTCAATCAACTGTTTACATCCGCTGGGGGATGGGCCCGACCGACAGCTCCTGGACTTATTGTGGTTGGAACATTGATGATATTCAAATACTGAAGACTACAGGCACAAGTGAAGGAATCACAGTAAACAGCGGCGACATTTACCTTGGATGGATAGAGGGTTCGGCAATTTACTATAATGGATTTACCACAAAAAACATAGACCAGCGTTCCTGGGTTTATGACATTATGGGATACATAGCCCCGGCAGGTTGGGCTCGTCTTGATTTATACGGTTGGCCCATTGATATGTTAATAAGAGCCAGATATACTTATGGTGGATCAACAGATGCGAATAATTGGACACTTTATTAAAAATTTAAGTGCATATAAACAACTGTATCACCCTACATTATTCAGGTAGGGAACAGTCGCGACTGTTCCCTACAAACTATTCGACATCTTGTCATTACTACAATTTAAAAATAACTTTATCAAAAAGCAAAAACTGATTATAGTTGTAGCGAATGGATTTATTCATCTTTACATATTCAGCTAAAGTTTTTTATAATATCTGCCGATAATACTAATAGAAAAACCCCAAAGCACCGAAGCAAGTTAGATAGAATAAAAAGGGGTGGTTGAGATATATCACCTCGATAGTTTAGAGAAGAGTCGGGCGGCCAGCGGGGTTTTTTTATTGCCAATTAGAAACCACTTAACTATCAATTCCATAAATTAATACAAAACAATATCTAAAATCCAGAATTATATAAATATTTGCGCTTTATCCTTGATTTTTATTTGACACTCAAACAAATTAGTGAGATTCTTTAAACAGTAAATTTTTTTTTGGAGGTTTTTGATGAATTATAAAGTAATCTTAGTGTTTAGTTTTCTATTTATATTATTCAGTCTTATTGCTTTTTCTCAAACAAACGTAAGAACCTATACCTTCAACATAGATACTGAGGGTTGGATATCCAGAGACGTGTCTTCACTTAATCCTCATCTCACAGCACCCACATTTGGGTATGGAGGGGGTAAATTAAGCATAACATCGCCACTGCAATTAAATCCAGCAAATACAAGTTATGGTTATTGGATTAATACATCATCTGATTTTTCCGCTGGTGATATTCCACCCAATTCATTATTCAGAGGAACTTTTTATATTAGCACTGACCAGGCTAACTGGACACTTGTTCCCCAAACTCGACTTGCTTTAAGAAATGAAACTGCTCAATTAAATTCGTTGCTTCAGATAAACAGTGTAAATAATTTTACTGTTCAAAACACTCCCACAACGACAATCAAGGCATTCGAGCATTATTTCCAGCCTCATGATGGGAGCCTTTATCCTGCCTATGATGGATTAATAGTAGCCTTTGAATTGATTAATTACTTTAGTATCGCGGGTCCTGATGAAGGAACGCTTTTCCTTGACAGGGTCGTTATTGACAGATTTGACTTAAGTTCAATTAGCTGGAGTCAAACTCAGGACTTTACTCTTTCTTTATGGAGAGCAGATACTTCACCAAACTCTTCCGGATTATTTTACACACCTGATTTTTATAAGATACCTTTCGGGTCAGATGCAAAACTCGGCATTAAATCGGTAGGAAATAATACTAATACGTATGGGACGTATGTAGGCAATACAAATAAATTATCCATTGATGGACTAACACCAAGCAGTAGATCTTATCTATATAGAGGAGTGTTTAATGTATCTGCTGACAGCTTATACTTATCAAATGTCCCTGTGGCATTATTAGCTTTGCATCAAGACCAACTGAGAGAAAGCAGTGCTGTGGGGATTTCTTCCAGTCTTGGTCCAGATTCATCCCCTGATGATATTGGAAGAGATTATTTTGTCTATTTCAGACCACCACTTGTAGAAGTCACGACTGCCCCAGCTTCAGAAAGATATGTTTATTGTGAATTTGATTTGCTTAACTTTTGGGGCAATGATCCCTATGGTGGTCTATTCTTGAATTCAGCCCAGTTGGAAAGAACAGATATTGATAATCCGTAAATGATTTAATGTAGCGGTCGCATTTATGCAATGATTATGTTTGATAAATCAAACCGCTACATTAAATTTATTCGTTACTAACTCTTGTCTTTTTTCTTACTTCGATGACTCCGCGAATATCGTGTAATTTCTCAATTATATCTTTTAATTTAAATGCATCATTTATCTGCAAAGTAAACGTAAGGTATGCCTTCTTATTCGATTTTGTTATAGAAGATGAACTCTGAATAGATGTTCTTGTCGATGTAATCGTTTTCGAAATATCTGCGAGTAATCCCACTCTATCGTTTGCAACAACACTAATTTCAACAAGTCTTTCGGGGAGATTACTACTATCCCATTCTGCCTTAATAAATCTATCCGATTCATCTTGAAAAGACTCAAGATACGTTTTAAGATTCCTACAATCTCTCTTATGAATAGTGACTCCTCTACCTCTGGTTATAAATCCCGTAATATCGTCACCTGGCAATGGATTACAGCACTTTGCGAACCGTATTTCTACATTTCCAATTCCTTCAATAATGATTCCTGACATTCCTTTCCCTGACTTCTTAGGCATAGGAATAGGCTGGGAGACTAATTCTGGAGTTTGAACAAGACTCTGAATCTTAGAAGCAACTTTTTCGGCAGAAAGAGAGCCGTACCCTACCGTTGCAACTAAATTATCAAGGGTGCCAAAATTAAATGTAGTAAGAAGTTCCTTTATAATATCAGTGTTGTGAAGAATATTCGGTTTTATATTTTTGCTTTTCAAGGCTTCTGTAAGAAATGCTTGTCCTAAAGTTAAATTTTTTTCAAAACCTGATTCCTTTAGATAGTGATGAATCTTATTTTTTGCTTTACTGGTTTTTACGAACTCCAACCAATCTATTGAAGGATGAGCGCTCTTTGATGTGATTATTTCTACAACATCTCCGTTTTCCAGAACGTGTTTCAAAGGAACAATGCGTTTATTAACCTTTGCCCCAACACAATGGTCACCAACCTCACTATGAATGCTATAAGCGAAATCAATAGTTGTTGAACCTTTTGGCAATTCAATAATATCCCCGTTAGGAGTAAAACAGAAAACCTTATCGGAATGCACGTCAATCTTGAAATCTTCAAGGAGGGTTTTGGAATCAGCAAGGTCTTGCAAGTTTTCTATCAGTTGTCTTAACCAGGTTAATTTTAATTCTTCTTCACTCGGGAAATTTTTCCCTTCTTTATAACTCCAATGTGCCGCAATTCCTTCTTCTGCTATCCTGTTCATTCCATCAGTTCTAATCTGTAATTCGATGATTTCACCATCAAAAGCGATGACTGAAGTATGAAGGGATTGATAATTATTTGCCTTTGGGACGGCAATATAATCTTTGAACCTTTCAGGAATAGGCGTCCAGAGGGAATGAACAAGTCCAAGGATCTCATAACAATGTTTCTCAGAATCTGTAATAATTCTAAAGGCAAGTAAGTCATATAGCTCCTCAAATGACCTACCAGTCTTTTTCATCTTTTGGTAAATACTATAAAAATGTTTGGGACGACCGTGAATCTCTGCAGGTATATTTAGTTTGTCTAATTCCTCCTTCAGAAATTTAATAACGTTGTTTATATATGCCTCTCTCTCTTCTCTCTTCTTTGTGATTTTTTTATTCAGTTCATTATAAACATCACGTATGAGATACCGCATAGCAAGGTCTTCTAATTTCCATTTTATCTTCCCCATTCCAAGGCGATGGGTCAGTGGAGCATAAATATCCAGTGTATCCTGAGCGATAAGCATCTGCTTTTCTAAAGGCAAAAAATGAAGTGTAAGGAGGTTATGTAATCTATCGGCAATTTTTACAATGAGGACGCGAATATCTTTGGTTGTTGCGAGAATTATTTTACGGAGGTTTTCGATTTGAAGTTCTTTAGTTTTCTTTTCAGGACTTGTTATGCTTGAGGTTTGATGCAATTTTGATATTTTTGTAACGCCTTCAACAATTGTTGCGATTTCTTTATTGAATTCTTTCTCTAACTGTTCCTTTGTATAACCCGCATCTTCAATTGTATCGTGTAATAAACCAGCACAAATAGAATCGGTATCGAGAAAATTGTGTTGAGCTAATATCCTTGCTACACTTACACAATGTGTGAAATAGGGTTCCCCGGAAAGCCTGAGCTGACCTTTATGCGCCTTCTCAGTAAAATTATATGCCTTCTCTATCAGTTTTAAATCAAGGTCTTTGCTTTTAATATCCACATCTTTAAATATTGTGTTACATTTCATAAATCACACTATCCATTGCTTAGCTTCAAAATCCTTATCGGGGATAGTTAACTTAATAGTGCTTTTATGGGGCAATCTCTCGATTGTCTTTCCTTTAATCTTCAAGGCTATTTGAAACTCTACTTCGGTGTTCTCTTTAACCTCTAACATAGGGAACGGGATTTCAATTTCCACACAACGCTTGACAGCTACTTTAAAATCTTTCTCGGTCTCTTTCCAATTAGAAAATTCATCTCGTAAAAATATTTGACCATAAAAATCGGCTTTCTCAACATTATATTTGACAAGAAATCGACGGTTAATTGGATTCACAACATCCACCGCAAAAGAAATATCCTCAGGATTCTTCTTAAGATTAAGATTCGTATCGATCCTGAAAAAGAATTTTTCCATTGAAAAACCAAAATATATTTGGATTATCAATCCCGATGCTTGATGCATTGCACCGCCAACTTTCGATGGGTCAAAGCTTCCTGCGTCATACCATTCATAATAATCTGTTACTATTCCATCAATTACAGGAGAAATAAGCGACTTAGGCATTGTATATTGAACCCTTACCTCTCTTCTATTAATTGGCAAATTTAAATAGGCAGGAATATCAGTCCCAATAAGTCTATAAACATTAATGAGGTGTGAGCGATAAATCTCATCGAATTCGTCATCATAGCCGGAAAAATGGTCATCTCCGTACCACCAATTCCAATCACTTCCCTCAGTAATATAGATTTCTTTCCAGGCTTTTTCCTTTACATCCTCACTTAATTCAGGATGACTTTTAATAAAATCAACAAGTGTTTTTCGAGTGTTGTAAAGACAATCCCAAGACCTGTTGTCTTCTTCATGTCCAATCCAAATATTAAAGTTATGATTGATCCAGGAGCCAGGAAAGAGTTTTGGTAATTTTTTACTGGGTGGAAATCTCTCGAGAAAATCTGAGATAGTAACAGTTTCTATTGATTTATCATTCGAGAGTGTCTCATAAAGCTTTTTCAGAAAATCAATCCCATCATTCTGATAATATTCCCAGCAATTTTCTCCATCAAGTATAATGCTCACCAGATAAGGTTTCTCAGAAGGCTTAAGACTTTTTTGAATAAACCTGATTCTATTCATAAAATCACTTACAGCATCAGATTCACTCATATTTTGATATTTGAAACCGAACGAGTCGGATAAATAATGGTCTCTAAAAATTAAATTTATTTTATGACCATCTTTCTCAAAAGAATAAGGTTGATACAACATTTCCATATTCTGTGTTATTCCATCTCTGTCTCTTGGGAAGTATCCGATTCCCAGCGATTGTGCGAGAATTTCTTCATCTGTAGCAATCCATTTTACGCTATACTTCGAAAGTATTGGAACAATATCCTCAGAAACAGAACCTTCAGCGGGCCAAATTCCTTTGGGTTCAACGCCAAACATATTCTTATAAATATTTATTGCCTCTTTTAAATGATGCTCAGCATCTTCAGGAAATTTAAAATTACTCTCTGGAAGCTTGATCTTAGGATTTGATACCTTTGCAATATAGTTATTAATTAAAAGAGGGAAAATCGGATGATAATAAGGCGTTGTGGTCACCTCAATCTGACCATTTTCTTGCATCTCTTTATGCAGGGGGATGATATTTCTCAAAATTTCTAAATGCTTATCAACGAGTTTAATCTTCTCTTCTTCGGTATAACCTTTTCCTTTCTTGACTAAGGACTTTAAGAAATCATCTCTTTCTCTCAACAATGGATCAATCCAGACAAGATTAAACAAAACCTGCAAATCAAGAATCTCCTGAGCTGTAAAAAATCTCTGTGTTTCTATCAGTTCTTCATAAGACTTTTTGTATCCTCTCTTTTGATAAAGATAATCATACTGAGGAAATTTTCGAATCATATTCTCATAACTTGCCGTAAAAAACAGCTGAAGAACTTCGACTCGCTCCTCCTCTTTCAATTCCCGAGCCTTTATCAGAGTCAGTTCCAAAATCCTATCTTTTGCGCCATTGTTAACATACTCGTTAATCTGCTCAATTAATGATGGAACAAGATTAAAATTGGCTTTTATTTTCGGATAATCCTTAAGAAGAAGAGGCATATCCAGATAATCTTTCGTCCCATGAAGCCTTACCCAGGGCATTAAAAATTTATTCTCATTGACCAACTTATAATAAGGTTGATGTTGATGCCATAAAAAGGCTAAATAAATCTTTTGTGCTACCATTAATAAACACTTTCTATAAGATTATAATTAATATTCATATTGAAACAAAGAATCAAAATCAAGAACTTTGGCAAGAATATTGTCGTAATGTGAGATTCATCTCGCATAAACACACCCCTGCCCCTCTCAAGAGTGGAATCCAACATAAATGTCGCACTATAATTTAAAGGTTGATATTTTAGAAATTATTTGCCAATGTTAATTTTGACTATATTATGTGGCAATAAATATACCCCCTCACCCTTCCCTCTCCCCTGTGGGGAGAGGATTAAGGTGAGGGGTTTCTGATTTAAATAAGTGCAGGGTAGGTTGGATTAGTGCAAGATAAGAAAGCAATGAAAACTGAAGCTATACAGAGCGGATTAACCTGTCTGGATTATGTATTGCAGGGTCTTCGATTGGGTGATAATATCGTGTGGCAGGTAGATAATCTTGAAGATTATATATATTTTGCAGAACACTTTGTTACTCAAGCCATACAAGACCATCGCCATTGTCTTTATATTAGATTTGCGTTGCATCCACCAATTCTTAGAAGCCGTGAGGGATTGGAGATAATTGAAGTTAACCCAAGTCCAGGATTTGATTTTTTTTGTAATGAGGTGCATAAGATTATTGAAAAATATGGGAAACGTGTTTTTTATGTTTTTGACAACCTTTCGGATCTTGTAAATGAATGGGCAACAGATGAATTGCTGGCAAATTTTTTTCAAGTCACCTGTCCCTATCTTTTCGAATTGGATACGGTAGCATATTTTGCTCTAAGACGTGGCAAGCATTCTCATAATGCCGTTGCAAGAATTCGTGATACTACTCAAATTTTAATTGATGTCTATCGTGTTGCAGATAAGATGTATATTCACCCGTTAAAAGTCTGGGATCGTTACTCACCTCAGATGTTCTTGCCCCATTCCATCTCGGATACTCATTGCACACCAATTTTTCATAGTGGAGAAGCGGCAGCATTATCCGCAATGGCTCAAAGGCATTCATTGCCGTCACTAACTAAATCCATCGCCCCGTGGGAAACGGTCTATCAAAAACTCACCGAATACTATGAAAAAAGAATTGATATAACAGAAGAACAACCAGAGATGATAGCCCTTGAACAAGAGCTCTCGCAAATGTTATTTGGTAATCATCCCCAATTCAATAAATTAGCAAATCATTATTTTACTCTTGATGACTTGTTTAATATCCGAAATCGTCTTATCGGTTCAGGACGCATTGGAGGCAAGGCTGCTGGGATGTTACTTGCAAGAAAAATCCTGCTTATGGATGAAGGAAATATTAACTTTTCAGAATTGCTTGTAAATCACGACTCCTTCTTCATCGGTTCTGATGTGTTCTTTACATTTTTAGTTAATAACAATCTATTCAAACTACGAATGCAAATTTCCCGCGAATCCAATATCTCAAGAGAAGAATTTGAGCAAGTTGAACAACAATTTCTTGCCGGTAAATTTCCACCCGAAATAATGGAACAATTTCGTGATGTGCTTGCCTACTTTGGTCAGGCACCCATCATCGTCCGTTCAAGCAGTTTACTTGAGGATAGCTTTGGGAATTCATTTGCGGGTAAGTATCGAAGTGAATTTTGCACCAATCAGGGTAGTCCAGAGGAAAGGTTAGAAGTATTCTTGCGTGCTGTAAAGTTGGTTTATGCGAGTGCTCTTAATCAAGATGCAATTTCATATCGTCGCAAACGAGGATTAACAGAAAATGATGAACAAATGGCTATTCTGATTCAACGTGTCTCAGGAACATCTTACAGGAATTATTTCTTCCCCCCGCTTGCGGGTGTAGCTTTCTCGAGAAATCTATATGCGTGGAGTAGTCGTATAGATCCAGCTAAAGGAGTTATACGTCTTGTCTTTGGTTTGGGCACCCGTGCAGTTAACCGAGTTGGAGGCGATTATCCAAGAATGATTTCGATTAGTCATCCAGAACTTCGTCCGGAAATTGGTAAACGCATCGCGAAATACTCACAGTGGGAAGTAGATTTACTTGACTTGAAAGCGAATAATTTTGTCGATCTTACTATTAAAGAAGTTCTTGAGAATCGAGATTATCCCAATCTTTATCTGTTTGTGTCATTAATGAGGGATGACCATATCTTCGACCCATTTATCCCACGATTAGAAGGAACAAAAGAGAGTTTAATCCTGACGTTTAATAACTTAATCAGACGAACAAATTTTATTAAAATATTTGAAGAAATACTTGCCAAGTTGGAGAGGGCTTATGGATACCCTGTTGATACCGAATTCACAGCGTTTGTGGATTCCTCGGATAACGTAAAAGTCGATGTATTACAATGTAGACCATTATATGTCCCCGGATCTCTTGGTTCAGTAAAAATGCCAAAGAAAATTCAACGTAAAAAAATTCTCTTTAAGTCGAATAGAGTTATTACAGGAGGTATTATTCAGAAAGTGAGACATATTCTCTACATCGACCCTGTTTGCTATTCAGGTATCACAGATATTGTAACTAAAAAATCTATAGGTCGCATTGTGGGTCACATCAATCAACATCCTCGCATCATAGAAGGTAAAATAATAATGATGGGTCCGGGTCGATGGGGTAGTAGCAATATAGACCTTGGTGTAAATGTTGGATTTGCGGATATTCACAATGCGACAGTCCTCGTAGAAATCGCCAGAGAAGAAGGAGGGCAGGTGCCAGAGGTGTCTTTTGGAACGCATTTTTTCCAGGACTTAGTAGAATCTCGAATTATCTACCTTCCTCTTTATCCAGATGAGCCACAATCTGAGTTCAATGAAGAGTTTTTTCAGAGATCACCTAATATCTTTTCAAAAATTATTTCGGACTATAAAGAGGTTGAAGATATAATCAAAGTGATTGATGTCTTTGCAATAACTAAGGGCGCCTTTGTTAATGTGGTGGCTGATCCGAAAACTCAAAATGCTGTTTGTTTCATTAGAAAATAGAGTGTAGCGGTTTGATTTATCAAACATAATTGTCGCATAAATGCGACCGCTACATATTATTCAACATAAATGTCGCACTACAAATGGAATTGGAAAAGTGCGGGACGCATATATGCGTCCCCTACAAGTGAGGATTAGACCCATCCACGAAGCTTCATCGCCTCTACAACACGTTCCACAGCAACAACATACGCTGCCTGCCTCATATTGATATTATATTTTCTGGAAGCAAATACTACGGAATGATAAGCTAAGGTCATTTTCTTATCCAAACGCTCATGAACTTCCTTTTCATCCCAGTACCACATATAGAAATTTT
>Ga0315289_10004101_pt1 | contig 21818 bp, 20 predicted proteins | sample YL17G11_40_MG_FD_203452 | JGI IMG/M metagenome (GOLD analysis project Ga0315289, IMG submission 203452) | Sediment microbial communities from Yellowstone Lake, YNP, Wyoming, USA - YL17G11_40 | ecosystem: Environmental > Aquatic > Freshwater > Lake > Sediment | place: USA: Wyoming | collected... | reverse complement strand
ACCTTTTTTATCCCTTTAAGGGTTTTAATATCGTCAATTAATCGGGTGGTACATTGAGAGCACTCTCTATCTGCTCTTAACGATAAAGGGATCTTTAAATTTTTCTGATACATCATGAGAAGATTATTCCCTCTCCCTTACATGAATGAGCCCTTCATTGAAGAGGTGCCTAATGTGGTCATCATCAAGACTGTAAAATGCATTCTGTCCCTCTCTTCTGACCTTGACGAGTCTTAGGTTTCTTAAGATCCTGAGCTGGTGCGATATGAGGGAATTCGTTGCATTGAGGAGAGATGCAAGGTCGCAGACACAGAGCTCGTTTTTTGAAAGGAGGTGGATGATGTTGAGGCGGGTAGGGTCACCTAACACCTTAAACGCTTCCGCAAGATCGTGGAGAATGGTGTGAGGCAGGAGGCTCTGTCTCAGTTCATTCACCTTTTTCGGGTTGATATGTTTTACCTGGCAGTCATCAAATCCCATATCTGATACTACTGTTTATTGAACACTTGTTCATATATTACAAGAATCAGAATGGGGAGTCAAGAAATTTATTGTCGCGCATTATTTAATCATTAGGCACCAATAATATTTACTATAATAACAATAGCGCCCCTTTAAAAACGAGTTTACACAGCCTGTGTATTCATATATACTGGAAGGCGATTGTAACATGTGAACCCGGTCCCCATTCCACGGTCATACATCTCAGTCCTGACGCAAGGGTAACATGAAGATAGTGTACAGCGCCCCTAATCTTGCTCTTGTGAGCCTTTTCAAGGATATCCTGGAAGGGCAGGGGATTGAGTGCTGGATCACAAACCAGTTTCTCTCGGGTGCTGCCGGAGAACTCCCTCCAATTGAATGCTGGCCAAAACTATGCGTTGACGATGACAAGTTTGTGGAAGCAAGTCGTATTGTTGAAGAGGCGCTCTCGTCTCAACCTGATGCGGCTAAATCCTGGAAGTGTAAATCATGCGGTGAAGACAATGAGGGACAGTTCACGGAGTGCTGGAATTGTGGAAAAAGTCACTTCGAGTGAAACACCTGACATTTCGCTCTGGTTGCAGGCTTCATTAGCCGCTGAGTTCTTCCCTTAGATTTAGAATAAAAATACAAAGAATAGGTGACTCTTCTTGGTTGTCCTGCTCGGTTTTCCAAATGGTGAATCGGTACGCTCAACAAAATTGGACTTCCTTTATCATATCGTTGTGTGTATACTATAGACTGTTAATACACATGGGAGGTAGTCATGAGGACAAATGTTGTTATTGACGACAACTTGATGAAATCTGCTCTTGAGATGTCCGGGATGAAGACAAAAAAGGATGCTATAGAAGCCGGTCTGAAACTTTTAGTGAAATTTAACCGTCAGGCAAAAGTCAGGGATTTCCGAGGCAAGCTGAAGTGGATAGGCAATCTTGACGAAATGCGGACAGATAAATGATACTGGTGGATTCATCAGTTTGGATTGATTATTTCAACGGCAAAAAAACCGTCAAGACTGACTGGCTGGATTCAGCGCTGGGGAATAAACCGATTCTCACAGGCGACCTGATTCTGGTTGAGGTGCTGCAAGGGTTTCAAAACGATCATGAGTTCAGAACAGCAAAAAATCTGCTCTTAGACTTCCCTTTCATGGAGATGGTGGGGCAAGACATGGCGATTAAAAGTGCGATGAACTATCGTTTTCTCAGAAAAAAGGGCGTGACAGTCAGGAAGACTATAGATGTTATGATAGGAACCTTTTGCATTCATCACCACTTTTCTCTATTGCATGATGACAGGGATTTTGATCCGCTCGAGAAGTATTTAAAACTGAAAACTATCAGAATCTAACGAAAAAATATCCATAAACTATCTTATCAATTCACCTTGCCTTTCCACCTTGAACCTAAAAACTGGCTGAAAATAGGTTTATTCCTTGCTGTTATCCTCGCCGCTGTTTTCGCTGTTCTCTACACGGATGTCTCTGAGTATCTCTCTCCAGAGCGATTAAAGAACTATCTCGCCTTCGCCGGGCCGTATGGCCCGCTTATCTTTATCTCTGCCTTCATTGCAGGATTTTTCTTAAGGATTCCAGGATTTATTTTCATTATCCTCGGTGCCATTGTTTTTGGAAGGCTCCCAGCTGTTATCTATTCCTTCATTGCCATTGCAGCAGGGACAAGCTTTACCTTCTTTATCGCCCGGTTCTTCTTGCGTGATGTCGTCTCGAAGATGGAGATACGGGGGGTCAAGGGTTTGGACGAAAAGATTACTCAAAGAGGATTTTTAACCGTTTTACTCCTGCGTCTCATCTTTTTCCTTATGCCCCCAGTAAACTGGGTTCTTGGTATCACAGGAGTGAAGTATCGGGACTATCTGCTTGGCACTGTAATAGGTGTGGCTCCCGGTGTATTAATCTTCTCCTTAGTATTTGGGGATATTGGGGAGATTCATCTTTCTTCGGGGATCAGAGACTTCCGCCCTTTCCTTCCCACCCTCCTTGGGCTCCTTCTTCTGGGTCTGTTCCCTCTGGTCAAGCGCTATCTCAGGAAATGGTTCACCTAAGGGATTGACACCTTTACCTTACTTTCCCACCAACACAACGGTACTCCTCGGATTAATGAGGTAATGATCAGGGGGGTCAATGAGTATCTCTCTGCCAGTTGAAAGAAAATCATCGCCACTTTTGAGACTGGTATCAATAACCCGGTACCATTTCTTTCCGTCCGGAAGCTGAGGGATTCTGATATTTTGCATGGTAAAATCTGCATTCAGAATAAAAAACAGATGGTGATCCCCCCGTTCTGATTTTTCTTCACCTCCATTAAGCTGATAGCAGAGGGTGCGGAGTTCCGGGTCATACCAGGCAGGCTTTGAAAGGTCTTTGCCATGCCAGGTAATGTCAGCGGAGCTATCGGCATCCAGATCACAGCCGGAAAGGAATTTTCTTTGCCCGAAAACAGTATAGTGCCTGGTGAAAGCAATGGCCTTCTTGAGAAATTCCAGTATATCTGCATTCTTTTTCACGTAATCCCAGTTGAACCAGCTTATCTCATTATCCTGGCAGTAAGCGTTGTTATTGCCTTTCTGTGTCCTCATGAACTCATCACCACCGAGTATCATTGGTGTGCCTGAAGAAAAGAGGAGATAACAGGCATAATTTTTGATGATCTGCTTTCTCAAGGTGTTGACGTGGATATCATCCGTTTCCCCCTCATTTCCGCAGTTCAAGGAGTTATTGTCATTGGTGCCGTCATTGTTGTTTTCAAGGTTTGCTTCGTTGTGCTTCTCATTGTATGAAACGAGATCATTGAGGGTAAAGCCGTCATGGCAGGTAATGAAGTTGATACTGTTATAGGGAGATCTTCCATCGTCGCTGTACAGGTCGGCAGAACCGGTTAACCTGTAGCCGAGGTCTTTTACCTGTCCTCCGTCACCCTTGCCGAATTTTCTCATGGTGTCCCTGAACTTTCCGTTCCACTCAGACCAATCAATGGGAAAGTTCCCTGCCTGGTAGGTGCCGATATCCCACGGCTCGGCAATCAATTTTACCCGGTTGAGGACAGGATCCTGAGAGATGGCATCAAAAAAGGATGCAGATTTCTGAAAGAGTCCTTCTTTACGCCCAAGAACAGCTGCGAGGTCAAACCTGAAGCCGTCCACATGCATTACTTCAACCCAATAACGCAGGGAATCCATGACAAACCGTATGACGTGAGGATTGGCAAGGTTAAGGCTGTTCCCGCATCCCGTGTAGTTCATATAATTCCGGTAGGGTTCAGGCTGCGTACCGGTGAGGCAATAGTAGCTCAGATTATCTATTCCCTTAAATGATATGATAATTCCCAGTTCATTTCCCTCACCGGTGTGGTTGTAAACCACATCCATGATAACCTCGATACCTGCCTTGTGGAGTTCTCGTACAAGGGTCTTAAACTCATTTACCTGGCAACCAGGAAAACTTGTGGTACTGTATGATGACTCCGGGGCAAAAAAGCCGATGGTGTTATACCCCCAGTAGTTAGTCAGCCCTTTCTCGATGAGAGCATCCTCAACATAGAACTCTTGGAGGGGTAAGAATTCAACGGCATTGGTGCCGAGCTCTTTAAGGTAAGGAATCTTTTCGATAAAACCAAGGTAGGTCCCGGGATGCTCGACTCTTGAGGATGTGTGCGCGGTAAACCCTTTCAGGTGGACTTCGTAGACGATCAACTTTTCAAGAGGAATATTGGGTTTGATATCACACTGCCAGTCAAAGGTATCATCGACTATGATGGATTTAGGAACGATATGGCTATTGTCGCGGGTGTCCGGAGAGAGGTCTATAACAGGGGAATACGGGTCGTAGGCAAGGAGAAGATTGTTGGTATTTTTTGCCTTGCCGGTAAGCGCCTTGGCATAAGGATCAATGAGGAGTTTATGCTCATTGAACCGCATCCCCTGTGCAGGGTTATAATCGCCCTTGATTTTGTACCCGTAAAGCTGCCCTGCTTTTAATTCCTTAATAAAGGTGTACCAGACATATTTTGTTCGGTTTTCAAGTTCTATGATATCAGTCGGTTCACCGTCAGGTGTGTCAAAGAGGAGCAGGAATACCTGAACAGCATATTGTGAGTAGATGGCAAAATTAACACCATCCGGATATAGGGTGGCACCTAACGGGTAATATTTCCCCGCTGAGATTTTTTTCGTTGTCCTGTGTTTTAAATCGTATCCCATTTCCTATTTTCCTCGGACAAATTTTTACATAGTGATCTATAACCTGTCAATGACGCCCATGAAAATTATGAGAGGTCGTAAGGGGCAAACCGACAGTTTGCCCCTATAATATCTTGAATTTTTTTGATACCCATGTTATTTTTTCAGATCATATTGAAAGGGGTTACATAAGGTTTATGCAGATTCAGGCTACACAGTTGAGAGTGGGGATGGTGATCCTCTTGAAGAATGAACTTTACCGGGTTACAAACGTATTACACATTACGCCAGGAAATTGGCGGGGGATGGTCCAGACTAAGCTCAAGAACATAAGAACCGGTACAGGCATGGAGCAACGTTTCCGCTCAGAGGATCGGGTTGAAAAGGCTGATTTAAACACAGTGGAGATGGAGTATATCTATAAAGAGGGGGATCATTACTATTTCATGAACAGTAAGACATATGAACAGGTTGCCCTGCCGAAGGAACTTCTCGGTGATCTTGTGGGGTATCTTGTGCACAACGCCAAACTCGAGGTTGAGTATAATCAGGATCAACCAGTAGGGATAGAACTCCCTAAGACGGTTAATCTCAAGGTAATTGAGAGTGAACCCACGCTCAAAGGGGCAACAGCCACTGCTTCTTTTAAATCGGCTGTACTGGAGACAGGAATCACAATACAGGTACCCCAATTCGTCGAGAAGGGAGATGTGATTAAGGTTGATACCACTGAAGGGAATTACCTGGAGAGAGTAAGGTGAGAGGGTATTCTCATTACAATTGATCTCAGTTCTTCAAATTTCGGAAATCTTTCTAAAGCATTTTTAAGATGGGTTAGTGCAGCTGGGATATGGGAGGCAAAAGCCTTTTTCCCCTTTTCGAGGCTCAGAAAGGAGAATGCCCCAAGGGCCTGCATATTCCTCTGGAGACCTGCCAGATAAAATTTATCCACAAATTCTTTTTCATTTAATTTCAATCCCCAATGGGTATTAAGACAATCTAAATAATAACAGAGCAGTTTCATCTGGAAATCTTCCTCTAAGTAAATATAAGCATCCCTGAGAAGGGAGGCAAGATCGTAATGGAGCATGCCCTGATGTGCGGTCTGAAAGTCCACAATACGGATCCTCCCTTTCTTGATGTGGAGATTCTGAGATTGAAAATCACGGTGCATAAAGAAGAGCGGTTCTTTCGAGAATGATTGGGCGAGCTGTTCAAACTCTTCATTCAATTGATCTTCATTTCTCAGTTCAAGCCCGCAATACTTTTTAAGGAATGATGTTTTGAAGTATTCGCTCTCTCCTCGTAAGCTTTTGTAGTCAAAGATCCTTTCTTTCAGTGGTGAACATGCTTCTATTCCCTCTTTCCCTTTGATCTGAATCTCTGCTAAGGCCTCGACAGCCTTGCAGTAGAGAAGATGTATCTTTTCAGGGTTTTTTTCTCGCGAAAGGAGCGTATAGAGGGTATCATTACCGAGATCTTCTAAAAGGGCAGACTCACTGGGGAGATCATAGGCAAGGATTTCAGGCACACCGATTCCCTTAGAATAGAGAAACATGTCAATCTCAAGGTAGGATCGAAGATCAGATTTTTCACACCTGCCAATCATGAGAATGAAGGTGTCATTCCCATGGAAGATCCGGTAAAAGCAGCGGTCTGATCCACCAGCCTTGATGGGTTCGATCGTAACTTCTGAAAGGGTCTCGAATGATCTCCCGGAGAGTTTGCAGAACAGCTCCCGTATCCTGCCTTCCCACTCACGGTTTGACATGATAGATCAACTCCCTGGATTTGATGCAGTCCTTTAGTCTCTCTTTTTCCTCGATGGTAGTGTTATCCCAAATGATGCAGTTCTCTAAATAAGCCCCTTTCTTGATTAGACAATTTTTGCCGATTGAACAGAAACCTTGAAGGGAGACCCCTTCTTCAATTACGGTTGCTTCTCCCAGATAGGTAGTGCCAGAAAATGACGGAAGATACTTTAACTTTGCCTTTTTCTCGAGGATGATCTCCCTGTGGACTTTATAGTAATCTTCTATCGTACCGATATCATGCCAGTAGTAGTTGTGTTCAACAAATCCTTTGACCTTTTCCTTTTTGTTGAGAATGATTCCCAGCAATATTTCAATCAGATCAGAAAACTTCTGGGAGGGGTAATATTTGAAGATTTCTCCACTTACGATGGAAATGCCAGTATAGGCAAGGCATCGGTTGGGGCTTTCAGGTGAAGTCTTAAGGATTCCTCGAAGATCAATAATCTCGTCATCCTGATTGATGATCACATTGTTGAGAGGTGGGTAATCATGGAGGATCATGGTGATTAAAGGCCTCTCCTCCTCATGCTGTTTGAGAGCAGGATGGAGATCTAAGTCGGTAAGGATGTCACCATTGTAGAGGATGAAAAAATCTTCGTTTTTAAAGAAGCTCTTGAGTTTTCCAATCGCACCTCCCGTACCGAGGATCTCCGGTTCCTGAGAATGATAGATCTTTGAACCCAGAAGGGGGTGACTTTTCAGGTAGGCCTGAATATCTCCGGAGAGATGGTGGGTATTGATAGCCATCTCTTCAACCCCTGAACCCTTCAGGTAGGAGATGATGAGTTCAAGCAGAGGTTTTCCCAAGATGGGAAGTAACGACTTGGGTAAGTGTTCGGTTAATGGCCTGAGTCTTGTGCCTAAACCGGCGGAGAGGATTAGTGCCTTCATTTATAGATAAGATATTTCTCTCTTATGGTTTTAAATTCCTGGAGATCTTCATACCAGCTCATAAAGATCTCACGTAATTCTCTGTCCATGATCTTCCTTAAACGGTCACTCCCCACGATGATGTCAAAGGGCAATTTCTTTTCTTCATATTCATAGGGAGGGGATTTCCATCTGAAAGAGTCAGGATGAAATTCGTGGGAATATTTTACGATAGCAAGAGCTATTTCAAAAGGGAAAAATTGTTCTCTATCAGTTACATGGATCTGTATCCCCCTGCATTGTTCGTCCTTCCACTTGTTGAAAGTAGGGATGAAACAAAGGGGCCTGAAAAAAACACCAGGGAATTTTTCTCTCTCAAGTTTCTCTTTGAGTTGGTAAGGATCAAGCCAGGGGGCTCCAAAAATCTCAAATGGTCGGGTGGTTCCCCTCCCTTCTGAGAGATTGGTCCCTTCAAGGAGACACATCCCTGGATACACAATCGCAGTACCGAGCGTCGGCATGTTTGGTGAGGGGATAATCCAGGGTAGCCCGGTATCATCAAACCACATCCGCCGTTTCCATCCCTCCATCTTCACCACTTCTATTTGGCATCCAATCCTGGACTCCTCGTTGAACATCAGGGCAAGTTCAGCAACAGTCATACCGTGTCGTACTGCAATGGGATACATGCCTACAAAGGATGAGAATTCTGGATTCAATACTGGCCCTTCCACTTTGATCCCGCTGATGGGATTGGGTCGGTCTAAGATCACCATCCTTTTTCCATGTTCAGCACAGGCCTGCATGCACAGGGCCATTGTCCAGATGAAAGTGTAGTAACGTGCCCCCACATCAGGGAGGTCAAAAACTAAGGCATCGACTGCTTTCAGCATCTCGGATTGAGGTTTTCTCACTTTCCCGTAGAGGCTGTAAACAGGAAGGTCAGTTCGTTTATCAATAAAGCCATCCCATTCGATCATGTTTGCCTGGATTTCAGCATAGAGGCCGTGCTGGGGGCCGAAGATAGCCTTCACGTTGACGCCGTTCTTGAGCATGAGGTCAAGGGTCGGCTCCAGGTGCCGGTTCACCGATGCAGGGTTGACGACAATGCCAACCTTCGCCCCCTTCAGCAGGTCAAAATTATTTTTCTCTAAGACGTCAATACCGGAATGAATAGGCATTAAATGATGCCTTCAAAAGAATTGGGAATGGGGTTCTGAGTGCGTACCAAAATTTTTCGGTTACAATTCTTGTCGAGTGGAACGGCCGCAAATTCGGCTGTTTGATCCGCCGCAGGCGGAGAGTTTCGAATTTGCAGTGAAACGAATTTTAGAATTGTCGGAAGAATGTTGAGCAACGAAGAATCCCATTTCCAATCAATTAAGATACTCCCCTTATCTTTTATCACCTATCACGTTCGTTTACTAAATTCCAGGGAATTTATGTATTAAAATAGCTCCATACATATTTTGACCTCCTTGTCCCAATTATTTAACTAAACTTTTTGAAGATTTGCCCGATCTTTTATAGTGGAAATATAGGGTAGGGAAATGGATTTAAAACCTCATTCTTCTAAAGAAATATCTAATTTGTATTTGCCAAGTCAAAAAAGGCTAAGTGTATTAAGAATTTTTCTCCGTTTTCTCGGACTCACGCTGCTCCCATTACTTCTGGTCTTACTGACCACCGCTTCTATCCCTTCCTTTCAGACTGTCAACGCTCAAACAACCTGGCAAACGCTCTACCAGGATGATTTCGAAGACGGTACCGCTGGTTGCTGGAACCTTGATGCAGGTTGGGAAGTCGACCTGGACGGGACAAACCATGTCCTGAGCGGCACCGGCCACACTACGTCTTCCCTTCTTACTGGCGCAAACTGGACAGACTACCGTTTCAGCCTGAAGGTGAAACTGATCCTGGAAGGGGTTCACATTAACGTCCGCCAGAACGGCACCAACCGTTATTTCATTAGGTTATTTGAAACCGGTTTAACCCTGAACAAGCAGGTCAATGAACAATTTCCTGTGCTTGCAGAAGTACAGGAATCTGTTTCAGTTGGAGTATGGCATGATGTGGCAATTACCGTGGAAGGGAGCGCGATTACGGTCTCTGTGGATGGTATAGAGAAAATGAACTACACAGATTCGGACAGCCCGCTCCTTCAAGGTTCGGTGTCGCTCGAGACGGTTGATGGTGCGGAAGCACATGTTCACTTCGATGATGTGCTCATAGAAGGTGAACCGCTCACGGTCACTGCACCTCCGTCCATCTCTGCTGACTGGGTTCCCCTCTACGAGGATAATTTCGACACCCTGGCTGAAGGCTGGAACCTCGGCTCTGGATGGGAGCCTGAACAGGAGAGCGACAACTGGGTCTTGAGCGGCGAAGGTCACAACTGGGCAACACCGGATGTGGACGGCTGGGTAAACTGTATCATCCAGGCGAGGATAAAAATATTCTCTGCAGGGTTTCACTTCAACTTCCGGAAGTCGGAACAAAGGATATCCCCCACCGAACTGATCCCCTGCAGATATCTCCTGGGGATTACTGAGAGCATGCTCTATCTTTCAAAACAGCGGGGCGATGATAATTATTACGCCCTCTACAGTGGGAGCAATTGCCTGACCCGGGGGGTCTGGCACGACGTGAGGATTGATTTGGAAGGGTCATCAATCATGGTTTATCTGGATGACGCCCTTGCCTTTGAAGTGACGGATGACGACCAGCCGCTCCTCTTCGGCACCTTTGCCTTCGAGACGCTGGATAATACTCACATGCACTTTGACAATATCGTTGTTTCAGGGCAGACACCTCCTTCTGCTCCATCCGGCTACACCTGGACCAAGACCGGCGGACCGGCTGGGGGGCTGGGCTACGACATCAGGATTCACCCCGGTGAAAGGAAGGTGATGTATGTAACCGACAACCCGAGCGGCGTGAACAAGAGTATTGATGCCGGTGCGACCTGGATCAAGAAGAACGTTGGAATCACAACCCGAACAGGTCCTTCGATGGATGGCATTCCTGTTTTTTCACTTACCATAGACCCAAACAATAATGACATCGTCTGGGCAGGAACCCAGAACGCCAAGGGTATCTACCTTACCACGGACGGCGGCGAGACCTGGACCAAGAAAGACAACGGTGTCACAGAAAGTGACACGATAAGCTTCCGTGGCTTCGGTATTTACCCGACCAACTCCAACATCGTCTTTGCCGGTGCAGAGATCTCGACGGGAATCCTGGGAAAGGAGTTTGACAGGACGAACGGGAAGATCTACAAGAGCACGGACAGGGGGGAGAACTGGCACGCTGTATGGGAGGGCGGCAACCTGGCACGGTTTGTCCTCTTCGATTTTACCAACCCGGATATCATGTACGCCTCCACCGGGATCTTTGACCGAGAGGCCTATGCTGACACAAGGCCCGGCATACTTAAGTCAACTAACGGCGGAGAGACCTGGACGGAGATCAACAACGGTATACCTGATACGGGTGGGAACCGCTTCCTGGGATTCCTGGAGATGGATCCGACGAATCCGAAGAGACTCTTTGCAGCTTCTGGCAATAACGCCGCAGGGTATGGAGGTGTGTTCCGCACGCTTGATGGTGGTGAGAATTGGGAGATGGTGCTGACAGGTGATGATATCTTCACCGTGGTGGTCATCAGTCCCTCAAACCCCAACGTCGTCTATGTTGGGGGCACTCAAGCCTTCTGGCGGAGCGATGACGGTGGTACAACCTGGCAGAAGTTCCAGAAGGCCGATGAGGGATGCTGGGGGCCTCCTGGAGTAAGGCCCGGCTTTCCCATCGGCGGGGTTGTTGACCCGCAGAATTCAAATATCATCTTTGCAAACAACTATGGCGGGGGAAACTTTAAGTCGAGCGATGGGGGAAAGACCTGGACCAACTCGAGCAACGGCTATACCGGTGCAAACTTGCAGGATATCGCTGTAAATGCTTCAGAGCCGTCAACGGTCTATGCAATAGGGCAGAGCGGCCCCTGGCGGAGCGATGACGGCGGCATGAACTGGAACGGAATAGCCTACAGTCCGGCAAGCTTTGGGGTGTGGAATGCAGTCACGCTCAATCCGCAGAACCCCGAAGAGGTGATCGTCGCTGACCAGCATCAGGGAGTTATCCTCAAGAGCACTGACAAAGGAAATAGCTGGACACTGGTATTTCGTCAGCCCGATGTCGATGCCAGCGATATTACCAAACGGCATGGGTTTAGAGATATCGCCTATGCCCCTTCAAATCCGAGCATCGTCTATGGCGGGATGAGAAGAGAAGCACGGGCCATTGATGGTGACATAACCCCCGGGCCCAGTTACGGTATGTACAAATCAACTCAAGGTGGAAAAGAAGGGACATGGGTGGAGATCAATAATGGCCTGAATACCTCGTACATCAATATCAACTGTGTGGCAGTCCACCCGACAAATCCCGATATCGTGTACATCGGCACCTGGATGGATGGGATCTTCAAGACCACGGACGGCGGGCAGAACTGGGTGCTGAAGAGCAATGGCCTTACTTCTGCAGATTGCCGCTCCCTTGCCATTGACCCGAAGAACCCTGATACCGTGTATGCAGGATTAGGAGGAGGAGCAGGTGTCTTCAAAACGATTAATGGTGGTGAGCAATGGAGTTCGATCAACACTGGACTGAGCATTGTCTGTCCATCAGGTTTGCTGCCTGTGGGAAAAGTTAACTTGGGCATCTCCTTTGAAAAATCACCAAGAAGGGTTGTCGGATCAGATTATTACTCAGTGCCCTGGACATCAGTGTGGGCGATTGTTGTTGATCCGGTGAACTCGCAGAATGTGTATGCGGGAGATCATCAGAGTGGTGCATACTTCTCTACCAATGGAGGGATGAACTGGGTGCCTATCAACGAGGGGTTGTCAACCAAGGCGATTACTGCAATGACTATCTCTGCTGATGGCAAAGTAGTTTACACAGCAACTGAAGGAGAAGGGGTCTTTCGGATAGGAAATGTACAGTCTGGATGTTCAGCCTGGGATGATGTAATCACAAAATATAGTAAATATGTGAATGGTGAGGCAGGCTGGAGTGATGTTATTACTTGCTATCAATCATATGCTTCCTCATGAGGCTGAACGAGAGACAGAGGAAGGTTACATAAGCTGGTATTGAACCTCTTCTTGCGATAGAGCAACAGAAGAGAATTCTCCATTTGGCCTGCGAATGGCTATTGAATCACAACTCAAATAATCCATCACTTTATTATTTAGGTTAGATTCTAACCGATCATCACGGTCATATTTTTCATTTTAAGTTGACTGAAAAGAAGAGGGAGTGGTATGAATACAAGCTCAACCATTTACCAAACGGTCTTTTATGGCAGACATCCATCCATTCAAAGGGATAATTTACAATCGAGAAAAGATTTTTGATTTCAGCAGGGTGGTTGCTCCTCCCTATGACATCATTTCATCGGTGGAACAGGAACAATACTATGAAATGAGCCCCTATAATGTTATCCGTCTCATCCTGGGAAAGGAGTTTACAGCTGACACATCATCTGAAAACCGCTACACCCGGGCTGCTGAGTTCTTTAAGGACTGGCAGGCAGATAAGATTTTAATCAGGGATAGAGAGCCCTCGCTTTATCTTTATTCACAGGGGTTTTCCATAAAAGGGAAGAGGTTTGTACGGCATGGTTTCTTCGCCTTAGTGAGGCTGGAAGAGTATGAAAAGGGGGTAATCATACCCCATGAGAGGACGTTATCTGCCCCCAAAGCTGACCGTCTCAAGCTGATGCAGGCCTGCCAAGCCAACTTCAGTCCAGTGTTTGTCCTCTACCCTGATAAAGGGGATGAATTGATCAGGTACTTGAAATCAGGGATTACTGGCGATCCATTGATAGAAATCAGGGATAAAAAGGAAGTCTTTCATCAATTCTTTCCGATATCAGATCGCGGGATTCTTTCTTGGGTAAAGGGAAAGCTTGAAAGAAAGCCCCTGTTCATCGCAGATGGCCATCACCGCTATGAAACTGCCCTTGCCTACCGGAATGAGTTAAGGAGAAAGAAACCGCACTATACCGGGAACGAAAGCTTTAACTATATGATGATGTATCTTACCTCGATTGAAGGAAAGGGACTGGTCATACTCCCCTACCACAGGGTTTTACACAGTTTGTCGTCATTTACATTTTCTACCTTTGAAAAGGAGGTCAAAGAGACCTTTGATATTGAGACTCTGCCTTTTCATCAAGAAGGTGAACGTGAGACCAGGAGTAATTTTCTTAAGCGACTCGAGAAAAAGGGCAAAGACGGCCATGCCTTCGGGCTTTTTGTAAGAGGGGTTAATGTCTATTATATTCTAACGCTCAAGCCAGATTCCTCAACCGAGGGAGGAATTGCATCTCACGTGAGCCAGCTCGATGTGACAATAGTGGAGTCGCTGATTTTTAATAAGATATTAGGGATAACGAGTGAGCAGTTGAGGGTTCAGAAAAACATCGAGTATGTGCATGATAGCGAAGAGGCATTTCATTTGATTAGGGATAGAGGATTTCAACTCGCCTTCATCCTCAATCCTACCAGGATAGAGGGGGTCAAGGCAGTGGCCACCAATGGCGAGACCATGCCACAGAAATCTACCTACTTCTATCCCAAACTCTTAAGCGGCTTAGTTATCAACCGGCTTGACCCTGATGAAAAGATTGACTGAAAAAAAGGTTACAGTCAGACCAGATGAAACGCTGGACCTGCTCTTTAATGGCAGCCTGAAGGTAATCCAGAAGAAGAAAGGGTACCGTTTTTCCTTAGATGCCATCCTCCTTGCACACTTCTCCTGTCTCCACCAGCGCGCTGATTCGATCATTGAACTTGGTACCGGAAGTGGGGTAATACCTCTTATCCTGGCGCGAAGGTTTAAGGAAGCGGCAATTGTTGGGGTAGAGGTTCAGGAGACCTTGGCTGAGCTGGCACAGAAGAATGTAATCATAAATGGACTCATAGATAGAATAACCATTGTGAAGGGTGATCTGAGAGCGTTGAAAGAAAAATATTCTCCTTCATCCTTTGATTTGGTCTTAAGCAACCCTCCTTTTTATCCTGCTGAGGCAGGTAGGGTAAATCCGGGATCGGAAAGGGCGATTGCCCGTCACGAACTGGTGGGTACATTGCCGGATATCGTGAAGATCGCCTCGTATCTCTTAAAACCAAAAGGGAGATTAATCATGATTTATCCTGCCTTCCGCTTGATCGATCTTATTTATCAGTTACGCAGTAACGGCCTGGAGCCAAAGCTGATGAGAGTTGTATATTCACGGGTTGGTTCTCCGGGAAAGCTGATCTTATTAAGTTGTAGCAAGGAGGGGAGGACAGAACTGAAGGTGCTGAAGCCCCTGATCATCTATCAGAGCAGGAGTGAATATACAGAGGAGATGAGAGAGATCTATCAGTGGATTGGTTCACTGTCCCCGGAAGTAGCGGATCATCTTCTTCTGACTGATTAGAATCCTTTTTAAGATGGATTTAAGATCCAGGTCTTTTATTTCTTTGAGTGATTTTTCCACTTCGCTCAATTCCTTTTTAGGGAGAGTCACTTCCTGCCATCCCTTGGAGGGTGTGGTAACAGGCTCTTCCTCCTTGACCTGGATCTTGCCCAGTTGGAAAAAGAGATCATCAATTAACTTTTCACCTATCCGCTGGTTCAGTTTTTCCTTGATCATCTCCTTCATGAACTGGAGTTCCTGAATCCAGGGTGAGCTGTTCACTTTAACGATGAGCACCCGGTTCCGTATGGTTTCTGGCCTGGCCTTTTTTGCAATGGTCTCCCCCACCACCTCATCCCAGACCTCAAAGACCTTGCTGATTTTCAGGCCGGTAGTAAGGTTGAATTCCTTCAAGACCCATTCAATGAGATTGCCGACCGGGACAGCACGGTGTTTCATTCTCTCTGCCATATATGTTCTCAGAGACCTTCCTAATTACCAAAAACTTCAATCATACCTAAGGTTTGAGTATTGCTCCTGTTGATGCAGAGGTAACCATCCGGCAGTAGCGTGAGAGATAGCCTTCTTTAATTTTTGGTGTTGGTTGTTTCCATTGCTTCTTTCTCTTTTTTAGCTCAGCATCACTTACCTTGAGGGTAATCTTTTTCTTTGGGATATCTATTTCAATCCTATCCCCTTCCTTTACCAGGGCAATTAATCCTCCTTCTGCTGCCTCAGGGGAGATATGGCCAATAGCCGCACCTCTCGTCCCTCCGCTGAATCTTCCATCTGTGATAAGGGCTACCTCTTTATCCAGACCCATCCCTACAATCGCCGAGGTAGGCGTAAGCATCTCCCGCATGCCTGGCCCTCCCTTCGGGCCTTCATACCTGATGACCACGATATCCCCGGATTTAATCCGGTTCTGCATAATGGCAGAAACTGCTTCCTCCTCGGAATCGAACACTCGTGCCCTCCCCGTATTCTTGAACATTTCTTCAGATACTGCTGACTGCTTTACTACTGCACCTTGCGGGGCGAGGTTTCCCTTGAGAATGGCTATCCCTCCTTCCTTGTGATAGGGATGCTTGATGTTGCGGATGACAGAGTTATTCAGTACCTTAACGCCCTTGATATTTTCTCTCATAGTCATTCCAGTTACCGTAAGGGGATTGGTCATGATCAATCCCTTTTTATTGAGTTCTGCTAATATCGCAGGCACTCCTCCTGCCTCATCCAGGTCCTGGAGGTGATGGGAACCACCTGGTCTTAAGTTGCATAAGTGGGGAGTCTTTTTGCTGATAAAGTCAAAGAGACTGAGATCAAAAGTTATCCCCGCCTCACCTGCAATGGCAGGGAGATGGAGAATCGTATTGGTTGAACCACCAAGGGCCATGTCCACGGCAATCGCATTTTTAAAGGCATCAATGGTTACAATATCCCGTGGTCGAATACCTTTATTCAGGAGTTCCATCACCTTGACCCCTGCCTCTTTGGCCAGCCTCTTTCTCTTGGCTGAAACCGCGAGGATAGTGCCATTTCCCGGTAAGGCCATTCCTAATGCTTCAGAGAGACAGTTCATGGAGTTGGCTGTGAACATTCCCGCACAGGATCCACAGCCTGGGCAGGCACTTTCCTCCATGTCCATGAGTTCCCTTACCTTCATCCTCTCGGCTTTTACCCTTCCTACTGCCTCAAAAACAGTGATGAGATCAATATTCTCACCCCTAAATCTGCCAGCCAGCATCGGCCCACCGCTAATGAGGATGGCAGGTATGTTCAGGCGGAGGGAAGCCATGAGCATACCAGGTGTGATCTTATCGCAATTCGGTACTAAGACCAGGGCATCAAAAGGATGCGCTACTGCCATCACTTCAATAGAATCAGCAATCAGTTCACGGCTTGGAAGGGAGTATTTCATTCCCATGTGATTCATGGCAATCCCGTCACAGACACCAATGGTTGCAAATTCGATTGGTGTCCCGCCTGCAGCATAGACACCAGCCTTCACCGCCTTTACGATCTCGTTCAGGTGGATATGGCCCGGGACGATCTCATTCGCTGAGTTGGCAATTCCGATTATTGGACGGGAGATCTCTGAATCTGTATACCCCATAGCCTTGAACAGGGAACGATGAGGGGCCCTCTCTATCCCCTTCTTCATCACGTCACTTCGCATTTATTTCCTCCCTTGGTGAGAATCAATTTTATGTTCAGGAATAACAGATTGTCTCAAGAGGTGTCAAGTTCTATTCGTCCTTCCTTAAAGGAATTTGCAGGCCTTACCGATAGTTAGTGTAAATTGTACGAGAATTAAGAGATTGGTTAATAAACAAAAGAAAGGTTGACTGTTTTAGAGAAAGATGTAGAAGATAACACCAAAGGATTTTTTAACTGATTAGGTGAAGAAAGGGGATGTAGAAGAGTGAGAAAGATCGAAGAGCTTATTTCCAGGCTTCAACCCCAATTACAAATCCAGGACCTGTTAGAGGAATTAGCTATAGCCCTCCTCAGTGATTTATCACTGAAGAAGACAGGGATTGTACTTTATCTCCCATCCTTCAATTCGGTTCAGGTGGAAGCGGTAAAGAGGGAAAATGGTGATATTGTTAAGTCGTTCAGGATGATAGGAAGAGAAACAGCAAGAGAGATTGAAGAAGGGATGAGCACTCTTGAAATTCCAGATAAGGATGAGGTATTAGGGAGAATCTATTTCTTGAGGGATAAAAGTGAAAAGCCCTGGGACCTTAGTCTTTTTCTCCCATGCCTTGAGATCGTAAAATTAGTCTTGCAAAAGGCAAGGATTGAATGGGAGCACAAAGAGAAATTAAACAAAATAACCGAATTGTTAGGGAGAGAAGAAAAAAGGCAAAGAGAGAAAAAGGGGGATGAGGAGGTCATCAAAAAACTGCAATCTCAGGCGGTGAAACAGGAGGAAGATTTACGGAAAAGAGACGAAGAGTTTATGACCCTTTTTAATCTTTCAAGGGATGGACTTTTCATTATTGATACTCAGGGGAACTACCTCAACGTTAACCAAACTGCCTGTGAACTATTGGGTTGCTCAAAAGATGGGATCTTGCGCATGAATGCGTTTGAGCAGTATCCTGAAAAAACAGGCATTTGCTGGAAGGTGGGGTTAGGGGCGGAGAGGTGTGAAATTTTCAATCGTGAAGGAAAGAGCATTACGGTTGAGCTCTCTCTTTCACCGATCACGTATCAGGGGCGGGACTGTTTTTTAGGTGTGATGAGAGGCATCAACAGAGAAGAAGAACCAGGGGAAAAGGTAAAAGATCAGGGAAAGCTTTTCCCTGAGCAGGGATACGGAAAAGTGAAGGAGCTGTCTTTAGAACTTTTCGATGATCTTAATGATGCACTAGTAATCATTGACGAAGAAGGAATTATCTTGTATTACAATAGAAAGGCCGAGATGGTGTTTGGACATTCGAGAGAAAAAGTTATTGGTAAATCATTGACCAGGCTCATGCCTGAGCGTTATCGGGAATTGCATTACAAGGCACTCAAAAGATTGCTCGATGGTTGTGAACCCAGAATCATGGGAGAGCTGATTGAGGCGGAAGGACTGAACAATGACGGAAAGGAATTTCCACTCGAGTTTTCAATCTCTCCAATAAAGACGGAGGGGGGTCAACTTTTTCTCTCCATTATCCGTGATACAAGTAAGAAATAGGGACAATAGAAAATAAAGGGGAAAGGGGCAATGGTTATGGACAGCTCTACCAAATCGGTAAGAATACTGGTGATTGATGATGAAGAGAATCTGCGTAATCTCCTTTCGGAGATACTTATCACCTATGGGTATCAAGTTAAGGTTGCGCCAGGTGGGGAAGAGGGTTTAGCTTCTTTTCAGGAAGAAAAGTATGATATGGTAATTACTGACTTAGGCATGCCCGGGATGTCTGGTTGGGTAGTGTCAAAGGAGATAAAGAGAATGGACCCCACTACTCCCGTTGTGCTCCTCACCGGATGGAGTGTTCAGCCTGAAGATGAGAAGCTAAAGGATAAGGAGGCTGATCTAATTCTTCCTAAACCGTTTCAGCTGGAGCAGGTGTTGAGCGTGGTTCAAAAGGCATTGAGTTTAAAGGAGGTTAGTAAGCCTAAAGTTTAAAGGAAAGAAAATTTTTCTGGAATTCTCTCCTGAGCTATTATACCCTCTAAGGGAAGTTCTTCTTCCTTAGAGAGTGGGAACGCTGAAGAGAAAGAAACGTGAAAACCCCATTTCCTAATGAAGGAAGATGGGGTTTTTGTTTAAGGGGTGAATGAAATTATGAAGATTAAATGGATATTCCTTTTACTTGTTTTAGGTCTTTTGGGGGTTATCGCTCTCTTCCTGTTTAAGCAAGGGGAGAAGATTAAAATGAAGAGGCTTCTGGTCTATGGAAACATTGAGGCCACAGAGGTTGATATCAGTTTCAAGATACCAGGAAGGGTAATTTACCGAGCTGTAGATGAAGGCGAGTTTGTCAAAAAGGGAAGTATAGTGGCTAAACTTGAGGATGAAGATCTGAAACATCAGGTAGAGGAGGCCAAAGCCAATACGAAAGTGGCAGAAGCCAGATTGAGAGAGGCTTTGACAGGATCACGTCCCCAGGAGATTAAGCAGGCCTGGGCTACTATGGAGAAGGCACGTTCAGATCGTGATCAACTCAAGAGTGACTGGGAAAGGGCAGAGGTACTCTTCGAAGAAGGAGTGATTCCCGTCCAATCCAGGGATCAGGCATTTACCGCCTATCAGATGGCATTGGCCAGCTACAAAGAGGCAATGGAGCACTATGACCTGGTAAAGGAAGGGCCGAGGAAAGAGGATATCGATGCGCTCAAAGCATCATTCGAGCAGGCGAAGGCTCTGCTCAACCTGAAAGAGGTTCAGTTGAGTTATACCACCCTGACTTCACCCATTAATGGCGTTGTACTGGTAAAGGATATAGAACCAGGAGAAATGGTCTCTGCAGGTACTCCGATTGTTACCCTGGCTGATCTGAACGATATATGGCTGAAAGCATACATATCTGAGACTGACCTAGGAAGGGTGAAGTACAACCAGAGGGTAAAGGTGAAGACTGACACCTATCCTGATAAGGTCTACTGGGGAAAGATTTCCTTCATCTCATCAGAGGCAGAGTTCACCCCCAAAAATATCCAGACCCACGAAGAGCGGGTAAAACTGGTCTACCGGATCAAGGTTAGCCTTGAGAATCCTCAGATGGAATTGAAGCCTGGAATGCCTGCTGATGCTGAGATCATTTTTTAATCCTTGATAGAAAGATGGACAGAGAAAATACCATTGAGGTGGTAGATCTCACTAAAAAGTTTGGGGATCTGGTAGCAGTAGATCATCTGAACCTTACCGTGAAGAGGGGTGAGATATTCGGCTTTCTCGGCCCCAATGGTGCTGGAAAGACTACTACCATCCGAATGCTCTGCGGGATTCTCGCCCCAACCACGGGTAACGGGAGGGTGGGCAGTTTTGATATTGTGAAAGAACCGGAGCAGATCAAGAAGGTAATTGGTTACATGTCCCAGCAGTTTGGCCTCTATAGTGATCTAACCGTTGAAGAGAACATCCAGTTCTACTCACGCCTCTACATCAAAGATCGGAACGAGGCGAATACGATGAAGGAGGAGGTCATCAAACTGGTTGAGTTGGAGCGATACCGCGATTTTCTTGCCGCTCATCTCTCAGGAGGATGGAAGCAAAGGCTGGCCTTAGCCTGTGCCATTGTTCACAAACCGAGCATCCTCTTCTTGGATGAACCCACTGCCGGCATAGACCCAGTCTCTCGCAGGACCCTTTGGGACATCCTCTACGATCTCGCCAGCAGAGGAATTACCCTCTTTGTCACTACCCATTATATGGAGGAGGCAGAACGGTGCAATCATATCGGTTTTATCTGGAAGGGCAGACTGGTGGCATATGGTACGCCGTTGTCAATACGGAAAGATCTCATGGAGAACGAGATTGTTACGCTCCGCTGCTCTCCGCTCCGGGAAGCCTTCAGCCTGCTCAAACTTCACCCCCAGGTTCTGGATGTGAATATTTACGGAGATGAGCTCCATCTGGTGGTTCAGCAGGCAGGGCCGTTACTTCTGGATATTTCGCAATACCTCGAGGGGAGAGGGATAGCAGTAGAAGAGATAGAGGTGATTGAGCCTTCGATCGAGGACGTCTTTGTAGCCATGTCCAAGGATGATGGAAAATGAAGAGAATCCAAGTCATGATGTACAAGGAGTTCATTCACATCTACCGGGATCTTCGCACTCTCACCATGATCTTCTTCCTCCCGGTATTCATGCTCCTCCTCATGGGGTCATCCATCACCCTTGATGTGAAGAACATCGCTTTGGCGGTCCTGGATCTGGATAATTCACAGGACTCACGGGAAATCAGGGATATGATGGTGAGTTCCGGCTATTTCCAGGTCAGGGCCACACCTTTCGATGATCGTCAGATGGAAGGACTGATCGATTCAGGAAAAGCAGATGTGGGGCTGAAGTTCTACCATAATTTTTCCAAGCATTTGAAGGCGGGAAAGGCAGCCCCGGTTCAGATTCTCATTGATGGATCAGATAGCAACACAGCCAATGTTACCATTGGATACTGTGAGGCAATCTTCCAGAACTTCTCTCTGGACAGGATTTCATCACGCCTTAAGAACGAGGGGATTATAGAAAGATCGGGTATCCCACCGATAGATCCTGAAATACGAGTCTGGTTCAATCCCGACCTCAAAAACACGAACTTTCTGGTGCCGGGACTCATCGGCCTGATCATGATGATTACCATCGCACCGATAACGGCAATGGCCGTAGTGCGAGAAAAAGAGAGGGGAACGATCGAGGGACTCATGGTGGCGCCGGTTAGTCCACTCGAGATCATCATCGGGAAAATGGCCCCCTATATGATTATCTCCTTTGTGGATCTTTTTATCGTTGTCCTCACCGGGATCTTCATCTTTAAT
>Ga0315289_10004100_pt1 | contig 21820 bp, 30 predicted proteins | sample YL17G11_40_MG_FD_203452 | JGI IMG/M metagenome (GOLD analysis project Ga0315289, IMG submission 203452) | Sediment microbial communities from Yellowstone Lake, YNP, Wyoming, USA - YL17G11_40 | ecosystem: Environmental > Aquatic > Freshwater > Lake > Sediment | place: USA: Wyoming | collected... | reverse complement strand
AAACTCAAACACACAACAGCAAACAGGCTGTTCCACACAGAACAGCAACTGCGCAGACACATCAACTCCGAAGCCAGAAAGAAAAAAAATTTGGCTAAAATGTTTCCATATTTATGTCCCTAACTATTAGTTATATTAGAGGCCTTTCAGGGGCTGTTTTAGATGTTGGCTGTGGCACTGGCAGAGCATTAAAAGTTTTAGCAAAGGATTGCAAGAGGGTTGTAGCTATTGACAAAGAGCAGGGCATGGTAAATTTAGCAAAGAAAAAATCTAAAAATTTGAAAAATGTTGAAGTTTACAGGCAGAATGCCAAAAAAATGAAATTTAAAAACAACTCATTTGATGCAATCGTTTGTATAGGTAATACTTTTGGAAACATAACAAAAGACAAAAAAGCAGTTTTACTAGAAATGAAAAGAGTTTGCAAAAAAAAAGGGAAAATAATTATAAGTGTATATAATGAAAAGGCTTTGAAATCAAGGCTGGAAAGTTACAAAAAAGATTGGCTTACACAATATAAAGTTACTAAAACTGGCGCTGTTTATAGCAAAGAGGGCTTGATTTCAGAACAATTCACAAAAAAGAAATTAAATAAATTGTTTCAAAAAGCCAAATTAAAATGCAAAATAATTGACTTTAATCCTATCTCCTATTTGTGCGTTTGCAAAAAATAGGGAATTACAGAAATTATCTCACGTAGCTTAGTGAGCTGTCTGCTGGCAGTTGCTCTTGCTGTTCTTCTTCTAGCTGCTTGGATAACTGCTGGAATGCCTGCTCGATGTTTTTGCTTTCTTTGCCTATCTCGTCCATGTTCACCTTGAACTTGAATTTCTTCACCAACAGTTCAATCAGTTTTTGCGCTGAGCCATGATCGCCGTAAATGAGCCTTGCATTGGTTTCGCCCATCAAGCAAGCTCCATAGATGCCTTCCTCTGCTGCAATGCCTATTATGAGGCCTGCTGCACCGCTTATTAATCCTTCTTCTTGTCCTTCTGTTGCATTCAATTTCTTGAATTCCTGTATTATTTTCTTGTTTGTTGCTGCAATTACAATCTTGGGCTGGGCATTCATTCTTTTTTCGCCTACATTTATTCCCGCAAGGGTGTAGATTTCTTTTACGCCTAATTTTTTTGCTTCCCTTACAATTGCTCCTGCAAACTCATAGTGCTCTTGCGCTGAACCAAACCTTATGTCAAGGGAAGGCTGAACAGGCCCTGCCAAGAACAAGTAATCTTTTCCCTGGAATTTGTAATGGTATAATTCGTCTTTGATTAATTCTATGAGGGAATTTCTGGTATGAATGCTTGGGGGAAATGAATCAGAGTATATTTCTGCAATTTTCTCGGCCTTGAATTGCTTGAGCATGTAATCAACAGCAATCTTGCCTACAAGGCCTATTCCGGGCAGGCCTGTAAACATTACTGCGTCCTTTACCTTTATTTTTTTTATTAAATTAATTTTTGTGGTCATTTTATTCTTCTCCGTTTTTTTTCCTTTATGACGCCTTTATCTCAGTGAATTTTGCTTTCCCTTTCATTCCCTCAATGAATTTTATTGCCTTTTCCGTTGCATCGTACAAAAACTTCTCTGCTATTTTATAGTCGTGCGATAAAACTATAATCATATATTTTCCTGAGCCTGTATAAGAAATGTCAACAGAAATATTTTTTGGGGTTTCCTTTTCTATTAGGCTCAAAGCCTTCCTTATTATTTCTACGCCGTTTGAGGCAGCAGAACTCAATTCAATTATTCCCCTTACTTCCTTTTTTGAGACCTCAAAATTTTTTTTCACTATTTCAATCAATGGCTTGCTCCACTCTCTGGGTATTTCTGAAGGCACTTGGTCTTCAATCAATATTTTATTGAATGCCTTTTGGAGCGAGCCATAATTGTTTATTAGGGGCTCTGCGACATCGTGCCATGCATCGTCAAAAGGCTTTTTCTGCTCCTGTGAAAGCACTTCAATCAATTTCTGCGCTCTCTTGAACTGCTTGTATTCCTCGATTTTTGCTCTCTGCGCTCCAGCGCTGACCTTTGTGAGGCTTAAGTCTATGTGGCCTTTGGCCGGGTTTATTGAAAGAACTTGCGCTGCCCTTATCTGGTTTTCTTTCACGAAATTCCTTACGTTTTTCACCCATCGAGAGGCTATCTGGGAAACATGGACAAAGCCTTTCTGGTTTTCGTATTCGAGCAATTCAACAAATGCCCCATAATCTAATACCTTTGTCACTTTCACTACAACTGTTTCCCCTACGGATGGAAGCTCAGTCATTTTTATTCCTTCAATTTTTTTTTAATTTTCAATATTCCTTAAGGATTTTTGATTTGATTGCAGGGCTTGAGGCCTTTGGTTCTGCGAGGACCTTTTCGCACACAAGGCATTTTATTATTGAAGAGGGCGCAGAAAACATTACCTGTTCATTCCCACAAGAATCGCATTTCACCCTCAAGAATCTTGTGTTAGGAATTGGAATTGAAATTTTTTTATTCAAGTGTTTCACCTTTTTTTATTCTTCTCCTTCTTTTTTTCCTATTTTTCTTGCAATGAAAAGCTTTGCTATCTTCTGGGGCAATTCCACTGCCTGGCCTTTCTTGTATGGGCCGTATTCTTTCATGTCTGTCCCCACAAATGATGGCACTTCACTCAGGATTTTTAATGAAACCAGATTTAATTCCTTTTCTTTTTCTTCCTCTATTTTTTTTGCTCCGTTGCCTAAAAAGATTTCGTTTAAGCCCTCTTTGTTCTTTTTGAGTATCTTGAGGAGTTCCCTGTAAAGCTTTTTCTCCTGAATGAACATTCTTTCTTCGTTTGGTTCATTTGTCCTTGAGGCAATCAACGCAAGGTTCAATATTTTTTTCTCTCTGAGAGAGAATATTTCTTCAATCATTTTCTTGAGGTTGATGAAGTCCCTGTCTTTAGAAAAATTCATTTCTTTGAGGGAGTCCATGTAATTGTTTTTTTCTTCTTTTATGAATTTGCTTAATTCATCCAAGAATTCCTCTTGAAGCTCGCTTAATTTGCTTGTGTTCTTTTCAAGCCTGTAAATCCTTCTTATTTCATCGTAATTCAATTCCATTACTTCTTCACCTTATTGCTGCAGAGCCTCTTGCCGTGAGGTATACTGCAGCGAATTCCGGCAGAATTTCTTCCCTTTTATCGTACGGACCGAAAAATTCGCCTCCTAAACAGAATTTTGGTGCTTCCCCAATAAATACTTTTGTGGGATTACTTGAAAAAATTATGCTTTCCTTTAGAGGGTCAAAGGATTTCAATTCCTCCAAGGGAATGCTTTTGGCTAAAAGGCCTGTTGAACCATGAATAGTATCAGGCACCCTTATTATCTTGCTTGCGTCAATAGAGGTCTGCCTGTCTAAATTAACCTTAATTTCTTCTATTGCCTGTTTTATGAGGGAAAACCAGAATGCCTTTGATTTTTTTGGTAATGGCGAAAGAACTCCTTTATCGAAGTTTTCCAGGGTTTTCTGCTTTCTTTTAATGAAGTCTTTTGCTGCCTTAAAGGAAATGCCTGCAATCCCTGCAATCCTTTCTGCTTCCCCTCTTTCAATTATTTCAGCCAGCCATTTCATTATTTTTTCATTCAATCCAATCCTTTCATTCTGTTTCGGGCACTGCAATGGCATTGAGTCAAGGTTGAAGCCCTGGTTTTCGAGGCTGAGGGAATTTGCTGTAAGGTAGTCAACCAATTCAATCCTTGCTTTATTGCTTAAGGAGAATATCTTTTCCGAGCTGACGTGAACATGATAACCTTTGCTGCCTGAGAAGTTCACTGTAATCCCTTCCTCGAAATCAAAGTCTTCTTTCAGCAGTTCAATTAATTTGAAGGATTCCTTTTTTGTTTCTTCCAAGCATTCATTGCACACCCACTGTTCTGATATTACTGATGCCCCGCATTCAGTGCAGTTGCTTATTGCGCCTTTCCCTTTTGCCCCGCATTTAATGCAGCGCCAGGAGTCATGTTCTTCCTTGCATTTTGTTTTCAGGTCATCTGCATCAAATTCGTAAACCAGGTCTGACTTGAGGTAGTTTTTTGTCTCCATCGGCCTCTTGTCAGGGAATTGATAGTATGCTGCAGAGCATGAAACATAGAAAGGCGCTTCCTCTCGAAGGAATTCATTGAACTGCCTGCTTGAATCGAATGCTAAGTGCCTTTCAGTTATCTTTTTTCCGAATGCCCCAATGCCGAATTCCCTCCTTTCAATTTCTTTCACTGAGTCAACGAACTTCTTCTCGTAGTAAGAACGGAACTTATTAAATAAAAAATTTATTGTATTATTATCGGCCTGCATACAAAAAAATTAACTCGAAAGTATTTTAAATAACCTTGCATTTAATATTACAACAACATTTTTTGAAATCAGTCTTCCGTTAATTGATTTATTAATTTGCCTAAATTTTGCAGGTCGGGGTGGAGTAATTGTTTGAGCCTTTAATTGCGGCAACAGAATCTGAACTGTCAAAAATTTTGTCCTTGAATTTGGACGGCTTGGGCACGGTAAACGATTTACTGTTCAAGATAATTTTGGTTGTCGTAATCATAATTGGGGCAAGAATTGCTATTTCCATTATAAACAGGTTCATTGAGCGCTCGCTCAAAGAGCACAAGGCAATAGATGAAAAGCTCAAGTTTGATAAGGTGACATTGGACTCAATAAAGAAGATTGTAAGGTATTTCGTTTACTTCATTGCCTTCATAATGATTTTAGGCCAGTTCGGATTGAATATTACTACCTTAATTGCTGTCCTTGGAATTGGGGGCATTGCAATTGCCTTTGGGGCACAGGAAACCATTGCAAACATCCTCGCAGGATTTGTATTGATTCTGGACAAGCCCTTCAGGATAGGGGACATCATTACCCTTACAAAAGACAGGGACAAGACTGGGGATATAATTGAATTGGAGAGGAGCGGGCAGGTAACAGACATTGGGCTTAGAAGCACCCGCATTAAAACTGCAGGAAATGTGCTTGTGAGCATTCCCAACTCAGAGTTCTCTAAAAGGGAAATATGGAATTACACTAGAGCCGACAAGACATTCAGATTATTTCTTCCAATAAGCATCAGCTATGAGTCAAATTACAATAAAGCCAAAAAAATTTTAATTGAGAAAGCAAAAAAGCATTTTGAGGTACTAAAGAAACCTGATGCGCCTGAAGTACTGCACTTGGGCTTCGGGGAATACTCCATCAATATGGTTTTGAGCGCCTGGATAAAGGACGCAGAAAAAAGATTCAATGTAAGGTCAGACTTGTTTGAATCAATAAAAGAGGAATTCGACAAGCAGGGAATTGAAATTCCTTACCCTAAAAGGCATCTCGTATTTGACAAGGGCGAGAAATTAATTGAATTTGCTAAACCAATGCAAAAATAAAAGACAACAGAAACAAGACTATTATCTGAATCACAATCATTGCAAGCCACTGCACTAATGCCTGAGAGTAAGAAACTTTTTTGCCGTAAGCCCATTCAGCCGAAACCTTTAGAACCCACAATGTGATTAGAACTTCAATTACTATTACCGCAAGCAGGGCAAAAAGATTCGATTCGCCCAAAAAAAATAGATTGGCCATCTTCTCACTTCTTTGCTTTGAAATCTCTTATATAATAACCAAGCGGGGTTTTTATTCCTTCGCAGGAGTCATTTCTCCTGCACAATTTGTGCTCAACCATTTTAGAGCATGAGGGAGAAGAATACCTTGGCTTTGAGGAAGTTCCCTTGATGTTTTTTATATGGTATCTTACAAGCCTTTCATTGAAGTTTGGGGAGCGGGCATACAATTTCAGTATTTCTTCTTCCGGCATTCTCAAATTAACAAGAAAGCAGCCCAAATCGAAGTTCTCCAAGTGATGCAGCTTGTGCTCTCCTGAAGTAAGTTTATCGTAAAGCAATGAAAAACACGGGGGAAAATAATTCAAGTCAATTTTTCCTCCTCCCGTGAAAACAAATTCCCTTTTTGTCCTCTTGAATATTTCGCCTGCAATCTCTTCTGCTTCTTTCTTTAATTTTTTTGGCATAACCTTTGTGTCAACTGGGAGGGAGGAAAGGATTTTGTTGTAAACTAAGGCAGCCTCAAAGCGCATGAAGTCATTCCTGTTCAGGAAAACATTTCCTGCCTTAATCCTTTGGTTCACTAATTTCATGAATTCCTGGCTGAATGAGGCCTTAAGGTAATCTAAAAGGTCTATCTCTGCAAAGAATTCTTTTTTATTGCTGACCTTGAATTTTATTTTGAGCTCTTTTGCCAAGTCAATTATGAAGTCGTCTGCCTTTGCCTCCAATTGCAGGTACTTGAAGGCAGAATCAGAGAACATCCTGCTGAATTTTTTGTTCAATTCCCCTCTCCTTATGAGCGAAAGGAAAATCTTCGCGAGAGGGAAAGCAATTATTTCGTCTTTGAGGGTATCAGAGGACTCGGCTATTTTAGGGAGAAAGTATTCCTTGCCCTGGCCTGCGTGCAATACCATTGCCTTTGCCCTGTCTATCGCCCTTTGAGGCGCATTATCCAAAGAGAAATCGCTTTCCTTTGCTATCTTCACTGCCCTTGAAGAAAAAGGAAACCTTTGCGCGAAAATCAATTCATACGGCACAGGCATAAAAATAATAAGATTAAAAAGAAATTAAAAATTAATTAGTTGCGGACTGATTTGCTGGCCAAATTTATTAATGCACCGGACAGCTTCCCGAATTCTTCTTTGAGGGTTTTGTTTGTCTGTTTTAGCGTGTCCGCCACATTATCCATTTTGGTTGACATTTTATCGTACTTGCCGTCCATTTTATTGAAGTTTTGATTTGTGTCTTTTCTTAACAGCCTTGTCTCACTTATATTTTTACTGAAACCACCCCGTGTTTCACTCAATAAGTCACTGGAGCTTGATTTAGTTTCGTTCCTAAATGATTTCATTTCAATATACATTTTCTGCATGTAAATTACAGCTTCATCTGCCCTTTCGCTTAATTCGTTTTGTGCAGGCCCTCTAATTATTTTGAATTCATTAAACTTCTCCCTAATTTCAATTTCTTTTTTCTTTATTGTTCTGACTGCAACAGGCCACTCTTTTATTCTTATTCTCTTAATGAATTCGTTTAACTGCTTTTCTTTTCCTTGAACGATTATCTTTACTCTTCCGTCAGGCCGGTTTTCAATGCTTCCATTCATTCCTAAATCAAAAGCCGCTTGACTAACAAAATTTCTGTAGCCAACTCTTTGTACATTCCCTTCAACAATTAATTCAATTGCCCACATAAATAAAATAAAGAAACCAAGACTATTTAAAAACCGTATTATAAGGCGATCGACGAATTACTTAAAGTATCATTTGGGCTAAAAGGAACTGGATGTCTCCTTCGCCTATCTTATAGTTTACTTTCATTGGTGCATCGCTTTTGAGTTCAATCCTGACGTTTTTTGCTGGGTCGGCTTCTCTGAGGGCATTAACAAAAAAATTCAGTGAATACTTGCTTACTACCTCTGTGGGGGATTTTACAGTCAAATTCTTTGTTTCTTTTATTAAGGCGTGCATGTTTCCGTGAGAGCCTCGGGCTTCAATTACCAACTGCGAGCCTTTTACTCTCAAAACAACAGAACTTCCAAAGAGCTGGGCGTCCTTCAAGACCTCTTTTAGTATTCTCGCATTAATTTCAATTACAGCATCAAATTTTGTTGCAGGGATATTTATTTCTTCATCGTTCACATCAATTAAAGGCAGTTTGAATGAACGGCTTATCTCTCCTTCGAGTTTAATATGCAATTCATTGTCATCCACATTCATGAGCATTTTGTCTTTTGGAAGAATCCTTTGCATTATCTTGTTCAATTCAACCAAGTCAATTCCAACAAAGGTTGGCTCAACCTCAAATTCATCGAAAGCGCTCTTGGGTATAGCGTAGTTTACAAGCACGATCTGGCTCGGGTCAACAGCCTTGAATGCAATTCCATTGTCATTGAAGCGGAAATTGCCTTCAGAAATAAAAGCAGAAATCGCCTGTATTGCCTTGCTCCAGTTCTCAACCTTTTTTAATTCAATCACAGCATATCACCCTTTGAACCAAAACCTAGTTATTGCCCTAAATTATAACTAAATAATACCCCCTAACTCTTTAAATTGTTTTGCAAAAAAATTTAAATGGTCTTATATGCCCTCAGTAAAGCAGTTGGAGAAAGAGAAGGCCCTCTTTTACACTCATCTGTTTGCCCACACAAAAATTGTTGGAAAGAAAGCTGGATTGAAAAAAGCATTTGAAATGCTCTCAGAAAACCTTTCAAGAAAGAGAGCTCAATGGTTTGAGGAGAACAAAAGCAAATTTAATTTAAAGCAAAAAAATGCAAAGGCAGCAAGAAATATTGTATTGGAGTTCTGGAGGCAATTGACTCCCTCTTGGAGCAAAAAAAATTTCTGCATTCACGAGGAAGGCAGGCATGTGTCAATCTTCAGGCTCAAGGGCTTCTGCCCAATACTTGAGGCAAGCAAGAGGAACCATTTGGGCACAGAGCTCTCATGCACTTTTTGTTCTGAAAAGCCTTTCAATGCAGCAATAAAAAAATTTGATTCCAAAACTGAATTGAAGATAATGGCTCGAAGGCCAGAAATTGATTACTGCGAATACCTTGTTGCTTTCAGGCAGAAGAAAATGAACAAGACAGTTACTGTCTTCCTGAAGCACAAAGGAAAAATTTTATTGCTTAAAAGGTCTTCAAACAAGCACATCCATCACCCAAACGAGTGGAGCACTGTCACAGGCTACTTGAATGAAATGAGTGCCATGAAAAGGGCTTACATTGAAATAGAAGAGGAAACAGGAATAAAGAAGAATCAATTGAAATTGATTAAAAAAGGAAAAGAACTCAGGATAAGTGATAAAATGTGCAATAAGATATGGCTTACAACCTCAATGCTCTTTGAGACAAAAACAAAAAGAATAAAGTTAGACTGGGAGCACTCAGAACATAAATGGATTAAGCCTGAAGAATTAAATAAATTGAAATGCATTGTAGGACTAGAGAAATCATTAAAGGCAGTGCTTTCACCTTAGGCCAGGTCCGTCATACCTGCTTGTGATTATTGCAAAAACAATAAGCATTCCTACTGCTGTCCCCAAGGCAACCCAGAAATCTGCGGTTCTCCTTACAAGGAATTGAACTATCAGATTCACTATAAATGCAATAATGCCTGCAATCATTCCTGCAATAAAATTATTCCAGTTCATTTTTCTTTCATTCTTTCATTCTAAATTTTTTATTGACTTGTTTAATACTACAAGAGAGAAAAGCCAGCCAAAAAAGAACACTACCCCCATTTCGTAATTGTCTTTAGTGTTAAGCAATGCAGCAAAAACAAGAAACCAGATTAAAGTCAAAGCAATTGACTTCCAATGCCCTTTCTTTATGAATGCCATTTAAAAAAACCCATAAATAGAAAAGCAAAAGAATTAATTAATATTACTGTTTTGGAGCCTTAATCTGGCAATTAACGAATAATTAAGTTATTTAATTTATCTTGAGTCAATTTCTTGGAGAGGGTTGGTTTGATTGCGCTTTTACATTGACTCAAATGTAATTATTTCTTATATTAACTTGGACTTTGGAAGAAATTACGAGTTAATGTATAAAAGAACAGAAGATTTTTTTTCCTTCTGCAAAGCAAAAAAGATTGTGTTAATATTTTCAGATTTTACTTTTCAGGAGTTAAAAAAGAAAAGTTTTTACAGCAAAGAGCAGGCAATTGAATTATTGTCAGAATTGGGTTTAAGCATTGAAATAAGAGAAACTGAAGAAAAAGATTCTTCCATAATAAAAGAAATAATTCAAAAAATCCATTACCCTGATTCAGTTCATGCATTCATTGCCTTAAGCCAGAAATGCAATGCAATAATTACATGGAACAAAAAAGACTTTGAGCCAATAGAAGGGTTAATTAAAGTCCTAACGCCCGAAGAGTTTCTTGAGTCCCCTTTCTTCTAAATATTTATCTGCAATCTCAATCTTTTCTTCTCTTGTTAGAAAGCCGGGAAACTTTGGTTTGTAACCCCTTTTTCTGGCTATTTCAGTGAATTCTTTTCTAATTTTTGTTTGTTTCAACTTAATCAATTCTAATGTCTTCTCCCTTACTGCTTCCCTATAAAACTCGCTTTTGGAGCCGTAAAGGCCTGACTCTTTTATCAGCTCCTCAATCTGCTTTATAGCATTTGCATTCAGGGAAAAGCTTTCAACCATTATTTCACCCAAAAAACCCGAAAAAAGGCTTTATTTCAAGCTATGCTTGAAATATTTCAATCCACTTTAGTGGAATTGAAATTATTTAAATCTAAATAAACTTTAAATAGGAAAGAAAATAAAAAGTTATTGGCGAGTCAATCCAATCTTCCGGGAAACTCAGTCCACTTGTATTCTTTTATAACAAAAGAGATTTCAATGTCTTTAATTATATCAGAGAATTTTTCTCTTATTTTCCCCAGTATTTCATCCAAATGCCCGGGGTGTTTTGAAAAAATTTCCAGGCTTATGTCATATCTTCCCATGGTCTTTGTAGCATAAACTATGTAAGGTGCAGCCCTAATGTAATTTATTAATTTTTCTTCTCTTTCAGGGTTTAGATTCAGAAGGGAAATATGAACATTTGAATAAAAAGGCAAACCTATTTTAGGGGGATTCATTACTGCAACAAATCCTTGAATTACCTTTTCCCTAATCATTTTATCAATTCTATATTTAACGGCATCCCTTGAAAGGCCTACCTCCTTGGCTATTTTAACTGTTGATGCCCTTCCGTTCTGTGCCAGAATGATTAGAATTTCTTTGTCTTTTTCATCTAACTTGACTTTTTCCCCATAAAGAAGTTCCAGACTTCTGGGGACGCCAACTAACTCAGGGAATGCAGATTTTTTCATAATAATTTAGTATTGTGGGCAAAAAAATATAAAATAATACTTTTTATGTGCAAAATTATATGAAAAAGTTCATATACCTCGTTTAATCAATCTATATAGAGGCCTTATGGAATACTACATATACATAACTAAGGAGTGTAATCTTAATTGCTCTTACTGCTCGAATATGCCCAGGAGGAAAAACAAATCAAATACTAAGAGCTTAAGGGAAATAGCTGATTTTATATTAGGGGATATAAAAAAAGAAGGACACCAAAACAATAATGTTGTATTTTACGGCGGAGAGCCTTTATTGAACCAAAAATTCATTAAAGATTTCATTAAAAAAACAAAGGGTAATGATTTAACCTATTTATCTTTCACTAACGGGACTATGTTGGACCGAATTGATTCATATCTGCTAAATGAATTAAATGCATTATGTGTTTCTATTGATGGCGAGCATAGAATACATGATAAATTCAGGGGAAGGGGAACTTATGAGAAAATAATTGAAAACATGTATAAAATTAGGAGTAAATTTAAAGGCCAAACAATTGCAAGGCTTTGTTTTGTTCCAGGCTCTTCAATTTATTCTTCTGTTCTTTCAGTAGTGAATTGGTTTGATCATGTTCACTGGCAGATTGAAAATAATGCAAATAAACATGAAAATTTGGATGAATGCCTGAATGATTATTCAAGAGACTTAGATTTATTGATTGCTTTTTGGGTAAATCATTTAAAAGAAGGGATTATGAAAAACATTATTCCGTTTCAGGCAATTACTTCTTCAATTTTATTTAAAAGAAAGTGCAATAATTTTAGGTGCGGGGCTGGCTCTAAATTAATGGCAATTGACACTGATGGAAAATGTTTTGTTTGTGATGATTTGATTGGAACAAAAAGATTTTGCGTTGGAGACATTTGGGGCGGGGTAAATCATGGAAAGATTAAGGAAATTGGAAGAAATGTTTTTTGCAGGCAGTGCAAAATCATAAATATCTGTGGGGGAAGATGCTTCAGGGCCTGGGAAGAATTCCCTGAAAAAATTCCTTTTTACTGCACTGCAACCAACCTGCTGGTAAATAAATTAAAGAAAAGAGTTCCCGAAATAAAAGAGTTAATTGGGAAAGGGATTATTTCAAAAAAAGAATTGAAAAATCCTGTTATAGAATTCACCGAGCAGATTCCTTAAGCTGTTTTAATCTTTGGAGCGGGAAATTAGATAGAAAAAAGAAAATAAAAGGTTTATGTTAACTTATTTAAATAAAGTTTATCCATTAATTTTTACATGAGCAAAGTCTTGTTTGTAAATCCGCCAATGATTTTTAATTATGAAAAAGGCAGGAAAAAAGGCACAGCTCCTATTAGACCAAATGTTTCCGTTCCTGCGTTGCTTATTCTTGGAGAACTAAAAAAGTACGCTTATGAAACTTTTTTTATTGATATGGCTGCTGAGGGCCACAATCAAATTTCAAAAATAAGAAAAAATATTTTTTGCTTTGGGTTGGGAAATGATGTTTTGGCTGCAAAGATAAGGCAAATAAAACCAACGGCTGTTTTGATAAGTTCATTATTTTTAACTAACATAGAAATGGTTAAAAGCGTTGCAAGAACAGTTAAGGAGACTCCCCCAAAAGCTAAAGTGATTGTTGGGGGCGGTTTTGCAAGTGAAAAACCAGAATGGCATCTTGAAAGCAAAAGCATTGATTTTGTTGTTTTGGGCGAAGGAGAAGAAAAAATTGTAAAATTGCTGCAAGAAATCAAAAAAGAAAATCCTAATTTTGAATCAATAAAAGGAATTGCTTTCAGAAAAAACGGAAAAATAAAAATAATTAAAAAAGCAGAACAAAAGCCAGAGTTTAATCCAAGTTTTGATTATGAAACAGTGCTGTTCAAACAAAATAATGAATATCGATATCCTGAAGCGATTACAAGAAAAGATTTATTATACAGTCATAACATAATCGGCGAGCAAAGAGCGTGCGTTTTTTACGGTTCTCGTGGCTGTCCAATGGGTTGCGATTACTGTAGTGCTTTTTCAAGAGAGGGAAGAACAATAAGGCACATGGGCGGCAAAAAACTCTTTGAACAAATAAAATTATTGCATAAGAAATATCAAGTAAATGTCTTCTACAATCAGGCTGACGCATTTGGATTGCATGAAGAAGATAAAAAATTTTTGAAACTGCTTGCAGAATACAGAAAGAATAACCCAGAAATAGCATTGAATAATCCAAATGCTTTTTTTGTAAGAATATTTTTCAAAGAGGATAAAATTGATAAGGAATTTATTTTATTGCTAAAGGATGCCGGCTTTAATGTAATTACTCTTGCGGTTGAAACATTCAATCAGAGATTCAACAAGAAAATTGATTTTTCTCAAATAAAATTTGAAAAAATACAAGCGCTTTGCAATTTCATCAGAAGCCAAGGCATGAAAATAGATATTTACATGATGTACGGTTTTCCCTCAGAAACAATTGGAGAATTAAACAATGATTTGAAAAAAGCAAAAGAACTGCAAAAAACTGCTGATGAAATTTCTTGGGGGTTCTTGGAAATTTTGCCGGGTTCAGAATATTATAAAAAAGCAATAAAGGAAAAATGGTTTTCAGAAGAAGAATATAGAAAAAAAATTGAAGAGGGGTACTCTTTCAGTAAAATAAATTCTTTTTTCAATTTCTCAAAAATACCCCCAGAAAAATTAAAAGAAATTTTTGAGAAAAAAAATTGAAAAAGGTTTTCATTAAAGTTGTGTTTTGAGTTTTTTTAATAATTTCCTTGATTCAGGAAAGTATAATAAATGTGAGAAGTCTTTCTTCTGTTCTAAAGAAGCAATGATTTTGTCTGCATCGTAAAGAATTTTTCCTTCAGTTAATTTGGCAGCTCCAAATTTTTTCCTTAAATGAGTTGTATGGGAAAAAATTATTTCTTTTACTTTTTCTATTCTGTTTTTTGGATAGCCATTATCTCTCAAAAATTTTCTGGCGATTTTAATGCTGTTTTCAGTATGCATTTTAGGATTAGAGTAATCTATATCATGAAATATAATTGCTAGTTTTAATGCTTCTAAATCAATATTGTTAAACTTCTGTGCTAATTCTAAGGCAATTTCTCTAACCTCCTTAACATGTTTCCACTGGTGGGTAGAATTATTTTTCTTGTATCTTTCTTTTGCAAATTCTTCTGCCTTCTTAATTATAGTCATAAACAAAATAGAGCAAATAATATCTTAATAAATTTATAGATAAACCAGTTCAGCTTGTCTCGATTCTTGGGGCCAGGAAGTAGGTTATTTCTGCTTTGCTTATTGGATAGGAGATTTTCACTGGAGCATTGGATTTTAGGTGAAGCTCTACTGTTGTGTCAGAGCTTGCGCCTTTAAGCATGTCCTGAAGGTAATCCAAAGGGAACATTGCGTAGCATTCCTTTTTTGCTTTTAATTCTTTTAAGCCCTTGTCTTCTGCTGATATGATCTCATTATGGGCTTCACCTTTAGAGGAAGTCGCTTTAATGAAGAACTTCTTTCCTGTAACGCCCAAGGTTACGTGTGTGCTTACAAGGCTTGAGTCTTTGAGGCCGTCCTGTATTAGGCCTGCAAGGATTTTTACTTCTGCATCGAATTCTATTTTAGGCGAAGGCAATTCTGTTGTGCTGATGTCAATTAATGGAACTGAAAAGCGCCTTGTTGAATCGCTTTTGAATACTAATTCCAGCCTTGAATTGGTTTCATCTACATTCATTGTGAGCTCATCGCTTGCTTTAGAGCGGGCCATTACCTGGCTTAAGTAATCCATGTCCAGTCCAATTTTCGTGTCTTTTTCTATTGTGTATTCCTTGAATGCCTTTTTCTCCATCTTGAAGTCTACCATTGAGATTTGGGATGGGTCCGTTGCTTTGAGTGTAAGGCCTTCTTTTGTTATAATTAATTCTGCTTCGTCTATGAGCACAGAGATTGCATCGATTGCCCTCTTGAATTCTGCTGCATTTGAAAGAATTAATTTCATTTTATTCCCTTTTTTAACATTATGATTGAGGTTAGAATAATATTTTAATCCTATTGTTGCCTTCCTGTAAGGAGCCTTGGGATTTCATTGAAGGGAATCAATTTAATCCATCCAAGCAAGGGGATTTTGAATAAAACCTTTCCCTGGAGCTCTGATTCCTTTGAGGGGTATAATGTAATGCAGGAATTCTGGTTCCTCAGAATGTAATTCTTGTATGTTAATTGTTGGCAGTCCTGGTCAACCCAGTAATTTTTTGTTGAATCGCCTTTAGTCAGAAAATAATATCCGTCTTTTGCTTTTATTTTGGCTATGGCCCTGTGGATTATCTGCTCCTGCTTTAGCCCAGAAAAATACACTATTATGTCGCCTTCAGTGTTCAATTGGATTGTTTTGTTGATGTCAAAAAAATTCAGTTCTCTCGTTGTTTGGGGCCTTGCCCCTAACTGGTTCAGTATTACCTGCACTTCATACTGTTCAGGTTTCACTGAAGAAAACTCCTGCAGTTGCTTTCCTTTCAATTCAATATTGCTCAAGTTAATTTCCTGGGCTTTCACGTTCTGGTAATTCGCTCCAACCAATACCATTACATCCCCCCTGTACATTACAGGCTCCATTGAACCGCTAAGCACTATTACCATCGGATAATTTGTTCCGAGGGCAATCCCTAATAGGGTATAGAGAAGCCATGCAATAACAAGAGCAGAAATTAAGTATACAGCCCAGTCAATTGCCTCGTCAAATGCTGAAGGCCTTGCCTTTTTGGGGTGAAACTTCCTTAAGGCAATTTCAATGTAAGTGAAAGGATCCAACCATTTCAGGAAAGAAAGCTTTTCCTTGAGTTTATTGTATTTTTCCTTTAAGGAGTATTGTTTTCTTTTTTCTTTTTCCCTTAGCTTTTCTCTTCCCATTCAATTCACTTTAATTTTCAGTTAGGTTTTGTGATGCCTGAGGCAATCATGTGCGCAAGCCTTAAGGGCTCCGGCAGCAAGGAATATTTCCTTGTCTTCCTTATTATTGTTTGCGCTTTTTCTGGTGTGATGCCAGCGCACTGGAAGTAAATGCCCTCAAATGAATTTATTTTCCCTGCTTTTTTTATTAATTTAATTCTCTTCTTTGTTTGGGGAATATGGCTTAATGCCTTGCTGATTTTTTTCATGTCAGGGAACTTCTTAAAGCAGGTGATAATTGGAACATCAAGTTTTCCGTGCAATTGATGTACGTCTGCAATGTTGAATCCTGCGAAATTCACTCCGTGGAGAAACAAGATTTTTATTTCCTGCCTGAATTTTGAGTTCTGTATCATTGAAATTATTTTTTGAGTGCAATCAAGGCCGTCTATTCGGATTTTTTCCGAGAGGATTCCTTCTATCCTGCCGTCAATCCTTGAGATAAGCCCTACAATTATTGATTCTTTTTTTGTTTTGTCCAAGAAGCCGTCGTCAATGCCTATTACCCTTACAAGAGCCTTCATTTGAGTGCCTTTTTTAATGCCTTTTTGAATTCATCCAATTCTTCCATTATTGCTTTTGAGGCATCGCTTAAAGCCTTCCTTGCGGCTTTTTCTTTTGTCTTGAGCACGAATTTGGAGTCCTTGTCCATTGGATGCTCTAATTTGAATGCAACAAACTCTACATCCTCGTCTTTGAGCAGTTTGCTTTTAAGAAGGTTTGGGAAAGTGTATCTTTCTCCCTTGAGAATGAATTCTATCTGGTTTTTTGTGTCTTTTATTATTTCTATCTCCATTCTTTTTCACCTTTTAATTATTTATTTTTTGTAGTCAAAGGACAGCTTCCTGTTTTCTATGGAGCCGCAGTTGAGGCATTTAAGCTGCCTTCCAAACAAGCCTAATTCATTCCTGCACTTGCTGCAGTAAGCCTTTATTACTCCAAGGCCCTCTTCTGCTGTTGTTAAGTCAATTGAATAATTTGTTACGTCAATGACTTTTGCTTTGACTATGTCGCCTATCTTGAATTCGCTCTTCAAGTTTTCCACGTAATTCCTTGAGACATTTGAAATCATTACCTGGCCTGTGGAAAATTGGGGTATTCTCTCCTGCCCGTTCTTTTCTGCTTTGAGTATTGCAATTACAACAGAATTGTCTTTCACAAGAATTACATTGCCTATTATAATGCTGCCTGAAGTAATTAAATTGATTGAGCGGGCTTTCTCTTTTATGTTCACTTTCCTTTCTTTTTCGTTGAATTCTGCTTCACCTACTTTTGTGGAGTAAATCTTGCCGTTTTCGTCTTCAAAGGTGTTCTTTCCCGGCTCATATTCTTCTTCCACTGTAAGGAATTGGCCCGGAAAAACAAGCTCATTCTTTTTGTCCATTTTTCATCCCCTTTCAATTTTAAATTCATCAAATTAACTATTTTAATATTAATTATTCCATGGTTTAAACATAAAAACAGATATAATTAATAAGAAGGAAAACATATTTAAATTAATAACGAAGGCAGAAAAACAGGCAAAAGGAGTTTTTCCAAAATGGTACTAGAATCAATTTTAGGGGAAAAGGAGGCGAGAAAGCATCCTCTTGTAATGATGCTTTTCAGCATTGCGCTTTCAAGCGTAGGCTTATGGGTTTCATATTTTACCTTTCCTTCTACTGCAAGCACTCTTGGAATTGCTTTCGTCACAATTGCCGCAATGCCTGTTTTATACTCAATCTTTGTTGCAGAAGAGGAAGAGGAGGCAGAAAAGCCTGGCGCAACACTTACCTTCATTGAAAGGCATTTTGACATACTCAAGATTTTCGGCTGGTTCTTCATTGGCCTCGTCATCAGTTATTCCTTCTGGTATTTTTTCCTGCCGCAGGAGACAAGAAGTGTGGTATTCAGCGAGCAGGAAGGCGCTTTAGGGGAAATCAGCGACATAAGGAATGACCTGACTGAAACAGGAGAATACCATGGGAGTGTTGTGGGCTCTGACGTGAAATGCACTAACGATTACTGGTGCATCTTCAAGGTTGTGCTTGCAAACAATTCTACAGTTCTTTTTCTTTCAATCCTGATTTCTTTTGCTTATGGTGCAGGCGCCTTATTCCTTATTGGATGGAATGCCTCAGTGATTGGAGTGTTAATTGGAAAGGATGCGTTGCAGTCAATTGCTTTTTCTTCAAGCCAGGGGCCATTAGAATCCGTTGCATCATATTTCGGGAGCCTAGTGAACGGCTTGAGCCTTATACCCCACGGCCTCCCTGAGATTGGCGGATACTTAATTGGGGCAATTGCTGGCTGCATTATCAGCGTTGCAATCACAAAAAAGAAATACAGAACCCATGAATTCCAGATAATCACAAAAGATTCATTGCTATTAACATTCTTCGCATTCATGCTATTAGTTGTAGGAGCCCTAATAGAGGCAGCGCTCATAGTGGGCGGATGAAAAAAAAGTCAATGAAATGAAAAGATTAATAAGAAAATACAGGCTTAAAGATTGATATGAAAGACAAAGATTTTGACCAAATTGAATTCTGGGCGCATAAATGCAGGCAGAACGTGAAAGAATGCCAGAGACAGGTAAACAAATTCGTTAACGCCCAAATAGAAATTGCCAATTCCTTCTACAAACGCCTTGCAAAAACAAGAAACGGCAGGCAAAAAATAATGCAGCTAAAAAGAATTAGTTAAAGTTCATTTCTTTTTGAATTTAAGACCTTTAGAAACAGCTCTCCTCAAATTCGGGTTAGTGTTATGAATCCAAGTAATCCCTTTCAAGCTCACTGCAATTTTGTTGCTTTCTTCCAAGTACTCAAGAATTGTTTTCAAGGTATTGTGGTTTACCTGTTTGGGCAGCTTTCTTTTAAGTTCAGCGATGGTTATAACGCTTTCCTTCAAATTCTTCAAAACATTCTCCACCATAAGAACAGTATTCAGGGTAGGGGCATGCTCTAATTTCTGCATTTGAACCTGCTTTAACATAAACATCACTTAAAGTTATTAACTAATAACAATTAGGTACTGAAAAGTATAAAAATGTTTTGCTGGATGAGGGAACTTATTTTATTTTTTTGTAAAATCCAATATTCCCTGAATAATAAATCCTAAAATTAATCCTATTACACCAAATATAATTGCGGCAACTATTGCCCCAATCCAACCATTAGGGGATTGAAAAAAGAATGAATACCCTAAGAAAAAACCTATGACACCCAAAACCACGGCATAATTTATTATTCTATTATAATTTGAATTCATTTTGTTCTCATTTCTTTTTGCCTTTCTTTTTTGCTTCTTTTTTTTGTTTCATGGAGTCCATGTATTCTTTGAACATGCCTGCGTAGGCGCCTATGTCTTCTAAGCTCAGGCTTTTGCTTGTGCCCTCGGCTTTTCCTGGGGACAGCCTGCCTGTGAGGGCTTCAGCGAACTTGCTGGCTTCAATTGGGAAAATGATTTTTGTGGCTTGGCCGTCAGCCATCTTCTCTAAAGCGCGGATGTAATAATAGGATAAAGATTTTTCTGTGAGCTTGTCTGCTGCATCCCTTACTGCATCTATCTCGTATCTCTTTGCCTGGGCTCTCTCCATTATGGCAAACTTCCTCTGCTCTGCTGCTTTTTGTTCGTGCATTGCACTTATTACTTCAGGCGGAATTGTAACATTTGTTATTTCCACTGATTCAATGCTTACACCCCATGAGGCTGTTACTTGAACTAATTTTTCTTTCACTTCATTGTTTAATTTCTCTATGTTTGCTATTACTTCAGACATTGTGAGAGAGCCAATGACATCCCTTATTGATGATTTCACATATAACTCTGCTCCGTGCTTGTAGTCGTCAATTTCTATTACTGAATTGATGACTGACTGCTTGTCTTTGTTTACGTAAAGGTATATTACTGCGTCAACTGAAAGCCTTATCTTGTCTGCTGTCACAACCTCTTGGGGCTCAATGTCTATTGTGCTTGTCCTCAAGTCTACAATCTTGAATGATTCAATCATTGGGAAAAGCAATGCCCAGCCAGGGCCCCCTACCCTGGACACCCTTCCGAAGGTGTAGATTACTGCCCTCTCGTATTCTTTCATTGTGAGCAGGAAGTCATATCTCCATATTATGAATAAAAAAACTACTGCAAGAACTATTGCTGCAATGTATGGGGCAATCAATTCCTTTTTTTGGAGTATGAGCCATGCAACGAAAATAATTAGGATTACAATTACAGCGAATATTATCTGCTTTATCTTGTAGGATTCTGTCTGCCTGAATCTTTTGACCATTGCAACACCAATAAATTTAATTAAACTTTCAGCAATAATAAATAAGTTATCCTAAATATAAATAATTATGCTATAAAAGGAAGAAATTATGCCAAAGCATGAAGCAGTAATTGTTTTAAGCGTTGACCGAGACAATGACCTTGGGAGAAAGGCGAACGTCCAAGGCCCAGTAGTTGGAAGAAAGGCTGTACTGAATGCCGCAGCAAAGCTTGCAATAGCAGACCCTGGGGACTCTGATTCTAATTGTTTGTTTGGCGCAATAAAGAAATTTGATGAAGTCAAAAGCCATTACCCTAAAGTTGAGGTGGCAGCAATTACAGGTGTCGGAAAAACAAGCTTTGAGTCAGACAAGAAATTGAACGAGCAATTGGATGAACTTCTTTTCTCCTTTGATGCTGATGGCTTTGTATTGGTTACAGACGGAGCAGAAGACGACCAAGTAATTCCCCTTCTTCAATCGCGGGCACCAATTATTTCAAAGGAAGTAATAATCGTAAAGCAGGCAAAGGAAATGGAAGGAGCATATTACGCTTTAAGGGAAGCATTAAAAGACCCGTTCCTTGCAAGGATTGTTTTTGGGGTGCCTGGATTAATTTTATTGCTGTACTTTTTTTTGGGTACATTAAGCTTTCAATTGATTGCATTCGTTTTCGGAATTTATTTACTGCTTAAAGGATTTGGAATTGAAGAAAAGATTGTTTCTGCAGCAAGGGACCTTACAACAACTGTTTCAGTGCAGAGGACAAGCTTTCCATTCTATATTGCGTGCATCTTCTTTCTTGTATTTGCTGTAATAACCGCAATCAACAGCTATAACTTTTTTCCAATTGAAAACATGTTCCTTAGGATTGTGGTTTCGCTGCAGACTACTTACTTCCTTCTGGTTATAACCGCCCTATCTTTCATTATAGCAAAATCCATTGACGCAATCCACTTCAAGAAAATGTTCCAGTTAAGGAAATACTTCCTTTCAATTATTTCTGTTCTGCTCTTATGGTTTATCCTTGATTCCGGAACATTGGTAATAACAAAGGAGGCAGACATCAATTTCTTTTTGCTGTGCATTCTCTTAAGCTTTGTAATTCTGCTTGTTGCCTACAAGGCCAGCACAGTATTTGATGTAAGGAGAAGGGTCACAAAACTGTTGATTGGACTTCCCGTATTCTCCAAGGAAGGAAAATATGTTGGGAAAGTGGAAGATATTGACGCAAAAGAAAAGGCAATCGAATTCAAGGACCTGAAAGGAAAAACAAAAACAAAAATAGGAAAAAAAGACTTTATGCTAAGGCAAGGAAGAATAATACTTACTGCAGCTGTTACAGCAAAATAACAAAGGGAATTGCGTGCTCTTAAAAAGAATAAAGAAATGCTTCAAAAAAAGAAAGCAATTAAAAGCCTTAAAAGAAAAATTCCCTGGCAAGCACACCAAAGAAAGAAGAAGAGAAGCAAAACAGGCCAATTTTTTCAGGCGCGCTGACAGGAAAGGGCTTGTCTTTTACCGTGATAGACGCAGTTTAAAAAGCTATGAAAGAATTTTCAATGCAAGCCTCGTTGATATCATCAAAGAAAAATTGAAACAAAAGGAAAAAGTAAGTTTTTTGGATGTTGGGGCAGGCCGTGGACGCGTGTCATCTCAATTAAAAAAACAATTTGGAAACAAAATAATTACTTCAAGTATTTCCTTAACAAGACCAAAGCTTGCAAATAAAA